>Ga0326727_10005573_pt1 | contig 35793 bp, 27 predicted proteins | sample MB2enrmetagenome_FD_207643 | JGI IMG/M metagenome (GOLD analysis project Ga0326727, IMG submission 207643) | Lab enriched peat soil microbial communities from McLean, Ithaca, NY, United States - MB29MY | ecosystem: Environmental > Terrestrial > Soil > Wetlands > Peat | place: USA: New York...
TATACTGTCTGAAAACTGCTTCATATTTTTCGGTCAACTCTTCAAGTATTTTTTCCTGTTTCTTGATTTCCTTCTCTTTTGATTTTTTGGCTTTGTATTTTTCAATCTTAAATTCATATTCTGCGATCTCTTTATATTTATCATTAATTTGATTACTAATTTCTCTTAAATCAACTACTAAATCCGAATTTTTCACAAACTTGGTACAAGCTGATAATTCTTTCAAATATTCCAATCGTTCACTATTTAAGTGCTGTAATCTTGAAGAAAGGGACTCAATTTGTTTATGAAAATATGCACCTCTATTCTCAATCATAAAATTATAAAAGTTATTCATTTCATCATAATTCCTTATTAACTTTTCAGGAAAATAATCTAAAATTTGAGTGTAAAAATTTTTCAAATCAATAAAATCCTGTACTTTTTTAAGATTTTCTTCAAGACTTTTTATACTTTTTTCATGTTGTTTTTTTGCATATTCTAACTGATGAATTTTTTGTTGTGTAATACTTAAGTTATCTTTTAAAATATAATATTTTTTATCATCATAAGTAATTTTTGAACTTATATCTGCCGTTTCAAGGTTTTTCTTTAATTCTTCTATTTCATTAATTGTACCCTCATGAATTCTTTGTATTTCTTTTATTTCTTTTCCAATTTCTTTAATTATATTCAATTCATTTTTTAAATCCTTTATTATATTTTTTACAATATTGAGATTACTTTCAAAGTAATAAGGTATTAGTGAAAGAAAGGATAATAACTGATTTACGTTTACTGCAGTTCTACGCATAAGGCCTATATCCTGAAATCCACTTTTTTCATCTCTCATTAAGTACTCTCTTACAGATGCAAAACTTGGAGGAACAATAGTCTCATCTTCGGTTAAAAAATCATATACTAGTTTTTCAATAAAAACTTTAAAATCATCTTTATTGTACATTTCCCATAAACTCAAAGTATAAACTATCTTTTGATTATCTGTTATGTATGCAAAACTGTCGTCATATAAGAATCTTCCTATTTTCAATGTTTTTTTATTAAATATGACTTCTAAAATTACAAAAACATTGTGTTTAGATAGCTCCAATTTATTTTTAAAACAAAGAGGTAAAGAAGCGCCTAAACAATATTTTATACATTCAATTAAAGCAGTTTTCCCCACGCCATTTGTTTCATCATTTTCAAAACCTTTTTGTCCTAAAATTAGATTTAGGCCAGTTTCGTTAAATCTATAATAATTATAAGTTATTTTCTTTTCATAATTCGTTATTGTCAAGCTTTTAAAAATCACTGTTCTTGACTCCTTTTAATGTTATTTCCATCAATATCTATAAGTCCAATACTATGTAAAAAACATAACGATAACATAACCATACTTTCAACATCTGGCGATATATCAAATGAAAGCCTTTTCTCTAAAGATTGAAATATGGCATCTATTGTCATTGGATTTTTAATCGTTTCATACACTATCTTAGCGAGGAATAAAATATTTTCATACTTTGATTGATATTTATTTATTTTAAATAAATCCATAGCTACTCCTTAATATCATCAAATATTTCGCATTCATAGATAAGCCAATAAACGAGGGCTTTGATATATAGTTTCAGCCTTGTCTCGGAATATTGTAATTTGTTTCCATATCTATTATAAATACCTTGTACCATAGCCTCTAAAATTCGGTTTCCTGTTTTATAGTCATCAAAAACCTTATTATACTCTTCAACAATTACACTAGATACTAATAACTTACTTTGAGAAGACATAAATAGTGCACTTTCCATAACCTGATTTATAGCAGGAAAATATATTGCTAATTGATCATACTGATTTCTAACTGTTTTATTGCATTTCATATTACTAAATTTTTTCTCAATATCAATCATATATATTTCAGACACTTCAATATCAACAGGGTCAATGTGATCATGAAATTCGGAGATAAATCTTCTGAAATCGTCATCATCTATATGTTCAATATCTTCTCTTGTATGACCAAACCGTGGCAACTCAAAATCGGCAACACCATTTATAGCCTTTCGACTCACTTTAATATTAATTACCCATTGGTGATTATCATTATCCCAACAAAAATATTTCGCTTTACATATACCAGATCCATAATCAAATGATTCATAAATAAAGCCTGCCTCACCATCTCTATCTACTACACTGGAGCCACTTACAATAGTAGGTATTACTCTTGTTCCATCTGCATTAGTGCTATGAGTTGCTTTATGGATATGACCACATAAATATAAATCCACATTATAATCTTCAAATTGCGATATCGTTTTTTCCTTGTCAACGTCTGATAAACAATCCAGCCCATGATGTCCAATCGCAATATTCAAATTAGATGAGCTATCAATTTTCTTTAAAGTATTAAATAATCTTGAGGAATGTATTTTTAATTTCCCTTCTTCCTTATCTCTTCCACATGTAAAAGCTGTATTTAAATGAATAATATTATAGTTGTCCTCATTTAAAACCCAATGAATATCTGTTGAGGGACATTCTACTCCCTTAATTTTTTTGTAGAAAGAAAAGAATCCCTTCTGTCCTTTCAACAAATCCTTTTCCATGTCTTTATCGAACTCTTCATACTCTAGACAATCTTGAATGGTTTTTATCATAGCTGTTCTAGGTGAATTTCTCTTAAGATCATGATTACCTGGAACAAGATATAGTTTTTCCTTTTTGAGATGGCAAATTTCTAAAATTTCGTATAAAAAATCAATGATATCTACCTTATATGCTCCACCTTGAAAAACAATGTCCCCAGTTACTACAATAAAATTGATAGACACATCTTTAGTTATTTCTTCTAGCTTGTTTTTCAATCTATCACGCATACGATTGGTATCAAAATTCTTATAATTAAAATGTATGTCTGAAAAGTGTAGCCATTTTACATAATTCGCCATCCAATTTTCCCCTTTAATGTGTTATTTATGATTTGTTATATCGGCAAAGGCTTCTGCAAGCCCTAAAACACTTTTCATATAACATTCCACATTTCTCTAAGTATTCCTGCTCCATGTAATTCCTTTATGTAAAATAATCCATCACTCCCCCCTTCCTCAACCCGCATCCCGCACTTCAACTCAAAAACAAAATGCGCTGGTGTGAGAACTTCTATCTTCTCAACCAGCGCATTAAATATTACTTCATCAAAGCATAAATTCCCATTTATCCCTTGAACTACTTACCATCATTAGAAATGGAGGAATTCAAATGGATTACAGCCCCAAAGATACTATTTGGCTGCACAGAGTCGATTAATCGTTAAAATCGAAGCATTAGAATGGGCTGAGACGAGGATCGGGCGGGGATATTATAGATGAGCTATTTTAAAGGCTAAAATAGGGCTTTTTGTTGCTTACATTACATCACATAATATAAACTAGATTAACAAGCACAAACTTAAATAAAAAGAAGTGCTCACTCTTAATTGAATGGGCACTTCTTACTACTTAAGCTAAAATGTCGCTTGCCAACCTTGACGGAATCCTGCCAGAATACTTAGCGAAACTAACAAATACTTATGGGCATTAATCGTATTTTGCCCAACCTCTAATTATTCCCATAATATATGAAACCCGCTTGTACCAAGACATTCAGTCTATTTAAAATGATTTTAAAATTTCTGAATTGGTCGGAGCGACACGATTTGAACGTCTCATCGAGGTCGTGAATAATTCGCGCTTTTTGATCTTGCCTTGGGTCCATGTTAAGAACCTAGCCTCAAAAGTGTTAGCGCTTTGTATTAAACAATTACCACAGGACTGGCAATCCATCTACTCCTATAAGCCGGTTCTGATCGAGACGTTCGTTGAGAAAGAGCGCTTTCTTGGGACCTGTTACAAGGCAGCCAATTGGCGCTATATCGGGGATACCCAAGGACGGGGAAAATGGGACCGAAAAAATGAGTGCGCTGTTCCTATTAAAGCTATCTATATTTATCCCCTCAACAATAACTTTCGAGATATTTTAACTCGACCAGATTGATTCCGGTCTTTTTTTATTTTGGTTTAATTGTGATGAAGGGTTAACTGAACACTTACAAAATAACTGAATTCCTACAGTGTCAAAATAGCACCAAGGAATTAAACTCAGTCGATCAAGCCGACTTCAAATTAACTCCACAAAGATTGCGTAGTTAAACACATCACTACCAGTGATTGAATTATACCCTAGTGAAATCCGAGGTCATTATCAGCGACCATAAATAAACTAGTCAAGGTTTGACTAGTTTATTAGAGTGCAACTTGCGTCTTTTGAAATCATCAGAAACGACAAAATGTCGCTTCACTTTCTCAAGAAGATATTTCGAAGGAATCAAAACTTGCAACTTGCATTTTTAAAAATCAACTCGCACTTTTTTGAGTAAGTTAATACCGAAATGGTATCTAGATTTCCACTCACTGAAAATACATCAAAAACAGATACCTTAACCCCATGATTTAAGGGTTTAAAGTCAAAAATGACTAACAGCGCTGAAACCCTTGCTATTGGCGTGTTTCAGCCACATTTGCAAAACACAAAAAATCAATAATATTACCCCTGTATTAAGTTTAAATAGTTAAGGTGGGATAATTCTACCCTAACGATTTTTGGATGGTTTAGAAGGACTTTAAAATGCAAAATAACTAAAGTATGGATGTATCTATTTTGCTTTGTAGGTAGAAGGTATCGTTATTTTTATCTTTTGATTTCCTTCTGAACAAATAACTTCAAGGACATATTTCCATTATTCCACCTGTTTTCCCACATATTAACAATAACATATAATAAAAGACCTCTCATAATTACTTATTATAAGAGGTCAAAACATTCACATTTATCAATCTTTTAATCTTTTTACATTACAACTACTGAAACTGGACTTCCAACAGCATTTCCATTTGCGTCATAAGCTTGAACTTTGACAGCTTCTGTGGAGAATGTAGCGGTACTGATTATAAAAACACCTGTAGATGGATTTACTACACCTGTAACAGTACCTTCTGTACCTGTAGCTTTCACCACTGTTGCTTTTGTCAAATCCAATGTTCCGTCAATATTAAAGACATTAAACTTAAGAGGAACAATAAACGGATTAACATTTTGATTACTTATTCCTATTCCCGTTCCTGTCCCACTTCCCATTACTACTACAGATACAGGAGATCCAACCATATTCCCATATGCATCATAAGCTTGAACGTTTACCTGTTCTATTCCAAATGGAGAAATATCAATTGTAAAGGCACCTGATGTAGTATCTACAACACCATTAACAATTGTATTTGAAGTTTGCCCTGTACCTTTCACACTTGTAGCTTTAGTTAAGTCTAATGTTCCTTCGATATCAATAATATTAGATTTCGGAGCAACTAAGAATGGATTTGTTCCATCTGTAAATTTGCTAGTATCAATCGTTGTTTGAAGTGATGTGTCTGAAGCAACCGCTAAAATAGCATCTGAAACAGAAGAACCTGAAGCTATTTTTGCAGCAAATTCTGCATAAGCAGAATTATAATCTAAGAATTTTCCATTTGATTGTTCTTTTACAAAATTATCACCTTTAGCATATGCTGATACTATATTTGATTTATCGGTTTGACTTAGATTTTGTATAGGATAATGAATCATTGTTGTTGTATCATACAAATCCCCTGTTGCTGCTAAAGTTGGTGTTACCATTATGAATAAAATTGTTGATGAGACAGTTAGAGTTGATAGAATTTTTTTTAATTTAAGTTTTTTCACAATTTAACCTCCCGTGTATTTTATTTACACGAGAGTATTATATCACAAGTTAAAATAATAATTTGTCGAAACAATAAAAGTAATTAAAATAACTTCATCTTAGTATGATGATATGATATGACTTAGCTTTTAGGAAGTTTTTTAGTCAAAATCTTTCTTTCATTTTCCTTTACGAAAAAGGTATTGTATATTTGTATTATCCCATTTTGTTAGAAATGCTCCATTTCAACAGTTAAAACCCCATGCAATCGTTTAAAAAGGATGAGTGCAGAATTCTACACTTAGAAACTTTAGAAGGCTTAGAGAGGCATTTCTGTGTGTGTGATTGCGTATAATGGCTATAGGTTCTCGATCTAAACAAATAGAAATACCCACTATAAGCTAGTAGGCATTTCTATTTGTTTAACTATAGATCAAAATTATCTAATGGATTATATTTCCTGAATTCTTCTAATTTATCATCTGAAGACCAGTAAAGATATTTCTCAACTGTTTCAATAGTCCGATGTCCTAATTGTTCCCTGAGTGACGCTGTAGAGCCACCATTCTTAAGATAATTGATGGCGTAGGTATGACGATAGGTATGAGGACTTACTCTGATTCTAGGGTCAATATTGGCTTGCTTACCATATTCCCTAAAATTCTCTTGAATCGTATTATCAGCCATTTTTCCACCATCTTGATTTTGAAAAAGAATATCAAAGGATTTAGCATTGGGATGACATAGACGAATGAAACGTTGCAATTCGGGTTTGATTTTTTTAGCCATTCCTACAATTCTTGGAGTTCTGTTTTTGCTTTCTCGAATGAGTATCCGATTGTTCTTAAAATCAACGTCTGAAATGGTTAGATTAAGACACTCACTAATTCTCATTCCAGTGGATAAAAGCATTAACATTATTGAATAATCCCTATACCCTGCATGTCTAGATTTATCAGGTTGTTTAAGCAGATTTTGAACATCTTCACTTGAAAAAGGCAGAATGGGCTTTTGGTCAAGCTTCCCTTTTTTAATTCTTGTCATTGGATTATCCAAAATGATTTCCTGTTCTACTAAATAATTGAAGAAAGGTCTTAGTTGTGCAATCGCGGCATTGATCGTTGCTTGATTATTGTTTTTAGTTTTACGCATATGATTCAGAAAGTCTTTTAAATCTTTTTCTGTGATTTCATCAACTAATAATGAGTGTTGATTTTCTTCCAGATATCTCTTTAGATACTCTAAATAGAACTGATAACTATCGACAGTGTTTTGGGTTAGATTACGTTCTTCACAGTGAATTAGGTAATCATTAAATTGAGTTGGATAATCGGCAGGGACTTGAATTTTATAAGATTTACGTTTGGTAGTGGGGACAACTACAGATTTTCTTGCCATAATAAAAAATCCTTTCTTTGTTTTCCCCTACTAGATTTTTCTTCATCATGAGTATTTGCTAGAAATCCAGTGCGGTAAATATTACTGAATCCAGTGCGTACCCGTAAAAACCAAAAAGAGCAAATTGATTTCTCAATTCGCCCTCAAACCCTTGTCTTTGTTGGTGCGGGAGACAGGACTTGAACCTGCACGGTTACCCGCTGGAACCTAAATCCAGTGCGTCTGCCAGTTCCGCCACTCCCGCAAAATTATTATATTTATAGCAACAAAAGATATATTATCATACTTTTCGCAATATTACAAGGTAATGTTTTTCCCATTTTTTCAGATGTAATGGCTGGGGTGGCTGGATTCGAACCAACGAATGCCAGAGTCAAAGTCTGGTGCCTTACCGCTTGGCGACACCCCAATACAAATGCTATTCCACAAACTATGCGCGATCTGATTAATATCCCCACAAAATAATTTAATATTTATCTCGATTCAAATTATGATAAATATGTTTTATTTATCTTCAGCGCATGCTCTGAATGAGCCAAAAATATTCCAAGATTAAAATAAGCAGATTGATCCCCACCAAGGCCAGTAAATTCCTGAACCAATCCTTGGGATATTCCCAATAATAATATAGGATATTAAATACAACAAGAAAAGCTGAACAGATGATCCAATGTGTATAAAGTGTGGCATCCTGTGAGAATAAATGGACAAACCATACCACGGGGAAAAAAATAAATACGCTCATAAAGGTAATCATAGTGTATCCGATTAAACGACGCAGATCATTAGCATCTGGTTTTGCTTTGCTCACCGGTTCTCCTCCTCATCTCCAGTCAGATTCTTCAAAATGCTAACTTCATTGGGCTCGTCGTTTAGTAAGGAGGTACCCCGTTCCCCAAAACAAAATCAGTGCAACCATACCCAAGACCAACCAAATCCATGTTTCCTGAGCGACACCCAAAAATACGAGTGCCGTTCCAATATAATAAGGAATAATCGCCAGCAGAGCAGTCCAAAGGTATGTCCGAAGTTTCATCGAAGGCATTGCACTTGCAATGTAATTCACAGCAAACGCCGGAATAGGCAGTAAGCGAGCCACCAATAACCCTAATGCCCCTTTTCCTTTGACCCAATTATCCACGACATTAAATTTGTCTGAAGAAATCAGTCTTTTCATCAATATTTTCCCGTAGACACGTACAATGATGAAAATTGCCATTGCACTGAGTGTCGAACCCAACCACGCAAAAAAGATACCTTGCCAGATGCCGTAGATTTTAAGGTACAAAACCAGAAGCCCTTCAGATGGAATTGGAGTCATACATAAGGCAGCCATCAAAAAAATTGCCAAAACAATTCCCCACAGTCCCCATTCCCGAATAATGAAGGAGATTCCATTACGCCTATCAAAATAAAAGAAAACAGCTAAAAGTAAAACGAAGGCAGCGATTATCACTCCGGTCCACCCATACTTATACATACTTCGTTTATTCCCCATGGTCTGAGTCATTGGTGGTTTTCCCCTTTTCATTATAACATCATTTAAGAATCTTCAGTGTATCGTCCCCCAACTTACGTTTAGTTATTTATATTGACGATAAACTTCTGGACAATTGTTGCTTATCCTACCACCTGCCCAGAAGAAACGGCTGATGCAACCTGCTTCTACTAGCTAAATAGTGTCGGATCCACAAGGAATTTTCTAAGGTCAGCTTTAATAAGTTCAAGGTCGGACTCTTCTAAGGCCAGCAAGTCGAGAGCTTTTGGTTGGATAGGGTTAAAAACGCTGTCTACGCCCCCGACAACTCCCAAAGAATTAGCTAACCCATTAGCAACGTTAACTACACTGGCCAGTTCTGCGTAATTTTGCGCATTGGAAATAGAATGGTGAAAAGAAATAGCTGCTATGAGATCATCCGGTAAATTCCAGGATCGGGCCAAGAAACCTCCGACCCGAGCATGGTCAAAACCTATAACTTTTTCTTCAAGTTCAACGTAAGAAAGCTTGGCTTCACTCACTTTTTTCAATAGAAAATCACCTACTTCCTGAACATAAATGGAGATAATCAGTTTTCCGATATCATGGAGTAAACCGGCTGTAAAGGCAACTTCCCCGAATGAGAGTTTCCGATGCTGGCACAGACGTTTCGCGGCCATGGCGGTGAGCAGAGAATGTTTCCAGAGTCCTTCTTGTTCAATCTCGTAGCCCACAAGTCGACTCTTTAGTAGCGGGGCAATCGCGGCAGACATTGCTAACCCTTGTGTCACTTGAAAACCGAGCATGACAATCGCTTCCTGAAGGGAAGAGATTCGCCTTGCGTAACCATAATATGCAGAATTGGCCTGTCGAAGTATCCCGGCTGTTAGTGCCGGATCTTGCCCAATAACGGCTTCCAACTCTTTTACGGAGGTGGCAGGGTTTTTGGTTAAGGCAATCACACGCAGAGCAGACGTAGGTAGGGGGGGCAGGGCCTCTACGCGCTTTAAAACATGTTCCAATTTGATAGTCACTTAAACCCCTCCTTGCTATTTAAAGATGTGCGTCAGAGCTAGACTGATAACATTGAAAATCCAGGCACCAATAAACCACTGAAAACAACCCTACTATAAAAGTTCTTCGTAGGTTGCAGAATTCCTCCACTCTTTGCCCAGAAAAAATGAAGGGTTCTGAACCACAAAGGTTCACAGCTAATGCCATGGACAGCAGTAAATATTTCTGTTGTTGAATCCTTAATTTTACTGTAGAATTATGTCGTAAAACGATTTATACATATCATTACTAAGGAGGTCATTTAATGGCTGGGTCTCCCTCTTCACAGCCCTCTGCCAAGTTTTCCAAGCGTCCGCCCCTGAACCCGAGAGCACTAATTGTATTCATTGCCTTAGCAATTTGTGTTGCAGGTATTGTCCAATTTAATCGCCCTTACCCATCGGTTGAGGTAAAACCAACTTCTCCGACCTCTACCTTGCCAGGTCATTTTTCAGTTACTTTTCCAGAACAAGGTGAATCAGCCCTCGGTACGGATACGTTCGGTGTGATTGCTTCTTCTCCCGACCAAACTGCAGTCCCCATTGCCAGTGTAACGAAAATCATGACGGCTTATTTGGTTTTGAAAGCCCATCCTTTACAGCCCGGCGAAGATGGACCCGCCTTAACTATGAATGCCCAAGATGTTTCCGATTATGTTAGTGATTCAGGCAAGGGCTATTCTGTTTTACCGATTGCACCGGGGGAGAAACTAACTGAGAAGCAACTTCTGGAAGGTTTGATGCTGCCGTCCGGAGACAACATCGCGAGCACCTTGGGCCGCTGGATATCCGGATCAGATGCTGCTTTTGTAGCAAAAATGAATGAAACTGTTCAGTCCCTCGGTATGACTAAAACGCACTATGCGGACGCCAGCGGTGTAAGTCCATCAACTGTTAGCAACGCTGTAGATCAGATAAAGATCGCCCAAGTTGCCATGGAAAACCCAGTTTTCCGAGCAGTCGTCGCCATGCCGCAAGTTACCCTGCCTGTAGCCGGTACGGTATTTAATGTGGATGGAATGCTGGGGAAACATGGCATCGTGGGAATTAAAACAGGCTCTACACTGGAAGCTGGAGGTTGCTTTGTATCAGCAACACCGGTAGTTGTTGGCGGAGAGACGCATTATATTATTGGGGCTGTACTAGGTCAAAAAACTGTCCAATCCCTCCAGAGTGCTCTAAATGCCAATGCGAACATTTTAGATCAGGTTCGTTCGGAGTTCAAATTATATAACATAGAACAACCGACAACCGGCTTCGGACAAATAGTTGACGCCTGGCACAGCAATAGTGTTTTGACAGCCCAAAAACCAATTCAAATCTTCGGATATCCGGGGATGAACGTCTCGTCTTCTATCAACCTTCTTCATACACAGTTGCCGCTTTCATCCGGCGATAATATTGCAGCCTTGAAGATTCAATCAGGTCAAGCTGTCCTGAATGTTCCACTTCAAAGTTCACAGCCGATTAATCCACCGGGATTTCTATGGCGTCTCTTTCGAAATTAGTAACGATAACTGTAGTATAGTTTTTATAGAAATAAATAATCCCGAAGCTCGGGATTATTTATTTCTATATACTCAGGAGTTATTATCTTTCTAGAATATCAATATTAACAAGACAAGAACTTTCTGTAGCGCTATTCAACATACCCTGGATATTTGCAAAGACGCCTTGTGTCAATAACATCTTTAATATAGAGTAACCGCTGTCAAGATCAGTACGGTTATACTTTATGGTCTCTTCCTAAATCCACAATCTTCCTATCGTATACCGCCACATGATTGACCAGCCAAGCTAATAAAATACCCGCGAATTTTTGAACCAAAACTTCGTCAAAGCCCTCCTTATTAAATTGCTCAGCGAAGACACCCACTTCTAGCTTAAACTGGTCATGGATTTCTTTATGGCTAATTAGCCCCGGATGATTAATTTCTTTCTGATAGGCTTCCTCATCTTCAAAGTGAATAATTACATAGCTCAGCATAAATTCTAGGGTTTCTTTGACTTTTGGTACTTTCTCTTCCCAATTGCCTTCCCGGCGAAGAGAAAATAGAAACTCCGAAACTCTGTCAAAAAGCTCTTTATGCTGTTGGTCAATCTTTTCAACCCCAATTTTGTACTTATCTTTCCACATTCTTCTTCCCTCCTTATCTTTGCTATTCGAATTAGTATGTATTTTTAGGTAGATCAGATTCATGGCCAAATCGTCTGGATTGAGTTGATTTTATGATCCACGTCTAATTTCATTCTACTATTCGACGTTTTTCGTCTATTCCCTCTATAAGAATATTGAAAACCCCAAACACGCCAAACTATTTTAAAGTCTGGTGTGTTTGGGGTTTTTCGATATAATTCAATCCCGTTCATCTGGGTGGACACCGTTCCTTCCTCTCATTCTTTATACTGAATGCCTACCTTGTCTGTGATAAAGTCAACCTACATTTTGATTTAATCTTCCCAAATTCAGTCATCAGCATTAGCGATTATGAGTATACCGTTTTGCTATAGACAGAGTATCAACACAATGCTAATCTTTATTTGTGATCATCAAAATATCCAATTGGAAAGGAAGTGAGCGAGAAAAGATAAAGAGAATGGCAATGATTATCATCTCAATTATCGTAATGGCCTCTGTTTTTGGAATTGTTTTTGTTGATTGCACTCCAGTAACTCAAGATTGAGGAGGGACGAGAATATTTTAACTTTTGGCCTCAGAGTTTCCAAATTTAAAAAAAGCAGCCTCTAAAGGCCGCTAAGAAGGTATATGTAATTATTATATCACAAATTTGCAAAAGCGTGGTCTTATAAATTCTGCCCCCTCACAGCAAGTTCAATGAACTGTTCGATGAAAAGAGCCGGGCGATAATTTAGGTGCAAAGGTATGACCACAGAAAAACTGTCCGTTAGTAAGATGATCAGCTGAACGTAGGTGTTATAACGTAAATTCAATCGCAGCAAAGCATTCAAGCAATTAAGCTAAGTATTCTAGGGATAAAACCTCCCAGTAAACCGATCGTCACCGGAGGTTGATTTTCTTGCAATTTAGATGAGATGAAAGGTGGGATTCATATGTCAAGTTTAACACTCAGTAAATATTTTCCGCTACTTGAGACTATCAGAACCTACAAAAAGGAGTATTTAAGTAAAGACTTTATTGCTGCTTTGACTGTAACGGTCGTGGGTATCCCTCAATATATGGCTTATGCCTTGATCGCTGGAGTTAACCCGGTTTATGGCTTGTATGGAGGTATCATTGCCGCCATTATCGGTTCAGCACTTGGTTGCTCCAATCAACTAATCACCGGACCGACTAACGCTATCTGTTTACTGACCGCAAGCGCCATGATCCGATATATGGGGCTTCCCAATGCCTATCAAATGCTCTTTCTTATGACGTTTATCGTGGGTGTCTTACAAATCTTTTATGGAGTCATTAAGCTGGGTAAGGTGATAGACTTCGTGTCCCATACCGTATTGATCGGTTTCACTGCCGGCGCAGGAGTATTAATTGCTCTCGGACAAGTGAATACACTACTTGGCATGTCGATCAAGGATTCAGCAGCTATGTCGACTATGGAAAAAATGTATTACATCATAACTCATTTTAACCAAACCAACTACTATGCTCTTGGTCTAGGACTAATGACAATGGCTATTATTGTAATTTGCAAGAAAATCAGCAAAAACTTGCCCGGTGCTTTAATTGGAATTACCGTACCGATCTTTTTCATCATTGTGTTTGCTTTAGATAAGAAAGGTGTAAAACTCACCGGCACGATTCCGTCCTCGCTGCCTCCCTTTAAGATGGTGCAATTTAGTCTTACTTCCATGAAAGATATGCTCAGCGGTGCCTTTGCAATTTCCATCATAGGTTTGGTAGAAGCCATATCGATCTCTAAAGCCATTTCCACGAACACACGCCAAAAGATCGATTCTAATCAAGAATTTATCGGCCAGGGTATCGCAAATATAGTGTCTTCTTTCTTCCAGTGTTTCCCTTCATCCGGTTCCTTTTCACGTTCGGCAATCAATTACGTCAACGGCGGAATCAGCCGATTCGCCGGAATCCTGTCAGGCGTGTTTGTCGCTATAGTTCTTATCTTCTTCGCCCCCTATGCCAAGTTTATCCCAAGCCCCTGCCTTGCCGGAGTATTAATAGTAACCGGATACGGCTTGATCGATAAAAAGGAAATCAAGAAGGTCATCAAAGCGGGCGTGCTATCATCGGATTCTATCGCCATGTGGGTAACCTGTGTGTTAGTAATTGTACTGCTTAACCTTGATTATGCAATCTATACCGGAATTGCTTTATCCATCGTCTTGTATCTGAAAGATACCAACAAAGCACCTATCAAACTTCTTATCCCAACCCAGGGCAATGAATCTCAAATTATTGAGCAAGAAGTAAAATCCCTTAATGAAAAGGTAGATGTCTTAATTATTCAGTTGGAAGGGAATCTTTACTTCGGAGCAGCATCTGATCTGGGAGAGAAACTTGAAAGTTTAGTGAAGAAGTCCCGAGTGTTCATCTTAAGAATGAAGTATGTTACGACCATTGATTTAACCTCAATCAGTGCGTTGAGAGTTTTTATCAGGAATGTCAAAGAAGCTGGCGGAACTCTGATCATCAGTGGTGTAAAATCGGATCTTAACTCATTGCTTAAGAGATCAAATATTGATTCTGATATCGGCGCGGACAATATCTTTATGTCAGAAAATGAAGTTTTCGCTTCTACCACTAGCGCTTTAGAGAGAGCAAAAACTGCTCTAACCTATGAAGCCGATAAAAAATCGGCGGCGAGCTAGTTCAGCCCGGAAAGTGTATTAACACTTCTATAATATGGTACAGTTAAAGCAGGATGAAGATTACCAAGTATCACACTGTAAGGTGTGATACTTGGGTATCACTTATGCAGGTATTTTACGGTGTACTAAACTCTTAGTTAGTTCTTGATCGCACTTATAATAACATGAAAGGGGGTATTTGTTTGTCCGGCTTAACACTTAATAAATATATACCTTCAGAGCAGAAAATCAAGAGAGATACAGGAGAGAAATCTTATCCAATTTGGCTAATTGCTAATCCTAAACATCCTACGGTTCGCCACAACATCTGGACACCCATTCTATCCGAAATACAGGACAAGGTGTATAGGGGAATACAGACGAGAATAGACACTTCTAATCTTTATATTAGGAACGCCGTTATAGATAGTAGAATCGTCCCTAACACCTTAAATTGGTGGGGAGCAGAGGTGGAAAAAGAAATTGAATTGTTTAGGGAAATTGTTCTTGAATACAAGCCAAAGATCCTGATTTCCTTTGGCGCATTTCCATTTGAATTTCTCAGACGTGTCTACGAAATCAAACCCGAAAAAGGGCCTAAGTATTGGGGAAATTCTAACTTAGGAGATGAATTCGGTAAAGCAATTGAGAACTTTGATATTAACAAAACTAATCGAATTCCCTTACTACGCAGAGTGGTTTCCAGTGGCAAGTTCATCGAAGATCACAATTATTTCGGCGAAAATTACTTTACTTACGTCGGGATAAAAATAGCAGAAAAGATTATTGAGCACAAAGATCGTCTCAATATTTGGATTGAATAAACCGAGAAAAAGCAAGCCCTGGAGAGAGACCCTAATCTCTCTTCAGGGCTTTCCTATTTCCATTGATAGGCTTAATAAGGTTTTAAGCAAACTGATAACATCTTCTAAAAAATATTGCTCTCCGAAAGAGAACCTGAGGCAAATCGATCCGGATGGAATAAATTAATGTCGATCCACTCCGTGCTGTCATTTAAGATTAAATCTGCTAAGATGCGCCCGGCCGCAGGGGCATGCATGAAGCCATGGCCGCTGAACCCGTTAGCCGCAAAAAGTCCTCTTAATCCCAGCACTTCACCGATGATTGGATGAAAATCCGGCGTTTGTTCGCAGATCCCTGTGTAAGTGCGCAACCATTTTATATCGACGGCAGAAGGGATCGCGTCGATTGCTGCCAAAAAGAAATCTTCAGCCAAAGACTTGTCCACGACTTCTTCCAATCCGGGCCAAGTGTATTTATCTGTTCCTCCCAATAATACCGCCTTACCGCTAACTTCCTGATGTAAATAAAAGCCGGAAGCCAAATCCACAATTGAGGGAGCAGCTTTGGGCACATCCTTGGGATTGGAACAGACGTAAACCTGACGGCGGTATGGCTGTACAGAAAGCGTAATTCCTGCCGTCGCCGCTACTTGAGCAGCATACGGACCGGCAGCATTCACTATGATCGGGCTCCAAATCGACCCTTGCTTAGTTTCGACGCCTCTAACGCTATCTCCATTAAGGATTATTTTCGTTGCTTCCCGGTTGAAATGAACGATCGCCCCTTTACTGCGCACTGCTGCATAAAGCGCTGCCAAAACCGCATACGGATCTGCATAGGCATCCCACGGACAAAAGGTTCCCCCCATGAAGCGGTCTCTGTCGAGATATGGGAATCTTTCCAGAAGTTCTTCGCGTTTCAATAGTTTCATAGGAATACTCTCAGCCTCAGCATGCTCCGCAGTCGATTGCAGCTGATTCCACAACGCCTCATGAGAGGCTAGCATTAGATAGCCTTTTTCCAGATACCAACAAGGGACATCAAAAACCGACTCAAAATTAAGAAAGAACTCTCTGCTGAGAAGACTTAAGCGTCGAAGCAAAGAACTGCTGAATTGATAGCGAATGCCACCCGTGCATTTGCCGGTGGAACCCAGACCCAGCATTTTCTCTCTTTCCACTATGGTGATCGACAGCTCAGGATCTGCCTCGAGGATGTGATAAGCAATGCTTAAGCCAATAATACCGGCACCGATGATTATTACATCTGGCCTGAGCTGTTTACTACTGATGTACATTAGGTTTTCACCTGCCTTTTAATGAGGAGCATAAAGTTTTGACGGCTTATATTAAAAGCCTAATTTGTGATGCTCCTCAGTTTACACGCCCACCCTCAAATTTTAGCTGCCAACATTTAGACTAGCTTTCAAGGGATCAATCGTTCCATTTCGCTAGATGAGAACTGATAAATTCAATAATAAATTCGTTCTCTTCCTTCCCTGAACCCTTAATGGCTAACGGTTCTCCAAAGGCCATATAAATTGGTTTACTGCGATTAATTGGGCCTAAATCTTTTAAATATTTATCATTTCCCCAAAAATCTGTTTTAATAGCGATAGGTACAACCTGAACTTTAGCACTTCTTGCCAACTTAACGCCCAGAGAATTAAATTCTTTCGGTTTAAATTCAACGGTCCGCGTACTTTGAGGAAATATTATAATTGATGTTCCCTCTGATAATAAATTCGCCCCCGTCTTCATTACTGTTTGAAAATCCTCTCTGGAGTTCGACCTACTTACAACAATCGGATTTCGAGAACGCATAATCGGACCAAAGAAGGGATGTTTAACCAGACTCTCTTTAACGACAAAGGTTACTTCCATAAATGGCGCGATTATACTCGGAAAAACCATCGTCTCCAAGGTACTCATATGGTTGCTGATAAAAACTACCGGTCCTTGACACTTATGTAAATTCTCAAGTCCTGTAATATGAAACTTGCCTCCGCAGCCCTCAATTAACTTAAAGACATCATATGATGATGCTGCCCAAGCCTCTGTGTCATATTGTCCCTGCAAGGCTGCACCACGATTTTTTAGTACGATCATAAAGTATTTGCCCATAAAATATAAACGGGTATTCAACATTAATCGATCTAAAAAAAAACGAGAGGTATTTTCTTTAGTATGATATGAGTCCGATGTAAAAAAAACCTTCTTCAAGGTCTATTCCTCCCCGCCCCATTTATAAACAATGGAGTTAAACTTAAAATAAGTATGAGTCACACTTCAGGAAAAGCACCCATATTTTCAGCTTCGGGCTTGGGCTCACCTTCCTTTCTATAGGTATCCAATCTTCCTGCTCTGCTGTTTATTTAAACATTATAACTTTATTTCTATAAAATCAACAGACACTATGCCTTCAACTTACTCTTGTTTTTCTGGAGTCAGTTTACGTCGACCGTCAACTTAGTTGCCGCAAGGTTCCACTTAACCACCAGATCGGTCGCTCTGCCTGCGGATTGCTATAACACCCAGGTCGCCAATAGGAGCGTGAACAGTAATTACCATCCACGTTGTTTGTACGGCTGACAACAACTGCCAGAGGGATACCGACGATTACTAGAGGGACAATCCTTGCTGTTGTCCCATAAATAAAACGAATTATGACAATGATATCCTCTTATAGACTTACTTTAGGCAAAATGTTATTCTCAGTTTGCGAGTATTGTCACATACAAACGATGCGAGTCATAATATGTCGATATGTGGTTTTTGTGGCAGATGGTTTTGGTATTACTCTGTTTCAAAGAAAGGAGATGTTCAATGACAAAGAAATTGACTATCCTACTTGTATTTGTAAGCCTTTTCGTTCTTATCCTGTCTCAGCCGACCCAAGCCTCTTCCCTATCTGACAGCTTACTGAAGACAGGTTCGAGAGGTTCTAACGTAGTACAGTTACAAACTGAACTCAATAATCTTGGGTATAATGTGGGGACGACGGATGGTATTTTCGGAGTCAAAACCCAAGCAAAAGTAGTTGCTTTTCAAAAGGCGGAGGCTTTACGCGCAGACGGCATCGTCGGCTTAATCACAGCCAATACCCTAAACAAGGCTTACTTGAAGAACCCACGTACTTATAAGGTCAACGCCCTTATCGCCACAGCCGAAAAATACCTTGGAGTTCCTTACCAATGGGGCGGGGAATCTCCTATCACGGGATTTGATTGTTCTGGTTTTGTTCAATATGTCTTTGCCCAATACGGGATTACCCTGCCACGGGTTTCACGTGCTCAATACACTATGGGAACAGCTATAAACTTTACTGACCTACAACCGGGCGATCTGATCTTTTTTTCCATGGAGATGAACCAAATAGTAAACCATGTTGGCATTTACATTGGAAACGGTCAATTCATCAATGCCTCTTGTTCTAAAGGGGTCACAATTTACCCGATCGGCCCCTACTGGGAATCAGTAGAATTCGGAGCCAGACGGGTATTTTAACAACCCTCGCTCACTTCTTTCATCGTCCCCTTGTAGAATACTAATCATTGGCCCCTCTCCTTTACGTTCCTGTTTGCGACAACCTCGCCCTAATGCCGTCTTTCCGTAACAAGAAGAAAGCAAAACTCATGTTTTGCTTTCTTCTTGCTGTATAATATAATTCTCTTTACCTAAGCCATCCACCAGCCACTTGGATCATCAAAGAGGTTTCCAGACAAAAAGTATACTCTGTTCGGACATTAATTAATTAATAGAATAGATTTGGCCGGTAATCTACAGAGTGGCACTACTACTTTATGCAAAAACTAACATGGTCGAGGTTTGATTGATGTGCGCTAAAAATTCCTCGCCATAGGTGGCGAAACCTATCATGGGGATACCTTCGAATATCTTCCCATATTGAGAGGTTAAACCTTTACTTCTCAGTTCTAAAGCCCTTAAAATGCACTGGAAATCAACGATTCCTGATATTGACCCAAACTCTTCTGCTTTCGCTCTGACCGCTGCTGTCGTATCTGTAATAATATCTGTCGATTGAAGTAATGTCACCTTCATGTTCTCTAAAATTGTACAGTAGAAAGCAATATTTTCGCCGACGGAACCCTGTGGACTTCTAACAAAAATATCGCTCCCAGTTAATACCCCTACAGGATTTGTGACGAACAGCTTGCTGACTTCTGACTCTGGCACATTAAGAACTTCAGCATACCTACGAATAGCCGGTATATTGTCAAATTCCACAACTTGCCGAGTTTTGGTATCCACTTTAGTTGCTGTTAATTCTTTATCCAGCGCACAGAAGCTTTGAGTCTTAATAAATCCGAATTCACCTTTGGGTTTTAAGAGAACCAGTAAAGCCGCGTCAGAGTACGATTTACCGTCAGCATAAACATACGTCTTGGTAAACTTGCAATCATCACCTGCAGAACCGCCGATAAAGATTACATCGGTCATATCTCCAATTTTGTCCATTATTCTTTCTTCAGACATTGACAACCCATCGATAAGAATAAGTCCGACATATTTAGTAAAATCCATATCTTTCGCTGGTTCATTAAAATGCTTACTAAATGAGTTAAAAGCTTGTTCTACTCCCTCACCATTATCTTGACTTATGTTCTGGACTAATTCGATTTTTAAATCTTCAATGACCTCGTCGCTAAAAGCCATAGCAACAACTGAATTCTCTAGCATTTGTCCGGTAACGAGTTCTCCGGCCGTAGAACAACCAAAAACTTTTGCTTGTCTAAATTTTTCAGTTATTTCTTTCGCAATTTCCTCTGGACTAAAACTAGAGGAGGCAAAAAATATTACTACTTTGCTATTGAAATCTAATAGTTGCATCGCTAAACTCGCTGCAGCTTCTTTGGCACCTTTTTCTGTAGCATATGCGGTTTTAATCTTGCTCATAATACCATCCTTTAAATACTTAATTTTAATTCCTTGGCCAAATTCGTTAACTTTTCAATAATCGAAGAGTCATCTGGACTTGAAGGACTGTATTGATTTGGGTCAATCCCTTTCATAATCATTTTGGTTTTCGTCATATCCGCAAGAAGCGGATTGCCCTTTGCCCTCTTTTCGATAATTTGGTCAATTAATAATTTAATTTTTCCTGCCATATTTTCAATCCTTTCTACTGCAGTTTTTTAGGCTACTAAAACATTCTTCAAAATATCGTCAATAGTTCAGTATCTTAAAGAACACTAAATCTTTTCGGAGTTTAAACAAAGCCACTATGCTTGGGCGGTGGTAACCATAAAGTGTCGCAATTGACCTGATATTTACCTATCTGCTTATTCTGCAAGAATCCGTTATATTAGCCATCGTGTTATTTATGTTTTGCAGTGAATCAAGTATTTCGAAGAAAGTATCTCCCGCTTCAAGCACTACATCCATACTTTGAGTTACTTCTTGCTTAACTTTATCCATTGACTGCTCGGATAAAGTCGTTTCTTCTTGGATCTCTCTAACTAAACTTGAAATTTGGTTGGCAGAGAGTTTAGACCTCTCAGCCAATTTCTTAACCTCTCCAGCAACGACTGCGAAGCCTTTTCCTGCCGTTCCGGCTCTCGCGGCTTCAATTGAGGCATTTAGCGATAAAAGATTTGTTTGAGTAGCAATACTCATCATGACTTCAAGAATCTTTGCAATTTCTTTTGATTTATTACCTAGCTTAGTTACAATAAATTGGGACTCATTGACAGATGTCCCAACCTCATTTATTTTCTTGACTAAGTTCTGAATTGAAATGCTACCCTTTTCCACAATGCTTTCAGCATTATGCAATTCTTCTTTTGTATTGTCAATTAACTCTTTTATGTTAATTGAATCATCAGGGGATTCTGAAATTTGTTTCACAATGCACCTCGTTAGTCAGATTAAGATCCTTCAAAGAATACGTAATTGTCTTCGAGCCTAGAGCAAACCATCACTTATCATTAAGCTTACATTATTATAATGAACTTCGTATAAGCACTCGCCAAGGCAGTTTGCCAAAATACTAATTACTTCCTCTATAAGATTCTTCTACATTCTTTCTCAATTCCCTCCTAATATAACAAGAATAATCCAAAAAATTTTCCATAATATTCTGACTAGCTTTACAATTATTAACAAAGTCTTTCTAGGAGAGCTTTTGCGTGTTGGTAGGATTGATTTGAATGCTAAAGGCACGGTGGGTTTAAATGTTACCGCTTCTACATAGCGTGTGCTGTCATCTACCTAGATATGTTAAATTTTGAATTTAGTAACAAGCTCAATAAGTTTTTGAGAGCTTTCTTTTGATACTTCTGCTATCATTAATACTTTCTTCGCATTTTCTTCGACATTTGTCATTTTTTGTGTAACTATTGTCGTTCCACTTGCCCCTTCATTGGTTGCGATGGCAACCTCATTTATAGCCTTTACCATATTTTGAATGGATGCAAGCACCTCTTCCGATGTTGCACTAAAATCAGTGATAAGGTCATTTATATAATCAGCATCTTTACTGTAGTGTTCTCCTGTTATCATCATTTCTTTATAGTCTCTTATTACTTGCTTATCGATAAACTCTATAACCTGCTCAGAGCTTTCGGAAAGCTTTTCAACAGAAGACACGACAATTTTGGCAATATGCTGGATTTCACTCACTGTATTAGTAGAATTCTCTGCCAATTTTCTAATTTCATCCGCTACTACAGCAAACCCTCTCCCCGCTTCTCCGGCTCTTGCTGCTTCAATCGCTGCGTTTAGAGCAAGTAAATTTGTTTGTGAAGTTATTGCCAGGATTGATTCAGACAACACATTAATTTGTTCGACAGCTTTGGACTCCTCAATCGCAGATTTAAGCTTAATGAGAGTGTTGCCATATACGATTTGTGCATTGTTCTCTGAAAATTCCGCCCCTCTCTTCAGTTCACTCGCTCTTTTCTTAACTTCTACAGCCGAAATAGCACCTTCCTGTGCTTTTGATGCTATAGATCCAATTGCTATCTCAATTTCTGTTGACATAGCATTCATTTCTTGAGTTGATGCCGCGGTCTCTTCCATTCCAGCTGATATCTCTTCGGTGGTTGAGGATACTTCTTCAATTTGTTGATTCAGTTTTGATATGTGTTCTCCTGTGATGATAGCGTTGTCTGTTGCATTTTTAGACTCAATGACGACACCCTGTATTACTTCTTTTATAGAACTCTTCATCTCATGTAGGGAATTCGCCAAGTCTCCCATTTCGTCTTTACGCTTTAGGTATGTCTGATCGATAGCCTGTGAGAAGTCTCCATTAGCCATAATCTTTACATAGCCAACCAATACTATAATAGGTTTAACAATATTAAACCTTGAAAATAATTCGATTGATAAAACAACCAATAAAAGGGCGACAATACAAATTACGATATATTTAATTTGGAAACTCTTTAACTCGCTATAGTACGAATCGTTTGGAATTGATATGCCCAGAACCCAATTATTGTAAGATAATTTTTTAAACGATACAATATTATTTGCCGTTCCATAATTAAGTGTCGTTGTTCCCATGTCTTTAGAAAGCATAGTTTTTATCAAGCCCTGCAGGTCTTCCAACTTCATATTCTGTGAAGCTAATGCTTTTATTGCGACTGATTTCTCGGCATCCGCTGGGGTTAGTAGGTTTAGGCCATCGAGTTCTTTCATAGGATCTGATATCATCATCCCTTTAGAATCTATTAGGAAAGCATATCCCTTTCCATCCATAACCTTCATGGCGGACACCTTTTTAACCAGATTTGTCAAAAATATATCCGCAGCCAGTACACCTGTTACTTCGCCTTTAGCGTTAGTGATTTGAGTGGAGGGAGTAATAACCATTTCTTTCGTATCAGCATCGATATACGGATCAGAAAATACCAACGTCTTTTTTTCTATTGCATTTTTATACCACTCTCTGGCAGTAAGGTCGTAGTCAGCCGGAGGTACCCATCCAGAAGCGTCAATTATTTTTTTATCTGGTAAACCTATGTACATATCAGTTATATCTGGATCATTTTTATAGTGCTGTAAATAATTTGTATTATAATCGCCCTTTGAAGTATCAGTTATCAACATTGAGGTAATTTCAATATTTTTAGCTTTGGTCAAAAACCAGTCCGTAAGAACATCGCTGTTTTCTTTCAATATACTAATAGACTCAGTATTAATCTTTTCCGTCATCTGACTCTTAATGTTGATGAAACTATATATTGCTACTACAACTAATAATATTAAAGTGATTGTGGAGAATCCTAATACCATTTTCGCTCTGATTTTCATATAAACATTACCTTCCTTTTCTATCCCGCATTGATCATTACTTGCATAAAGCGATCATATCCTATTGGTTCCACTATATAATCCATTACATCCCCCGCCATTACTAAATTACTTAGCAGAAAGTATGAAGCCATTTTTGGGCTAATTTCTTTGTTCAATAATGTATTATCTTAGTATATTTCATTTATTTGGCACAAGATAGTCCTAAATGGCATTGATTCGAATGCAAAAAGCATATATTTTCTATGCGTACTTACTAGAAGTTGCCCGAAAAACATATGTAGTTGAGTATTGTCGGCAATGCAGATGAACAATGTGATCACCCAGAAGCTACTCACTGCTCTCTGCATTTCTCAATATATACTGTATGTACATAATTATGGAGGGAGAACATTTTGTGCTGGAGGAGCAAAGCTTGCAAGTTTCGGTGCTGATTAAATGCTTTTTTGACCGCATCTATTTTGGAGCTCTCTAAAGAATCGTTTGCTCAAAAACTGCCCCTTATCCAGACTGGATAAGGGGCAGTTTTTGCGTTACTGACATTCATCAGCCTAGTGGAGTTGGCAATCACTTGTGGAAATACCGTTCACCAGTCGCCTTCATATAGCTCTACGCATAAAACCAGAACGCCCAAAACGCTCCGGTGATTTCAAAGGGTTGACTGATTCTTCACCTTAACCGCATTTGGAATAACCACAGTGCGTACAGACAACACAGCCGCCTTCATGGTTGATTGGTTTCCCGCACTCTGGGCAGGCGTTTTCCGGAGCAACGCTTATCTGAGTTTTTCTGCCAGTAATCTTTTCTGTCGCAGTCCCCACCTTCCCCACTGAACTTGGGCTTTCAGCGGCCGAAGCTTTTTCCTGAGTCTCCTTTTGGACACTTGCAAAGTTAATACCCACCTCGTTATATTTCTTGATCACGCGGGCAATGGCATCCGGACAGGAGGTGACGTTGACTCCTTCGCGCCGCATACAAGCCGGGCAGCGAATTCCTTTAATTTGCTCTGTAATTGAGTCGACTGACAAGCCTGACCGCAGGGTGATGGAGATCAAACGGGCTGTTGCCTCAGATTGAGAAGAACATCCTCCGGCGCGCCCGGTATTAGTGAAGACTTCGCAAATCCCTTTTTCGTCCGCGTTAACACTGACATAGAGATTGCCACACCCAATTTTAATTTTTTCTGTAACTCCTATAGTAGTTGTTGGCCGTGGACGAGGCAGGACAGTATTCACTTCGGGTATAAACGGAGTTTTTGGGATGACAGGTAAGAACGCCCGCTCTTCAGCTCCTTCACTCTTGCTCTGGGCCTGGCTTTGTGCCGTCGAAGTTCCAGCGGAAAGTACCTGTTCTTCCCTGCTGCCATCTCGGTAGACCGTTAATCCTTTGCAGTTTAGTTCGTCGGCCAATCGATATGCTTCGGCTATTTCTTCACGCGTCGCGGAGTTGGCAAAGTTAATAGTTTTGGATACGGCATTATCCGTATACTTTTGAAAGGCTGCTTGAATCCGAATATGCCATTCGGGTATGATCTCTTGAGCCGTAGTAAAGACTACCTGTACCCAATCCGGAACCTCCTGCAACCCTAAGACAGTTCCTCGTTCCGCGATCTTGTACATAAGTTCCGGGGAATAGAAACCATATTCTTTGGCAAACCCTTCAAAGAGCGGATTGACTTCGACTAAAGCTGTCCCATCCAGCACAGTTTTAGTATAGGCCACCGCAAAGAGGGGTTCGACCCCGCTGGAAGCACCACAAATCATGGAAATAGTTCCAGTCGGAGCAATTGTCGTCAGGGTGGCATTACGCAATTTCATAACTCCATCATATATTGAGCCTTCATAATTTGGAAAGGTACCCCGTTCTTCAGCTAGACGCTGTGATTCGAGACGGGCCTCTGTCTGGATAAATTTCATAATTTTCTCCGCATATTCCACCGCTTCTTCCGAAGCATAGGAAGTTTGAAGCAAAATAAGCAGATCGGCAAAACCCATCACGCCAAGACCTATTTTACGATTTCCTTTAACCACCTCATCAATAATAGACAACGGATATTGATTCGCATCTATCACGTTATCCAGGAAACGAACGGACAATCGAACAACATAACTCATACGCTCCCAGTTGATCACCATTTTCCCGTTTTTCTCGGTCACCATCAGCTTGAGGTTGAGAGACCCCAGGTTGCACGCCTCGTTTGGCAGCAATGGTTGCTCGCCACAAGGATTCGTAGCTTCAATCTCACCCTGCAAAGGAGTGGGATTTCCCTCATTTAAACGGTCAAGAAAAACGATTCCAGGTTCTCCGTTTTGCCAGGCATGCTCGACAATCTTGTTAAAAATTTCCGGAGCAAATAGTTGTCCGGCAGGCTTACCGGTATGCGGATCTACGAGCTCATAAGATCGTTCTTCCCGGACAGCATGCATAAAGTCTTCCGTAATCCCAACGGAAATATTAAAATTGGTGATTTCCTTATTATCTTCTTTACACCGAATGAAGTCTAGAATATCAGGATGGTCTACCCGCAGAATTCCCATATTGGCGCCGCGCCGAGTTCCACCTTGTTTAACGGCTTCCGTGGCTGAATTAAAAACCTTCATAAAGGAAATTGGCCCGGAGGCTACTCCACCAGTTGAACGAACCATGCTGTTCTTCGGGCGCAACCGAGAAAAGCTAAAGCCTGTCCCTCCGCCGGATTTATGTATAATCGCCGCATTCTTAATCGCATCGAAGATCTGTTCCATGCTATCTTCAACCGGTAAGACAAAGCAGGCGCTCAACTGTCCGAGATCCCGACCGGCATTCATCAGCGTTGGCGAGTTGGGCATAAACTCAAGGTTGGCCATTATCGTATAGAATTCTTTTGCCAATACTTGCGTTTCCTTTTTCCCTTTTCCGTATCTATCCTCTTCAATTCCCGCAACCACAGAGGCTACTCGATAAATCATGTCCTCCGCAGTTTCTGACACCTGTCCGTTTTCTTGTTTTAAATACCGTTTTTCTAATACAACACGCGCATTAGGCGTTAGATTGGCCTTTGGCCAGGTTTTTGGTAATTGTCCTTCGAAACTCAACATGAATCCCAACTTTCCTTTATAACTTTTATCTGCTAGTCTCCTTTTTTACGATTTCCCGCATTTCAATAAGTTCGTGTAATTCTTCCATAAAACGCTGAATATCCCGAAACTGTCGATAGACGGACGCAAAACGTATATAGGCGACTTCATCCAGGCCAAATAGTTGTTCCAGCACAACCTCTCCAACGTCAGAACTGGACACCTCGCGCTCATGACTGTTACGAAGCTTCTTTTCAACTGCATAAGCCGCATGTTCAATTTGCTCCGTTGAAATTGGCCGTTTTTCACACGCTCTAAGCATTCCGGCCATCATTTTTGAACGCGAAAATTGGTCACGCCGTCCATCTTTTTTGACAACGACAAGCGGAGAATCCTCAAATTTTTCAAAGGTAGTAAACCGACGCAAACAACGATCGCATTCTCGTCGTCTGCGGACCGCTGTTCCTTCTTCAACCTGCCGTGAATCAAGAACTTTCGTATCCTCGTTTCCACAGAATGGACAGTGCACAACTCCACCCCCACATATAGTGTCTCTAAAATTTAATCATACTATATGTAGCGTGTCAAATCTCTCTTTACGCATTGTCAGGCTTGTCCTTCTCTCTCGCGCTTGTTTCTGCTTACTACCTCTTTTTTCCTAACTCTTTCCTTGCTAAGTAAGCGCATCCTTGGGATACGTTTTACCGTACATTTTACTCTAAATTTGCACCTAACCTTTAGTAGACTCCGTTAGGCGGCTATGGGGTTAGAATGTCAAAAGACATCCCTTAAAGGATGTCTCCTAAAACATACTGTTATTTATCAAAACGAATTCTTTAAATCTTTTGCTAAGGTCTTTTAGACATGCCTAATGTCCGAGTATCTATAGTCTGAAGTTTATTGCTAAGTACCTTGCTTATACCCTAACGCCATAAGTTTTGTACCTGGATAAAAATGAGCCAAAATTTCTTCCACTGTTTTACCTTTTTTGGCCAGATCATTGGCGCCCCATTGCGACATTCCTACAGCATGCCCATTGCCATATGTTGTTATGGTAAGAGAGCCCGGCTGGATACTCCACTCTATATCCGTCGACGAGAGTCCTAACAATGTACGAAGTTCAGTTGCCGGATATACTTTACCCAACAGGCGCACACTTTTTGCTCGTCCTGCCGCCGTTCGGCTTAGTATTTGTATATCCCCTTCATTTAAGGGCAGCGGGGATTCCGTTATTCCTAATCTTTTATAAAGTTCCTTGGGTGTATAGCTAACGCTTTTAACATAGCGTTCTGGATTATCCTCACCCGAACTGACATTTTGTAAATACGGACGGGGTGAACTCCAGACGTCTTCCGATTCTTCGGTCGGCTTTCTGCCACTACTGCTATGGTAAAAGGCATCTACATAATCCCCATTGTCTACGAGAACCAAACCACGCGTCCCCTCTACCACCTTATGTATGCGCTCCCGATACCGCCAGTAGTTAAACCACCCCCACTTGTTTTTCATTTGCCCATCAGACAACCAGGTTTGAGTTTGTACAGTGGTATCTACATCATACTCGCTCTCTATCAATTTTCTTTGATTTAAGCGTTTAGCGGCATAGGTTCGAGCAGCAACAGCCTGGGCCTTTAGTGCTTCTATTTCAAATTCAGCGGGCATTTCTGCAGCTACAACTCCTATAAGGTAGTCTTCAAGTAAAAACTCTTTTACCTCTCCATTTGACATTAGAACTCTAATTTGCACATCATCTGCTACGATTTTCTCCTTTTGCCACCGCAAGATACTCCACGGAATTATTAAAATAACACAGAATGATAATGCAATAAGCCATACCCATTCTTTTTTCACGTAACCCCTCCTGCGGTCCAAGCTCTATTTAAGCTTATGCGCTGAAGTGTCAGAATATGGCTAGCGAAGTCTATAAAAGAACGAGGAATCATATTTGACTCCTCGTTCTTTGTTCTTTTTCTTCTATAAGGAGAGTATCTATTAGGGGAGACCATCGCCGCTGGTGCAGATCCACAGCTGAAGCCTGTCACCGTAAGATGTCAGTAAACTCCCTGCTTAGTCTTCGCGCACAATCAGCGCACCTAAGCGTGAAAGCTTTTCTTCCACCCTCTCATACCCGCGATCAATGTGATGAATTCCTCGAATACTTGATATCCCTTCCGCTGTCAAAGCGGCCAAGATCAAGGCGGCTCCAGCCCGCAAATCTGTAGCAGTCACCGGTGCCGCATTCAGGCGTTGTATTCCATGAACGATGGCACTCCGACCTTCAATCTTTATATCTGCGCCCATCCTCTTAAGCTCATCTACGTGCATAAAACGGTTTTCAAATACGGTTTCTGTAAATAACCCTGTACCATTTGCTCGAGTCAGAAAAGCCATAAATGGGGCCTGTAAGTCCGTCGGAAACCCTGGATGAACTTGAGTCTTAATGTCTACAGCATCATAATTGCCGTTTCCGATAATACGTATTCCGTCGTCTTCTTCCATCATGTGAATACCGGCCTCTTCCATTTTGGCAATCAAGGGTTTTAGATGATCGGCAATTACATTTTGGACTAAGACATCTCCTCCTGTTGCCGCTGCGATCAGTAGATAACTTCCTGCCTCTATACGATCAGGGATTACGGTATGGGTGGTGCCATGAAACTCTCGAACCCCTTCAATATGAATGATACTTGTACCTGCACCACGTACTTTACCTCCCATTTCATTTAAAAATGTAGCTAAATCCACAATTTCCGGCTCTTGCGCTGCATTTTCGATCAGGGTTGTCCCTTGAGCCATCGCAGCAGCCATCATAATATTTTCTGTAGCTCCGACACTTGGGTAATCCAAGTAAATCCGGGCCCCTTTTAGACACTTTGCCGAGACATCCAAGAACCCATGATCCATTTTAACCTCTGCCCCCAAAGCCTCTAATCCCTTCAAATGCCAGTTAATAGGGCGAGATCCGATGGCACAGCCACCCGGATGAGAAATACGCACATGCCCTTTACGAGCTAATAGTGGGCCCATTGTGACAATTGACGCCCTCATCTGAGAAACAAGATCATAGGGAGCCTCAATACAATTTATCTCATGGGCATGGATTTTCAGAGTCGAGTTGTTTCTCTCAACTGTCGCACCCAAGGCCGATATCACCTGATTCATTACATTAACATCCAACAGGTCTGGAGCATCATCTAGTTGAATGGGTTCGGCACATAATAAACTCGCAGCAATAATTGGCAAGATTGCATTTTTTGCCCCACTTACCGTTATTGTCCCTTCGAGCGATTTGCCGCCCGTAATTGTAAGCTTACTCAAATTCTAAAGACACCCCCCTACCTTAGGATATTATTTCATTTTGACTTACTTATATTCTTTTTATCTTGTCAATTTTCCTGCTTCATTCGACTGGTTTCCTTAAAATGCACTTTAAAACTCTTCCAGTAATGCCGGAATTGCCAAAACTGTATGCCCTGCTGGATTCTTACCGCGACTGACTAATTGAATGTTAACTCTGTCTTTCCCTGCCATGACTTTCGTATTTAAATTGGCCTGAAAGGCAGCGATGGAAAGTAGGCTGCCCGTAAGGTCCCACTGAGCAGGCTGAGCATTTATCTGGCTCAAATATGCCGAAATATCGATTGTTTGAGGAACACGCTCATCTAAATATACCTGACTGCCTGTAGTACTAAGTCTTTGAGCTATATCAGTATACCATGTAAACAGTTTTCTTTCCTCGTTTTTGTCAAGATTACATTGTCCAGATAAAGTTGCAGCTGTTTTTCCGCTTTCTGTCTGAAGCTCTCTGTAGTTCCAAACCCAGCCAGGTAGAGGCTTTTTAACTTTTAGCTCTTCCGGAATTGTACCATCTTTTAGCCAGACTATAACCCTGACCTCCGCCTTTTTTGAGTTTACCGACCCCGAATTTAATAGTAGGGTTACCCCTTTTTGGGTATTATCTGCTATATGAGCAGGAAGCAGCCCCGGATGAACTACTTTACCTATTATACTCAGCCATATCATACCTACGGTTAGTACTATAATTAATTTTTTACTGATACTTGGTTTTGGCTCGACCAGACAAGCAAACATACAATTACCTCTTTCTCAAGCTAATTGGTCTTAGCCATAGCTTTGCCAAATAGTGAGAAATCTAACATGATGGTTGGAGCTTTTCGGAAGAAAAACCGACTAATTTTCCTGCCGATATGTGATAGATTAAGCATCATAAACTGTTCTATATAATTTGTAATACTACGTTAGATTTAGCCTGCCAGAATTTGAGCAAAACCCCCACTATTAAAGTGAGGGTCTTGATGCTTCTTCTTTATTGTGCAAAGAAAAAAGGCCCGATAAAGGGCCATTCTTCTTATAACGCTAACAAAGTATCACTAGGACTTATCGTTTACCCTGTGCTGCCTCAATACGTGCCGCAGCTCGACGCAACGCAAACTCAGCTCGACGTACATCAATTTCATTGCTACGTGCCGCCAAGCGCTTCTCAGCCCGTCCTTTAGCCTCCATAGCACGAGCAAGATCAATATCTTCACCCAACACAGCAGTATCTGCAAGAACTACAGCAGAATTTTCAATAACTTCAACAAATCCGCCTGTAACCGCCGCTCGTTTAACAGAACTGTTTACGGTATAACGTATAACGCCAACATCCATACCCGCTATTAAGGGCGCGTGGTTCGGTAAAATCCCTAACTCGCCTAATCCACCGGGAAGAACAACAAACTCAACATCTTCTTTCAAGACGTCTCCCTCAGGAGAGACAATGCTTAGAGCAAATGTTCCAGCCATGGCTTACGCCCCCATTTTCTTAGCTTTTTCGACGACCTCTTCAATTGCGCCGACCATTAGGAAGGCTGCCTCTGAAATGTGGTCGTATTTCCCGTCCGCAATTTCTTTAAAGCTACGAATTGTCTCTTTCAAGGGCACATACTTTCCAGGCGAACCCGTAAATACTTCAGCTACATGGAACGGTTGTGACAAGAAACGCTGAATCTTACGAGCACGTGCCACAATAATTTTTTCTTCTTCAGAAAGCTCATCCATACCTAGAATTGCAATGATATCCTGCAACTCTTTGTACTTTTGCAGAAGTTGCTGAACTTGACGCGCAACAGCATAATGCTCTTCACCAAGCACTAATGGTGAAAGAATCCGTGATGTTGAGTCCAAGGGGTCCACAGCAGGGTAGATCCCAATTTCTGTAATGGCACGCGACAAAACCGTTGTAGCATCTAAGTGGGCAAATGCTGTTGCCGGAGCGGGGTCTGTCAAGTCATCAGCAGGCACGTAGATAGCTTGTACAGATGTAACAGATCCTTTACGAGTGGAGGTAATCCGCTCTTGTAATTGACCCATCTCTGTTGCCAACGTTGGCTGATAACCTACGGCCGAAGGCATCCGACCGAGCAGAGCTGAAACCTCAGAACCAGCTTGCGTAAAGCGGAAAATGTTGTCGATAAAGAGCAACACGTCTTGACCTTGTTCGTCACGGAAGTACTCAGCCATTGTCAAGCCCGTCAGACCTACACGAAGACGAGCTCCCGGTGGTTCGTTCATTTGACCGAACACCATTGCGGTCTTATCGATAACGCCAGACTCTTTCATTTCGTGGTAAAGGTCATTTCCTTCACGAGTCCGCTCACCAACACCGGCGAATACGGAAATACCACCGTGTTGTTTCGCAATATTGTTGATGAGTTCCATAATTAATACAGTTTTACCAACACCGGCACCGCCGAAGAGTCCGATCTTTCCGCCCTTAGAATACGGACATAATAAGTCGATAACTTTAATACCGGTCTCTAAGATACGGGTTGATGGCTCCTGATCTTCAAAGGCCGGAGCCGGACGGTGAATCGGATAATTGATATCGGATTTAATATCTCCCGCGTTATCAATTGGCTCTCCCAAAACACTTACCATCCGACCCAAGGTTGAGGGTCCGACAGGAACTGTAATTGGTGCACCAGTGTTAATTGCATCGATGCCCCTTTGCAGACCATCCGTCGAGGACATGGCAACACAACGTACAGTGTTGTTCCCGAGATGTTGAGCTACTTCTAAAGTGATATTAAGTTTCTGTTCAGGGACAATTACCTTAATGGCAGTATATATCGCCGGCAGTTCATCGGGCGCAAACGCAACGTCAACTACCGGTCCCAAAACTTGCAAAACCTTGCCGTTTTTCACAGGCGCGAAACCTCCTTATTGGGTTATTCCGGCAGCTTATTCTAAAGCAGCTGCTCCACCGACAATTTCAGATATTTCCTTAGTAATCGCCGCCTGTCGGGCTCTGTTCATAATCAGCGACAATCGGTCAATCATATCCTTGGCATTATCTGTTGCCGAACTCATGGCTGTCATCCTAGCCCCTTGCTCGCTCGCTTTTCCTTCAAGAATCGAGCGGAAGATCTGTGTTTCAATATACTTCGGTAGCAAGCTGGCAAGGATCTCATCTGGAGACGGTTCAAAAATATACTGTTTGCTTTGTTTGCCTTCAGGCGTTTCGATCGGAAGTAGTTTGACTTGAGTAGGTCTCGCGTTAATTGCGCTTACGAATTCAGTATACATTAGATAAACTTCATCCGCTTCGCCCTGCTCGTAAAGTCGCACCACTTTCTGGGCAATTTCTTTCGCTTGATTATAACTTGGTTCATCTCCAAGTGCTACAAACTCAGCCAAAAACTCAATTTTACCGCGTCGGAAGAAATCTCGACCTTTGCGGCCTACCGTCACCAACTTAACTTCTTGCGGCGTTTCGGCAATCAAACCGACGGTCTTCCGAATCAGGTTCGAATTATACCCTCCACAAAGACCACGATCTGACGTTATCACCACATAAACCACCTTTTGCACAGGCCGCTTGATCAAAAGCGGATGAATTGTATCTCCAGGAGCCTGAGCTAGGCGTTCCAAGACCCCTTGCAATTGGTGGGCATAGGGGCGGGCAGCGTTAAGTTTTTGTTGGGCTTTCCTGAGTTTGGCCGCGGAAACCATTTTCATCGCCTTAGTGATCTGCTGCATGTTGCGGACGCTGCGGATCCGGCGACGAATATCGCGTACTCCTGCCACCTCATTCACCTACTCCTTTTTAATCTAGGCCACAAACCCCTGTTTAAATTCGTTAATTGCTTTTTCCAGATCGGCAATCATATCATTGGAAAGCGCTTTCTCAGTGCGAATTTTAGCCAACAGGTCGGCCTTCACGGAGCGCATGAAGCGCAGGTATTCTTGTTCAAACTTCCCAATTTTTTCAGCATCAATGTCATCAGTAAACCCTTTAACCGCCGCATAAATAACGACAACTTCTTCCTCAACGGGCATCGTTGCATACTGATTTTGTTTGAGGATTTCCATCGTTCGTTTTCCACGGGCCAGACGCATTTGGGTAACTTTATCCAAGTCAGATCCAAATTGAGCAAATGCTGCTAATTCACGATAGCTGGCGAGATCCAAACGAAGCTGTCCAGCAACCTGCTTCATGGCTTTGATTTGGGCACTACCACCTACCCGGGAAACTGAAAGACCAACGTTGATTGCCGGCCGGAAGCCGGCGTTAAAGAGGTCTGATTCCAAAAAGATCTGTCCATCAGTAATGGAAATAACGTTGGTCGGAATATAGGCCGACACGTCACCCGCTTGTGTCTCAATAATCGGAAGTGCTGTCATTGAACCTCCGCCAAGGGCATCGGACAACTTGGCTGCACGCTCCAACAAACGAGAGTGGAGATAGAAAACGTCTCCAGGGTACGCTTCACGTCCTGGTGGGCGTTTAAGGAGCAGTGAAAGTTCACGGTAAGCTACCGCTTGTTTGGAAAGGTCATCGTAAATGATCAGGACATGCTTGCCATTATACATAAACTCTTCGCCCATAGCAGCTCCGGCATAAGGCGCGATAAAGACCATTGGTGAAGGTTCAGAAGCAGTAGCGCAGACGACAATTGTGTATTTCATAGCATCGTTTTCTTCTAATTTCTGAACCACGCTGGCAACAGTAGATGCTTTTTGTCCGACAGCTACGTAAATGCAAGTCATGTCTTGACCTTTTTGGTTAATAATCGTATCGATAGCGACCGCAGTTTTACCCGTTTGGCGGTCACCAATAATTAATTCCCGCTGACCACGACCAATCGGAACCATTGCATCAATCGATTTTAGACCTGTCAGCATCGGCTCACTCACGGATTTACGTGCAATAACACCTGATGCCGGGGATTCAATCGGACGGAACTTATCCGTTACGATCTCCCCTTTGCCATCAATGGGTTGACCAAGAGCATTAACAACGCGGCCAATCAAAGCCTCTCCGACAGGAACTTCCACAATCCGTCCCGTTCTCTTGACTTGATCGCCCTCTTTAATCCCGGTAAAAGGTCCAAGAATAACGCAACCAATATTATCTTCTTCAAGATTCATTGCCATGCCATACACTTCACCTGGGAACTCCAGGAGCTCTCCGGCCATGGCCTTCTCTAAACCGTATACACGGGCAATTCCGTCTCCAACCTGGATAACTGTTCCGACATCTACGGTGTCAACAGCCGTATCATAGCGTTCGATTTGTTGTTTGATAATGGAACTAATTTCTTCTGGACGCAAGTTCATCCTTTTATTTCACCCCTACTTCCTGAGGTTTATCCGAGCTTCTACGCAAATCCCCACGCATTCTGTTCAATGCGTGAGCGATGGTCCCATCAATCACGCTGTCACCTAACTGTATAAGAATCCCACCAATGAGTTCAGCCCGGACTTCACTTACAATACGGACGTCTTTCCCGGTCTTACGTCCCATGGCCTGTTTTAGATCGTCGAGTTGAGAAGCGCTTAGAGCAATGGCGCTGGCCACTTTAGCTTCCACAACATGCCGTGCCTCATCCGCCAATCGAGTAAACTCACGTTGAATGAACGGTAAAAAGCTTTCCCTTTTCCTATCAATCAATAGATAGAGGAAATGACGTGTCGTGACACCAAAGTCTTCTCCCAGGACCTTATCCATGACGGATTTTTTCTCCTTCAAGGAAATATGGGGATGAAGCAGGATGCGTTTAACCTCTACATTTTCCTCCACCAATTTTGTAAGTTCACGCAAATCGTTGTCAATTGGATCAAGAGACGTCTCCATGGCAATATTAAACAAGGCCTGAGAATACCTACGAGCTAGTGACCCATTTATCATTGCATT
>Ga0326727_10005574_pt1 | contig 35790 bp, 32 predicted proteins | sample MB2enrmetagenome_FD_207643 | JGI IMG/M metagenome (GOLD analysis project Ga0326727, IMG submission 207643) | Lab enriched peat soil microbial communities from McLean, Ithaca, NY, United States - MB29MY | ecosystem: Environmental > Terrestrial > Soil > Wetlands > Peat | place: USA: New York...
AACGATCGCAAGCAGCCCTGCGATTCAACAAGCGGACTCTTCCCTGCTGCTGCGCCGTCGTACGTGTAACGTTTTCCCAGCTTGGACTCCCGGCAGATCGCCGCGACTCGACCCGAGCCGGTTTTCCTTTATGCCTCTTTCGAGGGATACCACTTGACAGCATCTGTAGAGGATAAGAATATTGCCGATCTAGAGATTCAGAATGCTGTTTCTGTATCTGAACGCGAGGGCAGTTAAGGGCTTAGCGCTTTTGGCGCTCCTCTTCTCAACGCCTTGCGGCTTTTCGCTGGATCCCGGGAAGAAATTCTCGCAATATATTCAAACCTCGTGGACGACCGACGCCGGATTGCCGCAAACGTCGGTGTATTCCATCGCTCAAACCCGCGACGGCTATCTCTGGATTGGAACGGAACAGGGCGTCGCCAGTTTCGATGGTGTGCGCTTCCGCACCTTCAGCCAGCGCAATGTGCCCGCGCTTCCCTCCAATTACGTTCATCGGCTCCTGGCTGCGCGCGACGGAGTCTTGTGGATCGGAACCGACAGCGGTCTGACGCGCTATGACGGAAAGACCTGGACCACGTGGACGGCGAAGACCGGACTTTCGGATGACGATATCGAGGCGCTGGCTGAGGGTCCGGATGGAAGCCTTTGGATCGGCACCGGCGGCGGAGGACTAGACCGGCTCCACAACGGCCAAGTAGATGCCTGGCGCGTGAAGGACGGCCTGCCGGACGATCGTGTTCTTGCGCTCCTGGCAGATTCCGCGGGAGTCCTGTGGATCGGTACGGAGGCGGGGCTAGCCAGTTTCGATGGCCGCGAATTCCGTTCGTATCGACAACCAGCCGGTTCCGGGCCTCCGTCTCTTTCAACCCTGGCAGTCGCTCCCGACGGATCGATCTGGTGCGCCTCGACCGATGGCAGGTTCTTCCGCCAGTCGGGTGGAACGCTTTTGTCCATTCCTGCAGACCTGCCTCACAACGATGTCCTGGCAATGCTGTTTGACCACGACGGCAATCTCTGGCTGGGTTTTCCCAACCGGGGATTGGCGCGGTTCCATCACGGTGAGTTGACCCTGGTCGATGCGCATGACGGCTTGCATGCGCAGACGGTCGAAGCGCTGTTTGAGGATTCCGAACACAACCTATGGGTGGGCACCTTCGATGCCGGATTGCTCGAACTCCGCGACGGCAAGTTCGATGTCTATGGACCGGCGGAGGGTCTTCCTTCCGCCGTAGTCTGCTGCTCGGTTGAGGATGCGGACGGAGCCGTATGGGTCGGGACGGCGGCGGGGGAACTGGCTGAAATCCTGCCCAATGGAACCATGCGGAAATACACTGCGCGCGACGGGCTGCCGCCCGAGGGCATCCACTCCATGCTGCTGGGACGCGACGGAACCCTCTGGATTGGCCATCGCCACGGGGTGATTACACAATTCCGCAACGGGCGCTTCCGGTATTTCCGGAGCGCAGAGGCGAAAAATCATGCCTTCAACGGTCTGCTCGAAGACAGAGAAGGCACGATCTGGATCGGAACCTACGGCACCGGCGTGATGCGCTTCGAGAACGGGCGCTTTCTTCAGGTCCTGAGCGATCTGGACGTAACCTCGCTTGCCGAGACCCGCGACGGAGCCATCTGGGTGGGCACCGATGGCGACGGCGTCATCCGGCTTAAGGACGGCGTTCCCACGCGCTATACGAATTCCAACGGGCTTATTAGTAACCACGTTTTAAGCCTGTGGGTCGATCGCGACGACACGCTGTGGATGGGCGTTGAGTCCGGCGGGCTCAGCCGCATAAAAAATGGAAAGGTCGCTTCATTCACCGCCGCGCAAGGATTATTCGATTCCACTGTCGCCAATCTGATGGATGACGATTTCGGAAATCTGTGGATGGGTTCCGATAAAGGGATCTCACGGGTCTCCAAAAAAGAGTTGGAGAGCTTTGCCGAAGGACATATCTCTGCATTCCACAGCGTGGGTTACGACACGGCCGATGGACTGCGTTCCAGGGAAACCATGCAGGGCGGCACAGGTTGCGGCACCCGAGGCGCAGACGGGAGATTGTGGTTTCCAACCTTGAACGGCCTGGCCAGCCTGGATCCTCGCCGCGCCTTGCAGGCTGATCCGCCACTGCGCATCCAAATCGAGAGTTTGCAACTCAACGCGCGTAACTTGCCGCTGGCGGACGATGTGAGTTTCCGCCATGGGGCAAACCGCGTGAATTTTCAATTCACCGCACTGACCTTCATTGCTCCATCGCGCATTCGCTTCCGGTACCGGCTCGAAGGATACGACACGGCTTGGATCGAGGCGGGGACCAGCCGCGCAGCCAGCTATACCAATCTGCCCATCGGAGATTATCGCTTCCAGGTGCAGGGGGCGCGATATAACGGAGAATGGAGCTCAGACGCTGCCTCGATCGGGTTCACCGTCGAGCCTTCATGGTATGAAGCACCGGTGGCCTTGGTGTTATGGCTTCTCTGCGCGTTCTTGCTCACCTGGGGCATCGTGCAAGTGAGTATCAGGAGATCGGTACGGCGCCGGCATGAACTGGAACGGCTGGTTGCGGAGCGGACCTATGAGCTGAATGAAGAAAAGTCTGCGTTGGCTCTGGCTCAGGAGAAACTCCGGGAGCAGGCTACCCACGACTCGCTGACAGGCCTTTGGAACCACAAAGCGATTCTCGAAAGGTTGGATAGTGAGATCGGGCGTGCCCGGCGCGAGGGCAATACTCTGACCGTGGTGATGGCTGACCTCGATCACTTCAAAAAGATCAATGACACCTTCGGGCATCTTTCTGGCGATCAGGTCCTGGTGGAGGTCGCCCAATGCCTGCAGGCCGGCCTGCGAGGCTACGATTCGATCGGGCGCTATGGGGGCGAGGAATTCCTGATCCTGATGCCGGGTTGCGATCCGGTCCGGAATCCGGATCGCATCCGCGATCTTCTTGCGCGCGTTGGCAGTCTGCAGTTCTCGAATGGCCGGGTCCAGTTCCAGACCGCCAGCAGCTTCGGTGTGACGGCCCTTTGGCCGGGACAGGTGGTTGCGTCGGCTGAGGAGATGCTCACTGCGGCAGACCGGGCACTCTACAATGCCAAACGCCTGGGCAGGAATCGCATCGAGTACTTCGAGATTCCGGGAGTCTTGCGCTAGGGCTTTTCTCCTTCAGATGTATAAGGAGGGGCAATTGAGAGTGGACTTCAACACTCGCTCCTGCGCCTATTCATTCCGCGACTGAACGCGATCAGGCGAGCGCCGAAACCTCCCGTTCTATCCGGTTGAGCTGTTCCACTGCCAACTGCACGGCAGGAGCTCCTTCTTCCTTGACCTTCCGGGCCCGGTCAAGCGCCTGTTCTGCAATGCGGCTGATTTCGTGCAGCAGCTTGCGAATCTCGACCTCCAGGCGATCCCGGCTTTCCTGAATGCGATTGAGAACATCGTTTTGTACGCGCGCGCTGTTCGTTTCCAAAAGATGCCGCAGAAACTCCCGGGCCTCGTTCGCGATGATCTTGCGTCCACCGGCAAGCGGCAGAAAGACGTCGGCGAGCCAGCGCAGCGGCGAAACGGGTTGCGCAATTCCGATGAAGTCCTCGAAGATGAACCGGGAACGCACGCGCAATCCTTTCTCCGGGTCGAGCGCATGGGGCATTCGCGTCAGTTCGCTCAGGCCCGCACCGGCGAGCTTCTCCAGAAAGTTGTTTCCCATCTCCACGAAGCGCAGGGCCACGGCCCGATACTGGCGTTCACCCTCTTCCTGCTCAGGCTTGAGCCAGGGTATAACCATGCGGCGCGAGATCTCCTGAGCAAGGTGCATCGCTCGGCGCCGATAGTGCGGGCCAAAACCGAGTGGCACGGACGCCAGTTTCTCATCGAATGCTGTTTGAGATTCCGTCCACGCGGAACCGAAAAACTGCTTGTGCCTTGCAACGAAGAGGTCCGAGATCCGATGCTGCTCCGCCGTGAACAGAAAACTCAGCTCGCGCATGGAGCGCTCCGCCTCGCTGATGGTTTGTTTCATCAGCTCGATGCGCCGTTCGGATTCTTCGATAGGCCGCTTGAGCGCGTCGCGGTCCTCGCTGATCATTACCAGCAGTTGCTCGCTCAGGCGCTCAAGCCCCCGATCGCAAGCGGCGCGAACCAGATTTGTGCCCGAGTTGTCAACGAGGCCTTGCAAGCTCGCCAGCAGTTTTTCCCAGTCCCGAAGCGGACCACGGCTTTCCATCCGCTCGGCGGCGCTCACCTCAAGCACCTCGCCCATCGGGCGATGCAGCCGACCCACCAGAATCTCGCGCGTGAACTTAGCCGCCGCGGCACGCTCCGCATCGCTGGTGCGGTCGGCCTTGTTGATCACCAGGATTAAATCCGGAACTTGCCTTCCGACTGTCTCCACCAGCGCCAACTCTTCACCCGCGATCGGCGGATCGGCTCCGACCACAACCAATGCCGCATCGATGTGAGGAATGAATGCCTGCGTGGTTGCGGTATTTCCAGTGAAGACCGAGCCCAAACCCGGCGTGTCCACAAAACACATGCCGGAAGACAACAAACGGCTGGGCACGAAGACCTCCGCGCCTTCCACGCCTTTTTTGTTTTCGGGGTTGAATTCCTCGGTCACGTATTCTTTCAAATCGGCCATGGCAACGTCCTGCCAGGACCCGTCGCGCATGCGAACGCGCGCGTGAAGCTCTTCTCCGAAGCGAATCACGGTGGGCACTGCCGTCACTGGAACAAAGCCGGTCGGAACAACTTCGCAGCCAACCAGAGCGTTGAGCAAGGTGGATTTTCCGCGCTTGAACTGGCCGACACATGCCACATAGAAACGTCCTTCGGAGACCCGCGCTGCCAGCTCGCGTGCCTCCTCGGCGACTGGCTCAGCCGCAAGCTCCAGGGCCAGTCTGCCGAGCCGCAACAGACGCGAGGCGCCGTCCGTACACACGGATGCCGCACTCGGAAGGCTCCCGGAACCCTGGACGGATTCGCCCACTTCCCGAATTGTCGGATCGGAGCTCATTGCGCTTTTCCTGAGGCTGTCTCCTGTGCCTTTTCGGCAGCGCGTGAAGTGCGAGTCATCTCGACGCGGGAGATGGCGACCAGACTTTCTTCGACCATCGCGTCCGAATCGGAGATCGGCTTCCTGCTCTGTTCCTCAGTATCGATGATAGTCAGCATGATAGGAGCATCATTCGAGAAGGTCCAATGGCTGGCGTGACGCATCCTGGCGTTGATTCCGAATTTCCCAATCCCGCGGCAGACGGCGGTTCCACAGGGCGTCGAGAAAAGCGTCGTCGCCATTGCGCTCAATGGGAAACGGGCCGAAGGCGCGGTGCTGCCCCAGCCAACCGGTTCGGTCGATAAGATGATAGTCACGATGGGTTGAGTCCATGGGGCAGGGCTGGCATTGGATTTCAGAGAGATGATCGAAAGGAATTCTTCCCGATGAGTCAAAGATTAACGGTTCTCACCGCGAGACGCCTCTTCGACGGAAGCCATCTCATCGACCACCCCATCGTGGCCGTTGAAGACGGCCGCATCGCGTCCATCTCTGCGCGCGCAGAAAGCGCTGTGCCGCCTCGAGCGCGGATCGTCGATTTCCCCGATGCCACTCTCGCCCCGGCCTTTTTCGACATTCACATTCACGGCGCAGCGGGCCACGATTCCATGGAGGCCACGCCCGAGGCTCTGGCCGCCATCGGCAGATTTCTAGCGTCGCACGGCGCCGCCAGCTTTCTTGCCACCACCGTCACGGCGCCGCTCGACACCACGGTCGGCGCAGTCAGCGGGCTCGCCAAGCTCATTGCGCGGCCGCCAGCCGAAGACGCCGCACGGCCACTGGGAATTCATCTCGAAGGGCCGTTCCTCTCGCACGCCAAGCGCGGCGTGCAGCCCGCGGAGCATCTTCTCGCGCCCGACATCGCCGTATTCGACAGGCTCTTCGAGGCCGCCGAAGGACATCTGCGCTTGATGACGCTGGCCCCTGAGCTGCCCGGCGCGTCGGATCTGACGGCGCATGCCACCGGGCGCGGGGTCCGCGTTTCGCTTGGCCACTCCAACGCCACCGCAGCGGAAACCCGCGCCGCCATCGCCGCCGGTGCGGTGAGCGCCACGCACACCTTCAACGCCATGCGCCCGCTCCATCATCGCGAGCCGGGAATTCTGGGCACGGTTCTCGCCGACGACTGGCTCTTTGCCGAGTTGATCTGCGACGGCATTCACTCCGCGCCCGAGATGACAAAAATCTGGTGGCGCGCCAAAGGACCGGAGCGCGCCATCCTCGTCAGCGACGCCATGAGCGCCGCGGGCATGCCGGACGGCGAGTACCGCCTGGGCGGATTCACCGTGCAGGTCGCCAACGGGCGCGCCATGGCCGGCGGCGTCCTCGCCGGCAGCGTTCTCACTCTCGACCGCGCACTCCAGAACTTCCTCGCCTTTACGGGCGCGACTCTCGAGCAAGGCCTGCGGCTGCTCACGGGCAATCCGGCTAAGCTCACCGGATTGGGCGCGGAAGCGGGAAGCCTCGCCTCCGGCGCCGCCGCGAATCTGGTCGCGGTCGGCCCCTACGGAACTCTGGCCGCGTCGTTCCTGAACGGCAGGCTGGTTTCCTCGCCGCGCGCGCCCGAAGGGAGGCGCAAGTGAGAGCGATGAACAGATGGGGGGTACGCAGGATGGTTGCAGGATGCTCGCTGGCGCTCGCCGTGCTGGGCGCGGCCGCGCAGGAATCTCAGCGCGAATTTGCCGTGGTTGGTTATGTCTTTCCGCGCGGCAGTCTGCTCGCGCCCGGCCAGATTGACGCCCACAATCTCACGCGCATCAATTATGCCTTCGCCGCCATTCAGGACGGCCGTCTTGCTGCCGGGTCGCCCCCTGACGCGCAGAATCCTGACGCGCAGAATCTTGCTCTCCTCACCAGCCTGCGCAAGCAGAACCCTTCGCTCACGGTGCTGATTTCGGTTGGCGGATGGCTCGGATCGGCCGACTTCTCAGACGTCTCCCTCACGTCCGAAACCAGAAAAAAATTCGTCGAGAGTGCAGTCGATTTTCTCCGCCGCTACGATCTCGATGGCCTCGATGTGGATTGGGAATATCCGGGCATGCCCGGCTCGGGCCACACTTTCCGCCCGGAAGACAAGCGCAACTTCACGCTTCTACTCAAGGATCTGCGCACGCGCTTCGACAAGGAAGAAAAGGCAACCGGCAGAAAGCTGGTTCTCACCATTGCCGCCGCGGCGTTCAGCGACTATCTGGCCCACACCGAAATGAAGCAGGTCGAACGCTACGTCGATACGGTGAATCTGATGACATACGACTACGCGATGCCGTCCGTCAATGCCATCACCAGTCACAATGCGCCGTTGTTTGCCGATCCGGCAGCGCCCAGCCAGCTTTCCGCCGATGCCTCGGTGCGCGCCTTCGAGAGCGCGGGAGTGCCTTCCCGCAAGATCCTTCTCGGAGTTCCCTTTTACGGCCATCTATGGGGGCAGGTTGCGGATCGGAATCACGGTCTCTTCCAGCCCGGCAAACCCGCGCCCGGCGATTTCGCTCCGGACAGCACCATCAAGCAGACCATGCTTGGCCACGGTTTTGCGCGCTACTGGGACGAGGCGGCCAGCGTACCTTATCTCTACAGCACAGACCGGCAGGAATTTGTCTCGTATGAAGACGCCGAGTCGCTCGCCGTCAAGTGCGCGTATATCAAGACACACAAGCTCGGCGGAGTGATGTTCTGGCAGTATCTCGACGATTCCTCCGGCGCGCTTGTTGAGACCATGGCTCGCGCTCTCGGCCCATCGTCCGGGACCTCGCAATAATCTCGATCAGGAGGTCGTGACGCCGCGGTAGCGGCGGAGCAGAACCGCGCCGGCGAGGAAGACTGCGGTGAGGGCAAGGCCGTCCCAGAGGCCGGTGCTCCAGAGGAACTGCAAAGGAGTGAGGTGGCAGATAGGGTCCATGAAAAGAGTGTTGGAAGACATGCCGCCTTCAGGCCCGCCTTGGAAACGGTAGGAAAGGAAGTCAGAGAAATAGTGGGTGTTGAAGGCGATTCTCTCCACGATGACGATCACCGTTGGCGGCACAGTGGCCCAGAGAAACGCGCCGCGGCGCGACCAGGCAGAGACCAGCAGCAGGTAGCCGAAGATGGGTGCGTACCACAGCGCGTGAACGGTGAGGAGGTGGTAAAGGAGCATAAGCCACATGTGACCGAGGAAGAAATGGGTCCAGAGGCTGGCGACGTCAAAACCGGTGCCGGCGAGAATGGCCGAGGTGAGCAGGAGCAGTATCCATTGCGTGACGACGGTGACGATGAAAGTGATGAGGGGAACGAAGACGATGGGGATGGTGGCCTTGGAAAGGACGGTGATGACGTCGGAGACGGGCATGGATTTCCAAAAGAGGATGCTGCGGTCGCGGCGATCGGATTGAAGGGCGGAGAGGGAGTAGATGAACGCGAGGATAAACGTGGCCGCCATCAAGGCGAGGGCGGGAGCGCTGAAGGCCTTCTCGACGTTGGCGAGCTGAACGGCGGCGTCGAGGTTCAAGCCGGCGCGGGCCAGGTCGCGCAGGCGGAACGCCCCGAGGAGGAAACCGCCAAGGACGAGCGCCGCAACGGCCGAGGGAACGATATAGAGAGAGCGGTGCTCCCAGAACTCGCGCAGCAGAGACCAGTAGAAGCAACGGGCGCGCGTGATGTGCCGCGGGAATGCGTGGGCGTGCGGGGTAACTTCGGTGGTGGTGGTGGTCGCGGCGGATGGCGTTGTCATTGGGCCACTCCTTGAACTGAGCTGGGTTGGGCAGTGGGCTGAGAGGATTGCGACGGGGCGGCATAAGCCTGATTGCCGATGGTGGCGACGAAGAGGTCGGCGAGGCTCGGAGTGTGAACGTCGCCGAGGGCGGCGAGCGTGCGGCGGTCGGCGCTATCGAAGAGGAAGATGAGGCGGCCGAGGATTTCGCGCTCATGGATGGGACGGAGGGCGCGGGCGGCGGCCAGATGCTGCGGCGCGACTTCGACTTCGAAGCAGCTTGATTCCAGGTCGTCCATGGCGCGGTTGAAGACGACGCGGCCGCGATGGATGAACATGACGTCGGTAAGAATGTTCTGAATCTCTTCGACCTGATGGGTGGTGACGAGGATGGTGCGCGTGGCATCGAAGTAGTCGGTGAGCAGCGACTCGTAGAACTGCTTGCGGTAAAGGATGTCGAGGCCGAGCGTGGGCTCGTCGAGGACAAGAAGGCGGGCGTCGATGGCCATCACGAGAGCGAGGTGCAGTTGCGCGACCATGCCTTTGGACAGCTCGCCGACACGGGAGTGCGGCTTGATCGTGGTGCGCGCAAGGAAGCGCTCGGCTTTGCCGCGATCGAAGCGGGGATGGACTCCGTCCACGTAATCGACGGCCTGGGAGACACGGAGCCAGCGGGGCAGGACGGCAACGTCGGCGATGAAGCAGACGTCACGGGTGAGCAGATCGCGCTGAGTCCAGGGATCGAAGCCGAGGACGCGGAGGTCGCCCTGATAGGGAGTCAGGCCGAGAATGGCGTCGAGGGCAGTGGTCTTGCCGGCGCCGTTCAGACCGATCAGTCCGACGATGCAGCCTTCAGGGATGGAGAGATCGACGCCGTCCAGGGCGACGGTTGCGCCGTAGGATTTGCGCAGGCCGCGTGCTTCGATGCAGTTCATAAGATCAGCGTTCCTCCTGGGGAGGGGTGGTGTTTGCGGTGGTGGCGGGTTGCGGGCTGGCCACGGAGGTCGCCGCGGCTTCGGCTGGAAAATCGGGAAGTTCGGCCGGCGTAAGGCCGAGGCGGCGGATGGTGGCGCAGATCCGGGGCCACTCTTCCGTCAGGAATTTCTTGCGTTCGGCTTGGAGCAACATGGCAAGCGCTCCCGTATTGATGTACATGCCGCGGCCGCGGCGGGTTTCCACGAGGCCTTCGACCACCAGTTCCTGATAGGCCTTGAGGACGGTGAGGGGATTGACGCGGTATTCGGCCGCAACGGTGCGCACCGAGGGCAGAGGGTCGCCCTCCTTGAGCACGGCGTCCAGAAGCATGGCGGCAACGCGATCGCGAAGCTGGCGGTAGATCGGCTGATTGTCGTTCCACTCGCGGTCCATGGGGTTTCCTCAATCGATCTTGGCAGAAATGGGCGGTGGTTTGCCGGGGCGGCCCGGCCGTATTCAGGCTGCTTACTTGGAGCGGGTGAGATCCATGTGACCGGTCATGAGTTTGCCGTCAGGCGACTGGAAGCTCCATTCCTCGCTGTGGTGGTTCGCGTCGATGAAAGTGAAGGCAACATGCTGCATGTGGCCGTATGTTAGGGGGCCGGAGACATCGAGGAAGTCGAAGTCGAAGATTTTGCCGTCGGGCGAGACGCGGGCGGCAAAGCGGGGCCGGTTGCCGGCGTCGCAGTAGTGGGTCACGAGAAGGCGGCCGCCATCGAGATAGAACATGGTGATGGGATCGTCGGGGCGGCCCTCCATCGTCATCTCGTGGTGGATGGCGTTGCCGGTCGAGGTGACACGGAGTACGACATGGACGTGCATGGGAGGCATGGAGGGGTCAGCGCCGGGCATGGGCATGGTGACGGCGCCGTCCCATGTGCCAGCGAGAGTTTTTAGCTGTTCGAAGGACTTTTGCGCGGCGGAGGAGTTTTGCGCGACGGCGGAGTCTTGCGCGCCGGTTTGAGCCGATGCGGCGGCTGTGAACGAGAGGAGAAGGATCGGCAGGATGGAGCGGAGCGGCTTCATAGACGGTTTCCTTTCAGGCGTGTTCGCCTGTCAACAAAAGGATGGGCCCGGAGCCAAGACGGTGGAAACCGGATTGGGTTGGGGCTGACCCCTACTGCTTACTGTTATACATAACTATAACACTATGTCCGTTGTCAAGAAGAAAAGCGTTTTGTACCACAATATGGCATGGAGGCTCCTCGATTTCTCCACGGCGGGTGGAAAAGGCGCCAGTGCATGAACGGAAAAGGGTTTGAAATCTTTGTATTTAGCTACGGTTCTGCACGGTAATTGGGTAAACCTGGCAACTTCCACCTCGCTCGGCACTGGCTGAACGAAAAATCCGTCGAATTGGCCTTTCCGCACGGCGAGGCTGGCACAACGAATCGGCACTTCTGGACTACACTGCTGCCACAGAAGACCCGTGACAGCGGGGTGCCTGAAAGGTGAAAGGTACATCATGCATAGAATCCTCCGCAGCATTGCTGTGTTCTCAGTTTTCGCCGGCGCGATTTCCCTTGGCGCCCAAACCGCCAACGACATTCTGGCCAGGCACGTGACCGCGGTCGGCGGCAAGGACGTGATCAGCCAAGTGAAATCGATCTCGATGGAGACCACAACCCATGCGGGAGAAAACGACATTCCGGGCACGATGGTGATCCTGGACGGTGTGGCCTCCCGCACGGAAATGGCTATCAACGGCGCGGTCGTAGTGCAGTGCTTCACCGCCAAGGGCGGATGGATGGTGAATCCCATGGCGGGCATCACAGTTCCCACGCCCATGCCCGACGATCAGTACCTGGCGGGCAAGAGCCAGATCTACGTGGGCGGTGACCTGCACGACTACGCGGCCCTTGGCAACAAGCTGGAGTTACTGAGCAAAGACGCCAATACCTACACCGTCAAACTGACCACGAAGGACAACATAGAATCGACCTACGTATTCGACGCCGCCACGTACCTGGTCAAATCCATCGCGCGCAAGGGCAAATTCCAGAATCAGGACGTGATCGTAACGACGAACCTTTCCGACTACCGGAAGACGGATATTGGCCTTGTGGTTCCCTTTGCTTTCAGCGTGGATTTTGGCGGGCAATTCTCGCTGAGCGTCACCGTCAACAAAGCCGAGATCAACAAAGCCGTCGATCCGGATATCTGCGCAATGCCGAAGGCCAGCCCACCGCCGGTTGCAGGCAAGTCAGCGCCGAATTAGGCTTGGACGGTTCGCCGGCCAGCCGGAAACCGCACCGTTGCCGATAGCTGAGAGCTGCCTCTACGCCTTCGGCCTGGGAAGCATCTTGAGAATGAGTGGCCCCTGCTTATGAGCAAAACGCGCCGCGGGAGAAAATCCCGCGGCGCATTTGCGGTACGTTGGGCGCTGCAAGCAGCGGTGCAGAGTGGTGAACGGGATGCCTGGGTGTGCTATTCGTTCGAGTGGAGACTACGGAGACCCTTGGCCTTTCGCATCGCAATCATGAGCCCCAGCGACCCTAGCCCGGTCAGCATGAGGAGCCATGGGCTCGGCTCGGGTGTGCCGGTGACCGGAGCGCCACCAACCTCAACGCCCGCGAAGGCCAGCCCCGAGTCGTATTCCTCATCGTTAGCGTTCGAAACCCCGAACTCGAGTGCATAGTTATCCGCCGCTTCACCTGTGAATTCCGATTCAATCCAGCCTGTCTGACCGCAGCCGGCTGCCCAGCAGGCACCTGAAGAGCCGCCCAGCTCGGCCCAAACCGTCTCGCCAGCCATGATCGCCGACGATGGCGGTACCAGTGACGTACCAGATGCCAGCGGGGGCATTGTAAATCCGGGAACGGTATTCGCGGTCGGCTGAGTTTGCGCCGAAAAGATGAGGTAGTTGGTGCCACCGTCGGTGCTCATCAATGCCGCCCAAGCGTAGTCGGGGAATCCCGAGCCATCGGACGTAACGTAGTTGAATTCAAAATTTACCAGCTCTCCCGCGGTCGCCGAAAACGTCGACGTCGTATACGTGGATCCGTTCGTCGAATCCACACCTGGTGACCCAAATACGCCCGGTAGCGTACCGCCGCCGGATGGTCCCTCAGAGGTGGTTACGTAGTTGTAGGAACTGAAGCCGGGGGGATTCGTCACGTCGCCGTTCGCGGTGTCAGTTCCACATGTGCCTATGCAGGAAACAGCGTGGGCTAGGACGGCCGGCATAACGACGAACAGGCTGAGAGCGAAAATCGCACTACTCAATCGTGGTTTCATGAAAGGCTCCTCTGTGTCAGTGTCGTAAATCGCTGTCCCACATTACATTTCGCATCGTCTCCAAATCCTAATAGCTCTTCCGGATGTGAAGACACAGCTGCAGGCACATCTTCTTAGTAGCACGATCATTGCCAATCTTGCCATGCTGATAAGAAACGACTTGCCAATTTCAGGCCCTGCTAGATCTGCACTTTACTGCACACATTTGAGCAGGTATTTTCCCCTTAGCCCCAATACGGTTCATCTAATGATTTTGGACGACGATGCGTCGGCCAGGTTCCCACCCTACGGCATTTTCGGAAATCCTGTGAACTCTTGAGGGGCGTGGATGTGGATTTTACTTCCACCCCAACGACGAAGACCTGTCGTTGGGGACCCCGGATCGGAAAAAGCCACTTGGCATTGTTCGTTCTGTAAAGAGCAGAATCGAAAACGCCGTAGCGCGCGCGGGGTCACGCTCGCATCACCTGCGATTCGGAAACTGCACCGTTGCCGATTGCTGAGAGCTGCCTTTACGCCTTCAGCCAATCCTTGGCTTTTTGCAAAATCACGTCGCGGCCCACGTCGCTGATGGCATTGGTGAGCGGGATCTGCTTGGGGCAGGCGTGGACGCAGTTCTGCGCGTAGCCGCACTCCTGGATGCCGCCGTCGCCCGCGAGCGCGCGCAGGCGATCTTCTTTCAGGACCTTGCCAGTGGGATGGTTGTTGAAGAGCTTGACCTGCGCGATGGTGGCCGCGCCCACGAATCCCGTGGTCTCGTTGAACTGCGGGCAGACTTCCATGCAGCAGGTGCAGGAGATGCAATTCGACAGCGGGTAGTTCGCCTCCTGCTGCTGCGGGGTTACGCGCGGGCCTGAGCCCAAATCGTAGGTGCCGTCGATGGGCACCCAGGCCTTGACCTGCTTGAGGTTTTCAAACAGAACCGAACGGTCGACCTGAAGATCGCGTACGAGCGGGAACTTGGTAAGCGGCTCGACGCGAATGGGCTGCTCCAGATTATCTACGAGCGCCGAGCAGGCCATGCGGGCCTTGCCGTTGATCCTCATCGCGCACGACCCGCAGATCTCTTCGAGGCAATTCGAATCGTAGGCGATGGGCGTGGTCGCGTGGCCCTCGGCGGTGACGGGATTGCCTGCGATCTCCATCATCGCGGAAATGACGTTCATGCCCGCGCGCCAGGGAAGTTCGAAGCGCTCCCAAACGGCCGGCGCGCCGGCGTTGGCCTGGCGCTTGATTTCAAAGGTGACGGTGCGTTCTGCCATGGTTTCCTTCGTCGGTCTCCGGGCCTAAAGGCCCACGTCGTGACGCCTCGTATTCAGGGGCCTGAAGGCCCCTGCTCCGTCCATCACTTCGCCGCGTCGTAACGCCGCGGGCGGGGCTTGATGTACTGCGTATCGACCTCCTCGAACTCGAAGCGCGGGCCCTCAACCGAGCCGGTAAAGCTGGCCTTCGTCGTCTTGAGGAAGCGCTCGTCGTTGCGCTCGGGAAAGTCGGGCTTGTAATGTGCGCCGCGCGACTCGTCGCGCAGCATGGCGCCGAGCGTAATGGTGCGCGCCAGTTCGAGCATGTTCTTGAGCTGGCGCGCGAAGGCGAAGCTGGTGTTGGCCCACTGGCTCTTGTCGCTCAGGTTCACGCGCTGGTAGCGCTCGAGCAGCTCCACGATCTTTTCGTCCGCTATCTTCAGGTTCTTGTTGGAACGCGTCACGGTGGCGTGCTCGGTCATGGTGCTGCCCAGCTCGCGCCACAGCTTGAAGGGGTTTTCGCCGCCCTGGTTGTTCAGAAGTTTATTATTGGTCCCGGACTGGCGTAACACTTCGGCCGCCGCGCCGCCGTCGCCCTCGGGAGCTGTGAGCCCTCTTGCGTACGCGATGGCATTTGGCCCAGCGACAAATCCGCCGAAGATGCAACTGACGAGCGAGTTCGCGCCCAGGCGGTTAGCGCCGTGATATTGGTACTCGCACTCGCCCGCGGCAAAGATGCCGGGAATATTTGTCATTTGGTTGAAGTCCACCCAGAGTCCGCCCATGGTGTAGTGCATGCCGGGAAAGATCTTCATGGGCTCGAGGTGGGGATCGACGCCGACAAACTTCTCGTAGATTTCGAGAATGCCGCCGAGCTTGCGATCGAGCGTGGCGCGGTCGATGTGCGTAAGGTCGAGATAGACCATGGGCTGGCCGTCCAGCCCAAGGCCGAGCTCGTAGACGACCTTGTGAATAGCGCGCGTGGCCACGTCGCGCGGCACCAGATTGCCGTACTTCGGGTACCATTCCTCGAGAAAATAGAAGCGCTCTGCCTCGGGGATGGCTTTGACGGCGCGCTTGTCGCCGGGCGTGCGCGGCACCCACACGCGGCCGCCCTCGCCGCGCGCCGACTCGGACATCAGGCGCAACTTGTCTTCGCCGGGAATGCAGGTGGGGTGTACCTGGATGAATTCGCCGTTGGCGTAGTAAACGCCCTGCTGAAAGACGGCCGACTGCGCAGAGCCGGTGCAGACCACGGAGTTGGTGCTCTTGCCGAAGATGGCCCCGATGCCCCCGGTGGCCAGAATCACTGCTCCAGAAGTAAAAGCGCGGAGCGCCATGGTGCGCAGGTTCATGGCCACAATGCCGCGCGCAATACCTTTGCCGTCGACGATGGCGGAGAGAAACTCCCAGCCTTCGAATTTTTTGACTTTGCCCTCGGCCTCGTAACGGCGCACCTGCTCGTCGAGCGCGTAGAGCAGTTGCTGGCCGGTGGTTGCGCCGGCGAAGGCGGTGCGGTTATAGAGCGTGCCGCCGAAGCGCCGGAAATCGAGCAGGCCTTCTGGAGTGCGATTGAAGGGCACGCCCATGCGGTCCAGCAGGTCAATGATGGCGGGCGCGGCTTCGCACATGGCCTTCACCGGCGTCTGATTGGCCAGGAAGTCGCCACCGTAGATGGTGTCGTCGAAGTGCTGCGCGGTGGTGTCGCCCTCGCCTTTCAGGTTCTTGGCCGCGTTGATGCCGCCCTGCGCGCAGACCGAGTGCGAGCGCTTGACTGGAACGATGGAGAACAGCTCCACCGCGCCACCGGCTTCGGCGATCTTGATCACCGCCGCAAGTCCGGCGAGCCCTCCGCCCACCACGATGATTTTGGGTGCTGCCATGAAGTACCTTTCAGAAAACAGCTTTCAGCTATCAGCTCTCAGCTAAGAGCGCAAAGCTAGAGATTCGGGATCGGGGCGTTCGCGAATTGCGGCCCCACAAACGCCCAGATGCTGGCGATGCCCATGGCCGCAAGCAGCACGCCGAGCGCGATGCAAACGTACCCAAAGCGGCGGCGCGCGGTTTCTCCCGATGTAATGCCCCACTTGGCCGCGAAGAGCCACACGCCGTAGGCGAAGTGCCAGCAGATGCAGATCATGGCGATGATATAGACGGCCAGCATCCAGGGATTCGCGAGCTCCATCTGCACCTTATGGAACGCGTAGTAGGGATTCTCCGGGAGCATGACGCCCGTGAAGCGCTGCCGCCAGACGTGCTGCACGATGTAGGCGAAGGCTACGAGACCGGTGTAGCGCTGGACGATATACATCCAGTTCCCTGCCCATGGGTAGTAGACGATATTCGACTTGCCGCGCAGCCAGATCCATACTCCGTAGCAGCCGTGATAGAGGATGGGCAGGAAGATGAAGACCCACTCCAGCACGCGCACCAGCGGCAGGCTGTTGAGGAACTTCACCTGGTCTCCGTAAGCGAGCGGGCCTTTGAGCGCCTCGAAGTTCGAGAGCAGGTGCTCCAGCAGAAATGCCCCGATGGGCACAATGCCCAGCAGCGAGTGCAGCTTGTGCCAGAGGAAGCTCGTGCCCTGCCCGGCGCGTAGCGGTTCGACGCCGCTGCGAATTTGGGGCGCGGCTGAGGATTCGACGGTTGCCATGAAGAGTTGGCTCCTAAAAGTTGCAGGCCGAAGCAGTCTTAGATTGAGGGACTTTGAGCGGTGTTCTGTATCACATGCATTATTCGAGGCGGAAGCAACGCCCGTCAAGGCACTCCGTGCTTTGGGGTTTTGGCGCTCCGCGCTTTTGGGTTTTGGACAAGAGCAGTGGAAGTCACTGCGAAAACCCGGGCAGCAGCGCTGCCAGCGCAGCGGTCGCTCACTGTGAGAATCTTCTTGCGTCAAAGGACCATAGTTCACGCGCATTTTGGATTGTTTGCGGCACGAGGCCCGTCTCCGAGGGCGGGCCGTCGTTCGTCGTGCGCATTGATATCCGATCCAAACCGCGTAATCTCATTTCCACGGAGGACATTGCTTGATTCGCCGCTATGAAGACCGCGATTTCGATCAGATTTTTGCCATTATCAACGACGGCGCGGGCGCCTATAAGGGCGTGATTCCCAGAGATCGTTGGACCGAACCCTACATGCCCACGGACGAATTGCGCCATCAGATGGACGAGGGCGTAGAATTTTGGGTCTACGAACTGGACGGCGCGCTGGCAGGCGTGATGGGGATTCAACCGGTCGAGGATGTGACTCTGATTCGGCACGCGTACGTGCGCACCGCGGACCAGAGGCGAGGCATCGGCGCGCTTCTACTCGATCATTTATGCAAGCTGGCGACGGCTCCGGTGCTGATCGGGACATGGGCCGATGCAACGTGGGCCATCCGGTTCTATGAGAAGCACGGATTCCGCGTGGTCTCGCGAGAGATGAAAGAGATCCTGCTGCGGAGATACTGGAGCATCCCGGAGCGACAGGTGGAGACCTCAGTCGTTCTGGCCGACGCGAAGTGGTGGGAACAGAACCGCAGCGCGTGACCAGTCGGAGCCTTCGAGCGACAGTGGCGATCAGCTCGCCAGCTTCGGCAGCAGCGCGGCAAGCGCTCTTCCGCGATGGCTGAGCGAAAGCTTAGTCTCCAGATCGATCTCCGCCATGGTCTTGTCCAGTTCGGGCAAATAAAAAAGCGGATCGTAGCCGAATCCACCCGTGCCACGCGGCGCTTCGAGAATCGTTCCCTCGACCGTGCCATCGGTGATTTGCACCACTTCGCCATCGCGCGCGGCAACCAGAGTGCAATGGTAACGCGCCGTGCGCAGCTTTGCCGGAATTCCATTCAGTTTCTGAATCAGCAGCATGTTGTTCCACACGTCCGTGTTGTCGTTGGCGTCGGGCGAGTCTTTGAGGCCCGCATCGGCGGCATAGCGCGCTGAGCGCACGCCGGGTGCGCCGCCAAGCGCGTCCACTTCCAGGCCCGAATCGTCGGCGATGACCAGCTCGCCGGGCACGAAACGCGAATAGTAAACGGCCTTGGTCGCGGCATTAGCCAGAAACGTGTCGCCGTCTTCCTCCGGCGCGGGAATCTCTGCAATTTCGGGGAGCGGATCGAGTTCGATCGAAAACGCCTGTGCGGCGGTGCGGAAGTCGCGCAATTTGCCCGCGCTGGTGGTGGCGGCGTAGAGGCGGAGGGCCATAGAGAGAGTGTAGAAGACAGGGAACAAGGGAATGAGAGGACGCGTGACCACGGACCACGGGAACGAGGTCAGGCGCTCACGGGAAGAGGCAGTTCATTGTCCAGGCGTTGCGCGATCAATTCGCCGCGCAGATCTTCCACGGTGGTGAAGATCATCGCCTTCATGCCCAGCGCTGCAGCAGCCTCCACATTCTCCTGCCGGTCGTCGATAAAAAGTGTCTCCTCGGGTCGTGTCCCGAGCTTTTCCAGCGCATATCGATAGATCCCCGCTTCGGGCTTGGCTACGTGCAACTGATAGCTCCACACCAGCACGTCAAAGCGCGAAAGCCAATCGAGTTCGCGCTCTGCGGCCTGTTGCGCGGTGTCGCCGATGTTGGAGAGGACGGCCGTGAGCAATCCGCGCGCCTTGAGCGCGTCCGCCCACGCCAGCATCGGCGGGTTGCTTGTCATCCACATGCGCGCATCCCAATGGATCAGTTCTTCAATTGCTTCGGGGCTCAACGTGAGACCGGCTTTGCGGACAACGCCCTGCCAATACCTCCGGCCGCTCAGCCTTCCTTCGTCGAAGGCGTGGCGATCCGCCCAATAGAGCGCATCGAGCTTCTCCGCGGGCAAACCCGTGATGCGCACCAGTTCGCCGTGCGCCTCCGGGTCCGGCGGGCCGGTCAACACCATTCCATAGTCGAAGATCACCGCGCGCAGGGCCAAGCTCAAACCCCTCTCGCGCCCGTGTATGTTTGAGGAGGGCGCTTTTCTCATTGTGCACGACGCGTCGTAGCCGCCGTCTCAGAAGGACCTGGCAGCGCCCCGAGTGACCCCATGCGATTCTCCGAGCGAACCGGCTGGAACACCGAAGAGAACGAACTGGCGCGCGCCCACCGGCTGCGCCGCGAGGCCGGCCTGCCCATTGCCGATCTCACGGCCTCGAATTCCACGCGCTGCGGCTTCGCGTACCCCGCTTCTCTGCTCCAGTCGCTCGCCGATCCGCGCGCCCTCGACTACGATCCGCAGCCGCGCGGCCTGCTTCCGGCGCGCCAGGCCGTCTGCCGCTACTACGCGGACCACGCTGTCGCTCTCGATCCCGGCCAGATTGTGCTCACCACCAGCACCAGCGAGGCCTACAGTTTTCTCTTCCGCCTGCTCTGCGATCCGGGAAGCGAAATTCTGGTTCCCCAGCCCGGCTATCCCCTCTTCGACTTTCTGGCCACGCTCGACGATGTGCGCATCAAGGCCGCGCCGCTCATCTATCACGAAGGCTGGCAGATCGATGTGGAGGGAATTCGCCACGCCATCACGCCTCAGACCAGAGCCATCGTCGTGGTCCATCCAAACAATCCCACCGGACACTTCACCAAGCCCTGGGAGGCGGAAGAGCTCGCCAAAATCTGCCGCGCGCACTCGCTTTCGCTCATTGTGGACGAGGTTTTTCTCGATTATGGACTGGGCGCAACGGCAGGGAGCGAGGGAGCAAGCGAGCAAGGGAGCCGGCGCGCCGGAAGCTTAGCCGCTGGCCTCGATCAGGTTCCGGTCTTCGTGGTCAGCGGCCTCAGCAAGATCGCCGGCCTGCCGCAGATGAAGGCTGCCTGGATCGTTGCCACCGGCCCGGAAAAAGCACAGGCGCTGGAACGGCTGGAGGTGATCGCCGATACCTTCCTCTCGATGAATGCGCCGGTCGAGTGGGCGCTACCGGCGTGGCTCGCGCAACGCGCGGAGATGCAGCAACAGATTCAGAGCCGTGTCGCCGCCAACCTTGCCGAGCTCGACCGCCAGCTTGACGCGTTTCCCGCATTGCAACGTCTTGCCGTCGAGGGCGGCTGGTACGCAATCCTCCGTGTTCCCGCGCTCGAGCCGGACGAGCAGACGGCGTTGGCGCTCCTCGACCGCGGCGTCTGGGTCCATCCCGGCTACTTCTTCGGGCTTCCGGAGTCGGGCTGGCTGGTGGTGAGCCTGCTAGGTTACGAAAGGGAGTTCCGTGCAGGATTGATCACTATTACTAACTACTTTCGTACGAATCAAGGCGGTAATATGTGAGCACGCCTGGCGAATCCATTGGTTGAACTAGTTTCTTTATCCCAGTGAAAGTAAAGAAGTGCAGCCAGTAGAATCAGCGGCGCCATTTCCGCAGGGAGCCCGGTGCGCCCTATCGCTTCTGAAGAAAAGGATTGCTTGCGCGCTCTTCGCCGATGGTGGTTCCCGGGCCGTGGCCGGGCAGAACCCGGGTCTCATCGGGCAGGGCGAGAAGCCGCGAACAAATCGATTCCATGATCTGGTCGAAGTTGCCTCCGGGCAGGTCGGTCCGGCCGATGCTGCCGGCAAACAAAGTGTCGCCTGCCACCAGCAGTTTGAGCGGAGCAAAGTGCAGGCACACCGACCCCTGCGTATGGCCCGGGGTGTGCAGGACCTGGGCGGGGTAGTGCTCCAGTCCCACGATCTGGCCATCCGTCAGGCCTCCGTCGGGCGCAGCAACCTCCGGCGTATGCATCCCGATCCACGCCGCCTGCGCATCCATCATTTTGAGCAGCGGCAGGTCCTGTTCGTTCAGAAGGATGGGCGCGCCCGTCAGCTTCTTGAGCTTCAGCGCCCCGCCTACGTGGTCGATATGCGCGTGGGTTACGACGATCTGCTTGAGCTTGAGCCCCAGTTCGGTGAGCCTTTGATGAATGCGCGCGGTCTCGTCACCGGGATCGATGACGATGGCCTCCCGGGTCTGTTCATCGCCCAGGATGGTGCAGTTGCAGGCCAACAGCCCGACGGGAAAAGTTTCAAGGATCATGAAACCATTGTAGGAGCGTTGGGCCTGGTCGATCCAAACCGCTTCCAATCCGCAGCCTTCGCACGCTTCCATGAGCCGGAACAGACCCTCGCGGATTTGCCGCGGCGGAAAAAATTGTTGCTCTTGTGGAAGCCTTTGGGTTGACCGTTGGGCGCGCGCAACGCAGAATGAAGGAGGCTCTTAGTTTTCTAGAGTTCGTTTTGCACCGGAGTCTCCGGAAGAATCTGCACCTTGAGGTGGACATGGCCGCATATTTGCTCTTGTTGATCGCCGTTTTATCGCGCGTAATTCCTCACGCTCCCTGGTGGAGCTTTACGGCTGTCACCGGCAGCTTGCTTTACTTTGGCGCCAAGCGCCCATGGCGCGAGATGCTTGCGCCCTTGGCGGCTCTGATCACGGCCGATTGCTACCTGACAGTCTTCCGGTATCACGGCTACTCGATCCGGTGGGATTCCGCGTTCAGTTGGGGCTGGTACCTGGCCGCGATGCTGCTTGGCGCGGCTCTGCTCGGCAAGCGCGTGACCTTCATGCGCGGGGCCGCGGGCGCGCTTCTGGGCCCGACCTCGTTCTTCCTGGTCTCGAACTTCGGCGTCTGGGCCTGCGGCGGCTTCGGAGCTTATCCGCACACGTTGGCCGGCCTCGCGGCCTGCTATTGGGCCGGCGTACCGTTCTATCGCAACGATCTGCTGGCGACCTCGCTGGTGCTGGCCGTCGCGCTGGGCGTTCCGGCGCTGCTGCGGCGTACGAATTCGCAGCGCGCGCAAGAAGCGCTGGCCGGGAAGTAGCGCGACCTTCGAGAAGAGATGCTCTTGTGTGGCTGCCGTCGCCGCCATGTTATTGGTGTGCGCGGAGTCTAGTCCGCCAACAGCTTGCCGGAACGCCTTTTGCGCATCCACCACCACGCGAACCCAAGCGCGGCCATTGCGCCCACAATCAAGACCCCGCTCAGGGCGTGATGCGCCACCAGATCCACCGCGCCCGGACCCAGCTTGAGCACCAGCAGCGATAGAATCAGCCAGCGCACCAGCCGCCCCGTGAGCACCGCCAGCAGGAAATTGGGCACGCGCATCTCAAAGACGCCGGAGGCGAAGATAAAGACCTTCCACGGCGCAGGCGGCGGCATCATCGAGGGAATCATCACGGCCAGGAACTCCTGGCGCTGGAAGCGGTCGCGCAGCTTCTCAAACTTGGCGCGATCCACGCGCTTGAGTAGGAACAGTTCCCCGCCGGCACGGCCCAGCCCGTAGGGCAGCAATCCTCCGATGGCCGATCCCACAGCCGCCACCAGGCAGTAGAGCCAGAAGTGGCGCTTGTCGTTCCAGATGTAGAGGGCGAGAATCGCGTCCATGGGCACGGGAATGCTCGACGAATCGAGCACCGCGACCGCGCCCACGCCCCAGATCCCCCATTTCAACAGGCCGGGGAGAAGCACCAGCTTCCATTCCGACGTCACGTGCCTAAAAAAACCCTTCAAACGCCTTCCCCTTCCCGCCTATCCTGCGTCCATTCAACAAGGACCATTGTACGGGGCGGGTCTTGCGCAGGATTTTGGCCAAAATGAGAGAATAGACAGAGAGGATTCGAGTACGGAGCCGGCTGGAGAGACGTGTGCGTCTCCTAGGGCTCCATCGCATGCAATGCCCACCAGCCAAGCGCCAGCCGAAGTGAACGAGCCCAATCAGCCCGCCGCGCAAGCGGAAGGTTCTGCTGGGGAGTCGTCGATCACCGGTTCGATTCTGGGATTGAACACCTTCCCCAAGCTCAGCCTGGAAGCTGCGGGCGAGCCGGAGCCCCGAGATGCGGAGCTCCAGGCTCCGGAACCGCTAAATCTGACCCCTCAAGATCGGGAACCGGGCGAAGCGGCGTCGCCGGCAGCGTGCGGCTCGCGCTGGGTCGACTACAACACCCACGAACTGCTGGAGATGATCGGCGAGCTCGAAGACGAGCGGCGCTGGGCGCGGCTGCGCGAGGGCGCTTTGTGGGCCGTGCTGGTGCACATCGTTCTGCTCTCCTGTCTCACCTGGATTCCCAGATACGTCTTCAAGACGCCCAGGATCATCGATCCCTTTGACGCCATCCAGCAGCGCCACGACCTGACCTACCTCGACGAGCTGCCGGATGCGGTGCGCAAACTGGAAAAGCCCAGAGTTGTGCCCAAGCCTCCGGCCAACAAGCCGCTCATCGACAAGCAGACGATGGAACAGATGAAGCGTGATGCACAGCCGCCGCCTCCGCCGCCCGCCGAGCAGCAGGCGCCCGAGCAGCCCCAGCAGCAGGCCACGCAGCCCATTCCGAACATCCCGCAGTCGCAGGCGCCCGAAGCGCCGCACCCGCAGGAAGTCCCCAAGAAGGCCTTCGCCATGGGTTCGCAGAATCCCGCCGATCAGCTTCGCCAGGACATGCAGAGCGCTATGCGCGGCCATGGGCAACAGAGCTACGGCGATCAGGGATCGGGCGGGCTGGCCATGCATCCCGGCGCCGGCACGGGCGGCATCGACATTCTCTCCGATACCCAAGGCGTCGATTTCAGTTCCTGGATTGCGCGCTGGCACTACATCACGCAGCACACCTGGGACCCGCTGATTCCCGACGAGGTTAACCCACCCATTTCAAAGCAGGGCGTGGTCGTCGTCCACTTCAAAGTGCTGCCTAACGGCCAGGTTGTCGATATGCAACTCGACGGCCGCTCCGGCGATTCGGGCCTGGACCGCGCGGCCTGGGGCGCAATTTCGGGATCGAGCTATCCGGCGCTACCGCATGAATTCCACGGCCCCTATCTCGAGCTGCGCGCCTACTTCCTCTACAACGTGGAGCCGCAGTAATCTGACAACTTGCGAGATCGGACCAATTGACGCCATCTTTCTGAGATAGCCCGAACCTCATTTATTTAGTCGGCGATAGTCTTAAGGTTAAACTCTAAATTGGAATAGATACGCCACTAGCTGTTCGCGTGCTACAGGTTGCGCATCGCGACCCACTGGCCGGTTCCTACCGCACATATTTTAGTTTGAATATTGCCCGCCGTGCTATTGGTTTGAAACTAACCGTGAGTTGAAGAAGGATACGACTTCGGCGTTGAATTGGACATGAAAGGCAGTTCGGTCGAAGCCGGGCACTTCGACGCAGAGTCTCGCCCAAAGTTTGGGAAGCGCGGTGGCCATCCGCGGATCACACGGTTTCATAAAATCATAATGACCGGCCTTCTCGACAGAGTGGAATTGTACCGGACTGCGCAGGGCAATCCGAATGATATCCGTATTCGTCGCGTAAGGAACGTTCTTATCTTCCGCGGCCGCCCACAGGTCAACGGGAGCCGTTATGCGCGAAATGCTGGCGGGATCGAACTCGAAGCCAAGGCCAGGCGCGGCAATCACCGCCGCCTTGATGCGGGGATCTTTGGCCCAGCCCTTCGAAAGTTGGGCGGCAACAATCGGATCGGCAAAATCTTGCGTGAAGCCAAGTTTGCAGGCCGGTTCCTGCGGAACCTCGGCACAATGAGCGATCGAGCGTTTTACGTCGGGGATGCCGCCGAGCATTACCAGTGCGGTGTATCCGCCGGCGGAAAAGCCGAACATGCCGACGCGAAGCGGGTCAATGCGATTGTGTCCACGCCAGGTATTCAGCATGTAGTCGATCACGAGCCGGATATGTCGAGGCCGATCCACCATCCATCGTGAAGCCGGATAGCTTTCGTCACTATAATTATCGCCGGTGTGGGTAACAGCGGCCACAACAAATCCGGCATCCGCGAGCGCGAGCGCAGTATCGGCATGAGTATCCGAGAATCCGCCGTTACCATGCGAGACCACGATGAGCGGTAGATGTTCGCCGTTAACCGGGCCGCCGAGCGCCAGCGACTGTCCCGCTGGGTTGTCCCGTTGCTGCGAGATAGGCGCGGCGCTGGGATACCAAATGGCGACCTCGAGTGGCTTGTCCATTGGGTCCGGAACTGTAACGCGCTCGAACCCTTGCGCACTGACCTGGCGGACGAAGAGCACGAATACTGCGGCAGTTGCAAATGAGGCGAGTTTCATGACGGCGCGGTTCCTTGGCTTTGCGGTTTCAATGCTAGCATGCAATCGACCATGGTTGCGATTTTCGGCGGCCGAAGGTCCTAGTCCAGCCGCCGCCGCTCGTTGGGCACACGCCGCGCCAGCCACGCAAAAAAGCGTGTGAAAAGTCCCTCGATGCCAATCCGATATCTCAATGCAGTGGAAGCCTCGGCGCGAAAACCGTGCAGTTTCAGTATAGGAGGAGGATTCCGGCGATTTGAGGCCCGAGATAGCGCCGAAACACGCGACGTTTTTGACCCCGGCTCATCCGCCGGCTCATAAGCTGACTTGCAAATATGTAATCTATGGGTTACACTAGCAGAGGATCGAACCGATTGGCTCCCGTGTAAGTTCGTCGTACCGAAGAATTCGCGGTCTGGCTAGGTGGCCTGAGAAATAAGCGCGGCCGCGCAAAGATTCTGGCGCGGATTGACCGGCTGGAAGATGGAAACGCCGGAAAAACAAGAAGCGTCGGCGCAGGCATCGTCGAGATGAAGATCGATTTCGGCCCCGGCTACGGGTCTATTACATCCAGCGCGGACAACTGCTGATCCTGTTGCTTTGCGGCGGCGATAAGAGCACGCAGGAGAATGACATCAAGCGGGCGAAGGCCCTTGCAGCCCAATGGGCCGAAACGGAGTGATGAGATGGCAATCAAAACCATGCCCTACACTGCGGCTGAGTTTCTGACGGATCCTGAAGTGACCGCCGCTTATCTGACCGAGGCGCTCGAGAGCGACGATCCGCGTTCGATTGCCAAGGCTCTGGGCGCAGTCGCGCGAGCGCGGGGCGGAATGGCACAGCTTGCGCGCGAGACCGGCATCGCGCGCGAATCGCTCTATCGCGCACTCAGCGAAACCGGCAATCCGGAGTTGGGCACGGCGCTCAAGGTGATGCACGCGCTGGGCGTGCGGCTCACCGCCTCGCTCACGGCTTGATTTCCCCCAGAGTCGCAGCTTCCAGCTCGCGACCGCTTCTCTTTCCCTCCGGATTTGCGCTAGAATTTTCTCGTACCGCATGTCGAGCCTCTTCCCATCCGGTTTGCCCTTCTTCAGGCGCTTCCGCCGCGGCCGCCACGACCGTGGACGCTGACCCTTCGCGCTGCGTAATCTATCTCCGATGAGTTTCCTATTGCCCGCCGCGGCATAAGCGCTGCCTGGTTGACGGCGCAGGCCAGGGGATTCTGAACAAAGGCAGCAAGTTGGCGTGCACTTGGCGCACATAGCAAGTTCGCGAGTTCGCGCGTCCGCATATGCGGAGAAAGGATTCTTCCCTGATGAACAGCTTCTCCTCAAAGGCCGTGCTCACCTCCGGCAATCGCTCCTACACCATCTATCGCTTGTCGGCGCTCGCGGCCCGCGGCTTCAATCTTGCGCGCCTGCCCTTCAGCCTCAAAATCCTCCTCGAAAACCTGCTGCGCCGCGAAGATGGCGTGAACGTCACCGCCGCCGACATCGAGTTCCTGGCCAACTGGGACGCCAAGGCCGAGCCCAGCCGCGAGATCGCCTACATGCCGGCCCGCGTGCTGATGCAGGACTTCACCGGCGTGCCCGCAATCGTCGATCTGGCCGCCATGCGCGACGCCATCAAAACTCTGGGCGGCGATCCGGAGCGCGTCAATCCCCTCGCGCCCGCCGAACTCGTCATCGACCACTCCGTGCAGGTGGACGAGTACGGCACGCCCGCGTCCTACGAGGCCAACTCCCTGCTCGAGTTTGAGCGCAACCGCGAGCGTTACGCGTTTTTGAAGTGGGGCCAGTCGGCCTTTCGGAACTTCTCTGCCGTGCCGCCCGGCATGGGCATCTGCCACCAGGTGAATCTCGAGTATCTCGCCCGTGTGGTCTTCACCACCGAGGACGAGGAGGCGAAACAGAACCAGCTGGCCGCCCCAGAATTCGCGACCGTTCTGACTGGCTACCCGAGCTATGAATTTGCCAACCTGCGAGCTACCCGAGAGCGGTTCGCGTACCCTGACACATTAGTCGGCACTGACTCGCACACCACCATGATCAACGGCCTCGGCGTGCTGGGCTGGGGTGTGGGCGGCATTGAGGCCGAGGCGGCGATGCTCGGCCAGCCGGTTTCCATGCTCATCCCGCAAGTCGTCGGCTACAAGCTCACCGGCAAGCTGCGCGAGGGCGCGACGGCCACCGATCTGGTGCTCACCATCACGCAGGCGCTGCGCAAGCTCGGCGTTGTGGGTAAGTTTGTTGAATTTTATGGCGACGGCCTGACGCAGTTACCGCTGGCCGATCGCGCCACCATCGCCAACATGGCCCCCGAGTACGGCGCAACCTGCGGCATCTTCCCCGTGGACGCCGAGACTCTGCGCTACCTGCGCCTCTCCGGCCGCAGCGAAGATCAAATCAATCTGATCGAGGCCTACTACAAGGAGCAGCAGCTCTTCCACTCCGCTGGCGCGCCCGAGGCCGAGTACACGCAAACCCTTGCGCTCGATCTGGGGGACGTAGAGCCCAGCGTCGCCGGACCCAGGCGCCCGCAGGATCGTGTGCTGCTCAAAGACGCGGCCGCAAGCTTCGCCGAGCAACTGCCCACGCTGCTCGCGCCCACCGCGAAGCCGCTAGGCTCGCGCACGGCTGCCGCGTGGCAACGCAATTCGGTCACGGACACTGCAATCGCGGAAAAAACTCCGCTGCACATAACAACCACCGTGAAGGAGCGTTTCGGCGTCGATCCCGATTCATATCTCGATCACGGCTCGGTGGTCATCGCCGCCATTACCAGCTGCACCAACACCTCGAACCCTTCGGTGATGATCGCCGCGGGATTGCTCGCCAAGAAGGCGGTCGAAAAAGGCCTCACCGTTCCGCCGTGGGTCAAGACTTCGCTCGCACCGGGCTCGCGCGTCGTCACCGATTACTACCAGAAGTCCGGTCTGCTGCCCTATCTCGAAAAGCTGCGCTTCAACGTGGTGGGCTACGGCTGCACCACCTGCATCGGCAACTCCGGTCCGCTGCCCGCCGACGTTTCGAAATCCATCGAAGAGCACGGCCTGGTCGCGGTCAGCGTTCTCAGCGGCAATCGCAACTTCGAGGGCCGCGTCAACGTAGACGTGCGAGCCAACTATCTGATGAGCCCACCCCTAGTCGTCGCCTACGCGCTCGCCGGCAAGATCGGCCATAACTTCGACACCACTGCGTTGGGCAACGATCCACACGGGAATCCCGTCTATCTGCGCGACATCTGGCCCACGCAAGCCGAGGTCGCCGGCGCCATCGAGCGGGCAGTTACGAGCGATGGCTTCCGCAAGGAGTACGCCACGGTCACAGAAGGCGACGCCAGTTGGCAGGGACTGAAATTTCCCACCGGCGACGTCTATCAGTGGGAAGCGGACTCGACCTACATCCGCAAGGCGCCCTACTTCGACGGCATGACCATGACGCCTGCGCCCATTGAGAATATAGCCGGCGCGCGCGTGCTCGCCGTGTTGGGCGACTCCGTGACCACCGACCACATCTCACCCGCCGGATCGATCAAGGCCAACGGCCCGGCCGGAAAGTATCTCGCCGAGCACGGCGTCAAGCCCGCAGACTTCAACTCGTATGGCTCGCGACGCGGCAATCATGAAGTGATGGTGCGCGGCACCTTCGCTAACGTGCGCCTGCGCAACAAGCTCGCGCCGGGAACCGAAGGCGGCGTCACGCGCCTGCTGCCCGAAGGCGAGCAGATGTCGATTTTCGACGCAAGCGTGAGGTACGCCGAGCGCGGCACACCGCTCATTATTCTCGCCGGTAAGGAATACGGCTCCGGCTCCTCGCGCGACTGGGCCGCCAAAGGGCCGAAGCTTCTCGGCGTGCGCGCCGTCATCGCGGAAAGCTTCGAGCGCATTCACCGCTCGAACCTCGTGGGCATGGGCATTCTGCCGCTGCAATTTGAAGCGGGCCAGAATGTCGCAGCCCTCGGCCTCACCGGCGAAGAGGTTTTTTCTTTCCCTGGATTAACGGGCTTGCTGAAGGAGAGATTCGCCAACGGCCGCATGCTCACCGTGACTGCGAACTCGTCCAAAGGCAATAAAACATTTGTTACTGTCGTGCGCATCGACACGCCGCAGGAGATCGAGTACTACGAGCACGGCGGCATTCTGCAATACGTGTTGCGGCAACTCGCCGCAAAATAGGAGCCGCACCAAATGCGGGTTCCCCTCTCCCGTCTGAGATGTGGGAACCCGCGAATCTCGCGATTGCGCTCTGCTTTGCCGCATGGCCGCGCAGCTACTTCGCCGGCTTCTCCGCCGCCTGCAGCATCGTCTGCATGGAATAATCGCCGGTCACCAATCCGCCCGCCGAGAACAGATGATTGGGAAGGCCCTCCGTGGATGCGGCAAGACGGAGATTGTAGACCAGGCGCTTGGCGTCGCCGGCGAACGGCTCACGAACGGTGACCGGATGGTAGGCGCCGTCTTCGCCGAGCACCAGATCGCCCAGTTCGACGGCGCGCGCGGGTTTCAGCCCCGTCGGCGTCATGATGGGATGCCGTGCGGTAACGGAAACCACCGAACTGCCGTAACCGATGCGGACCATCTCCTCATCGGCCTGCGTCCCGTGAATTACCTCCAGGACCTCGGCTGTCGCCGCCGTCACCGGATTGCGAATCACGTCCCCGCGCACGATCTGCCGGATGGGCACGCGGGTACCATCCTTGAGCAGCACCGGCGTGTCCTGATCCAGGCAGGAGACCACCATCTCTTTCCGATAGGTCGTGTGCTGCCCACCGGCCACAACATCGGTGGTGATGGAGAAATGGCTATTCTCCTGCCTCGCCCAACCGCGGCCCGTGGAGGCCACATCGATCTGCATCTGACATGCGGCGGAGTTCGCATGATCGATGATCACCGTGGCGATCACATCGAAGTGCTTGAGCGTGTCTTTGGCCAGGTGAACTGGCACTGGGGCCAGCGTCACTACGTAACGCTGGCCGCCTGGTTGGCTCACCATGCGGCCGCCCGCCGGAATCTTTTCATGAATACTCACCGCGGCCGTATCGACACCAACCTCGTGATCGCTGACCGTGATCCTGACCTCGGCCTGGAACGGCGTCCCCGCATGGTAGCGGCAACCGCCGGCGGGCTGAGCCGCGCCGCGTGCACCCAGCGCACTCAGCGCAACACATACCATCGCAAAAAAGCAATGATTCCGCATCGGAGAACCTCCAATTCCTGAGATTCTCACGAATCTACTCGCGCCACGTCTCAAGCGTCAATCGCCAACGCAGTCCATGTGGCAGGTGGTTGTTATTACGAGTCCGCCTTCTGCTCGATTTCCAGCACCTCGTCCAACAATCCGCGCAGGCTGGCTGCGCGCATACGGCCTTCGCGCAGGTCGGCCGACCTGGCCTGGGACAGCTCATCGGCAAGGTTCAACGCGGCCAGCACGGCCACGCGCAAGGAGTCCGCAGTCTTTCCGCGGGCAGCCACGGAGCGCATCTTGGCGTCGACATAAGCCGCCAGTTCGCGTATGTGCTCCGTGTTCTGCCCCGACAAGTGGTAGAGCTGGTCGTAGATCTCCACCGTCACGTATTCGCCCGGATTGCTGCGCGATTCCCCGGACATCGCTGCCTCACATTTCCAATGCGTCGAGCTGCTTGAGCAGTCGATCCATGCGCTGCCGCACCTGTTCGCGTTCCTCCCGCAGCACGCTCAACTCGCTTTCGAGCTGATCCACAACCAGCGCCTGCGACTGAAGCTGAGCCTCGGCGCGGACGGCACGGGCTTCCCACTCCGTAATGCGAGCTTCGGCCGTGGCGCCGGCCTCCCGCCCCTGCTTCACCAGTTCCACGGCGCGGTAGATGCGATCCTCGAGCGAGGCAAAATCGTCGGCACTCACGGCCAACGCCGCCGGCTCCTGCGGCGCGTTCTGCGGCCGGTCCCTGCTCACCGCGTGCGCTTGAGGCTCCGGCTTCCAAAATAAATCCGACATCGTTTCAACCTCCGCCGCTCGTGCCCATTATCCGTTTGAGTATACGGCAAAACCATGGCTACGGTATCATTTTTGGGGTCCGCCAAAGTCGCCCTCGGGATGCATCTACCCTGGTTTTGCTATCGCGCCAATCGCGCTCGATTCTTGCTCAAACGCGAAGCCGCGCTCCTATTTTTGTAACTGCTTCCACCACCCGCGCCTGGAACGCCTGCAGTTCCTCTTCGCGCAGAGTCCGGTCCGGCGCCTGAAACGTAGCGCCGAGAAGCAGGGCATAGTCGCCGGCGCCCAGCCGCGCGTCGCGAAACACCTCGCGCACACGCCACTCCACCAGCTCGGGGATTTGCAATGCGGCCATGGCGCGGTCGATCGTCTCCCACTGAATGCTCGCGTCCAAAACCAGAGAGAAATCGCGGCGCACCGGCTGATAGCGCGAGATCTCGCGCGCGATGGGCCGGCGCAACGGCAGCTTGTAAAGCCGGTCGAGATACAACTCGGCTACCAGCACCGCCTCCCTGATCTTGCGCGCCGCGGCCTCGCGCGGATGCAGTTGGCCGAACCAGCCCACCGTGACGCCGTCTGCGGCCACGCGCGCCGCGCAGTAGGAATGCAGCCACTCGGGCGTCAGTCCGGCCTCCAAGGGAAAGCGATCGAAATACATGCCGCGCATCTCGAACCGCGAAACCACCTGCTCCACCACGCCTTTTACATCGAAAAGATCAACAGCACGGCCGGCGTGCAATGCGCTCTCCTGCGGCAATGCGCCTACGGCGCCAAAAGCCAGCGCCGGGCGCTCGTCCACCTTGTCCCCCACGCCGTTCGAGAATGCCCCGCTGAAGACCGTGCCCAGTTCAAACAGCCGCACATCGCTCACGTCACGGTTCAGGTTGCCCGCAATCATCGCCAACATGCCGGGCACGAGCGAAGGGCGCAGCACGCCTGCCTCTTCGCTGAGCGGATTGCCAAGGGGAACCACCAGCGCGGGCTGCGGCGCGGTCAGCGCGCCCTCGGCCGCGGAGCAAAAGGTGCTTCCGATCGCCTCATGAAACCCGGCGGCCAGCAAGGTGCTGCGCACCGTGGCTTCCTTCTCCGCCCACGGCAACGCGCGCACGCCCTCGCCGAACTCGGGCAAAGTGTTGGCGAAGCGGTTGTAGCCGTAGACGCGCGCGACCTCTTCGATCAGATCAACTTCGCGCTCAAGATCGAGCCGCCAACTCGGCAGGCCGACTTCCCACGAACCTTGTCCAAGGGTCCGCCGCACCGCAGGTGCCGCAGGTGGCTGACTCGCTGACTTGCTGACTTGCTGACTTGCTAATCCACATCCCAGCGCTGTCAGCACATTCTCGACGCTTGCCGCGGTGATTCCCTCTTCGTCGATGGTTGTGCCGAGAATGCGATGCACCTCGCTCAACTCAAGTGCAACCGGTTTGCGCCGAGCAGTCCGCTCCTCGATCGCCGCCACGCGCGCATCCACCAGCTCGCCTTCGATCCATCCGCCGTTGGCCAGCAGAATTGCGCTCACCAGCGCCGATGCGACCGGCGCCGCGCAAAAATCCGCGCCGCGCTCGAAGCGATGGCTGGCGTCGGTGTGCAAGCCGTGACGCCGCGCCGTTTGTCGCACTGCCACGGGATCGAACCACGCTGCCTCGACAAGCACGTTCTTCGTCTCCGGCGTAATCATCGTCTCCCAGCCGCCCATCACGCCGGCCAACCCCACCGCTTTCTTATGATCGGCGACCACGAGATCCTCCGCATCGAGCACGCGATCGACGCCATCGAGCGTTTTGAGCCTTTCTCCCTTGCGCGCCCGACGCACCACAATGCCGCCCTCGAGCTTGTCGAGATCGAAGACGTGCGTCGGCTGGCCCATCGCGAGCCATGCGAAATTCGTGGCATCGACAGCGTTCGAGATCTTCTTCTGTTCGAGAAGCGCAAAGTACGTGGACACCTCAGCGCCCGCAAACCAGTCGCGCGATTCGCCGATGGTAATGTCGCGCAGCACCCGCGCCGTAAAGCGTCCGCAGGCATCCTCGGCCTCGATCTTCACCGAGAAGGGGTGCTGGCCGCACGGGCGGGGCTTTGGAAGAGCGAACGCCAGTTCGGGCAGTGCGAGCCCATAAATCGCCGCGGCCTCGCGCGCTACGCCGTAGTGATTCATCGCGTCCACGCGGTTGGTGGTGATGTCCATCTCGTAGAGCGAGCCGTTGCCGGGGCCGAGGTCGAACACGCCTTCCACCGCGATCCCGCGTAGGGTCAAATCTTCCGCCAGTTGCGCGTCATCGACGGGCAAATCCGGCAGATACGCTCGAAGCCATTTGGTAAGAATTCTCATCGATCGAGTTTCTCTCTTCGCAAGTTGGCGCGCTCCACGCCTGGCAGGTTCGCAGGTTGGCGGGCTCCGGCAGCTTCAACGCTTGCAGGTTGACGCGGTTCTGCCTTATCGTCCGCCGGATCGAGAACACCAAGCAACCCATTAATCAGCTTGGCCACGCGAGTGCCCAAATCTAAAAGCTCCTCGCTTGCGGTTTCTCGGAAAAATCCCAAGCTGGCAGCTAACTCAATCTGCGTCTGCAATTCGTTGATAGCTGCCCGAGCCGCTCCGAGTCCCTTCCGCATTTCCGCATCATTCAGGCGGCCATGCGCTTCTGCGATATGGCTTGCCACGTTCACGGCCGAACGGCGCATCTGCATGCGCAATCCGAACGTCTCCGATTTGGGAAACTCCTCGGTCTGTGCATAGACCGCTCGCGCCAAATCCATGGCCTTTTGCCAGGCGATCAAATCACGATAGTGCCGCGTTCTGCTCATGCAGCGAACCTGCCAACTTGCCAACGTCCGCCGCGGCGGACGCCAACCTGCTAAACAAATTGTCCCAAGAATCTCATATCTCCCGCGAACAAGCTGCCGATCTCGCTGATGCCGTACTTCATCATCGCGACGCGCTCCACGCCCATGCCGAAGGCGAAGCCGGAGATTTTTTTCGGGTCGTAGGCCGGCTGCTTCTCCGCGGCAAAGGCAAAGACCGCGGGATCGACCATGCCGCAACCCAGCAACTCGATCCATCCCGACTGCTTGCACTTGCGGCAGCCCTTGCCGCCACAAAAGATGCAGCTGATCTGCACGTCGGCGCTCGGCTCGGTGAACGGAAAGAACGACGGGAAGAAGCGCGTCTTCACCGCCGATCCGAACAGCGCCTTCATGGCGTGATCGAGCGTGCCCTTCAGATCACTGAAAGTGATATTGGCGTCGACGCAGAGCCCTTCAACCTGATGAAAGATCGGCGAGTGCGTGGCGTCGGCCGCGTCGTTGCGGTGCACTTTGCCGGGAATTACGATGCGCACCGGCGGCGGCTGCAATTCCATTGTTCTCATTTGAACGGGCGATGTATGAGTGCGAAGAAGCAACCGGTCGCGCAGCGGGCGCCGTTCCTGCGCGGCGACCACCAGCGTGTCCTGCGTGTCGCGCGCTGGATGGCCGGGCGGAAAGTTCATGCTCTCGAAGTTGTAGTAGTCGGTTTCGACCTCCGGCCCCACGCCCACCGAGTAGCCCAGCGCCGCAAAAACCGAAACAATCTCGTTCATGGTGCGCGTGATGGGATGCTCGGCGCCGGTCAGCCGCCGCGTACCGGGCAGCGTGATGTCGATGGCCTCGGCCCTAAGCGCCGCATCGGCCGCGGCATCGGTCGGGCCCGCGCCTTCCAGCAGCGCCTCCACCAGCTCCTTGAGCACCTTGAACCGCTGGCCCACAGCCTTTTTCGCAGGCCCGGGCGCAGCGCTGATCCATTGCTCGGAGATTTCCTTGAGCAGGCCCTGCTTGCGCCCCAGCCACTTAAGCCGGAACGCCTCCGCCCCGGATCTCTCTTCATGGGCCGCCGCCGCGTCCCCGCGCGCCTGCGCCTCGAGCCGGGCAAACGCCTTATCGAGCGCGGCCTCGTCAAATGCCGTCAGATTGGGTATCGCTTCGTTCGTCATACCGAATGTTCAGGATAAACTACTGCGCGGCGCAATTTCCCGCCCCCCTCGCGCGCGTCTCAAGAGCAGCACTGGCCCGAATTCTCCGGGCAATTCTGCGCTCCTGCCAAATGCACCACGGCCCGGAGTCCTCTCGGAACTCCGGGCCGTCTTTTCCGCCAGTCGTATCTTGAGTTACGCTGCCTTGGCCTTGTCGGCTTTGGCCTTGGCTTTCTTGGCCTGCTCCACGAGCCTGGTAAAGCCCTCCGCGTCCTTCACGGCGATGTCGGCCAGGACCTTGCGGTCGAGCTCGATGCCGGCTTTCTTCAGTCCATTGATGAACTGCGAATAGCTTGTGCCGTTCAGCTTGCAGGCAGCGGCGATGCGCACGATCCACAGCGAACGGTACTCGCGCTTCTTCAGGCGCCGGCCCATGTAGGCAAACTTCAGGCCGCGCTCCACGGCCTCCTGGGCCGCCTGGTACAGCTTCGATTTGGTCAGGAAATAACCGCTCGCCCGTTTCAGGATCTTCTTGCGGCGGTCACTCCGCTTGGTGCCACGTTTTACGCGGGGCATGTCTTCTCTCCTTTTTCGGCTCCTGCGATTTGACCCTCCGCCTTACGCGAAGCATCGCGGAATCCGGTTCAAGCACGTCAAGCTGAAAGCTGAGAGCTAAAAGCTAACGGCTGTTGTTACGCGGCTGGAGGCAGGTT
>Ga0326727_10005576_pt1 | contig 35778 bp, 36 predicted proteins | sample MB2enrmetagenome_FD_207643 | JGI IMG/M metagenome (GOLD analysis project Ga0326727, IMG submission 207643) | Lab enriched peat soil microbial communities from McLean, Ithaca, NY, United States - MB29MY | ecosystem: Environmental > Terrestrial > Soil > Wetlands > Peat | place: USA: New York...
ACATGTTCTTCCAGCCTACTATGGCGGTCCCAGGAACCGATCCAGCAACTACCACTGTCACCCCCGAACAGTTCCTTCTAACTGGCGGTGCGGCAACTGCTCCAGCAGGATTTGCTTTCAGCTATGCTTCAACTGACTTGGTTTTGAAATCGGGTGATACTATGCTACTTTACATTGTGAATCCTGACAGCATCACCATTAATGACATCGGCTTAACAGTCAGCATAACCATCTACACAGCACAAGCAATGTACTATCAAGAATGCAACGTACAAGCATACTAAACAGATTAATGGCGTTAACATGCAAGAATAGCCAAAAGCGGTTTAAATTAACAACCCGCATTTTTATTTAATTTTTCGATCTTAATTGAAACAATCATTCATGAAACCGACTTCAGGTCATTTATGATGTCTGTTGTTAGGCCCACGGGATCAAAAACGTTTAGGGAATTCTAAGCAATCGTAAAAAAGAACTGATGTGTCCCAAGATGTTAGGAAGCGACTAAAGCCAAGCGTCAGGGGATTATGACAGACGCTAAGACCCCTCGATTAAAGACAAATTGCGTAATTCTGAATTCATATTTTGAAGTTGGGTTGTGCTACCTTATTTTTGACCTGTATGCGGTATATTAAATCTTGCTACAGAATATATTTATAATGAAACGCCCTATCAGCTAAACTAAAGGTGGGTTCATACGTTAAACAAAAACATATCCAAGTTCCGAAACTCATCGCTTTTCACTATAGTGGGAGGTGAAAAACACAATTGAACTACAACTCTTTCCATAGATTCATGAAAAACAAGTATGCTCTTAGCGAGGTCGTTGCAACACTAATCATTCTGGTTATTTCGGTGCTTTTGGCAGGCGTCGTAACTTATTATGCCATTAACGTCGTTAGCACAAGGGTTCAAGAAGAAAGCCTCTCCTTAAGTGACGCGCACATATGGCTCAATCCAGGTCAGGCTGCAGGAAGTCCGATTTATTCTCAGGCTTCTGTTAAGGTGATTAACACTGGCGGTAGAGACGTCGTCATCACAAAAATTGAGATAAGAGGGCAAGACGCAGCATGGTCATCCTTCGTCGCAGGTACACCAGACACAGACACTCAGTTTGTAGTGGATTCCGTAACTAATTCGCCCATACAAACCGACATGTACTTCCAGCCTAACATGATAATCCCGACAGCTGATCCAGCTGGAGCGACTCCACCCACACAAACGCTGTCTCTGCTCGGTACAGGAACTACTAATCAATTTACCTTCAACTATGCTACGACGGACCTAGTCTTGAAATCAGGCGACACTTTATTGCTTTACATTGTGAATCCTGACAGCATCACCATCAATGACATCGGCTTAACAGTCAGCATAACCATCTACACAGCACAAGCAATGTACTATCAAGAATGCAACGTACAAGCCAATTAAGGCTAAAACGATAGATATGGTGCCATGAACACCCATTTTTTTGTTTCTTTTCATTTGTCTTTTTTTGTATGCACAAGTTTACTTATCCAAAGTTTGCAGATTGGTTTCCAAGTGAAAAATAAATGAGAATGAAGAACATACTGAAGAATCGTTTGGCTCTAAGTACAGTCGTTACTACGCTGATTATTCTAGTGGTTTCAGTGCTTCTCGCAGGCGTCGTCACATACTACGCAATCAACGTCACAAGCACAAGAGTGACACAGGAAAGCCTAACAGTGGAAATGTTACATTGCTGGTGCCCACAAACTGCAACTGCTTTCGGAGGCAATAGCCCCACAGAGGCGGCCTTCTTGATAATTAACACTGGAGGACGCGACGTCGACATAAACAAAATCACAATTCGCGGACAAACAGCACCATGGGCTCAAGTCTACTTCGGCGTTGGCACCTCAACAACTGATCTTGCTTACCTTGCGGGTCCAGCTGCAACAGCCATCGCTGGTGCCACCGTAGGCACTGCAACCCTTGGCACAACCACTGGCGATTTGACGTTGAAGTCAGGAAACACCATGATTATTTACATAGTCGGCCCTGACAGCATTACTATCAACGACATCGGCTTAACCGTCGGCATAACAGTGTTTACGTCGCAGGCAATGTACTACGAAGAAGCCAACGTCCAAGCCTACGTCTAAGAAGTGCATTAAACTCTGGGGATATTTTCCCCTAACCCCCCACTATCTTTTTCTATTCTAAACCATCAGCTCATTCTTGGCCTTTTTGGCACTCCTCCATTTTTATCCCCAAAAGAGCAGCGAAGGCAACGAAATCTCAGTTGTGCACTTTTTGTCTTATTTCTTACACACAAATTTACTTATCCGAAATTCGCATAGACAATTATCAAGTGAAAATAAAATGAGAAACATATTGAAGAATCGTAGGGCTTTAAGCACCGTTGTAACAACGCTGATCATTCTCGTCGTTTCAGTGCTTCTCGCAGGCGTCGTCACATACTACGCAATCAACGTAACTAGCACACGCGTCACGCAGGAAAGCCTGCAAATATCGGATATACACGTATGGGAAAAATCTGATGGCACTACCTCTCAAGCGGCATTCATCATCATGAACACTGGCGGAAGAGACGTTGACATAAACAAGATCCAAATCAGAGGCCAAACTGCAGATTGGACAACACAAGTTTACTCAAGCGCCCCTGGAACTGCACCCACAGGCGACTTGGCATGGTGCGGCAGTGCGACTTTCGCGTTTGCCTATTTTGGCACCACAGCAAGCTCAACGGCATTGACAGCAGCAGGCGGCGATCTCACGTTACCCTCAGGAAAAAGCATCATAGTCTACATCAGCGGACCAGACAGCGTCAACATCAACGACATCGGTTTGACAGTCGGCATAACGGTGTTTACTTCACAAGCAATGTACTACGAAGAAGCTAACGTCCAAGCACAATAAGCAAAATAACCAAAAATAAAACCCCCACCCCCCACCTTTTCTTTTTCTCTTTTTTGAAACAAGAAAAATCCTGGCTCCATGCATATCATTACCTTAGATTCTTGGAAAAGAAAATCAATTGCTGGCAACATTTACTTTTCTTAGAGGTTTAGAAGCTCCACAAGTTGATTGTGCCACCGCTTAGAACCATGGATAGATCATGGATAACGTCTGCACCAGCAATCGCCATCAAGTAACCCAGAACGAAGAGGGCCAAAGGAAAAAAGCAGTAACTTACGAACTGCATTGTAAGCGGTTTGTCGCAAGGCGGCACCATTTTTGACTGTGCGTATCTTAGCGTTCCCATGTAGATCGTCAATGGAACCATCGACATTGCTGTGCCTTCCAGAAAAGTCAGAGCTAAGCCGGCTGGAACCCCATAAATAAATTGGAGCATTGCGGTTGTTGGGTTGCCTTCAACATATCTGCCTGAGCTAATGGTAATGTAGGTTAGTAAAGCGGCCGTGGCGTGAAGAAATAGAATAGAGACAAATAGAGAAATTATGATTTTAGTATTTATCTTCAAAGTTTTTCAACACGCAATTAGTCGGAAACATTTGCTTCTGTTGGCTTCAGCGGCATCAACATGTATTAAGATTTAATAAATCAAGATAAACGAATTGTGTAACGAAACAATGAAGTCGAACGCAATATTGTAAAACAACAAAAGGAAAATAAAGAACGCTAATAGCTTGCCCTTGCTGATTCAAAAGAAGGGCTTCGCTTTTGCTTATGCGCCATTCTATAAGAGAATTGGAAGATCGTGATGGCAACCGGAATTTCTTCGGGGTTTGCAGGTATTTTTCGATATTCTGTATTATGTGTGACGCACAAACAGCTTAATGCATTTTCCATGAACTTCTATTATCGAAAGGGGCAGGTAGGCTGAGAAAACATTTGACGGTAACAACTCGCAGGCACAAACGTTCCCGTTTCCTTCATTCTAGCAAAGCGTTAGCTGTACCTGTGACTTATCTGATTCTGTTTGTGTCGACTTTACTTTTGATTTCTGTAACATATGTGTTCGCGGTCCAGCAAGTCAACGATCGGCAACAGTCATTTCAAGTGTTAACTGCACAACAGGACATGACATCTTTAGACAACAACATCCTATCTATAATTTCTCAACCTGGTTCAGCGGCTGTCGTTGATTTTCGGGATTCAGGCGGGCAACTAAACGTTGAACCGTTGTCTAACAACTTGACTTTAAGTATCTCAGACAACGCAGGAACCAACGAAACCATTTTCAGAGCAACAACGGGGCAAATCGTATATGATCTTCCGCCTTCACAATCTGCCGACGAAGGATTCTACATCGAAGGCGATGGCAACACAATAACGAACCAAAGCGAGTCGTCGACAAGCCAGCTTTACATTGCAAGAAGCTTACAGGGACCTCAAATCCAGTTGGGATACCGACCAGAAGTAACCTATGTTTCTGATGGAACAGAAAATGGCCAAGCCGTCACGGATATTCGAATTTACATTGTAAACTTGAATTCTTCAAGTCCTCTTTCGTTGGGTGGAGAGCTTCATCTAAAGATCTCTTGCTTAAACGCCCAGCTAACAACTACAACTTACCAAATCTCAAAACAGATTGAAAACTTGGTGATCACTTCGGAATTGAACGGTTTACGCGGAAGCGTTTCTGTCCCGATTTCAAGCACTTGCACGGGCGGGATTGTTCACCTTCAGATTGTCAGCTCCGATGCAACGGTCGAGGAGGGGACATCGTAAGCATGCCATCGATAATTCCAGGCTGGATTTATTCCTTGTTTGCCTCGCTTATAGTAGGAGTAATCATAGTTGCAAGCTGTAGTCTAGCCACAGTGAACGTGAAAAACGAAGCCGAAAACCAGCAATTGGCAAACATTGAAGAATATGTTGCCACGCAAAGCCTCCTTATTCTATCGCACGTAACCCAAGACAACGAAAATGTGACTCAATATCTTGATCTGCCTACCCAGGTTGGAAACCAAGTTTATTGGATCTGCATGGCGAACGATTCTTCCGGAGCATGGGTTGGCTCCGGATTTGGCTTAACAGTCAACCTGAATCAAACAGGAGTCTGCATACCCGCCCAAGTCGTTGCTTCGGGAGTTTTCATTAGCAGTTACGGCAGGCCCTTTCTGCGGTGCTCTTGTGTAAACCAAACCGTCAGTTTAACATTATCAGGTGAATGATGAAAAATGAAATTGGGAAAAAAGAAACCAGATGAAGAGGAAGCGAAAGTTAAAACTTCAGATGAGGAACTTGTAACATACTTAGGTATTCAAGGCTATAAGGTGCCTGAGGGCTACGTTCAAGTTGAAAGTTACCCGCTTAATCCACCGTTCTCTTATGCCTGGATTTTCCAAGACGACTCCGAGGGCAGCTACTTTTATGCAGTCGACGAATTGACCTTAACTCTCGAAGAACGGGAGTCCTACAACCAACTAAAGAACATATTAGAATACGAACTCAAAGCTCCCAGATTGGATGAAACGCTGGTTGACTCGTTTCACAGGCAGCTTCCAGCTATCATAGAGGAGCATCGAAAAGCGTTTGAAGGAGCTAACCAAGTAGGTATCAGAAAAATTATCTATTACCTCGAAAAAGATTTGATCGGATACGGAAAAATAGATGGTCTAATATGTGACCCGCAAATAGAAGACATCAGTGTCTTGGGCATAAACAAAGCCGTATACATCTACCACAGAAAATACGCTAATGCGCGAACCAACATCATTTTTACAGAAGAGGAAGAACTTGATGACTTCATAACCAGGATCGTGCACAGACAAGGGAAACACGTCAGCATAGCGCATCCCATAGTGGACTTGACTCTCCCAGGAAAGCACAGACTTGCAGTTTCATTCGGAAAAGAAACAACCCCTGCAGGAACCAGCTTCACCATCAGAAAATTCAAGGAAGACCCACTAACCATAGTGGACTTAATTATGAACGAAACAATCGACGAGTCAATCGCCGCCTACCTTTGGATGCTCATGGAGAACAAAATGTCAGTGATGATTGTGGGTCCAACAGGCGCTGGAAAAACAACAGCCTTAAACGCCATTGCATGCTTGGTGCGTCCAGATTACAAGATGGTTTCGGTTGAAGAAGTCCAAGAGATCAATTTGCCCCAGGAAAACTGGGTTTCAACTATTGCGAGAACCGGATTCGGCGGGGACAGCCAAGGAGAAGTCACACTCTACGACCTGATAAAGTCAGCCGTAAGGCATAGGCCGGCTTTGATTCTTGTAGGCGAAATCAGAGGCGAAGAAGCATATGTGCTTTTTCAGGCTTTAGCCACAGGCCACGGCGGAATGTGCACGATGCACGCTGACGACGTAGATACCGTCATAAAAAGGCTGACGCAGCCGCCAATGAACATTCCACAGAACATTCTGTCGCTGATGAACTGTGTCATAGTTGTCAAACAAGTCAAAACCCTAAGCATCAACCTTCAAGAAAGAAAAGTTTCTTCACGAAAATTCGTTAAAATCGCCGAGATTACCGAAAGCGGTATCCCCATTGAAGTGTTCAATTGGAACGCTTCATCAGACACCTTTCAGCAAACTCTCGACAAAAGCTACTTGTTCTCTAAAATCGCCAAGAATCTAGATGCGCCCTTAGGCGTGGTTGAAGAAGAGTTCGAACGAAGAAAACAGATCCTTCTAAACATGGTTAACAAAAACCTCCGCGACTTCAGAAGCGTGCACAAAGCATTAAACAGCTCCCTCAACCTTGCAGAGTTAGCCGTCAAAGAGACTTCAAGTGAGGAATGATGAGATGGCAACGCCTAGCGGATTTATCGGCAAGATTTTCGGATCCATCTCAAAAGCCGGAAGCGAAGAAAAAGAGAAAACCGAAGCGGAACTCCCATTTGCATTGATTGTTTTTACTCTTTTAGCCGCAAGCGGTGTCTCTCCCTATGACAGTTGGAAGAAAATGCGAAAGCTCTCTTTCCTTCCGTGGTTCAAAAGAGAAGCAGAGGAGGTTATTCGTCAAGTCGAGGTTTTAGGTAAAGACCCCCTTACCGTCATGCAGGCTCGGGCCGAGACTACCACATCAAAGCTATACCGAAATTTCCTCGGCGGATTTGTCTCATCAATTAGAAGCGGCGGAAAACTAGTAGATTACATGAAAAGCCAACTAAAAGAAATCTTTGAGCTGAGAACTAATGGTCTCAATCGCTCAATAGAGAGAATTGTAACTCTGGTTGAAGCATACTCGGTTATGCTTATCGTTGTATTGTGCACATACATTCTCTTTGTCGTTTTATCAGCTTCAAACATTGGTGCGCTCACGGGCGGTATGTCCGTCTCCATGTCACCCACAATTTCTTACTTAATAGCATTCATCATGCTCCCGTTCATGTCTCTCCTCTTCATCCTGATGGCTCACAACATGCAAAAAAGCGCTTTCCCAAATCTAAAAGACCTTTACAAAAAAGGCCTCATGTTTATTATTCCTGCTTTTGGGGTGATAGGTGCTTTTGGTTTGATCCCTTCACTATCGCACGGGCTAGGCCCAATAGGACTACCAGAAATTACCACTATCTGCTTAGTTGCTGCTTCAGTACCGATTGCTATTCAATACAACCGAATTTCCAAAATAAACTATAATGCTGAAGATTCAATTCCAGCCTTCATTCGAAATATATCTGAATCCCAGAAAGCAGGTCTTTCTCCTGAAAAAAGCATCATTCAAGCCACAAAACGTAAGGACTACGGGTCATTCTCAAAATTCCTGGATTTAGTGCGCAGTCAAATAGAGTGGGGTATTCCTTTAAGAAAAACTTTTGATAACTTGCGCACTAAAATTCGCAGCTGGTTTGTTATAATTAACTTCGCCATGGTAGTCGAAACCATTGAAGTCGGCGGGAACTCTATTCAGTCACTTGAAATACTCTCGGAATACAGCGAAAAAGAACGAGAACTACAGATTAACCGTCGTGAACTATTGAAGCCATATGTCCTTCTCGCACTCATGTGGAGCGTGCTAATAGCCGTTACCACCGTAATAGTAGCGTTTACAGCCAACTTGATTTCCGGCGTCGTAAGCAGCAGCGTCTTAGCATCCACCACTTCAGTAATGCAAAGCCAACTTGGAACGTTTTCTGTCGGGATAATCATTCAATGTTGGATTTCAGGATTCTTCATCGGAAAAATCAGCGAAGGCAACTTGGGTGCAGGATTTAAGCATGCCGCTATACTCGCTGCGACAGCCTACATGTCCCTTGTCCTATCCCAAATGTTACTGACAAAAACATTCAACCCAATTCAAGTTGGATTGAACCCGAACGTAGGACCAAGCTAAGCGGAGAAATAACGATTGCCCACAAGCTCGTTTGACACATTCTTCGCGTGCACAATCATAGTGGCTGCAGCTCTGATAGGCACGGGCTACCTATGCTCAACAATGCAGGTCAGAATAAACAACACCCAAAACATAAACGAACAAAACTACCTTCAATCCATAGCAAACCACATCGTAACGAACCCTGGAACACCAAGCAACTGGGGAGCAAGCGGCAACATCCCATCTGACTTTGGATTAGCAGCCTCTTCCGCAATTCCTTATGAACTGGGCATCGATAAAGTCTCCCGGCTTAATAGCCTAAACAACGGTTTCCTTTCGTATTTTGACATGGAGAACTCAAGTAAGTTAGATAGCATTGCGTTAGGTGTCGCAATTTCTCAAATTATGAACATAGACATTACGAAATCATCCAACGTTACAACAAGCCACGGCACATTGTTTACCCTGTTGGTTTCAACAAGCGTTGAATCTCAACCTGTAAGTGCCAGTTTAAATTGTTACGTTGTCTCCAACGCTTCCGTTAACAATATGACAAGTAGCACTTCGAACAATGGAGTTGGTCAAGTCACTATTCAAATTCCAAATACAGAGTCAAACAACGCTACGGTCATTGTTTTCGCAAGAGCTTCCTTTGACGAGAGAATTACTTCTTACGCAATCTACGACCTAGCCAACTCAACCCAGGAAACTTCGCCCGCAAGTGACTTTTTGACTCTAAGTCCCCTGAACTACTTCTTAAACACCGCCACAAACTCGTCTGGGGTAACAATCCAAAACTGTTACGTCTTCTCCTATGCTCATCAACAAACCCTAGCATACACATCAGGTGCCCTAAGTTGCGCGATTCCCGAAATAGTTGACAAGAGCCCTTTAATCATAGTTGTTGAAGGCGTCGAGAACAACTCGTATTTTCAACAGTGGGTTTCTTACCCTGAAGTTCCGTTCACCGCAGGGTCCAACTTTTCAGGTTCAGGACAAAACGTGTTCAGCTACGATGTCACCATAAACGGCGTCCTCTACAAGCTCGAGATAAGTTTAGGAGGAACTGCTTCTTGAGGCTAATGGACAACCAGAAAGGAGTAGTGCGAGTAATAGAAGCATTTTTAGCGTCTATATTGCTGGTCTCCTGCCTCGCGGTTATTCCCACACAACCCACTTTTCAAAATTCCACAGAAAACCTCGTTTCAACCGCCCAAAATGTCCTTCAAAGTTTAGACAGCAACGGGCATTTAGGGACTTTGATTGATAACCGAGACTGGACAGCTCTTGAAAACTCTATTGGGTCCACCCTTCCTCTAACCACATGGTTCAACCTAACGGTTTTCGACGAGAACATGAAGGCACTGAACAGCTTTCCTATATCCAACGGAGGCAACGTAAACAACAAAATTGTCTCAATTGATTATGTCTGCGCCAGCGAAAACAGCACTTACTCCATCTACATACTTCAATTGCAGCTTTCAACGGTCGGGTCCCCATGAAAAACCGCAGTTTCAGACGCAGTAACTCAGGTCAAGTTATTGTAATCACAGCTTTAATGGTGGCGCTGGTTCTACTTTCAACGGCCATCTTTGTCATTGGAACCGAAAAAGACGTACCCATAGATGTCACCGACACAACGAGTATTTTCTCAGCGTACCAGCAAGCCGCAAGGAACACGCTAATCAGCGCATTAGCAAACGCGACAAACGGCGGCAGTCCCAGTGTCTTAACAACTGACCTTGACGAATTAAAATCGGCGATCACTTCCAATTCATACCAGTCCATACTTCAGATGAATCTCACTTCACTAACAGACGCTCCATACCAGAAAGGCGTCTGCATTTCGTGGGGTGCAAACGGTCAAGGGATATCGAGTGCGTGTGTTGTCGTAGAAACTGAATCGACAGGCAGAACGTCAACGTCGATTTCGGACTATGTAGTTAACGTAACCTCAGGAGTCAATCTAAGCGGAAACTCCCTTCAACTTGACAACTCGACGCAAGTGAATTTGACAGTCAAGGTGCAAAACGAAGGCTCACCCGCTTTAGCGCAGAATCTTTCTTTTTACTATGAAGACGTAGCTGACGCTTGGACAAAAGTGAATTCGCCGATCGTCAGCGATTTCGGAAACGGAACATACACTGCGTCATTTACTTCTGAGATAGATCAATTATTTTTCCCTCTTCATGTCTCCGCGGTCTGTGAGGATCAACGCGGGATAGTTGTCGTAGCAAACGCAACATGCACTCAATCAAGGTAGTTGAAAAAATGTTAAATCCAAAGAGTCAAAATTCTTTGTATCGATTAACCTATGAGTAGGAGGCAACGCATGAATCGAGCACGTGCAACCAAAATTTTGCTTGTACTATTAATTATCTCTATTATTCTTACCGCGGCTACAGCCACACTTGCGAACAATTCTGCACCAAAGATTACTGGCACATCAGTTAGCGTTTTGCCTGCCAACGTGATTTGGTCAAAAACCTACGGCGTTTTAGGAGACGATGACCGAGCATACTGCGCCCTGCCAGCGGGCGATGGCTACCTCGTTGTCGGTTCATCTGAATCAAACAAGACTGATGTAACAGTCGGCTGGGCATTGATGCTTAGCCAGGATGGAAATGCCGTTTGGAATAAAACGTTCCTTGAAGGATCTGACACAGAACTTAGGTTCGCTCTCAATTTAACCGACGGCTTCTTGCTAGTAGGCAACGAATTCCAACCTTTAGGAAACATGAATGGATTTGTATCAAAAATCGACGAGCAGGGAAACTTGATTTGGAGTAAGACAATAGCTGGCAGCGGAACAGACGAGTTCTACTCAGCGTTCGCCGCGACAGACGGTTTTGTGCTTTTAGGATTGAGCTCGCAAAATGGAGGTGAGCAATCTCAAGCTTGGATAGTCAAAATTGATACTAATGGCAATGTTCTTTGGGACAAAACCTACAGCATTGCTTCCGACGCCGTCGCGAAAGCAGGCGTTCAAGCATCTGATGGAAGCTACGTGGTAAGCGGCTACGCTGACCCTCGAGGATCAAGCGACTTCAGTTTCTTACTCATGAAAATTGACCCTAATGGAAATCTAGTTTGGAATCAAACATATGGTGCCGCAGGAAGCCAAGAAGCGACAGCCATGACGGAAGCTTCAGGCGGGTACGTGATAGTTGGGAACACTCAAGCCCCCGGTGGTAACATGCATGCGTGGGTGATAAAGGTTGATTTAAACGGAACCTTGCTGTGGACAAAGACGGTTGGCGGCAAGGACGCAGATTCGCCATCATGTATTGTTCCTTCAGGAGACGGCTGTTACTTGGTCGGAGGCTTCACTTTTTCCTTCGGCGCGGGAAACCGTGACTTTTGGCTTTTCAAAATCAATGATTCAGGCCAGGCTATTTGGAGTTGTACTCAAGGAGACGCAGGCTATCAGGAAGCATACAGCGTTATCCCAACCGCCAAGAACCAATGCGTCATGGTAGGCTGGACAGACCCGCCTGGTCAACCCGCTTTAATCGGCAGGGCTCGATACATGTTCTACGTCGTCAACATCAACTATCCTAAAGTTAGTAGAGGCCCGTCAAGTTTGCAGTTCGCCCTTTACAGCATCATTGCCTGCGACACTTTGCTAGCCATTTTGCTAGTGCTGTTTACGCTTCGCCGAGGCTTAAACGTGTGTGACCCAAGAACTGGAAAGCACCGCTTTTCAAAACTGTTAACCCAGAGTATTTCGTCGACAAAAACTCATTTTCAATTCATAATTAACATGTAGCTTCAAGATTCATAAGGGGTATATAGGTTAAGTCCGTTTTGATGTTTTCATTGGAGCTGAATAGAACGCAATGACATCCATCCTCTTAGCAGACGACAATGCGTACATGCGAACCCTTTTAAAAAGAATTCTTGTAGAATCGGGCTACGACGTAGTTGGAGAGGCTTCCAACGGAGATGAAGCTATTGAACAGTATCTACAACTCAAACCTGAGATTCTGCTTTTAGATATCGTGATGAATGAAGGAAAGATTGCAAAAACTGGCCTTGATGCTTTGAAAGCAATAATGAAAGAGGATCCGCAAGCCAAAGTGGTCATATGTAGCGCGTTGGATGAAAATAGTTTGATCAATGAAGCAATGAAAGCTGGCGCAAAAGCCTTCGTAGTAAAGCCCTTTGAACCGGAGAAACTCCTAGAATCTCTGGCAATGTGCACCGATTTGCGAGTGCTAACTGAGATCGGCAACATAGGCGCAGGGCATGCCGCAACAGTTCTATCTAAATTGACAAGACAACCTATTCAGATAAGCGTTCCAAAACTTGAAACGGGACCGCTACATCTGATTGCCAGACTTATCGGCGCCCCCGATGCCCAGGTGACTGCAGTTCATATGGCTTTAGCGACAGAACCCAGCTGTGACACATTAATCGTCTTTGACTCCGAAGAGGTAAAGAAGATCGCCTCATTAATGACGAGTGACTCAACAACCGTGAGCCAGGACATAGCCCTCTCGGCTGTTCAAGAAATGGGATCCATAATGCTTTGTGCCTTTTACAGTTCCATAGCAAACTTTGCCGAGCTGACGATAGTTCCTTCGAAACCCAACGTTTTTAGCGACTATTTCGAAGCTATAATCGATGTATTTCTGGCCAAACAACTAACTCTGGCGAAATCCGCCTTGATTTTCAAGATGCAATTCAACAGAAATGAAAGCTCTGCAAACGGATACCTACTTATGATTCCAACTCCAGAGTTTCGCAAACAACTAACTGATGCTGGAAAAAGATGGGTAGAAATCGGTGACCTTCAAGAAATAACTGCATAAGTCTTTGAGAACGCTCGATCTTAAGACTGTCTAAGCATTGATCAGCCTTCAAACGGTTGATCGCATCGGTCAATTCATCGATAAAGAAAAGAAATATGGTCTGAAGCAACTGAACCTTTCATGCTTTTGTTAGTTTTGAGAATAGCATTCCGAGAACTTTGATGAAAGCCCCGTAATTTGTCCATATAGCCGCAGTCTTATCTTTTTTCTTTGAGTCTTCATCATTCGTTCTTTCCTTTTCGTGAAATACAATCAGTATTTCCTTACTGTCACATATCATGAAACACGGCAGGTTTTGGTCATCAATGATCCGTTCTGAATCGCTGAGCCATTTTAATTGGCCGAGGAAATACGCGCTTTTGATCGAAGTGTCGCTGACCAACGTAACTTTGACTTTATCCGCGTAATTTTTCAGTTTATCTGAGAAATCGCTGTAATAAAGTTGTGCAAGGTAATCCCCTGGAGCGAAAACCTGAAATTCTTTTTCGCATCTTTCAAGCAATTCATTTGCCTTCATAAGCACCTGTTGTTCGCCCTCAAGCATTTGAAAGAGCTCTTTTTTAGCGCTGGCGATCTTCGGCTGAGGCATCGACTGCCAAAGCTTCAATACGCTCTCTTTTTCCTGCTCCAAAAGTTTGATCTTTATTTTTTGCGCGTCTACTAATAAGTCAATAGCTTTTTCCAGAGGAACAGCTGTGAATTTTAGAGGTTTCTCAAAAATAGAAAATACAACGCCTCTTTTCTCTAAATCTCTCAGGATCCTGTAAGTTTCGGTTCGATGAAGTGAAATTGCTTCTGCTATCTCGCCCGCCTTCATTTCTCCGGCTCTTGCAAGGTGCATGTACACTTTGATTTCGTTTTTTAGTAGTCCAAACCTCGAAAGAGTTTCTTCGATCGTGGACATTTGGTCATTGTATGTCTGGTCTTTTCTTACTAGCTTCCAGGTTTCCTTTTCTTTATCGTACACTTTTGTCAATACTTGTTTTTCCATTGCAAGTGTCATTTGTTGGGGGTTCTCCTTTTTTGTTATTAGGTGTTGCTACCCAATTCTGATCATTTATATATAATACGATTACGACTTCAAAATATGAATTCAGACTAAATGTCTCTCAAAATCACACATTCTTCCATGTTGCAATGGCGAAAACAGCGATTAATGCTATGTATGCAATATATTGGTTGATAATGCAGTATTTTACTACGTAACCCTTTTATATAAAAGTCTTAAGTCTTAAGATACATCAAGGCGAAAGTAATGGGCACAATAATGATAGTCGACGATGCCTCGTTCATGAGGGCCGTTCTCAAAAAAATAGTGCTACAAGCAGGCCATGAAGTCATTGCTGAAGTCGGAACAGGTGATGAAGCCATAACGCGATATCAACAATCAAAACCGGATCTGGTTCTCATGGATATTATCATGCCTCCTGGCCCCAAAGCGAAAGACGGCATAGAAGCACTCAAACAAATCGTCGCAGCGGACCCGTCAGCCAAAGTAGTAATGTGCAGTTCAATGGGGCAACAATCCCTAATAGTCGAAGCGATTAAGTCGGGCGCTAAGGATTTCGTAATAAAACCATTCCAACCCCAAAAAGTGATAGAAGCTCTTTCAAAGTACTGTTGAGGTCACGCTGGATGGTTTTCTCCCTCGAAGGCTGTCGGAACAACGAATTAGCAGTTAACGCGCCCAACAAGACTAAACAGGCAATTGCCTACGAGCAGTTGGAACCAGCATCTTACATAACAATTGATACTAACATGGCTCCAAAGATGGAGGAGGTTCGAGTAGACATGGCAGACATGAAAGTGGAAAGCGGACCTGTTGAGCTTTTAACAAGCGTCGGGTCGTGCGTAGCAATTTGCTTACATGATCCGCTGCATAAATGTGGGGGGTTAGCTCACATAATGCTTCCATATTCTGGTGACGTGTCGAACGAACCTCTTCCATCAAAATACGCAGATACCGCAATTCCTGCACTCTTAAACGGCATAGAGAAAATAAACGGGAAAGAATCGCGCCTTTTAGCCAAAATTGCTGGAGGAGCCAATATGTTCGCAAATTTAAATCCTCAAAATTTAGACATAGGCGGAAAAAACGTAAGGGCAGTCAAAGCTTTGCTACAGAAATACAGGATATCGCTCAGAGGCGAGGATGTCGGCGGTTCACACGGAAGAAGAATAACTTTCAATGTTGAATCGGGCGTAGTAACTATAAAGTGTTTTAATGGAGAAACCAGAAAGCTATGAAAAAACAAATCAACGTATGCCCAGTGGAATATCGTTCAAACCCTTCCAAGCTTTTAGATACTCCTGAAATCGACTTAGATATCCTCTTAGAGGTAGGGAGTATAGGGGCTGGCCACGCAGCAACTGCGCTGTCGGAAATTCTCCAGCAACAAATAACAATCGACGTGCCAAAAATACATAATATTCAACCGCATTTGATTCCAAAATTTTTCGATATGCAGGATATGCCCACCGAAGCAGTCTACATGCAGCTTTCCGAAAAGTACGGATGCGACATTCTTCTTGCTTTCGAATTAGATGAAGCGAAGAAGATTGCTGCTATGATGAGTTTTGCCGCTTCAATTGAAGAGCTAGCTCCAGAAATGGAGACATCAGCTATCCGTGAACTAGCCAACATTTTGATTGGCGCCTTCTTGACGGCAATATCAGATTTCGTCCAAATCGGTCTTCTGCCTACGACGCCCCAGAGTACGGTGGATACTTTCAACACAATTATCGATTTCTTTCTGATAAAGCAGTCTATGCTTTCAGACAGTGCTTTGATTTTTGAAACAAAGTTCAAACGCCAAAATGAGAATGCTAAATGCATATTGATTATTTTCCCGAGTCAGGAATTGAAAGGTTTGATTGCCCAAAAATCCAAGAGCCTGCTTTAGCGGGTCAAAATGTTGTGGGAGCGATTGGAAGCTGATTAATGTTGCAGGCTAAGACCGAGTCTATTGAGGATTTTATGGAAAGAATGGCTTTTCAAAAAGTCAAGAAAATGATTTACGAGACCTCTGGTTTAGACTGTTCTGGCTACAGGGATGAGTATCTTCACCGACGTTTCAAAATTAGGCTAAGGGCCACTGGATCCGATAACTACGGCAAATACATCGTTTACTTAAGGAAAAATCTAGAAGAATTCCAGAATCTGCTTAATGACTTGACCATTAACTACACAACGTTTTTCAGAGACGTTGACGTCTACGCCTATCTTCAAAAAACGCTGCTTCCCAAAATACTGCTATCTTCAAACCATGTTCGAATTTGGAGTGCTGGATGTGCAACCGGAGAAGAGCCTTATTCTTTAGCTATTTTAGCACATAAAGTGCTTGGTCAATCGATAGACAGTCATGTTGTGACGGTATATGCTTCAGATTTTGATAAAGACGCCTTAGCTAAGGCTGAAGCTGGCGTGTACCTTCAGAAACAACTAAGTTTTCTCGATACTTTTTCGATCAATAAGTTTTTCACTAAAGATGGGGAAAACTGCAGAGTAAATGATTTTGTCAAGCGGATGGTTCGTTTTGAACATGTCGATTTAAATACGCCTTGCCTGCATCAGAACATTGATCTTATCCTCTGCAGAAATGTGATGATTTACTTTTCAAAAGAAAGCCAACAAAAAATCCACATGAACTTCTACAATTCGCTCAAAGACGGCGGGTACTTCATAACGGGAAAATCTGAAATCTTAACGGGTGAACCCTCCACAAAGTTTCAGCCCATAGACCTCTTAGCTAGGGTTTACCAGAAACCTCAAAGATAAACAACCAACCAAGCATGACCTGTAGCTCAATTTTTCTAAATAGATGCCCATAAATCTATTCTGCCTGTCATCGAAAAGACGCACTCGAATAAATAACCTGCGCAGTAGCAGAATGTCTTGAATTTGACTGATGAAAAAATTGTCTTTAAGGAGCGGGAAAAACTAAATTGTCGCTTGATACTGATCAATATAGACAACTATTCATAGATGAAGCAAAAGAGCACATTGACACAATCACCCAATCAATGTTAACTTTAGAAAAAGAACCTGAAAACAAAGAGGTTGTTAACATGCTTTTTAGATCTGCACACACCCTGAAAGGTTCTTCTGGAATGATGGGATTCAAAGATTTTCAGGAACTCACGCATTCGATGGAAGATGTATTTGACGAGATGAGAAAAGGCAATCCGCCGTCATCAAGCCTGATAAGCGCTCTTCTTGAATGTGTTGACGCGTTAACCGACAGGCTTGACAGAATCAAGAACAAAGTTGACGGAGAAATATCTGTGGCGGAACTCAAAGGTAAATTAGAGTCCACAAAATGTTTGCCGGAAAATGCTAAACCTAAAAACGAGCAGCCCACAAAATCGGAGCCCGAAAACACAAATCTTGAATTCGATGATGATGAAAAAAAAGCAATAAAACAAGCGCAAAACGCAGGTGAACAATGCTTCCTAATGCAGTTAAGATTCAGTAAAGACTGTGAATACAAAAGTATTCGGGCGAGCATGGTTTTGGACAAGATTTCTGAGGTTGCAAAAGTGGTGAAGACTTTTCCCCCGAAAGGAGACTTGGACGAACAAAAGCTTAGCCAAGGTTTCAGAATGGCAATCACCACTAAAGTTGATCAAAAGACGATTTCGGATTCTGCTAGAGAGGTTCTTGAAGTGGAACGGGTTGATGTATCTGCTCTCGAGCCCGCAATTCCGTGTGCGAGAGACAGTTTTTCGACCCCTGCGTCCACTTTACTTCAGCCTTTGAACAACTACGTATTGACAGTTGAAGACAAAAAAATAACCAAAATTTGCGTAGATTCATCATCTACCCAGACTGTTCGAGTAAAGTTTGACCAATTAGACAAACTGATGAATTGGGTAGGTGAGTTAGTTATTAACAAAATTGCCCTCCTACAGTTGACAGTTGACAGCCGTAACGAATCGTTAAAGCACATTACCGAAAACATCGATCGTTTGACTGCCGATTTACAGGATCTCGTTATGCAAGTGCGCATGGTTCCCGTAAGCCAGATTTTCGACCGTTTCCCCCGGCTTGTAAGAGATTTATCTCTAAAAAAAGGCAAGAAGATCAACCTGGATATGGAAGGAAAAGATATTGAAATCGATAGAACAGTGCTAGATGAAATTGGCGAACCGTTAATTCACCTTCTGCGGAACAGCATAGATCATGGTATAGAAATGCCTGAGAAAAGAATAAACGCAAACAAGAACGAAAATGGAAAAATCGTTCTTTCGGCTCAGAGAAACGGGAACCACGTAATCATTGAAGTAAAAGACGACGGCGCAGGAATAGACCCTGAGAGCGTTAAAGAGGCAGCTCTCAAAAAAGGTCTTGCAACACAAGCTGAGTTAGAAAAAATGAGTAAGGAACAACTGATTAACTTGATTTTCTTGCCTGGCCTTTCAACATCAAAAGAGGTTACTGAAACAAGCGGCAGAGGAGTAGGCATGGATGTGGTCAAAACAAAGATTACAGCTTTAGGGGGCACAGTCCACGTTGAAAGTCAAATTGGCAAAGGAACAAGGACCACTATTAAACTTCCAATCACATTAGCAATTATCCAAGCAATCTTAGTTAAAGACGCAGCCCAGATATTTGCTATTCCCACAAGTCAAGTCTCTGAGATTGTTAGGGTCAATAGAAATGACGTTAAGTCGTTGGGTCGAACTAACGCAATAATTGTTCGAGACCATGTTGTCCCAATGGTTCATCTGCATGAACTTTTGACGTTACCTGACTCAAATGAGGCTGAACTTGAACTTCTTATAGTGTATCTTGGCGACGAAAACACGAAAATAGGCTTAGTGGTCGATTCGGTGGTGCAACAACAGGACATACTGGTTAAATCTTTGAATGGGGCATGCTCAGGAATCAAAGGCATAAGTGGAGCAACGATACTCGGCGACGGACAAGTAGTTCTTGTTCTAGACATCGGGCAATTTGTCAATAAAGCGTTCAAAAAAGGAATGAACATGGAATCATCGTAAAATAGGAAAATCCGTGCATCAAATCAACAGTATTAGCAATTCTTTGTTTTTTCTACCGATATATCAAAATTTGTAATATGACAGTTTTGGAACGCTACCTTTATTGTCCCCATTTATTCCCACATTATTGTCGGAGCGAATTGTGGAATGGAGCATGCTGAAGTTAAATCAGACAACGCGCGAAACGTTATTCTCAGCTACAACGACAAAATATACTATGTCAATGAAGTCAAAGTTCAAATTCAGGATGATGACGTTGACAAAATAAGAGCCGTTTTTCATGCAAAACGAGCCGGTGATAACTCGGCTCAGGACTTAGACATTGAAATCAACAAAGCTACCTACGACATGCTGCTGGAATATGCGAAGTTGGATAAAGTCGACTTGATCCTAGTTCTGCAGATCGAAGGAACTAACTCAAAGTGGTGTTTGATGAGCGAGGCTTGGTTAAATAACGCGACATGTGGTAAAGTAGGAAACGCGGCATACATAGTTTAGCTGTCCTTGGCTTTTTTCGAGTGTTTCAAAATTAGAATTCAAAATCATTACTTTCTTTTCATAAGCGACAAATAACAGTTTCGGAGAATAGACTAAAATTAAACAGCAAGTCCAGGGGAACATGAATGGCAATTGTTGACAACCGACTGAGCGCTCTTGAAGAGATTCAAATGTTAACCTTCTCGCTTGATAACGTTTTATACGGCGTTGATGTGCATCAAGTTCGTGAAGTAAAAAACTTTGAAGGCGTGACTCCTGTTCCATATGCTCCCGATTATGTAAGAGGAGTCACAAACCTTCGAGGTGAAGTAATACCCGTAATAGATCTTAGAAAGCGTTTCGGAATAACACACAAAACGAGCGAAAATACAAACATTATGATTATAGTGCAAGATAAGCATCCGATTGGAGTAATGGTTGATTCAGTAATGGAAGTACTAACGCTTTCGAAAAAAGACATCGAATCAAACCCCGATAGCTTAATTGTTGACAAATCCGAGGCCGTTGTAGGTGTAGCAAAACATGACAAAGAACTCATAATCTTACTTGACTTTATCAAGATAGCGTCAAAAGACGCCGCAAACATGAAGGATGACACGCGAGGTTTCCAAATCCAATCGCAGACCCTGCCGAAGCCCTAAGACCTGGCCTTTCCTTTTTCTGTTTTTCTATGGGTGATGTCTGTGGGGCAAATCAAGTTACTAATCGTTGACGATTCTTTATTTATGCAAAAAATTCTTAGCGACCTAGTGCAATCCGACCCGCAGATAAAAGTTATCGGTACAGCGAAAAATGGGGAAGACGCCCTGTCAAGAATCGACAGCCTTAGTCCCGATGTCATTACGATGGACATAGAAATGCCGAAGATGGATGGTTTAGTTGCAGTTCAAAAAATCATGGAGACAAACCCCGTTCCCGTAGTGATGGTTAGCGCTTTAACGCAGAGAGAAGCAGAGCTTACGTTGAAGGCTTTGGATTACGGGGCGGTTGATTACGTACCTAAGCCGTCAGGGTCCTTATCCTTAGACATAGATGTCGTAAAGGATGAGTTGATTTCGAAAATCAAGATTGCTTCTCTTTCGAATATTAACAGCGTCAAAACCAGAGTTCACAAGACCTTGAATGCTGATGTAAAAAGTCATGACAAAATCATATCAATAACTGCTTCAACTGGCGGTCCGCCTGCAATTACCGAGATTTTGACAAGTCTTCCAGCAGATGTGCCACCTATGCTGATTGTCCAACACATGCCGAAAGGGATAACAAGATTCTTCGCTCAAAGACTCAACGATGTCTGCCAGTTCAAAGTGAAAGAAGCTGAAGAAGGCGATAGTATTCAAGGAGGGCTTGCTCTCCTTGCTCCTGGAGGTTTTCATATGGTTGTCACTAAAGAAAAAAAAGTGGCTTTGAATACTGATCATCCCGTTAACTATGTTCGGCCTTCAGGCGACGTTACGATGACTTCCTCCGCCGAAGCATACGGATCCAAAAATGTTGGAGTGATTTTAACGGGCATCGGCGTTGACGGCGCCAAAGGAATCAAGGCCATCAAAGAAAAAGGCGGGTTCACGATTGCACAAGATGAAAAATCAAGCGTTGTGTTCGGCATGCCTAAAACTGCATTTGAAATGGGCTACGTCGATAAGGTTGCTTCTTTGGATTTGATTTCAAAGGAAATCTTGTCTGCTTGCGGTTAGTTGGGCGTTTCGCTAATTCAGAATCCATACAAAGCATTCATAATTTACTTATAAGCAAACCGCCCAATCGAATTAGCCTAAATTAACTTGGAAAGTGATCACACATGACTGTTGAATCGCAAGAAAAACCTAATCAGGAGAAAGGTAAACCTTTGGAAAAACTTGAAAAGGAAAATAAACGCTTAAAGGAAGAAAACGAGGAACTGAAAAAACAAGTAATCGATATACTTCGAGATGCAATTGCAGGTGCCGAGAAGATGAGCAGGGAAGCCGATGAACCGCTCCAAAATGCGGCAATAGCCGCAGATTTGGCTTTTCAAGCGGAAAATTCCGCAAAAAAAGTTGCGGAGCTGGCGACAAGTGCTTCTGAAATTGGCGGAAAAGTAGGCGCAAACGCAAAAAACGTTGAAGAAGTTGCAAACAGGGTCGCCTCAAAAGCAGAGGGCGCTTCCAAATCAACTGCTAAAGTTGTTGAAATGGGAAAACAAGCCGCAAACGTTTCAAACCAAATGGCAACGGGCATGCAGCAAGTCAGCAATGCCTCTCAGCAGGTATCTTTGGGAGCGCAAAAACTGGCTACTTTATCTCAGAGTGCTGCTCGAAGCACGGAATCTTTGAAGAAAGTTATGGACGAGGCAGGAAACATCGCTAAAGAAGCCTCAACAGTCACCAACGATGCGTTGAAACGATCCAAGGACGCCAACGAGAAAGGTCAGAAAGGGCTTGTAGCTATAGAGAACATCAAAACTGACATAAGCAAGGTCTCTGACGCCGTCAGCTCGATGGTTAACTCAGTGGAGCAAGTTGGTCAAATGGCTAACTCAGTGTCCGACATTGCAAGCCAAACAAACATGCTAGCCTTAAATGCGGCTATCGAAGCTGCGAGAGCAGGAGAAGCAGGAAGAGGCTTCGCAGTAGTCGCTGATGCAGTCAAAGGGTTGGCTGGGCAATCAAAGGTAGCCGCGGGATCAGCCATCACTTTAGTCAAAGGAATTAAAGAGGCAGGGCTTCAAACAAGCAATATAGCTCAGAAATCACAGGCCGGAGCGGTTGAGGGCGCAAACGTAGTTTTAGGCGCAATCAAGGAAGCAGAAGGAATTTCATCGATAATGGGCGAAATGACTGGCAAAGTGAGCAATCTAGCCAACGGAGTCGACCGGGGACTTGAAGCATTAAGCACAGTTGTCCGGACAATTGAAGAAGTGGCAAGCATCGCTGAGGAAAGTTCATCTGCCTCTGAGGAGTCATCAGCAGCAATGCAAGAACAAACAGCCGCTTCTCAGGAAATGGCGGCCATAGCAAAGGATGTCTCAGGAACTGCTGAGGAAGTTGAGCGAATAACGAAGGGCGTTGTCGGCGAAGCACAAGAAATGGCCAAGCTTGCCTGGGGCGTAGTGGACGACTCGGGGAAAATTGAGCAATCTGCAAAAGAAATATTGGTGGAAGCGGAAACAGTCGGAAAGAACTCAAACACCGTGGTGATACACGCAACGGAATTGGCGACGGCGATGGAAAAAATAAGGAACGACCTACAAGAACTAATTGACCACAGAACAAAACTTCTAAACAACTTTCTCGAAAAAAACGGCAATTGAAAAAACCCTTTTCTTCATCAATTATATTTTTTTCGTTTCACACAGAAAGCCATGCATAAATCAATTTCTTTAAAATAAAAAGGGCCAAATCAGCCTTGAAATGAAAGTCTCTGAGCCGTAGAGAGGCACTATGCTTTCGACAGAAATCAATCACAAATGTAGGACCAGACCAACTTGCACTCGCCATTGCTCAAATTTTTGCAATTGGGCAGTGTACGTAAACTGCGAACAAACACAAACCCGCATCTCAGAAGATAACCTCAGTGAGGCGCCTAATCGCTATTCTTATAAGTTAATCGTTTGAGAGTTAAGGAGCATGCAAGCAGAAATCGGGATAATCGGCGGAACAGGTCTATATGACCCTAAACTTCTCAAAAACGTTCAAGAAATAACGGTAACAACCCCATACGGCAACCCCTCTGACGTCATAACCACCGGAGAGTTAGGCGGCAAATGCGTGGCCTTTCTGCCGCGGCACGGAAAAAAGCACACAATTAGGCCGACAGACATCAATGCCAGGGCAAATATCTTCGCATTAAAAAAGCTCGGGGTAAGACGCATCTTAGCTCCCAGCACAGTTGGGTCGTTGCGGGAAGAGTATCATCCCGGCGAAATTGCCTTCTGCGACCAATTCATCGACCGCACCACTAGGCGGGAACAATCATTTTACACTGAGGACAAGGTGTGCCACATTACCGTCGCAGAGCCAATGTGTCCAGAACTCAGAGAAAATCTAATTGACGTCGCAAAAGCGCTTGGTGTCAAAATGCATCCTACGGGAACTTATGTCTGTATTGAAGGACCACGCTTCTCAACTAAAGCCGAATCAAAAATGTATCGACAATGGGGTGCAGACGTCGTTGGTATGACTATGGTTCCTGAATGTGTTTTGGCGCGGGAAGCTGAGATATGCTACGCCTCGATTTCAACCGTGACGGACTACGACGTTTGGAAAGACCACCCTGTCTGCGTCGACGACATCGTCAAAATAATGAAGACAAACATCGAAAACGTGAAGCGCATAATCGCCGAAACCGTCACCAAACTGCCCACCGAACGCGGCTGCAAATGCGGAGAAGCTCTCAAAGGAGCATTCGTCTAAAAGGAGAATTAGACATGAGCGAGCCCACCGCGAAAATAGATTTAAAATCGAAAGTTAGACGCATTCCACAGTTTAAAGGAGTCGTCTTCTGGGATATCACTCCGCTTCTCAAAGATAAGGCGGCCCTTAATCAAGCTGTTAAACAGCTGGCGGATCATTTTAGAAAGGAACCTGTCGACTTGGTTGTTTCAAATGAGGCAAGAGGCTTCATCATTGGCGCAGCCGTAGCGTACGAATTGGGTGTAGGCTTCGTACCTATAAGAAAGAAAGGCAAGTTACCTGCCAAGTGCGTCGAACTCGTCTACAAGAAAGAATACGAGTCAGACGTAATTGAAATCCATGAAGACGCGATTGAAAAGGGACAGAAAATCCTGCTTATCGACGATTTGCTGGCGACAGGCGGAACTATGAAAGCCAACATTGATCTGGTCGAGAAGCTGGGAGGCAAAGTTGTAGGTTTAGGCTTCCTCATTGAACTCTGCTACTTAGGAGGCAGAAAGCTGATTGAGGGCAAATATGACGCGTACTCGTTGATTCAGCTACAAACCACAAACGGCTAAAACTCCTTGCCGATTGCCGAAGGCGGCTTCAGGGCCTCAAGCTTTTGGCTCCAAACGGTTTTGCAGACAAGTAATGTATTCGACGAAATCCAGTTTACCATTTTTCGGGGCAAAGCGGAAATCTACATATTGGGAATGCAACTTTTCAATTATTTTTATTTCAATCAGCTTGCCAACTGAACCGAACGTTTCCTCGATGGCGGTCGAGAAAGTTTCGATTTTGCCTGGAATCTCGTCTTTGCTTAACCCGTAGGAGTTTTTGAGGTGGCTGTAAATGACTTGTTTAGTATTTTCTCCTAAAGCCGTGAGTATATCGTTTACTGCCTTCCCAACAGCCTCTTCAAAACCAACTTCACCTTGCTCATCGCTCAACGAGAACGAAGAGCAAGTGCTTAATGTTTCAGACGGAATCATATCATCATCTTTTAAATTTGTTATACGTCAAATAGCCTATCGTAACATTCAATATATAAGTATGGCCAAAAACCAAATCTCCCACTCATCTGTAGAACAAACCAACTCCAAGACATCCCCAAATAGCCATTTAAAATCCCCACGGCTGTTTATTCCGATTTTTCATATAATATGTTTGGAGAGGTGCTCATGGTTTTTTCATGCATTCGTGCATGTGTTTCCAGAGCAAGCAACGGGATTGCCACAGCGAATTGCCGCAATATGGCACTCAAATCTTGGCTCTCACTCTTTAGACGGCCTAACCTAAACAGGGATCTTTGATATATGAATGTGTGACTGCAAGAAACCCCCAACCAAAGCACGCCTAAACGCAGTCACTAATAGTTTATAAAACACCACATTAACTAGTATAATGGATTTGATTTTATGCCTGAATATATTGTGAACTCAGCAATTTTGCGGAAAGAACCCAAAGCTTGTGCGGAAGGGGCAGCAAAAATGCTTACATCTGGAAAAATCAAGGGTGTCGAAGTGAAATCATGTTACTGCTGCGGCGCTGAAGGAAGAGTAGCATTTATCGTTGAATCTCCAGACAGAGATACAGTACTAGAAACTATGGAGAAATTAGATATTCCAGTTGCCTCAATAATGGAAGCAGAAGAAGTAAAACACAAAAAATAGCTACTCAACCAAAACCGCCTTAGCCGTTTTCACGTAAAGCTGGAAGTCGCCTTCAGAAAACAAAACCAAAATAACCCGTTCGAGCTTTTCTTCTTTTTCTAAAAAATCCCTCACCGTCTTCACAGCGATGTAGCTGGCTTCTTCAATTGGGTACCCGAACGCGCCCGTGCTGATAGAGGGAAAAGCGATGATTTTGAGTCCTTTGGCGGCGGCAAGTTTGAGCGAGTTTCGATACGCTTGCTTAAGAAGTTCAGCTTCAACATGGAAGCCGCCAAGCCATACAGGCCCAACAGTGTGAATAACGTGTTTCGCCTTCAAGTTGCCGCCTGAGGTGATAACCGCCTTTCCAGTGGGAAGACCATCAGGCCACTCTGTCTCCCTTATCCGCCTGCATTCCTCGTCGATTTTGGGTCCTCCCTTGCGATGAATTGCCCCGTCTACTCCGCCGCCGCCCATCAGCGACGAATTTGCCGCGTTTACAATTGCGTCTGCCTCAACATTTGTTATGTCGCCGCAGATTATCTGCAAAACGGCATTTCCGACTTGAAACTCCATCATAACCACTAACCCCTAAATGCTATTTAACCTGTGCTAAAATCGACCACAAGGCTGAGCCCATGAAGTAAATTCCGAAGCCGATGAAAACTGCAACGCAAAAAAGCGTTATCCCCAGTTTCACCTGCTGATTCCAGCGTTGAGACCAAAGTTGTTGCGACTTAAAAATTGCCAAAGCTATAACGGTGTAAAATGAGAAATCGCAGAGCCAATGCACGCCTGCAAACAGAGAAAAACCGATTAACCCGAACACTTGAGTGTTAAGAATCAGGGTTGTGCCAATGGTTAACCACCATAGGATAAAACCCGCGTTTACGGCGGTAGTGTAAACACCTGCAAGCACCGAATCCCTATTGGAGCTCACAGGCGCCTCGTCAGTTTTGTTGCGTTTCCTAAAGGTCTGAACACCCATCAAAACCATCAGGAAACCGCCGACAAGTCCAACTGCAACTTGGACTAAAGTTGGAATCTTGAATTGGCTTAGAACAAAAAATATCATGAACATTAATGGGAGCTCGATTACAGCGTGGCCGACGGCGATTAATGCGCCTGCGCTTTTGCGTTTGTAGGCTTTCTGAATCGTCATGGCAAACAAGGGTCCAGGCATCAGAACGCCTGAAAGCGAGATCACGAAGACGGAAGCCAAAAACAAGTATTCGTTAGTGATAAAAACCATTGATTCTTAAACACACCTTCCCTTAACACATGGTTTTTAATCCAACGATTACTACCAGAAACCGCGACCAACGCCACTGCCGCTGCTGCAACTCAACCTTTAACCCTGCCCGTTTAAACATTTCACGCATTCTCTTTGGATCATTACGCTTAAAGTGATGGTTAAAAAATGACAGCCCAAACGGTAGCACAATATCCGCTAGCAAGAACCGCCCTTGCGGACGCAACACACGAGCAACCTCACTAACGCCTTTAGCTTGATTACCCCAATCATGAAATGAAAGCGGGCTGAAAGCAACGTCAACTGAAGCATCAGCTAAAGGTAAAGATTCAGCCATGGCAAAATGAAATTCTGCCTCAGGAAAAAGCTGAGTAGCCTGCTCAACCATTTTCTCTGCCGCGTCGACACCAATCAACCGCGAGTTAGGCCACTGTTCCCTGGCTTTTCGAAGTAACCGCCCTGTCCCGCAACCGACATCCAAAACCGCGTCAGGCTTACTTCCTGTCTTGACTAAAGCCAAAACGTTCCTCTGCACCCTATCAAAAAGGTAACCCTGGCGAATAGAAGTCTCATAAGTTGTTGCCCTACGATTGAAAGCCTGAACGTCAGCATCATTATGGTTTGATTCCACTCCGACTTCTTCTCCCATGCCCGCATTTTAGTATTATTTTACTTTGCTTGTTGTTAATTAGCCTATTTCATTTTAATCAAAAATTGGAGTGCCCAACGGTGAAAGCAGAACTCACTCGCATTTCTTGCCTGTGAAAAGCCTTGACTGCATTTCCACGATTTCAGCACTGTCCCTCGCCATTACGTAATTGTCAAGCAACATCGCATTTAACTCGAAAAATGTGTGCCCCCACGTAAAAATCGACAAAAGCTCTTCTGACTCTTTAGTAAATCCTGCAATGAACAGGGCAGCAGCGATCGCTTCAGCAGTGGTTAGCTTTGTTAGTTTGCCGTAGTTGACTGGGTTGCCTGCGATGAGGATGGGTAAACAGCGGCTGGTCCCTTTAACGTGTTTTCCCATAACTTTCTGAGCATATTCCCAACTGCAATCCAACGCTGCCAACCCAAATTGCAGAAGTCTTTCCTTGTCTGCCGGCGAGAAAGCGATTTGACCGAAAGGGTTTAGCACGATGGCTCTTTTGGGCAAAAACCTTGCCTTAGTAACAATTCTGGCAAATCCTCGCCGCTTCAACCGTAGAGCTGTGTTTTTTTTAGGGTCATCCTGTGCGGCATGGTAAATGGTTATTCTCACGGGTAAGGCCGGTTTTTGGGTTTCGGAGTCAGCTTCCAATTTGGCTACTCACCTTTATGTGGCTCATCGATCATCGAAAACATTCGGGATCCAATCTGCAAGGTCGGTCGCAACTAAGTTGAAGCCAAGCTCGCTCGCGGCAAAGTCGCCCGCCGCATCATTAATGCCTAAACCGCCGAAAACCGCAACTCTTCTACCCACGGGAACCCGTGCAGCCACTTCTCGGGCAATGCCGCTTCCGGCGTTCTCCATGAGTTGAAGCATGCTTACGCCGTAGTATTCGACGTTAACTTCCAGGGCATGCATTTCCCTGCTTGTAATTAGCTTATTTTTAGTTTGCAATCCGATGCCTCGTATTTTATTGATTCACTTTAAAAGATAAGGCTTACTAAACTGTATACAAAAGCATCACCAAAACCCATCAAAAACCAGCCAACCTAACGATTTCGCCAAAGTTTCCCGTTTTTTCACGCATCCCATTCCGCAAAAGGTTTATCCAATAGTTTCACGCTAGTTATTTTGAATTCTAAACCCAAAATCATTTTATGAGGTATCCGTTTGAACAAAACCTATAACATAACAAGCTCCGATGCCCTTTTGATAACTGACGTCCAAAACGATTTCCTACCTGGCGGCGCCCTTCCTATTCAAGAAGGCGACGAAATCATCCCAGTTCTAAACGAGTACGCCAGCGTTTTTTCAGACGCCAAAGCAAATGTTTTCGCTTCCAAGGATTGGCATCCGCCGAACCATTGCTCCTTTAAGCAACAGGGCGGGTCTTGGCCTCCGCATTGCGTTCAAGACACCAAAGGTGCAGAGTTCAGCCCAGGCCTCAAACTACCTGAGGACACAGTTGTTGTCTTTAAAGCCACAGATCCCATGCGAGAAAGTTACTCAGTTTTCGACGGAACCACTTTCGCCAAAGAACTAAAAGAACGCGGCATACAACGGCTTTTCATAGGTGGATTAGCAACTGACTACTGCGTCCTAAAAACCGCGCAAGACGCAAGAAAACACGGTTACGAAACCGTCGTTCTGATGGATGCAACCCAAGGCATCAATGCCAAACCCGGAGATGTTGATAAAGCCATTAAGTCGATGCTGGAATGCGGAGCTGCCCAGGCGACAACAGCTGATTTCCCAGATGCCGTCGACAAATTACCGATCGGAGAATCCGAAGCCGACACGTTTGAAAACAAGCCTGAGGAAAGAGCTGATGTGAAGAGGAAAGCTCGAATGCGACCTCGAGGCACCTCAAAAAGGATTCAAACTGAGAATAAAAAATAATTCTGTTTCGAAATCCAACGAACCTTATATAATCATGGCGCGGAATCATGCAAAACTGATAAATGACGTATTGGATTAATGGTTTAGCCTGAAAAAAAGTCAAACTTTGAGCTTTTCTGCTTCTAAAAGAATAAAAAATGCCCTAAACAACTCCTTTAGCAGTGTCTCTATGCGCTGACTAAAACCAATTTCGGCTGCAATCTTCTCATTATGCCCTGTCTGAAGACTCTGCTCTTCAAATGCAGCTTGCGAAAAATCACCGAATGGACAACTTTTACAATAAATAGTTAAAACAGTTAAATATTCATGCACTCAATTGAATCCAATACTTAAAAAATCATGGACTTAAACGAGCCTAGGTATCGGCGACTAGCGAAAAAAACTTTCAGACTTGACGATAAATGCTAAAAACGCGACCATTGATTGCTTCTTCATTGTTCGCCAATGACTTGAATGATTACGGTGCGTTTTCTCGGATAGACATCGGTTTCCACAAAGAACAACGATTGCCAAGTCCCAAAAGTGACTTGACCGTTAACTATCGGCAAAGTTTTGTCAGGGGGAAGAAGCATGGAGCGTAAATGGGCATAAGCGTTAGACGGATGCCGGTAACCAGCGTTTTTCGGCACAATCTCTTCAAGGAAAAACTTGATGTCTTCAAGCAAAGAATCATCGTTCTCAGTTAAAACCAAAATGCCTGTGGCATGCGGGGCAAACACATGCACGATGCCGTTTCTGACGCCTGATGCCGAAACCTCCTCCTGCACCTTCTCAGACAAATCTACAAAATCTATCTCGCCCTTAGTCGTGAAGCTGAAGCTGTAATTTGCAACTTTAAAGTTTGACATACCTGCCCATCTTCCCATCTTTAATTGGTCCATTACTGCTGAAAAACATTGCGAACGCCCGACATTAATTCTTGATTGCATCTTCTCAGGCCAAATAGACCCTTGGGCACTTTCTTGTCTGACTGACAAGGGCGGACAGGCGTTCGGCAACCGAAGCTGACAAAAACATGGAAACATTCTCACAATTTGTTAGAAACTTGTTTAATTATTCATTACATAAGAGGCCATTTTAACTTTATTTGTAAAAAATAACCATTCAAGACTTTTTTCGCCGCGGAAAATTGCTAATGTTTCCCAAAATAAACGAGCAAAGACAGGAGAAACATCCGTAAAAGTTTGAAAAAAGGCAGGTTCATCGCAATCCAAGTCATTTTCACATACGGCTAAACATGCTTCCTGCTTAATTAACCTACGTTCAGGGTCAAAGAACCAGTTTTTTCGGCATTTGACGGATTTTTATGCAAGTTTAGGTCAAAGTGAACCATGTATATTTAAGGTTCGGCGAGCTTCGAGATCCTGAAGCCCCAGGCTGCCGAAAAAGAGCCAGCATGCCTATTTCAAAATGGGTTCTGTTGATGCTTTTGTATACGAGCCTGTCCAATCAACTTGTTCAGGCAATCTATCTGATGGGCAAAAGGTCAAGAAACTTGCTCCTTTGTCGGGGAGACACTATGGCACTTTGCGCACAGAAGCTATTCAGCAACACCCCTGTGTAGGGGCGGCAAAGACCATTCGCTTTTTTTGTAGCTATGGTTAGAAATCGCTAAAAACACAAACTAAAGTTCCTTTGCTCGTGAATCTGCATTTAAAGGCGCAAAGCTTAACCTTAGTTTTTTCGAGGAGTAATCGTGTTTCGTCAGCTAGACTGCCGCCGCATAGACGCTTCGCACTTTTTCAACTACCGCCAACTATCCTCTGAAACTTTGGAGCCACAAGAATTCTTTTTTCTCCTCTGCCGGTTGAACCGGTGATGGTGAGGCTGTGGCATAATGCCTAACTCACCAAACTCACGTACGCGAACTTTTGCATTGAACCGTCAATCAAATTTGGCACTATGTTAGCTGGCTTAGCGCTTACAAGATGCCAACAGTGTGAAAAACAATAAGGAAAAAAGCCTCTCACATGGGGAAAAACCCGCCAGTTCTGCGGCTGGTGAAGCGCCTGATCGGCCTAAGAGCTTCCAGCTTAAAGAGAATTACAAGTGAAAGCAGTAACCCTAAACAGGATTTTAAAATGGCAAGGGCGCAATTGCCGTTTGAAGGGATAAGCTTAGCGAAGGGTATTCTGTTGGAGATCTATCAGGAAATACAGGTCTTTCTTGGTCCTTAGAGGACGATCCGAAAGTGAAGATTAGTTTGCTGACGATCCAATTTTCGTAAGGAAAAACTCGCACATACGCTGAAGCTTGTCAAAGCCTAAGGCGGAGCGGGCAACTCCCATCGCTATATAGTCCTCGTTTGCGCAAAGCAAATTCCTAAAGCAACTCGAGCGCGATCGCTTTCTTATGGGCTGAAGATCGGAGTTTTTCTTGTTCGGCAAATGACCGTCGGCATCGAAATTTATTTTGGGATGTGGTGAGAGTTTTTTAAAGCGCTAGGACAAGATGCTTGAAGGTTTGTTTGGATAGTCAATAGGAGGTTTCTTGATTTTGGTCCTGTTTTTGCGAGTGACCCTTTTTGTCTTGGTGATGTTTGCAGGTTAGTAGCCTGACTTACCTGTTTGATATTTTTCACTTTTGCATCAAATAGTTCAAAACAGATAATTCCGCATTTTGTAAATACTCGTAGCCGGCTTAGGTTATCCCTCTTGGTAAATCGATCTCTGCTCAAAGAAAAAGAGCCTGCTCAGACAGAAAATCTGCTAGTCGGCGATGATCCGAAATTTGAGGCGCTTAACCTTTCCGCTTCGGTCCTTCAGAAAATCCGATGAGAGTGACCACAGAACTTTGCGATGTTTTCGTCCTATGAAGATTTCGTTGCCCCGTTATCTTAGACTGATCACTAATTTTCGCTCGGCACCTTTCAGATTCAAAACTAACGTTTATTCGCATGCCTTCTTTTCCTAGAATAACTGGTAGAATGTCTTATTTTGCGATAAACTTTGCCATTTTCAGCTGTTTTTCTTCGTATTCCTTGAGATAGAAAAACACTCAGCTTTTTTGAATGGGAACGAGAATTGAACGGCTCAATTTGAGCTCAAAACCCAGAAAAGCCCATGATTTAGCCTTTTCAATGGTCCCCCTAGAGACGTGGCATGGGGAATATCGTGGCCTCATATAAGTACCCTCGAAAATCTCCATGCGAAGCAAAACGCGCTTTTTTCGATTCCTCTTCGAGTTTTTACGCAATTTTTTTACAAATGTACGAAACTTCGTATTTTGGCAAAAAGATTTGCAAGATCAAATTTTTCGCTCATGCGCTCCATCGTCGGCAAAATATCTGCGCTTTCCGCAAGAAGCCAGGTTCCCAATTTTGTAGCCGACCAGAAATCCAAATTTTGGCTACGAGAAATTAAAGCTAGTAACAATTGGTCGCAGTGAGAAAAAAACTTGAGGCGTACTGTCTTTTCGTTATTTTCTGGTTTGATTTTTCCGCCTCTTAGCTTCTCGTTTTAGGTGGTTGCTGGTTGCTCTTGCGATTTTTCTGTGTTCACAGGTTTTTGGCATCAATTCTTTGCACCCAGTTCATGTTAAGGCCCATTGCTTTTTGGGTCAAGCGTTAACTTTGTAGCGGCGGATGTAGTCTAAGCGTGCAATATTTTTGTTGCGTTGATGGAAGCATTTGCGTGTATAGTTGTTTTGGTGATTAGCGTATTCCTTGAATCTGCTTTCGTCACCAGCAAGCGCCAGAGTGTCACTGCCTATCGCAAGGTATACAAAAACATCGCCTCAACCCATTTTCAGGCCGTCATGGGGCAACATTTTTTATCCTTTGACCGTTGAATAAACAGTTAACGCTAGGGGAACGGCCGTTTGAGTAAAGAGTTCGACAGGGTAAGACTTCGGCGTTGGCGCAAAAGAGGCTTCTACAGTGAAACTGTGTTGGTTAAACTTTTGCAGAAGAAGGGTTACAACGCCGTTCGGATTCCGGTAAGTAACCCGAGTCTTAACCCTCTGCCAGACATCATGGCGAGAAGGAACCTACATATGTACGCTTTTGAAGTGAAAAACGCCACCTACTACGCCTACTTTCCCAAACAACAAGTTGACAAACTCTTCAGATTCCTCAATGAGCTCATTCCTGCCGACAACGCGCACAAACATGCTGTAGTCGCAGCCCATTTGGGCAAGAGGTGGCTTTTCAAAGAAGTCAACTGGGCGGATTGGGAGAAAAACAAGTTGCCTGAAAAAATACGCATACTTAAACGCGACAGAGGAAACCTAAATCTGGACACAACCTACGTCTGAAGAAAGAAAGCAACTTAACCTCAACATATATTATTTGCTCATGTGCAACTCTTTTTTGCTTGGAAGAGGCAAAGATAAATGCAAACGCAAGAAGAAGAGGTTGCCGTAAATGCAGAGGCCCTTGGAAAAGCCTACGAGATAGGCACCGAAAAACTCGAAGTGTTAAAAGACATCACCTTTTCAATTCATAAAGGGAGGTTTGCAGTAGTCAGCGGCGCTTCAGGCTCAGGAAAAACCACGCTTCTTAACATCATAGGCGGAATTGATAGACCAACCACAGGAAAAATCTTTGTAAACGGCCAAGACCTAACAAGCCAAAATGAGGACCAACTGTCAGATTACCGTTGCAACAGCGTTGGCTTCGTTTTTCAAGCGTACAATTTGGTTTCAACCTTAACCGTTGCGGAGAACATTGCTTTTCCCATGGAGTGGGCTGGTAAACTTCCTGAAGAAATAGAAAAACGCATAGCGGAACTGCTCGAAACAGTGGGTGTAGCCAGCAGAGCGAACCATTTTCCGGCCCAGTTGAGCGGAGGAGAGCAGCAACGTGTCGCTTTTGCCAGAGCATTAGCTAACGACCCTGAGCTTATTCTTGCAGATGAGCCGACGGGTAATTTGGATGAAAAGAACGCTCAGAAAATCGTGCAGGTGCTTCAGCTACTTAAGGAAAAGGGAAAAACAGTTGTGGTGGCGACTCATGATGTTCAGATAAAGCAGTTGGCTGATCAAGTTTTATGCCTTGAAGAAGGCGTTTTGGCGGGTAAAAATGAGTAGTGCGGCTTTCCCAGTTAACGATTTGCTTCGTAGGAGACTTCAAACAGGGTTAGCCATTGCAACTTTAACGTTTAGTGTTGCTTCCACCATTTTCTTGTTGCTGTTCAGTAGTCAGCTGAGCAGTTTAACGTCGTCCACGGAAGTTTTTACCATTGGAATAAGCGTGTTGTTTTCCCAATTTATTTCATTCATCGGTATTCTTATTTTTGCTGTAGGTGTAATTCTGACTTCTTTTATCGCTTTCTCTATGATGACTCAAAGAACGCGGGATTTCGGATTGATAAAGGCAGTTGGATGCCCAAACAGTCTTGTCGCAGGATACTTCATGACGGAATTGCTAACGGTCACTGTAGCGGGGTGCGGTTTAGGCACAATTGCTGGTTTTTTAATGGATTACGGCATTTCAGACTATGTTTTCTCATCCTACAAAATGCCTAATCTCTGGTCAGGACCCGAGGTTTTTGCCGTTTTCTTGGTTTTGGCACTGGGTTTTGGCATTTGGCCCCTACTTAAAGCCTCAAGAATGTCGCCGATAAAGGCTCTTTCACCAGTAACCTACCACGGTTTAACTGTAGCCGCAAATCGTAAGCCGTTTTCAAAATCTGGGATAACCTGGAGCATCGCCAGCAGAAGTCTCCTTCGCCGTAAATCGGCAACTTTTCGATTGGTGATTTTGCTGTCAATAGTCTTCATCCTGTTAACGGTTTGCGTTGGAGGAGGGATTATTGCGGGAAGCACAACCGAGGCTTGGGTTCAGAGCAGTGTGGGCAAAAACACCATTGCGATAGCCTCAAACAGCATGGGGGTACAGTATGAACAGTTGCTTTCAAAGTTTTCAGGCGCCTCAATTACAGGCGATTTTGACTATTACAGCCTAAATCTATCGATTCCCAACTCAATCATAACCCAGTTAACCGCTTTGCCAAGCGTGAGTGTGGTTGACACTCGCTTAGTTTTGAGCGGGCAGATTCAGGAGGATGCAAACTTTAGCTTTAACGGCGACACAGGATCAGTTGGTTACGTCGGCGGTAACAGAACAACCGACTCATTAGTTGTCGGTGTCAATGCCGCTGAGCTTGCGAGCAAATGGAATGTGGAAGGACGATTCCTAAACAATGGTGACCAATATCAGGCTGTTGTCGGTGACTCAGTTGCGCAGACAATATACACTCCTGATTCAAGCTTAGGAATACCTCAGGCGAACCCGCTTGTTGAAGATATGACTTTCGAAAAGACCACATACAACATCGTCGGAGTTTGCGTTGACCCAGTAAACAACGGATTCGTCACCTACGTGCATATTCAAACCCTTGAAAACGCTAGTGGAATTCTTAGCCCAAACCTGCTCCTAGTCACATTCAAAAACTCAGCGGAAACA
>Ga0326727_10005578_pt1 | contig 35772 bp, 22 predicted proteins | sample MB2enrmetagenome_FD_207643 | JGI IMG/M metagenome (GOLD analysis project Ga0326727, IMG submission 207643) | Lab enriched peat soil microbial communities from McLean, Ithaca, NY, United States - MB29MY | ecosystem: Environmental > Terrestrial > Soil > Wetlands > Peat | place: USA: New York...
CTCGGCAAGCGGATACGCCGAGCAGTAAACTGCGTCGCGCACGGTTTGGGCACGTTCATCCTCAATGCGTGTTACTGGTGTTTGTCCCACAGTTATAGCAAGGCGACACCATGTTGCACGCAACTCCTCGCCCTTAGCGGCACATGGATCCTCCCATTCGATCGCGAGGTTGAGATTGTCAATTAAATGGGGCATTCTTCAAATCCTATCGGGTAACCTTTGTATTCGCCAGTTGAACGATTCGTAAGTCGAGCTTCATGCGCTTCCTGGTCGGTTTTTCTCCAAACATAACGAGGAAATCGACCTTCCCAAGGTCCACCGCAGTGTCCTTGACGCAAGGCTTCGCGAAGCCATGATTGAACCAAATCGCGTTGGTTTGCCAGCGATGGATCGCAAACTGAAGCGTCGGATCTCGGAGCGGGGTGGCCAGCAAATGAGGGTGTGAGCTTGTGTTCAGGACTTCCGACGTAACGGGCTTCTTCGGCGATTGCGTTCAAATCGACTCCCTGCGGCGGCGGTGTTCTTCGATGTCGTTGCAGCCGCTTTCTTTCCGGACATTTCATCGGGGATAAATATAGCCGAATTACTTTGTCCGGGTCAATGCCTCGTTAGATCGAACGCAGTAAATTCCCCCGTGTGTCAGGCTGAACGTTTTCCAGGCAGCGAGAGCGCAGATTTACCGCACTTTTCCTGGACCGCGTTGTAAGTGCTTGGTAATCAATGGAGCGGGTGAAGGGAATCGAACCCTCGTGTGAAGCTTGGAAGGCTTCCGTTCTACCATTGAACTACACCCGCGCCCAAGTGGCACCCATTGTAAGGAGATCTCTTGCGTTGTCAATCCGGCTCTGTGTATGCTCGCTCCTCGATGAATTCAATGCTCGTGACCGGAGGCAGGGTGCTGGATCCCGCCAACCGCTTCGACGCCACGGCGGATGTGCTCATTCTGGAGGGCAAAATCAACGCGGTCGGCCCCGGCGTGGCCGCGCGGGCGCCCGCCGAGGTGCCGCGCCTGGATGCCACCGGAATGGTGGTCTGCCCCGGCCTCATCGATTTGCACGCGCATTTGCGCGAGCCGGGCCAGTCGGCCAAGGAAACCATCGAAACGGCGTCCAAAGCGGCCGCGCGGGGCGGATTTGCCTCCGTGGTCTGCATGCCCAACACCTCGCCGGCGATCGACAACGCCGGGACGGTGGCGTTGATACACGAGCGGGCGGCGCGGGTGAGCAAGATCAACGTCTTCGTCGCCGGGGCGATCACGCGCAACCTGGCCGGGGAGGAAATGGCCCCGATCGGCTCGCTCAAGCGGGCGGGGGTGATCGCTATCACGGACGACGGCCATTGCGTGCAGAACAACGACTTGATGCGGCGGGCGCTGGAATACTCGCGGATGTTTGACCTGCCGGTGATGGATCATTGCCAGGATTACTCCATCGTGACGGACGGGGTGATGCATGAAGGCTATTGGAGCGCGGTGCTGGGGTTGCGGGGCTGGCCGGCGTCGGGGGAGGAATTGATCGTGATGCGGAACATATTGCTGGCGGAGTTGACGGGGGCGCGGGTGCATTGCCAGCATTTGAGTTGCGCGGGCAGCGTGCGATTGCTGCGGGAGGCCAAAAAACGCGGCGTGCCGATTTCCGGCGAGGCCTGTCCCCACCATTTCACCTTGACAGACACGGTGCTTGCGGGAAGCGAGAAGTTTTGGGAGACGGACGGAAAGGAACTGGATTGCGGGGCGATGGAGGAGCGCGCGAGCTGGCCTTCCTACGATACGAATTTCAAAATGAACCCGCCTGTGCGCTCGGCGCAGGATCGGGCGGCGTTGCTGGAAGGGCTGGCCGATGGGACGCTGGAGATCATCAGCAGCGATCACGCCCCGCATTGTGATTACGAGAAGGAGGTCGAGTTCGATTTCGCGCCCTTCGGGATAATCGGCTTTGAAACCGAACTGGCGCTGTCGTTGATGCAGTTGTATCACGCGCGGCGGATGTCGCTGGCGGATCTGATTGGCAAATTCACCATCGGGCCGGCTCGCTTGCTGCGCCTGGGCGCCAAAGGGCATTTAAGCGCCGGGGCGGACGGGGATGTGACGGTGATCGATGTTGACCGGGAGTGGGTGTATGACGTGAAGGAATCGGCCAGCAAGTCGCGCAACAGCCCCTTTGCGGGCTGGCGGCTCAAAGGCCAGGCGCGGGCCACGATAGTCAACGGCGCCATCGCCTGGGAGGCGTGAGGCCGGGGCGGTTTGCCCGTCCGGCGGAGGTGGGGCGGGTCCAGCCAGTGTATTTACTGAGGAGTCCGCAAGATAGGCGACAGGAGGCAACCCCTCGCCCCAACCCTCTCCCCGCTCCTTCGTCGCGGGGCGAGGGAGAAGATCTGGCTGGCGGTGCGCGCCGTGTAGTCCATCCAATGGACTGTTCTGTAACACCGCAAAACGCCGCGTGGGGGCACGCGGCTTACAGGAGCGGGCGGACGTGCCGCGAGAGTGTGAAGTGTCCGGGCTAAAACTTGAATTCCACGCCTTCGCGCGCCGCGGAAATGGTCAAGCGCGCCCCGTGTCTTTGAGCGCGCCGGCGGCAGGACTGGACTTTTTCGTCGATGGAGCGGTCGGTGCTTTCGGGATCGTGATGGAAGAGGGCGAGGTTGCGCACGTTGGCCTGGATGGCCAGATCGGTCACCGAGAGGCAGGAGGAATGCCCCCACTTTCTTCTGGTTGCGTACTCCTTGTCATCGTACTGGGCGTCCATAATGAGCATGTCGGCGTTATGCGCGACATGCAGCAAGTCCTCCGGCAGCACGCGCAACGGCCCGGTGCCATCGAGGTCGGGAAACAGTTCTCCGGGCTGCAATTCCAATTCGTTGTCGGTGGCATAGACGACCTTGCGGCCGTCTTTTTCGAAAGAATAACCGACGCACCCGCCGGGATGGTTAAGGGGGAAACTGCGCACGCGCACGCCGGCGATGTCCATTCCGCCGGCGAGCAAATGGTCGGCGACGATGCTGCCACCCAGGTCCTTGAAGGAGACCGGGAAATAGGAGGAACTCATCTGGCCGGACAAGAGGCGATAGGTCGTGTCGTCGTTGGGTTGCTGCCCATAGACATGGATGGGCATGGTCTGCAAATAGACCGGCGCAAAAAAGGGAAAGCCCTGGATGTGGTCCCAATGGGTGTGGGTGATCAACAGGTGCAACTCGGCCGGGGGCGGCTGGCGTGTCAGGAGGTCCTTGCCCAGTTCACGAATGCCGGAACCGGCGTCACATATAAAAACGGCGTCCGGGAAGCGGACTTCGACGCACGGGGTGTTGCCGCCATAAACGCGGGTCCAACTGGCCGGAGTGGGAATCGAACCGCGTGTGCCCCAGAACTTGACAAAGACAGGCATCTTAACCCTCGCGATACCGGAACTGGCTGTCCCCCACTCCAATGACATCGCCGTCCCGCAACACGGCCGAGTGAATCTTGACGCCGTTGAGGTAAATGCCGTTGTCGCTCTCGTTGTCCGCTATCACGCAATCGGTCCCCCGTACCCGCAAAAGCGCATGCTGCCGCGATACGCGCTTGGAGGGCAGATGAATCAGGGCCTCGGGCGCGCGGCCGATGACGCTGACGCCCGGCTGCAGCGTGATTTCCCGCGGGAAGCCTTCGCCCTCGATTTGTTCGAGGGTATGCCGGTGGGTTTCCCGTTCCATGCGGTCGCGACGTTCGTGCATCCCAGAGATCGTCGGTATCGGACCAGATGTGTTAAAGTCGGGCATCTTGATTTAAGAGGCTAATGCTGTGTCAAGCGGGCTGATTTGGAAAGAACTTTTTTGTGGCGCAGGGAGATTTGCGGTCATCAAGGGGTATGGATCGCGGGGGCCTGGGGGCATGGGGGGTTGTCGTTCATAACACCGCAAACGGCGAAGAACCAACAATCAGGGCGACTTCTTTCCGTTTACGGAGCAATCAGCACGGCGCCGGTTTGATTGGTGCCGGTGAAGAAGCCGTAGCCGGATTGGGTGTTGGTCAGGAGCAGTCCCTTGAAGGAAATCGCAGTCTTGGCGGGAGCGGGGACGAAAGTGCCGGAAAGCGCGCCGCTGGTGGTGGTGAGTGTGAGAGTGACTTTTCCACCGGCAAAGGCGGCGTTGGTGCCAGTAACGGTGTTTTTGGCTGGGTTGTAAGCAAGGGTGGCATTGACTTCCTTCGCCAAATTGCCGCCGGTGGCGGTCATTGTGCCGTTGGTCCAGCCGACGATGTTGGTGCCCTTCTTGGGCGCGACGTAAATCGAGCCGGTCAGACTGACGGGATTCGTCACGGTGGAGAATCCGGCGGCGTAGAACTTCGACGCGGTGGGCAGTTTGGCCCAGGCGAGCCAGGTGCTTTCAAAGTCCTTTTCGGGAGCGGAACTGGTGTCGTTGGTGAAAATGAGCCAGCCCAAAAAGAGGCCCTTTCCGCTGTACAAACTGGAATAGAGCGGAACGCTGCCGTCCGGGCCAATTGTAGTGGCGAAGGAAATAGGCGTTGAAATGCCATCGGCCAGATTCAGGCTGAAGGTCACGGCGCCTGTTTTGGAGGCGAGGGTGGCGGCGCCGAAACTGTAGCCGCCAGGACCCGTGTCGCCGGCGCCAGTGTTCTCCAGCGGCGGAAGGAAGAAATTGTAGATGCCAGGGGCGTTGTTGGAGTTTTCGATGTAATGGCCCAGCACGGCCGAGACGACTGCGTTTGTGGCCCAGGAATCATCGGCGGGATTGATGGCGCCGCCAATCCAGCCGGCTCCGGGGTCGGTCATGTTGGTGTCGGAGTTCAATTGGAGGGTTCCGATGAGAGGGGCCAAGGCGACGCGCTTGATTTTGAAAGTTCCAAACGTGTTGGAGGTATCGCCCCGCGCAAAATCGGGCGCGAGGATGAATTGGCCGGTGAAGGGATAAGGGGTTGTGCTCGATCCAAAGTAAAGCTTGCCGGAATAGGCGCCTGTGGTGGTCACGGTTATGGTGATGTGACCGGCGTTTGTGGGAGTCGCGCCGTTGACGGGATCGTAGAACAAACCGTCGTAGGTCCCTTTGAGAACAGTGTAAGGGTTGGGGGCAAAGTTGGCCACGAGGGTCATGTCGCTCGCGTTGGTCGGCTCATAATCAAAAGAGGGGCTTTGGCTCAAGAGGTTGCTCCGGCCATCGGTCCAACTCACAAACGCGAAACCTGACTTGGCGGTCGCGGTCACCGGGTAGCCCTTCGCAATATCGACGGTTTGATTGTTTTTCAGCCCTGTAATGGTTCCGCTTTTCGGAGGGTTGGTTTGCAACAGGAGGGTTTCCGGCAGCGCCCAGAAGACGTTCACCACATTGGTGGTGGAGTAGTTGGTGGAGGTGTCCACGGCGTAAATCCCGAAATTGTTGCTGCCGGGGTTGCCCCCAAACATCGACAGGTCCACGGTGGTGGACCAGTTGGTCGCCAATTGGGACGGGTTGAGGTCGATCTCGACAGCCGGGGGGGCTGAAAAGTCGTTATTGACAACGATGAAAATGCTGGCGACGCCGGCATTGTCCGTGGCCCTGCCCGCGAGGGTGACGACGGGATTGGTAACGGTGGCGTTGTTTAACGGCTTGGTGACGGCCACTTTAGGGGGCGTGAAATCGGCGGCGCCGCTGATCGAGCCGGAGTTTAATGTGACAGGGTTTCCGCCCGAATCAACAATTGCCCGGCTGGTATTCTTGCCCGTCACAGGCACGCCGCGGCTGTAGGAGAAAACGTCGAAGTTGACGGTGGCTGTGAAGGTGTCAGTGATCTCGGTTGTTTCATTGGTATCGGGTGTTATTCCAAATGCCATTTCGGCGCCAAAGACATCATTGGTGTCTTTGTAGGAGCCGTTGATGGTCAAGGTGGTGGAAGTCCAAGTCCAAATGGTTTTGCCAATGGGATTGCCCAACAACGGGTCCAACTCGACGAAGGTGGCGGTTTTTTTGCCGGGCTTGTAAGTGGGATCGTCGCCCAAGGCGTGCAGCCAGTCAAATCCAACGGATTGGCTGTCCATAGCGATGACCTCTGCCGTCGTGTTTGTTTCAAACGTCGCGATGTTTACGCCGCTCAGGGGTATGGAAATCTGAACAATGCCGGTTTCGCTGGTGATGTAGCCGCCGTCACCCAAGCCGTCCAGTTTGTCCGCATAGGTGATTGAGAGGGTTATCGATGGGGCGACAGTGGCGCGGCAAGGGCTGGGCGTCAGCGCGATGGCGCAAACCAAGGCCAACATCAGATTGAATCTGGTCTTCATAATGAACCTCCTTGAAAGTGCTTCTCCCACGAAACCAAAGGATACCGAAAATGCGCCGGCGGTCAATCGGAAAGCGCATGAATTATCCGGGCTGGGCGCATTTCGATACGAGCGATATGGGAACCCGACCCCGCCCGCACCGACCATAGATCGTGCTTGATTCTTTTGAAGGCGAGAGATATCAAGCTGGGTTGCTTTTTCCAAAGGGCGAAATTATTGCGCGCGATCTTTTGAACTTTTGACGGCAAGCGATTGAAACACGACCAAAAATCCGGCAACGCGCATGATTTCACGGAAAAGGTGTCGCCTTCCCCGCGCGATGGCCGGCCTTGGCTTTTTTGATGAGCGAGTCCAACTTCCCGGCATGGGCGTCCGCTGCAATTCTCTTATCCCAAAGCGTTTCGCGGTATTCCAGCAACCAACCAGCCACAGCATGAATTTCCCTGGGTTTAAGCTGTGTGATCGCAGATTCAATTTCTTGCACGGTACTCATGGTGGTAAGCTATCTGATTGGCCCGCGGGTGGCAAGTCTGCCAGGGCCAATAAACCCGGGTCATGCACGACGTTCCCGACGCTGGCAAATGGGGACATGCCAGGGCGGCGTCGATGGCCAGGATGGCCACCAGAAAATGGGCGTGGTTCAATGGCAGAATGCGGGCTTCCCAAGCCTACGATGAGGGTTCGATTCCCTTCACCCGCTCCAACAGCCACAAGGACTTACGCATATTCCATCGCTTTTAGTGCCGGTTTAGTGCCAAGAATTGATGCGTGGCCGCGACCAAACAGCCCAAGGCGAATGCAGGCCGTTGAATTCTGAGGTGAGGATCGCCAGCTTTATGTGGCGGCAGCAGTCCAGTTGAAAGGACCAGGAAGCAGCGCACGTAAAGCGCAACCAGCAAAACGCCTGCGCGCCCGAACCGATTTCCAAGATTCCATCTTGGTGTGCCACCGTAGTTGCATTTCAGGTGTCGAGTTGTTTAGGATTCATGTGCCAATGCTGCTCGACCAGGCATGTCATAAATTAGGCTGGCCTGACCGCCGACAGGTTTTTAAGCCTTCCGGCGGCGGCAATCGCGTTCTCGCTGAATTGGCTCAGGAAAAGATCGGCCTTCCTCTCAAACGCCAAGGGGCGGACGTTCAGGTTGGCGTTTTGTCTCCAGCCCCAGAATCAACGCACACCGAGTCGCCGCTGGCAATTGTTTGTGAGTTCGCCAAGCGACCATCTGACGATCAGTTGCGGTTCGCCCACAAGCTTGCGTGGAATTTTTGTCGGTCGCGTCTGCTGATCACAGCGGAGAGAAATCGGCTGCGGGCATGGACATGTTGTAAACCGCCGACCGCTGATCTCCAATCGAAGCTGGTGTTTGACGATTTGGAAGCTGCGGAACAGAACGAACTACCGACTCTCTCGCAAACTGCGGCCAACGCGCTCCACTGGGTCAACTTGATTTCCGGCGAGTTTTTCCGGCGCAAGCCGCAGCAATTCCGCGCTGAGGAGCGCGCTGATGCTCTGCTGCTGGCAAATCTTCGATTCGTCCGAGAGGCCTTGCTGGACGCCAAACTTCCCAAAGATGTTTGCCACGATCTGCTGGCCCGGCTGATTTTTGTTCAGTTTCTGTTTCATCGTAAGGACAAAACAGGCAAACCCTTTCTTGACGACAACCTTATGCGCGGGCGCTTGCAGGGTGAGTTGTCACGTTCCCACACCGGCCTCGAATCAATTCTCACTGACGGCGACGACACCTACGCGCTGTTCAGATGGCTGAATGGGAAATTCAACGGCGATTTATTCCCCGGCAAGGGAAGTTCGGCGGCGGCGAGGGAGCGCGAATGGGAGGACGAAAAGGCCCAGATCAAACCAAAGCACTTGCAATTGCTGGCGGATTTTGTTTCCGGGCGGATGGAGATGGGGAGGCGGCAGCCGACACTGTGGCGCGAGTATTCTTTTGACACGATTCCTTTGGAATTCATCAGCAGCGTCTATGAGCAATTCGTCAGTGAAGACGCGGAGAAGGACAAAGCCTATTACACACCTGCGCATCTGGTGGACTTCGTTCTGGACGACGTGCTGCCATGGGACGGCAAGGAATGGGACTTGAGAATCCTGGACCCATCGTGCGGATCGGGGATTTTTTTAGTAAAAGCCTTTCAGCGTCTTGTCCGCCGTTGGCGGAATGCGCATCACGGCAAAGCGCCCAAGGTTACCGATCTGAAGCCCATTCTCGAAAGGAATCTGTTCGGCGTGGACATTAACCGCGATGCGATTCGGGTGGCGTCGTTTAGCCTTTATCTGGCCATGTGCGACATGATTGACCCGCGCCATTACTGGAAGCAGGTGGTGTTTCCGCGACTGCGCGACCAGCGCCTGGTTGCAAAGGACTTCTTCTTGGAGACCGAACCAGGCTTTCGCACGGTTGAGGATGCTGGTACGTTCGACGTCGTTCTCGGAAACGCACCTTGGGGCAAAAACTCGGTCAGGAAATGTCACGCGGCGTCAGCGTGGGCAGGCAAAAATAATTGGGAAGTCACATACGGGGATATAGGCCCGCTCTTTGCCGCCAAGGCTGCCAAGCTAGCGAAACCGTGTGGTTACGTTGCCATGCTTCAGCCGGGAACAGTGCTGCTATTCAATCGGTCGAAACCGGCCGTTAAAGCACGGCGCCAATTGTTTGAATCGGTCACTGTTGAGGAGATCGCGAACCTCTCCGCTCTTCGCTTCGAATTGTTCAACAACGCCGTAGGTCCGGCCTGTTTGCTGATCTTTAGAAACGATCGACCATCTGCGGATACCATGATAGAGTACGTTTGCCCAAAACCTCTCAGAACGAGCGAAGACCGCTTTCGGGTGGTTATCGAGCCACAAGACATCCACACGATCCCGCTCGACCTCGCCCTTAGCGACCCGTTTATATGGACCGCCCTGGCTTGGGCGCACGGAAGAGACTTGGAATTATTGCGGCGTTTGAAGCTGTTTCCAAGTTTGGAATTCTACATTCGTACGAACGGCGTCAAAACTCGTGAGGGCGTGATTCGTGGAAACCGAGGAAGGCGTCAACAAAAGATTGTGGGCAGAAGGATTCTGTCGCAGCCCACGTTTCCCGAAAAGGCGTTTCTGTGCCTCGATGCGGCAGAGCTTCCAACGAACGACGATCCACAAACGGATTCAGCCGCATCGACGGATTTTAGCGCGTTTCAGCTACCACAGCTTATCGTGAAACAAAGCTGGTTAGTTAAGCACAAGCGATTTCAAGCCACGATGGTCAATTCTAGTCCTGAAATTGGGGGTGTTTTATGTTCCGACAGCTATGTCAGCGTTCACGCTCCGGAGGAACAACGCAAAGTACTGGAGGCCGCCTGGCTCGCGTTGAACAGTAAGTGGGCAACCTACTACCAACTGCTCACAAGCGGCCAATTCGCTGCATTTATACCGAAACCTATCGAGGCAGAGTTACGCCAAATGCCGTTGCCAGAACCGCGAGAGGGCCTGTTAGACGGGATCAATAGCCTAAAAGATGTGGACAAGCGCATCCGTGAGGCTTTCCGACTCAAAGAAGCGGAATGGGCGCTCATTGAGGATCTGTTCGAGTTCACCCTTCCCGACTTCAAAGGCGACGCCAACTCTCCGGGCCGGCAGCCGACGTTGCGCAAACCGTCCAGAAGCGATGCTCCCGCTGACGGCGATTTGCGGCAATATGCCGAACAATTTATCCGTGTCATGAAAGCAGGGTTTGGGGCCGAGAAAGAACTATGTGCCACCATTTTTCAAGAACCATCATCTGATCGTTTGCCGGTGCGGCTGCTGGCGATCCATCTACGTTGGCCGGGCCGAAAGCTTATCGAAATTGAGGCGATCAAATCGGAAGCACTGCTTCAACGGCTTGCCAGGCTCTACTCGGAGTGCATGAAAGCTCCCGACAACGCGAGCGGGTTTCACTTCGAGCGGAGCGCACGCATCTACGCCCCGCACACAACTTCCAGCGGCAAGGTGCCCACCGTGTTTCTGATCAAGCCCGATCAGCGCCGCCAGTGGACTCGCTCGATGGCGATGCGAGACGCGGATGAGGTAGCGGCCGAAATCATGCAGGCGAAATGGAAATGAACCACACGCATGAGGCGACGCCACACCATAAGCGAGCAACTCTGGCCCAAGGACGCCTCGTTCAGTTCTCTCAAGGCGTGGAGGGCTGACGCCGCCACAGTAATTCTCCGCCTTGTGTGGGTTGCATTCGACGATCTGGGCGCGGACATTTTGAGCCAAGTGAACTGGAAAGGAGTAGAAGATGAAATTGAGAGAAGCCTCACCTTTTACCACAGTGTGAAGATTCAAGAGCAGCAAACCGGCGAGGAGCCATTTATTTTGATTCCGGAGACGCCGGAGTTTGAAACCCGCCAGCCCGCTCCGGCGCGATCCAGTGCCTACGACTTTGGCTTCGTCATGCGCGGCGGTGACTACTCAATGATCTGGCCGATTGAGGCCAAAGTTCTTAAGACGGATCGAAAACTCACCGGCTACCTGAAGGATTTGGATGACAAATTCTTGAAATGCAGAGCCGCGCCGTTTTCACACGAAGGAGCCTTGATTGGTTACTTGCTTTCCGGCACTCCTGCTGTGGTCTTTAAAGGAATCGAGGCGCATATCGGACAATTCTTGCTATCGCCCCACGAGTTCGCGGATCGGAATCACCGCACATCCACTCACAAGCGCGACGTGCCAGACGGCAAGCCCTACCCCAAGGATTTCCTCTGCCACCATCTTGTGATGGAAGTCGGGGAAAATCGGCAGACCAGAACGAAAGTCGATCTGACGCGAGCATGAACGCAAACGACATTTCAACAGAAGCAGAGGCGCCGCATGTGGAAATTTACACCGATGGCGGGTGCGATCCAAACCCAGGGCTGGGCGGTTATGGAGTGGTGTTGGTGCATCCGAAGAAACGTGCCGAGGCCAGCGGCGGGTTTCGGAAGACCACCAATAATCGCATGGAAATCCTTGCCGCCATTGCGGGGTTGGAAATGTTAAAGCACCCTTGTAAGGTCACGCTCTATAGCGATTCACAGTACCTAGTGGAGGCGATGACGAAGGGTTGGGTCGAGTTGTGGAGGAGAAAGCAGTGGTGGCACCGCAAAACGGAGCCCGTGCCTAACCGCGATCTTTGGGAACGGCTGCTGGGGCTTTGCGAGAAACATCAGGTGGATTTTCGCTGGGTAAGGGGTCATGCAGGCAACCTGGAAAACGAGCGTTGCGATCAACTCGCAATGGCCGCCCTGCGCCAGCCCAATCTTCCAGTAGATGATGGTTACGAAAACAAACCCGTGGCCGAGAGCGTCCGTCCCGACATACAGGAAGGCGACCCGTGTCGCAAATGTTCAACACCGGTTATTAAACAAACATCGAGCAAGAGGCGGAATCGCGATTTCTATCACGAGTATTATCTTTGGTGCCCGAAGTGCCAATCCACCTACGAAGTTGAATCAGCAAAGCGGTTTGTCGAGAAGCCGCCGTCCCTATTTTGAACGCCTTCAATTCTCGCAACAGTCGAAAGCTCACACGAGGGTTCGATTCCCTTCACCCGCTCCATTGAGAATCAAGGACGTATAGTTGACCCAGCCAAAATCCTGCCTGAAACTGGAATTTGGCGGCCAAGAATGTTTCACCGGCCAAACGAATGGCTACGGATTCGCGCTGATGCGGAAAAAACTGGAGGGCTTCTGATCTAGATTCATTTGCATCTGAAAGGTATTGGATCCGGTCTGAATGAAAGGCACGTCGGGCAGCGGCGCCCAGGTCTCCGGAGCGGCGAGGCTGGGGGTGCTTTGAAGCTGAAAATTCCCGGCTTGTCCGCCCACCAATTGGAACTGAAACGTCGCCGTGCTGCCCGCGCCAACATAGGCGCTATTGAAAGCCACTTCCGGCGGCAGATTCGTCCACGGCACAGATGAATTCCAAGCCAGCCCGTAAGGCTCGCTGTTCCCCGAATTGGTGACGAACAACCGTTCCACGTGCAATTCATACGCGCCCGGAGCCAGGTCGGTTAGGTGCAGATGCTGAACCGTGTCCACTGCGCTGCGCGATTCGGCAATGACGGCTCCATTGCGGAAGAGGACCAAATTGAGGTTGTTCTGCGCGTCGTTGTTGGTGTCAACATAAAACGTGTCCGCCGCGTCAATCTCCCCATTGCCGTTTACATCCAGCCAAAACGTGTGCCGATCCCACGCCAGCGTGACATCCAGGTCGGCCGACGCTGTCGCCGGGCTGCCCAGCCGGTAGCTCACAACCCCGTTCGTCGAGCCCAGGATGTTGAGGCCGGGTGCATTCGTGCCATAGATGGTGGCGAAATCAAAGCCCGGCACCGCGACAGCGCCGGTCGGTTGTTGGCCGGCTGAATACATAACGTAAACGCGCCGCAGATTCAAGATGCCAGTCCCTTGCTGCTCATCCAGAGGCACAAATTCCGAGTTCGACCACGGCGCGCCGTCATCATCGAGAGCCGTGACGCCCGAATTCATGACAATCGCCTTGATAAGACGATGATCCCGGTTCAGCCCGTGTTGTTTCGCGTAATCAAGCATCTCCACGACGGCGCCCGTGACAAAGGGGCCCGCAAAGCTGTTGCCCCAATATCCGTAGGTGTCTGGAAAGCCGTCGCGCCAATCCCAGTACGGGGCGACACAATTCGTCGCGCTGTCACCAAGAAGATCTGGTTTGCACCGCCCGTCAAGAGTCGGACCGTAATTGTCGTACGTCCAGGCCTCTTCAAGATTCGAATCCAACCCCCCGACGGTTATGACGTTACGCGCGGAGCCTGGCGCGGTGGGTATGGTCGGATCGGTAAGCTCGTTGACGTAAGCTACGCAGATTATATTGCTGGCGTAAGCAAGATAATCCGCCATCAAGGCCGAGATGGGCGCTTCGCCAGTTTCGCTGTCGGTCACCGACCCGATCCACCAGGACCAAGGCATGTTGATCACCTCCGCCCCGTTCGTCAGAAGAACGTTGGCGGCATCCACTATGTTCAACTCCGGCAAGTCCGATACATTCGCGCGATTGATGAATTCCGCGCATACGTAACGCGCGTCCGGCGCCAGTCCAGTGATGTCCCCATTGTTCGCGCCCCGTGCCAGGACGATTCCCATGACCCCGGTGTCATGGAGGTCGTTAGTGGGGCTCCCGTCAATGCCCAGCGTGTTCTGGATCGCTGCCACCAGCCGCGGCCGGCCGCGCGAATCATTCCCGGTGAACCAGGGATGCAAATAATCAAAAGCGTCGTCCATCGTGCCCACAATGACATCGGTGCCCATGCCCAGATTCGTGCGTCCAAACTCCGCGTCCACCAACGCCCATTGCGGCAGGATCGAGCCGCCGACACTCAGATTGATCGTCATGGTTTTCCCGGCGCTTGCCCCTGTGATCGCATTGCCGGAATCCACCGTGACGGTGATCGGGTAATTCCCTGCCTTATACATCAACCACGGGCCCCAGTAGTGATACCAATACGTTGCGCCCGTATCGCCGCAACCCCAGTTGATCGCGGGAGCCACGTTCGTCCATCCATTGACAGCCCGCGACAGCGTGTAATTGTCGCAATTCGGATTATCGTATTCCCAGTCGATTTCCACCCAAAACGGAACTCCCGCCGTCACGGTGATCGGGTTGTCGTCGATATCCACGACCTCCACGCCCGTGATTTGAATGCTCGGCGCACCTGTATCAGGCATTGGTCTGGAACCCTTGGCTGCTGCCGCCCAGTGATCCCATCCACCCGGATGACTGGAACTCCACGGCGCGGGAATGCCCTCCAACCAACGGGCATCTGTCGGACCCGTCTGGCCGGGAGCGCCCCAAGTGGTCGCAATGATTATTACGGCGCCCCACAAGCAAATCGCTGATTGAGAGTAATTTTTCATATTTAGCGCTGGAACCCTGGGTCATTTCCCGTGGACTTCACACCCAACCACAAGAGACTCTCCAAAATCAACCGGTTCTGCGTTTCGCTTTCAAATGTGGACGACAACTCCTTGTTTGTCTTGTGCTCGTAATCCAGGTCGTTATGACCCATGTTGAAGTAGATCATTTTGTATTTCTGATTTGTCCATACCACCGGGTAATCGCCGCTGTGCCAGATTTCATTGGTCTTGGGGCCGGTCCCCAGCGGAAAGCTGCTCGGATCGATTGACAGCAGCACTTTGATGTCCGGGTTGGCGCGCAAATTGTTCTTCCACCGATACCACTCGTTCGGAGCCGACTTGAAAACCACCGGCAAATTCCGGGTCGCCGGATGATTCGTGTCTTCCACCCGCAACTCCGCCGAAGTGGGCCGCCAAGTGTTGCTCAGATACTCGCCCGATCCCAGAAACTTCTCGTGATACCAATCCCAATTCTGCGGATAGTCCGAGGGCGTCAAGGCAAACCCGGCAAAGTGAAATCCCATCCACGCCCCGCCATGCTCCATGTACTCTTCAAAGGCCTTGCGCTCATCTGAACCATCTGGCCGGCTATCCAGGAAAACCACCACCTGATAGTGCGAAAGAAACGCCGCGTTCAATTGATTCCAATTCGTCGTTGCCTCGTATGTGAAAGTGTATTTGACAGCCATCTGCGGAAACCAGCGGTTGGCTTCATTCACAAAACTGATGTGGGCCAATTCGTTCCTGCCGGTAAAGAAGGCCACCACCTTAAAGCGCGGCGCCACACTTTGCGCGTTGAGACTGGCGCAACACAAAACGACCGCGCCGAATGCGATCCCCCGCCTGACGATTGTTGTGATTGCAGTCATAATGTTCACCTCATCCAGCCGCGGGCCTTTGCTTCACGGTATAGCGCGGCCAATTGCGCCGGTGTGACGAAGACCATGTCCGGGTCGCGCTTATCGTAGATGCGCGCCAGATCCTCCGGCCCAAACGTCCAGCAGTGGACGAAACCGTTCACAAATGCGGGACGATTCGATCCAACCTGCTCGCGAACCTCCTGCGGAAGTCCCCTCTTGCCGTAATCCCACCCCGTCACCGCGCGAAAGACCGGCATGCCGCCGGGCAGGGAGTAGGTCAGCTTGTCGATGCCGCTGCGGCCGGAATAACGCCCCATATCCGCAAAAATCGAGTGGCAAAATGGCAGCGCGCGCGCATAACGCGCCACCACGGCGTCTCCGCCTCCGACGGTCCGCACGGTGCGCATCCCCATCGCCTGCATTTCGCGTGAAGTCCAGTCGAGAAAACCATCAAAGACCTTGTCTCGATCCGCATACGCCAGGCCGTAGCTCTCGGGCCCGATGTAGGCGACGCCGGATACGTCCGCGATGAATTCCGTCTGCGGCGAGGCATGTTCGTAATACCACTGCGCCACGGCAGGCATCAGCTCCCGAATCGGCGGCCCCATCCCAAACGCCAGCGGGAACTTCCCAAACGAAGGATCGTTGAAATAGTTCTTAAAGAATCCCAGCCACGTATTCTCGTTGTCGCCGTCGGACATGACCAGCGCGATGTATATCGAGCTTTTGTCCAGCGCCGGTCCCGCCGGCTGTGGCGGTTGGGTCATCCGGTCCACGCGCACGCCGCTCATCACGCAGGCATTGCGCAGAAAATCAGTGCAAACAAGTCCTTTCCCATAGCGGCTCGCCAGTTCGACGCCGCCGCCCTCGCCTATGCCGACTCCCTCGCCGGCGTAAGGGTATCCCATCACCGCAACGTTCGGATCCATCCCGGCGAAGATTTCCGCCATCAGTTCAACTTCGGCACGGGAGTCGGCCCCGGGCTTGTGCTCGTCCACGGAACCGGCAATCCAAAACACCACGCTCCGCCACTGCAGGTCGTAGGCAAAAGTGCAATCGCTTAACAGCGACGGGTGCTCATACTTGCACAGATGCCGGCTCAACTGGTTCCTGTATTTCGTCCAAACCCAGCGCATGCCTTCCGCGTAGGTCCGAAACTTCCCGCGCAGGTCAACCTTCACCGGCAGGCCAAGTTTCGCCGACACTTCCGGCGATGCCACAATCAAATCTTCACAGGCCGCGACGTTCACCGCCAGAAGACCGCCCCGGTACAAGTTCGTATCGGGCACAACGGCGCCCTTCCACGCATTGGAGAACTGTTGGAAAAGCCCCGGCCAGTTCGTCACAACCTCGTAGCCGTCGATGCACCCTTTCTCTTTGTGCCAGTCGAGCCAAATCTGGTCTTCCGGCGTGCGTTGAATCCACAGCCGCGGCTGCTCGCGACTGCTCAGGCCCTGCAAGCAGGTCAGGGCGATGCGCTCGTCAGGTTCCAGCCTCGCCGAATCCACCACCAGGAGCTTGCGCGACGGAGGTTTGGATTTGGGCAAAAAGGTGTCTCCCCAAGGCCGCGGGGTGACGGCAAATGGCAGGTGCCCCGGCAGTGTGGGCGGTTTCGCAACCTCGTTCTCGGCCTTCACAGCCGCAGGAAGGACTACAAAAAAAATCGCCACGCACAGGGCTGACCACGGACCGCAAGACAGGGTCGTTTTCATTGCTTTTCCTCAAGCATCGTAAAAGGGGGTCTCCACTACCAGATGAAAATCGTTCCTCATCACGCAATAGGCGTGAATCTGCCAATCGGTCATGGCGCAGGCCTCCGCCACCGTGTAGAGAAACACTCGCCGGTCGGCGTCCTCCAGAAAAACCGGTTGCCGGCGATCACCAGGCCTATCAGATGATAGATCGTATGCGTCTGACAGAGCACGTCTGGTTTCCGGTGCCATATTTCCCTTGTCTGTTCATGGCGGTCGGCAGCTATTATTGGCCAAGCCTGATGAAACGATGAGGATGAAAGGAGCAGGAATGCGGATGCTGGATCTCTCGAAGAGATTTCTTGCTCACCGTTATCTTCCAGCGATTCTGGCAATTGGGGCGATCCTGGTAATGTTGCCCGCCTTGAAGACCGGCCTGTTTTGGGATGATGTGATGCAGCGGGCCGTCGAACTCAAGCCCAGCCAATTACCGCCGCGAATGCACGAGACGGGCAACCCTGTGGATTCCGGGAGTTTCTCTACCGTCCTCCGCGACCTTTTCGGCTTCAGCCGTGATCAGCAAAACATGACGTTGATGAAAAACTACGGCATTCTGCCGTGGTGGACGCCGAACACTTTCAGATTTGCCCTTTGGCGGCCGGTCACCGCCTTCACCCACTGGCTCGATTACCGGCTCTTTCCCGACTCGCCCATGCTGATGCACGCCCACAACATTGCCTGGTTCGCGGCCATCGTGTTTCTCGTCACCATCATTTATCGGAAACTGATGGGTGCGGGATGGGTCGCGGGATTCGCGGCGCTGTTGTTCCTGCTCGATGTCAACACCTACGCCCCGGTGGCGTACGTTGCCAACCGCGGCTTCTTTCTGTCGCTTTTCTTCGGTCTGTTGTGTCTTTATGAACATCATCAATGGCGTTCCGCAAAGTCCCCTTCCGGGTGCGTGTTATCCGCCCTGTTCTTGGCTCTGTCCCTCTTCGCGGATGAAGGCGGAGCGTCTGCTTTTGCCTTCATCCTCGCGTATGCCTTGGTGCTCGAGCCTGGATCTTTTCGAAAACGGGCGCTGACGGTTTTGCCTTCGATCCTGGTCATCGTTCTGTGGCGGGCCATCTATACAGTCTCCGGCTTTGGCGTGGCCCACATGGGCGGCTACATCGACCCCGCCAACGAGCCGTTTGAGTTTGCGCGGGAAGTGATCCCCAGAGCCATGGTTCTGGTCGGAGGTCAGTTTAACGGCGTGGCTCCGGAGGTGTTGGGCGCTGTTAATCCCGTATTGCAGCCAATGGCCATTGCGTTTTATTGCGTGCCCGTGGGCGCGGCTTTATTGGTTTTCCTCCCGTGGGTAAGGAGGGATAAAACGGCCGGGTTCTGGTTCGCGGTCATGATGCTGGCGACCATCCCCGCAGCCACGGTAGTGCCAATGTCCAAGAACCTTGGGTTTGTGGCGGTCGGAGCTTGTGGATTGACCGCCAGTTTTGTTGCCGGCCTGATCACCCGGCCAAGTCCGCCTTCGTCCCGCATGGGCGACTCCGGCGCGGTGAACCGGTTGCCGGAATGGTTCGCCTACCGAACCCTGTCATGGATCGCCTGCGTGCTGCTGATTCTGGCGCATGTTCCGGGAGCAATCGCCGCAAGAATCGTAGCGGTCAAAGTAAACGCTTACGTTATTGATTGTGCGAACCGCCTCGGCGATGTCGCTGATTGGCCAAACATCGAGAACCAAAATGTGATCATCGTCAATCCACCCTTGCCGCTCGCGGTGGGTTTTGCGCCTTTTAACAAAGCGTATCACCACCAGCCACTGCCCAAGACGCTGCGGGTGTTGGTACCGGGTTTGACGAGCTTTAACGTCGAACGGACCGATGACAACACGCTGGTCATTCAATCCCAGGCGCCGGACATATTCTCCTGCGACAATGTTGGCCCGATCGTTGGCCGCTACGCCTTGCAGGTTTGCAACCAGCTCCTGTTCGGCCCCAAATTCAAAAAAGGCGACCGGTATGACCTGGACGGCCTCACGGTGGAAGTCCTGGAAGTGGATGCATCTAATCTGCCTTCCCGCGTTGCTTTCCGGTTCAACACTTCGCTGGATTCGCCTGATTTCCACTGGCTCCGATTCGACTTGCGGATGGCTTTGGCTTCCTCCCAGTCTTACCAACCGTTCAAAATCCCGGCCATCGGCCACAGTGTCACGCTGTCAGCTCCTCATCGCTGACGCTGGCGCAAGCCCTCCGGGTAATCCTTTCGTATAGGGAAGGGAAAAGGGTCACCCATTACTACCTATTCTGTGGCCGAAATAAATCTTCAGAAATCTGCGTTTTTTCCCCCAGTCGGTTTTTTCCCCTCGTGGAAATGTGATCAACTCCTGCGCGTGAGGACAACTATGCTTGCCCGCCGTAACCTTGGTGAAGGTGGGTCCATTGCTCGGCGCCCTTCGCCGGGCCGCAGCCGACGCCGCGCTTGCCGCGCCGCAGTGGCCTTCCATGTCGTTGCAATCCTCCCCCCGCGTTCCCAAGAGCCTTCCTCGCACGTTAACGTAAAGCGGCAAAGGCCCAAAGACGCCAAGACAATTACAATTGCCAAATTTTCAATGGCCAATGCCTGCCGTTTCGACCCTTGCGCAAGTGCCATTTTGACCCACCTGCAAATCCCAAAAATCCTCAAAAATGCCAATGATTGCTGCTATTTGCGACCGATTGCCGCCCATTGCTGCCAGTGACTGTCAGCGCGCAAAAAATCATCAACACCCTTATCGCGCCAAAGGCTCGGCGATGGCGGACCCTTGTCCCACCCGACCCCAGGCGCCAGGTGGGTTCATTGCTCGGAAGCGTTTACCAAGCCGCAGCCGCGGCCGCGTGCCATCCACACAACTTGGGCATTCTCGACAAAGTTCTTTCTTCGTTTGCTCCGTTTGGTCCTGTTCAGATTCACCGTCCCCCCGCTTTTTTTTCGTCCCTTTCGTCCTTTCTCGTCCCTTCACCGCCATGACCACAACCTTTCAACAATTCCCTCTATTTTCAACTCTTTCAACTCTATTTCCCGGCCTCTACCGACTGGACCAAAACACCCAACCCATTGCGCCAAAGCCACTTGCAACAAAACCGGACGGCGCCGCCATTAGCAAAACTTCTCAACTATTAACACTATTTTGGATTTTTCCCGGTTTTTATGAACGACAAGCATCTGAGCGCAAGTTACCGTGCCCCGTGCTCGCTGTCAGTAAGGTGAAAGACAGGCGCGACGGGCGTCAAGGTGACGGGTCCAAGCAGACCGGAATCCGCCAAGGGCCAGCCGGAGGCGTCGAAGGGCCGGTAGTCCAGGTTGACAAAATTGATGTCGTGAAAAGTTTTCCACTTGACACCACGTTGGTCGAGGTCGCGGATGCGGTTGGCGCAGACATTGCGGACTTCCACTTCCAGCTTGTTGTCCCTGGCTTTCAATCCGCTGAGGACGGCGCGGAACGGCGGAGTGAAGAGAGTGCCAGCGTCCTTTCCGTTCAGGCGGACGCGGGCGCTTTGGCAAACCTGGCCCAAGTCCAGCCGCCAATCTCCGCTCCCGCCCGGCGGCGCGTCGAAACGCAGCGTGTAGAGGGCGGCGCCGGCGAAGCGTTGCGCGTTGGTGTCACTGGCCTTCGTCCAGGAGGCAAGACGGTCGGTGGCAAAGGAGGCCGGCAATTCCGGGCCGCCTTCCAGAAACTTGATCTGCCATGTCCCCGCCAGTGTGACAGGGTCGCCGGCAGCTTTCCAATACTTCCAAACGGGCGCTTCAATCTTGCGGTCGGCCAGCGCGCGCAGGAAGACCGATTGGCCGGGGGCCAGTTGGACAAAGACGCTCGAACCGCCGGCCGGACTGGCATGGCTTTCCGCCACTCCGGTGGCGCCCGTCATTGAGTCAAGTATAATAATTGCCCGCGCCGGCGCGGCCACGTCCAGCCAGCCGTCGAAGCCGTTGCTTCCGCGGTTGGCCACGAAATAAATCCGGCCCTCGTCATCGGCCCGGCGGACGCACATCATGCCGGGGTGATCCAGCAACGGTTCGCGCGCGATTTTGGCGGAGGCCAACTCCGTTTCCAGGTTGCCGACTCGCAAGCCGGGCGCGGCTTTGGCACGCGCCAGCAGGGCCTGCAGCTCGGCCCGGCGCTGTTCGAGCTTTCCCAGGCCCGGCGGGTCCGAGGGCAAGTGCTGGTCGAAGATGACCGTGCCTCCCGACGCGGCCAGTCGGAGGAGATTGCTCATGGTCGCCACCGGCATAAATTCGCACTGGGGAACGACCACGGCCCGGTAGCCGCCGCCGTGAACCTTGACCAACCCGCTGGCCACCTCCGCGCCGGCCAGTTGGCGGTCGGAGATGTAATCAAATTGCCAGCCGTGTTCCCACAGCCATTTCGCGGCGCGGCCGACGGGCTGGTCTTCAAGCCACACGCGGCCGTGGACGGTAAATTGCATCACTTGGCCCGCGGGGTTGTTCCAAAAATCATGAATCGGCCAGTAAAGAAGAATGTCGTTGTCCGGCCGGCCGGACTGGAGGAGCGACTGGCAGCGGGCGGCGTAAACGTTCAAGGCGGGGGTGTCGCGCCAGATGGAGTTGGCGGGGTTCATCTCGTATGAGGCATAGAAATGCCAGCCGGGCCAGCCTGCCTCCTCGGGCGAGTAACAGCAGCCGTGGTAGAAAATATGATTGATGCCGCTGAGAAAAAGGTCGTCCTGCAGGAACTTCATCTCCGCCAGCGTCTCGGTGAAGTGCTCCGCCAGCCACGTGCCCGTCTCGCTGGAAACCAGCGTGCGCCCGGCGACGTGGCCGGCGGAGGAGGCGAATTTGGAAACCAGTTTGTCGCGGTCCAGGTGGAACATTTCCGTTTCGGGCACGTCGGCCAGGGCGTAGAGGTCAAGCAAATTGCCCGGCGCGCCGTGCGCCTGGTAACGGACAAGGAAACCGTGGTCGTGGGACCATCGCACCCAAACGGGCATGGCCTCCTCGATCATCATGTCGGAAAGCGTTTCGCGGTAATCGCTCTTGACACGCGCCCGCGTGGGGTTGGCGGCCTCGCCGAAGAGCGCCGGCAATTGATCTTGCAAACGGTATCCGCGGCGGCGCTCGAATTGCGCGAATAAATCCGGCGCCCAACTGGAACGGTACTCGTAAGAGTCCTGGTAAAGGGCGCGCGGCTTGGGGCCGGTGTAGGATTGGAAGGCCTCCTCGAACCACAGCATGTAATGGCTCACCGCCGGGGCGTAAAACGGGTTGAGCATCCAACCTTCCCCGCCCGGGGCGGCGCGTTTGACTCTTTGGCCGGAGGGCTTTTGCCAGACTGCGAATACCCTCCATGTCCCGCCGTCAGCCGTCCAATCAACCGAGCCGTCCGAGTGGACTTTTGGCAGCAGGTCGATTTTGTTCCCGTCGGCCATTTCGCTGAAGGCCATGAGCGCCTCCAATTTCTTTGGGTCGAACTTCTCGGTGATGGTTTCGCCCGCCGGGATTTCCAACTCTTTGATAACCGGAATGGCGTTGGCCTCTTCGTCCGTCACCTCGGGTCCGCCCAGGCACCATCCTGTGCCCGTCGTCATATCGACTCCCATGTCAAGCCGGCCCGCTTCGGAGACGGTGAAGGCGAGCATGTCCAACCAGCGCGGGGAGAGGTAGGAGATGTAGTTGGATTCCCAGCCTTTGGCTCCATAGATGGGGATGATATGGACGCCGCCCAGGCCGGCTTGCTGGAAACGGGCCAGCGAGCGGGCGATATTATTGGTGTCCACGGCGCTGCCCATCCACCACCAATATGTCCAGGGCTTTTGCGTCCGCGTGATGGGCGGCCACGCCAGAGGATCGTCTCCGGCCGCGGTCGCGGGCAAACTCATCATCAAGAACAAAAGCGCAAGGTGAAGAAGAGAAGCCCGGCGGGAAACATCATCTTTATTGACAGGCCTCAAGATCATTCAAAACAAGGGCTTCAGTTTGGGCCTTTCCGGGGTGCGGCAACACCTCGGAATCCGGTCAAGCGCAGGTCCTCCACATTCCCGGCCTCCAGCGAGGAGGTGAAATAATCCGGCCGGTGCGCGCCCCAATCAACAGCGCAGTTATCCAGTGTGACGTCCGCCGCCCAGCGGATGCTGAAACCCGGACTGTCGTGCTTTTCGACGGCCGCAATCACCGTCGTCGGGCGATTATCGAAAACGCCGCCGGCATACTTTGTCCAGCGGTCCAAGGTGATTGAGACGTTCTCCAACCGCACGCCCCGGATGCGGCTGGAAGGCGAGCCATCGACGCGCACGCTGTTTTCCGCCCGGCCGCGGACGTTCCGCACCAGCACATCCCGAAGGTTTCCAACCCGCGTGCCGTTATTGCGCGGTATAACGGTGAAGGAAATGCCCTCCCCTCGCCCCCACCACGGATCAGCATGATAGCGCGAGACAAACCGGATATCGCGAAAAACAATGTTCGACACCGTCCCTTCATCGCGCACTTGGATGGCCATGCCGCGGCTGGAGGATAGAATCCGGCAACGCTCAAACACGACGTCGCGAATGTCGCTGGTCGTTTCGGTCCCGATTTTTAGGCCGGCATCCTGCGTTCGCATCTCGCAATCATGGACGCGAATATGGGCGCAAGGACCGAACTCGTTGGTTTGCCGGGTGGTCTTGATGACGATGGCGTCGTCGCCGCAGGTAAGGCGGCAATGGCGGATTTCAACGTCCTGGCAATGGTCCGGATCGATGCCGTCGCAATTGGGCACATCGAGCCGGTTGCGGACGGTGACATGGTCCACCAGAACATGGTTGCAGCCCAGCATGTGCAGCCCCCAAAACGGCGCGTCGCCGAACGTGAGATCGCGCACAATAAGATTGGTGCAGCCAGTCAATACGAACATCTTTGGCCGCCATCCCTTGGCCAGCCACCATTCGCCGGCCGCGTCGTAGCTTTTCATAAAAGCCGGCGACCGGCCGCTGATACGGCCCGGGCCGGTGATGCGCAAATCGCGCGCGTTGAGAGCGGTGATGACACCGTCGCCCTTGTAATCCGCCTGGTTGGTGCTGATGACTAATTCGCCCTCGAGATGAAAACCGATCCCGCCGCGCAATTCCAGCGTGCCAATGAGAAACCGATGTCGGCGCGGCACCAGGACTTGGCCGCCGTGTTCGCCGGCGGCGTCAATGGCTCGTTGCATAGGCGCGGTGTCCAGCGTAACGCCGTCACCCGCCGCGCCGAAGGCCAGGACGTTGAAAACACCGGGTTCCTCTCCGGCCACCGGAAGGCAGAGCAGGCAAACCCCGAAAACGGCCAGTGTTTTGGAATCGTTCATTTGACGGCAACATCCCACACTTTGGCGCGGCGCGATTTGCCCGCGGGCCCTTCCACCCAAAGCACAACGACGTAATGTCCGGCCTCTTTATAGGTGTGCAATGGGTTTTGTTCGATCGAAGTCTGGCCATCGCCAAAGTCCCATTGCCAAGACGTGACTTTGCCTTCCGAAAGGTCCTTGAATGCCACGAGCCGGCGGTCCATATCCACGACTTGGAATGTCCATTGCGCTTCGATGGGCTTGCGAAACTGCGGTTCCAGCGGCATGAGCTTGAAGGGAACCAATTGGTCGGCGTTGCCGTACATTGTATGATGCCGGGAGAGGTTCCAAAACCCGTTGTTCGTATCGCCGGAGTGGACATCATCGTAGTCGATTACCGCCCATGACAAGCCGATGATCTTGTTTTCCTTCAGGACGGACTCGACGGCGCGCCGCGGCCCTTCGGCGCCGGCGTAATCAAAGGGGGTGATCCAAAACTCCAGGACCAGGTGGCCCGACTCGCCGGGGCGGAAGTGATAGGAACAGGCGGCGTTGGCGTACGGCAATTCCTTGATCCATTGCTGCGGCCCCCAAACCATGCACCAATCCTTCCCTTCCGCCGGGGTGAAGATGTGATAATTCTGCGCCTGTGTGCCCTGCAATGTGAAGTAGGTCTCCAAAGTGCCTAGCAGCTCCCTCGCCGGCTCAAACCGCTCAATGAACGGCCCGCCGGACAGATCGCCATCGACCACCAATTCGAACGTGTCATTGTGCAGCCCCGGCAGCGAAAAATCCCAGTAATCGTCATCCGCTTCGTAAAGAAAATAAAGCCGGTTCAGGCCCTTGACCCAGCCCACGCGCACGCGAACATCCAGGTTCTTCGGATCCGGTTTGGCGTGCTTGCCCGTATCATCGACCAATTGGTCCGTTCCGATGACATAATCCGCCGGAACAATGTCCCAGTCGTTGGTTCGACCATCAATCGTCGGTATTTTATCGGGCGGAAATTGGAAAATCTTGAAGACCTCATTGGTGCGATCCAACGCGCCCGCGGGACGGCAAAGAACAAGGCCTGCCAATAGCAGAATATGGACGGGCCGATTCATTTCAACATCACTCCATCATGCGCATACCGCTGTCAATGTTGTTTTACATCGCGGCCCTGAGAAAATCCTTGTTGGCGGGCCGCCCAGGGCGTAGTTATCCTCCACATTATGACGGACCCTCGCTACGGCAAATTGGCCGATTTATTGGTCAAGTATTCGATTGCCCTCAAAAAGAACGAACGCATTCTCCTCGAATTAACGGATGCGCCGGATGAGTTCTCCATTGAACTGATGCGCGCCGTGCGCAAAGCCGGCGGCATCCCGCTGGTGGAAACACGCCACTCCCGCGTCACCCGTGAAGTCATGCGTGCCACCACCCTGTCCCACGCCGCCCTGGTGCGCCAGGTCGAGTTGTTCCGCATGAAACGCGTCCAGGCCTACATCGCCGTCCGTGGCGCCGACAACGTGAGCGAAGCCTCGGACGTGCCGCCCAAGCTCATGGCCCTCTACTCAAAGGCCATCCGGCCTGTGCTCGATCAGCGCATCAACAAAACCCGCTGGTGCGCCCTGCGCTGGCCCAGCCCCAGCATGGCCCAAGCCGCCGGCATGAGCACCGAAGCTTTCGAGGACTTTTACTTCACCGTCTGCACCATGAATTATCCCAAAATGGCTCGTGCCATGCTCCCCTTGCGGCGCCGCATGATTCGGGCCGACCGCGTGCATATCAAAAGCCCCGGCACCGACCTCCGTTTCAGCGTCAAGGGCATCGGCGCCGTTCTGGCCCAAGGCAAGCGCAACATCCCCGACGGCGAGGTTTTCACCTGCCCTGTCAAAAACTCCGTGCAGGGTGTCATCCAGTACAACACCCCCACCCTCTATGCCGGCGCCAAATTTGAGAACGTTCGGCTGGAGTTCAAGGACGGCAGGATCATTAATGCCACAGCCAACAACTCCCGGCGCCTGAACGAAATCCTCGACACCGACGCCGGGGCGCGCTACGTCGGCGAGTTTTCACTCGGCTTCAACCCTTACATCCTCAACCCGATGTGCGATATTCTATTTGATGAAAAAATCGCCGGTTCGCTCCACTTCACGCCGGGCCAGGCCTACGTGGACGCCGACAACGGCAACCGCTCGGCCGTGCATTGGGACATGGTGTTGATCCAGCGGGCCGATTGGGGCGGGGGGGAGGTCTGGTTCGACGGCACGCTCATCCGCAAAAACGGCCTGTTCCTGCCCCCGGACTTGCGCCAGTTGAACCCGGAAAACCTCAAGTAACCCGCCCCCAAGTCATGGCAAGACTGGCTTGTGTTTTTGCCGCAAAGGTTTAATCTGATCTGATGAAAAGCGATGTCTTGCCAGTCGAAATTCGCGGGATTCTCCCCGCCGATAGCGGCTGCGCGATCTTCGTCGGCAATAACAAAAAGGTGTTCGTTATCCAGGTCGAACACAACATGGGCGCCGTCATCGGCATGTTCCTGCGCCAGACTCCCAAGGAGCGCCCCCTGACCCACGACTTGATGAACAACATCTTCAAAGGCCTCAATGTCACCATCGAGCGGGTCGTCATCACCGAGTTGAGAAATTCCACCTATTTCGCGCGCCTCATCCTTCAGCAGGAAAATGAACTCGGTCGCAAGATCGTCGAAATCGACGCCCGTCCCAGCGATTGCCTGGCGCTGGCCACCGCCCAAAAACGCCCCATCTACGTCGCCTCCTCCCTCTTCGAGCAAGTCGAGGACATGAGCAATTACCTCGAGCAGATCAACGAGAACACCGGCGAATCCGAGGAACCCGAATAGGCCCTCCTTTCCATGCCCGCCGCCAGCCCTAAAGCGCCCGTCCTGCTGGTCTGCGGCGATGACGAATTCGCCGTCAAACAGCGCGCCCGCGAGGTCTTCCAAAAATGGTCGGCCGAAATCGGCGGCATGGACCACGAAATCATCGACGCCTCCGTCAATAATAGCGGAGAGGCCCTCGCCGCGCTCGCCAAACTCCGCGCCGCCTTGCAGACTCTTCCCTTCTTTGGCGGCGCCAAAGTCATTTGGCTGCAAAACTGCAACTTCCTGGGCGAGGAGCGCGCCGCCGCCGCGCAGGCCGTCACGGAGGACCTGTCCGACCTTTCCGGCGAATTGAAAAACTTCCCCTGGCGCGACGTCCGCCTCCTGGTCAGCGCCGGCAAGGTTGACAAGCGCAAGACCTTCTACAAAACGCTCGAAAAAATCGGCTCGGTCGAAATCCTCGCCGGCTGGTCGGCCGAGGACAATGACTGGTCCGAACAGGCCGAGTCCTTCGCCCTGGACTCCCTGCGCCAGTTGGGCAAGGACATTTCCGGCGAGGCCCTGGCCCGACTGGTCGCGCACGCCGGCTCCAACCCCCGCGCGTTGCGCGGCGAGATTGAAAAACTCTCTCTCTACGTCGGTGAACTCCCGCGCATCCAAACCGGCGACGTCGATGCCATTGTCACGCGCAACAAACAGGCCCGCGCTTTCGCCCTGGGAGACGCCTTGGGCAACCGCGACCTGCCGCGGCTGCTGCGCTGCCTGGACGAGGAGTTATGGGAAGTGCGGCGCGACTCCCAGCGTAGCGAAATCGGGCTGCTCTACGGCCTGATCTCCAAAGTGCGCCTGCTCATCCTGGCCCGCGAGATGCTGGCCCGCAAATGGTTGAAGCCGGAACCTGATTTCAGCCGCTTCAAGGCCCAGTTGTCGCGCCTGCCCGCCGGCGCGCTGCCGGAGGACAAAAAATTCAACCCCCTGGCCATGAACCCCTATGTTTTATTTCGGGCCGTGCCCCAGGCCCTCCATTACACTCAGGCCGAATTGATCGCCGCCATGGACCTGTTGCTGGAGTGCAATCAGAGCCTCATCTCACGCGCCCTGGACCCGTCGCTGGTCTTGCAGCGGGCCCTCGTGCGCATTGTCAGCCGCCCCGCCGGCGCGGCCAGGAAGGACACTCTATCGCCAGCGGCTTGACTGCGCGGCTTTTCGGCGGGATACTTTTCCAGTTGTCTTATGAACCAGTCGTCCGCGAATTTGATGGTGGCGGTGTTTGATCAGGTCGTTTGCGTCAAGATCAATGGCCGCGCGGATTTCACCTCGAGCCTGGACCTCAAGAAACTTATTCAGGAGCTGTGGCAGCGCGGCTACAGCCGTTTTGTCTTCGAACTGTGCGACTGCGTGATGATGGACAGCAGCTTTTTGGGAATGCTCGCCAACATCGGCCTCAGATTCCTCGACGGCAAGCTCGCCGACACTTCGCCACTGGAACTGTTCAATCCCAATCCGCGTATCGCCGAAGTCCTCGATAACCTCGGCGTCGCTCATTTGTTCAAAATCACCGCCTGTGCCCAGCCGCTGACAGACCATTTCGAGCCGCTGTCCAAAGCCCCCGGCACCACGCGGGCAGACGTCACCCGCGCCTGCCTGGAAGCGCACCAGACCTTGATGGGGATCAAAGAGGATAACGTCCACAAATTCAAAGACGTCGCGCAATTCCTGGCCGACGACCTCAAGCGCCTCGAAAACGGGGAGAAGAAATAAAGGGTTATTGCGGCGTCAGCAACACCCGATAGTAGCGTTGCCCGTTCGTCAGGGAGTCGCTGGCGGTCAGCACTGTGTTAGTCGCGGTGACAGGGCCGCCCAAGTCAGCCCAATTGGCCGCCGTCAATGACGAGTTGTATTGCACCTGGTAGATCTCTCCCGACGTTGTGCTCCAACTGAACGTGATCATGTTGCTGGTTTGCGTTGCCGATTGAAGCACCGTCGGCGCTGGCGCGGCAATGGTCAACACTCCGTCGATTATGGAAACCTCGTAATTCGGCAGCCGGTTATTGGTATCCGTCAGGCTCGGCACGATCTGATACGTTCCCGCCGGGCTGGCGGGCGTGGCGTTGCAGTTGAAGCTGGCGGTGATATTGTCTCCGTTCTCCAAGCCGGCAATGGCACCGGTGAACGGCGGGTTGGCGACACCGTAGATTCGGCTCGCATTGCTGGCGGTGACGCTCAGGGGCGCTGGCGACACCACCATGCTGACAAAGTCGGTTGCGCTGTAATAATCCGTCGTGTCGTTGGGAGTGAAGACGGCCGCCAACAGGTTGGTGCCCGCATTCAAAACGGCGCCGGCGGGCGGGTCGTACACAAAAGCGCCCGGCACGCTGGCAATTGCGTTCAACTGGCCGGCGCCCAAAGCCGCTCCGTAAGTCAGCGCCGGTGGATTGGTCCACGTAATGACCGGAGTGCCGACAAAAATAAATCCGTTGGTCAAAACGGCACTTTGGCCATCTGCGTTTATCACGGTGACATTCACAGGTCCCGCCGGCCAAGCCGGTGTGACAGCCGTGACATTGCTGGTGCTATTGACGGTGACCGAGGCGGCCGCGATCGACCCGAAACTCACGGTAGCCTGGTTTTGGAATCCAACGCCCGCAATCGTCACGACAGTGCCGCCCGTCGCCGGCCCGCTGGCGGGCGTGACGGCGCTGATGCCGGGAGGCGCGGCTGCCACGCTGATGTCATCCAGGCCCAGATAACTCGGGTCGTCTCTAAACCCGACTTCCAACATAGTGGCCGCATTGCTCGCGGTCACGCTGAACTGGAGGTTGGTCCAGCCAATGGCAGCCAGGTTGGTGTAGTCGCAAAGGGTGTTTCCACCCCACGACACCAGGAACTCATTGGGCGTCTGGCCGTCCGGGCTGTCCAGCCACAGGGAAACTGAATACATTTGTCCCGGCACTGTCGGCAATGTTTGGGAGAAGTAACCCAGCGACCCGCTCGCTCCAAGTTCCGCCCCAAAAGAGCCTGAGTGGACACACACTGAATCGGTGCTCACCTGCGTCGAATTGGTATTCCCCGTAAATGTCCAGCCCGTAAAAGCGCCGGTTTCAAACCCGCCGTTCAGAATCAAATCGCCAATCAGAAAGACAAACGGCACACTCTCCTGCGCGCCAAAGGTGACGTTGCTCAACACAACGCTGCCGGAATAGCTTGCGGCGGGCAGGTTTGTGGCGGCGGCGTTCAGCTTGCAATCGACGGCAACGGCGCTGAATGGCGCCAAAGTGCCGTTGCTCGGCCAAACGCTCAGCCAGGGCGGGCTGCTGACCACCAACCAGCTCACCGGAGCATCACTGGCATTGTTCAGCCAGCACGTCTCCGCTGCCAGATTAAACGGGCCACTCGGCGGACCCCCCAGCGTGAAGCCCGCGGCCGGGGAAAGCGCAAGTGGATCGGCAACGCTTAAGGTGAACCTCCGCCGGTGCGTCAGGCCCGTGCTCAGGTTGCTCAGCGTCAAGTTGGCCGTATAGTGTCCTATCATCAGGTTGGATGCCGCCAGGTTCAAGCTTCCCACTATAGCGGCGGTGCCGCCAGGGACCAGATTGCCATTGGTGAGCGAGGCGGAAAGCCAAAGTGAATCGATGCCGAGGGACCAGGCAAGCGAAGTGGCTCCCGTGTTGGTCAACGTGAAACTCTCGCTCGTCACACTGAATGGACCTCCTGCCGCCCCGCTCGAAGCGAAGCCCGGCACCGGCAGCATCAACAGCGTGTCGGGCGGCGCCAGTGTATTGATTAAGTTGCTGCCATTGGGCGTGCCCCAGCCTGTGCAAAGGTCGTAGCCCGGGACGGCGAAATAGAGTTTCGGACTGGGAGAGTTGGTGTTGTTGCCGGTCACGATGTCGTGAAAATTGGTCGCGTAACCCGGACTGGTGCCGATCGCATAAAGGGCGGGATTCAAAAAGCCAGCCGGAGGATTGCCGTAGAGAGCCGCTTGCTCGTTGATCAGGGCGGTGAATCCCGCCCACAACGGCGCCGCGCAACTGGTCCCCCATAGCGCGTGGCTGACGCCATTGTTGTAAATTGCGAATACGTTGGTGGCGCACATCGCCACATCCGGCGAATTCCGAAACGCGGTCGAACCTTGGTTGGCGATCATACTGACGCCCACTTGCCAGTCGGGGATCGCATAGTTGGTGGCGAATCCGCCGCCGCTCCTGGACCACGCAGTTTCAGACTGCCATGGGCCATTTGTGCCGACAGTGGACAGTGTCGTGCCGCCCACGACAGTGATATATGGGTCATTGGCCGGCGATCTGACTTGCCCGGCAACATACGCTCCGTTGTCACCCGAAGCGCAGAAAAACGACTGCCCTTGGGCCGCAAATTGTTGAAATATCTGGTCGGTGACGGCATCGAAGTTGGGGAAGTTCCACGAACAGCTAATCTGGCTGGCCAGATTATCGGTCGCAATTCGATTCAAAATGTCATCGACTGGATTAAAGACCGGCTCCTCATACACCAGTATCCCGGACAGGTTGGGTGCCATCGAGATTGCCGCCTCGATGTCCAGGGCAACCTCGGAATTATTCGCGCCCGCGGAACCGTCGTAACCACCCACCAGCACATTGGTCAATGGAACAGCCGCCAGTTTTGGATATGCCGCTCTCTCGTAACTTGCAATATCGCTTGGGTAATAGCCGTCAAACTCGACCACAGCCACCGTCTGCCCGGTTCCCGTCAACGTGACGCCCGGCGCGTAGGCACTTCGAAAGTCGCCACCAATATAGGCGCCGCCCGGCCCGGAACCCGCCAACGCATTCGGACCGACTGGAGGCAGTGGCGTCGTTTTGACTTCCGAATGGGGCTGATCGAAATCATTCAAGCCCTTGATCCCCAGAATCGGAAGGTCCGCCTCAATTACCGGATCCGCATCGGGAGCGAAAAACGTGCGATTTTCCGTCGGATGCCCATAGACCTTCATATTCACGCGAAAGACCCGGCAAATGTCGGCCGAACTGGCGCTGGCGTCGAGCAATGTCCGATTTGGATGCAGGCCAGTGACCTTGAAATGGCTGGCGTTGGCAAAGTCAATGACCGCTTGGTAATCCCGCGGGGAGGGGGAGAATCGCGCGGCAAAATCCGCGCTGGTCAGATACTGGTGAAACCGCTGACTGCCTGGAGTGTAAATCTCGCGCAGCAACTCAGCCAATGCCTCTTTGTTGCGCAAGGGCAGGCAGATCGCCAAGTCCAGACGGGTCTCGTCCGGCAATGTCCCTGCCGGTTGCGCGTCGGCGGCGACAGGCGGCGGCAAACAGCCTGGCAAAGCTTTCCATCCCGACGCCTGGCCCGCCGTCACAACGCAAAGGAGTAGAAGCAATTGAACCGCGCCAACTCCTCGGCGAATCAAAGACCCTTTGATGGTTACGCGAGGACACTTTCCGCGGGGAATCATGGCGAGGGGGTCTTCGCTGAAGAAAAAAAAGGAGAGGCGGAGCCTGTTGTTCCGCCTCTCCTAATCAATGTGAAGCTGAGTTAGTTGGTCTGCCCAATCAAGCGCGCTTTGAACCGAACTTGGAGCGCAGTCCCCCGATGCCAATCAGCGCTGAACCAAGCAGAACCAGCGTCGTGCTGCTGTCAGGAACGGGCGTCACCGTGAACGAGCTATCCAGACTCACGTTCTGCGGTCCATTTACGGTGGGCGTAATGACAATCACCTCTCCGAACGTCGAGAGACCGGTTATGGATCCGGTCTTGGTGCCGAATCCAGACAGCGACGCGAAGGCGGTCGCGCTGCCATTTTCATAAACGGAATCTGTGTAGGTAACGTCGTTCGGCACAGCTTGAGAGCCACCCAGCTCAAATAGCCATGCGCCGGATGCCGTCGGGGAAATTACAGCATTGTAATCGATCGTTATCGGCGATATTGTCTTGGTGCTGCTTGTTTTATCTTGACTGGAAATATCAATGTTCAGCGGACCCTCGGTCAAAGAAGCCGTCGTAACACTGACCTTCCACCCGTCCGAAAACGCGCCGGAGGCCGTGTATGCGCCAGTTATTGGATCATACACACCCGTCAGCGTCTGGGTGCCAGACGTGACCGTCAAGGGGATTAGATTAGCTTCCACCACTGCGGTGCTTGCGATGAACGCACCCGCCAGTGCCAACGTTGTAAGTGCTGTTTTTGTTTTCATTTCGTTCTTTTCAGTTTCACATTTTCTTTGCTGTCTCACCTTCTGCGCCTTTCGGCACATTTGTCTGCGAGGTTCAACTGCAAGCGGCGTGCCAACCGGGAAAACAATCTCTTTAAACGCTCCAATTCATACATTAAACGTTGATATTCAGTATCTTATACAATTGGCTGACTGCCGTGTCAACTGACGCCAAACCAGCCCAAGTCGTAAAGTCTTTCGACAGATCCCTCCAATTGGAACCTTAACGACCGCGTAACACACTCATGACTAACACGTTGTGCATTTTCTTCAATTTCTGTAAAGACATCCGACAAGCCTTTTTATGCGCCTTTTCCGCAACCACAAACGCACAGAAACATGCCAAGTTGTTGATTTACAACAAGATCCACATCACGACGATAATCGGCGCTACGCATGGCGCCAAATCTCCTTTCAAAACTCGCTCGAATCATTTTTCAACCCGGAAAATCGCCGGCGGGCTTTCGTTGCCATAGCGATTGACAGCGGAAAGTTCGACCGCCTCCGGCAAAGGCGCAGCCGGGCTGGCCTTGATAGTCTCCCCGGTTTTGACGCCGGGCAGGATTTCGGCAGTCCAGTGGCCGTCGGTCTCGGCGCGCAAAACCCACTGCCAGGCCTGGCCGTCGCCGGATTGCCAGCTCAAATTCATTTCCTCGCGCCCGACTACGACGCGCAAAAGCGGGGGCGGCGGCGCGTTGGTGCTCAGCCAGGAGAAGGCCGGCACCAGGGCGGGCGCCGAATATACCGTCTTGAGCAGTGTGGCGGCCACCGCGCCCTGGCCGCGCAACAGCGGCCGGGCATGCCAGAGAATCTCGCCCGACGCCCCCGGTTCGGCGCGCGTCAATTCTATTTCGCGCACGACTTCCCGCGCATCGTCCTGGATGCCCGGCCAGCCGTTGGACTTCATGCCCGGCCAGAGATTGCGGCGGCGCGGGTTTTGCGCGGCCCACCACCGCAAGAGCACCGGGAAACTTTGGGCCTTCTGCTCCACCGGCCAGTAAAGTTGCGGGGCGATGTAATCGAGCCAGCCCTCCTGGAGCCATTTGCGGGAGTCGCAAAAAAGTTTGTCATAAGCGTCGAACCCGGTGATCTGGGGCGGGTTGCCGGGACGCCAGATGCCAAAGGGGCTGATGCCAAACTTGACCCAGGGCTTTTCCTTTTTGATGCCCTCGGCCACCGCCCGCACAAACTGATCCACGTTCTCCCGCCGCCAGTCTCCGCGCGACAATTTCCCGCCCCCGGCCTGGTAGCGCGCCCAGGAGGCGCCGTCCGGAAAATCCAGTTCTTGACTGTGCGCGTTCGTGTCCGCCTTTTCCGGGTAGGGATAGAAATAATCGTCGAAATGAACCGCGTCGATGTCGTAGCGGCGCACGACGTCGAGGATGACGCTCAAGGAATAATCGCGCGCCCCCGCTTCGGTGGGGTCAAGCCAGAGATATTTCCCATAAGCGCGGACCCACTCCGGATGGCGGACGTTGACGTGCTGGGGAGCGGCGGGCGTGGCCTGGTCGCGCAGCCGCACGCGATAGGGGTTGAACCAGGCGTGCAACTCCAAAGCCCGCTTGTGCGCCTCGGCCACCGCGAATTCCAGCGGGTCGTAATACGGCGAGGGGGGCTGGCCCATCCGGCCGGTCAGGTACTCCGACCACGGCTCGATCCTGGAATCGTAAAGGGCGTCGCAACTGGGGCGGACTTGAAAGATGATGGCGTTGAAATGGAGCGCGGCCGCCTGGTCCAGCAACTCAATCAGTTCCTCCTTCTGTTGCCGCGCGCTCAGCCCGCGCCGGCTGGGCCAATCGATATTATTGACGGTGGCCACCCACAGCCCCCGAAACTCGCGCTCCACCGGCGGCGGCGGGGGGGAGTCCCCGGCCGCCGGCGCCGCCCGGAGGGGAAAGGCAGCGACCAGACCGCACAGGACGGCGGGCAAAGCTCGATTCAGCATGACTGCAAAACAAACCAATAGCGGACTTGCCGACGCTTGGAAAGACTGAAAACCCAGGGCCAGGCCCGCGGCAGGGCGAATTGACGAAGGCAGGCAAGGGAAGGATTTGAAGAGGGGTCGAATGGGCCCCGCGCAAGTGGCGGGAAAGGGTCGCAATTATCAGCAATCATTGGCATTTTTGAGGGTTTTGGAGTGCGAGGGAGTCCCAGAAAGGGAGGCTGGCTTTGGGCGGAGCAGATGGAGATGGCACTAAAAACCTTGAACAGGAGCAAACGGAGGCACAGAGGAAAAGCTTTGGCGTGAACGGGCATTGGGAATTGGTCATTGAAAATTTGTCATCTGTAATTGGAGCGCGGAAGGGGGGGAGAAAGGAGAGGGAGACGGGGTCTGTCGTTCATAAAATGAGGGGAAAGAAAAAAATAGTGTTAATAGTTTAGCAGTTTCACTAATTCTAACGCGGATGGATAAGATTATATTATTTATGTCGGATGTGGGACCGGAGGTCTCCCGCGACGGGCGCGATGAACGCAAGGCGTTGAAGGAGAGATGGATGGAACAAATATAGCGCAGGGTACGGCGCACAGTGATGAGCGCAAGGCGGGGAGTTGAGGAGAACAAGGAGCCGTTGGGCGGCGGGGCGGCGGGTTGAAAATCTTCAACTCTATACGTGGAGATTGCCAAGAGCGGCGCGCCGGGAGGAAGGGGACGGAAAAGGGTGGCGCGGGCGGTTTGGGCGCCTGCTTGATCGACCCGCGATTTTCCCAATAAGGGCATCATCCATGCCTTCACGCGCAGGAGTTGATCA
>Ga0326727_10005579_pt1 | contig 35762 bp, 28 predicted proteins | sample MB2enrmetagenome_FD_207643 | JGI IMG/M metagenome (GOLD analysis project Ga0326727, IMG submission 207643) | Lab enriched peat soil microbial communities from McLean, Ithaca, NY, United States - MB29MY | ecosystem: Environmental > Terrestrial > Soil > Wetlands > Peat | place: USA: New York...
ACCAACGTTCTTTTCGGCGGCTTCGGCGCGGTAATCGCGGAGGCCTCGGCCGACACCGGCGGAGTGATGCGCGAGATATCGCTGGACGACGCCGCCATGCAGCTTGCGTTTGCCAACAGCGTCATCTTCGTCCCCGGATACGGCCTGGCCACAGCCCAGGCTCAGCACGCCGTGCGCGAGCTGGCCGAGCTGCTGGAGTCGCGCGGAGTCACCGTGCGCTACGCCATCCATCCCGTCGCCGGCCGCATGCCCGGCCACATGAACGTACTGCTGGCCGAGGCCAACGTACCCTACTCCTCGCTGTACGAGATGGAGCAGATCAACCCCGAGTTCCCCTCCACCGATGTGGCTGTGGTGATTGGCGCCAACGACGTGGTCAACCCCGACGCGCGCGACAATCCAAAGTCGCTCATCGCCGGAATGCCCATCCTGGAAGTTGACCGCTCCAAGAGCGTCATCGTACTCAAGCGCGGGCAGGGACGCGGCTTCTCCGGACTGGAGAACCCGCTCTTCTTCAAGCCCAACACCAACATGCTCTACGGAGACGCCAAGAGCACCCTCAGCCACCTTGCGCAGGCCGTCCAGCGCGTCTAGGTGCATTTTCGGAATACACGTAAACTTTTCGAAGATCATGCCAGGTGGTTTTTCTTGAGGAAAATCCACTGGAATACAGTGGCTTCGGTCTACACCAATTCCGAAGATGCTCTAGGCAGAACCAGAGTAATAGTGCCCAAGCGAAGTGCATCGAAGCTGGCTTTTACTTCCACCCCAGCGACGACGACCTGTCGCTGGGGAACCCGTTGAGGGAAAGGCCAATCGGCTGGATTGCCACCTTGGTATCCCTACTCTGGTTTCGCTCTGATCGATGCTCAGGCCCGTGAAGCAGGCGGGCGGTCTGTTGCGCGACGATCGGGTGTGGGTAGAGCGGGCAGTGTCACCGTGACCTCGGTGCCCTTCCCTATGTCACTCTGGATCTGGATGGTCCCGTTCGAGCGCTCCACGATGGCCTTGCAGATGGAGAGGCCAAGCCCTGCTCCGCCGCTGGCCCGGCTGCGCGAACGATCGGCACGATAGAAGCGATCGAAGACATGGGGCAGCGCCGATTCGGGTATGCCTTCGCCCTGGTCTTCGACTCGCAGCTCCGTAACTCCATCGTGTGCCTGCACCACGGCGCGGACGCGCCGGTACGGGCCGCTGTTCTGCAAGGCGTTCACGATCAGGTTCGAACAAAGCACATCCGCGTCGTCAGGTAACATGGCGACAAAGCGCGCCTCGCCCTCTCTGATCTCCAGCACAACCTGTTTCAGCTCGGCGAGCGGCTGCAGCCGTTCCGTCACCTTGCGCAATATCGATTGCAGATCGCACGAAGCGTTCTTCTCCAGTGGGGATTCTTCCAACCGCGCCAACATAAGCATGCGACTGATGAGTTCTTCCATGCGCTCGCAATCGAGCAGCAGGCCCTCAAGCCCGGCCTCGTACTGCTCCACCGTTCGCGGCGCCATGGACAGGAGTTGCAGGCTGGACTTCAACACCGCAATCGAAGTCTTCAACTCGTGCGCAGCATCTCCTGTGAGCTGACGCTGGCGCTCGAAGGATTGTTGCAGTCCCTTCAATAGCACTTGGATAGAGAGCGCGATGGGAGCCAGTTCAGAGGTGCGCAGCACAGCGGCAGGCGACATAAACTCCCAGGAGCGCGTTGAGACGCTCCCGGCGATCGCGGCAAGCTCCTGTAGCGGCGAGAGACGGCGGCGCAGGAACCAGACCAGCGCGATGCCGGTGACGGCCAACAACAGCGCGCTTGCCGCAATGTAAAACCACACCGCCTCCACGGCTCCATGCCATAGATCGCGGGTGGGCGAGGCATACAGGACGGTGACCGTGCGGCGATAACCACCGTGCTCTTCGCGGTCGATCACGCGCACTCCGTCAAAGCGCAGCGCGCGGTAGTACTCGCGTCCGGCCCTGAAGTTGAAGTAACCGGGAGCTTGCGTAGAACTCAGAGCTGCGAGCAGCCCGGCGGGCGAGTCGGGCGAGTGGCCCAACACGCGTCCCGCAGGATTCAGCACCTCGTAGACATCCTGCGCGGGCAGGACCAGCTCCGTGGGGTCGACGGTGACGTTGTCCTCGGGGTCTTCGGCGTCCTGCACAGCTCCCATCAGCGAGTCGGCGCGGCCACGCAGCATCACGTCGAAAGCGCGCCGCCTGCCGTGCATTTCGTGGCCGATGGCGACCGCGGAGAAGAGCGCGGCGCAGAGCATCTCCGCCAGCAACACTCCGCCGATCAATTGACGGCTGAGTGAATGCGTCCTGATCGCCGCGGCGCTCATTGCTGCTGCTCCGGCGCTTCCAGGCGATAGCCGCGCCCGCGTAGGGTGGCGATGGTGGTCTCTTCGCCCACCGCGCGCAGCTTCTTGCGCAGGTTGGAGATGTGCGCTTCAATCACATTGGAGTGGTGCTGCCAGTTGTAGTCGTACAGGTGCTCCAGCAGTTCGCGCGCGGAGACGATGGCGCGCGGGCGGAAGATCAGATACTCCAGCAGGCGGTACTCGGTGGGCGAGAGGTCGATCAGCTCGCCCGCGCAGCGCACCGTCTGCTCCACGGAATTCAGGCTGATGCGGCCCACCGTCAACACCGGGTGCGAGGCGCCCTTGCCACGGCGGATCAGCGCCTTGGCCCGCGCCAGCAGTTCGCCCAGGTCGAACGGCTTGGTCAGATAATCGTCAGCCCCGGCGTTCAGCAGCTCCACCACCTGTGCCGGCTGATCGCGCGCGGTCAGGATCAGGATGGGCGTTGTGTCTTTGCGACGGCGCACCTGGCGCACGATGCTGAGGCCATCCAGGCCAGGCAGCATCAGGTCCAGCAGCAACAGGTCGTAGTGCTTGAATTCGGTCAGCGCTGCGCCGTCCGTGCCGTTCCCGGCGCAGTCCACCGCGAAGCCGCAGCGCTGGCGCAGAGCTTCGGCAATATTGCTCGCGAGCCGGGCTTCGTCCTCTACGATCAGCACTCTCATAAGAGATCAACCTACTCTACATAGCACTCTCTTAATCTTTGCTTAAGCCCATACTGGCACAGTTACACTTGGAGCGATGGAAACCTCGCTACCCTCTCGTAGTGAAGCATACACTGGCCCGGGTACACTGGGTGCAACGAACGGTCAGTGTGGTTCTAGTTATGCATAAACGGTACCGATTGAGCCATATGCCACTTCTTCGCGCACGATTGAGTCTTCCGCTCCAGGGCAGGCGCAAGCTCCTGCTTCCACTCGTCTTTCTCGCAATACTTGCTTCGACGGGCTTCGCCTTCGCGCAGACGCCGCAACGCGCAGCATTGCAGCAACCTGCACCGCTGGCTGCACAGCAAGCCTCCGCTGCGTCTGCGCAGGCATCGCCCGCTGCCATCAGCCTGGACGAAGCGATTGCCCGCGCGCGCGCCTCGGAGCCCGCCTTCGCTGCGGCTGCGGCCCAGGCGAATAATGCCAAGCTGGATCAGTCCATCGCCAAGTCGGCGCTGCTGCCCAACGCCATCTATAACAACCAGTTCATTTACACCCAGGGAGGCGCTGGGATCATTGGTGATCCGGCAAAGGTGAAAGACCCCCTGCAGAGGACCTCCTCGTTGCCGCGCTTCATCGCCAACAACGGCGTACACGAATACCTCAGCCAGGCTTCGGTTACGGAGAACATTGGTCCGCAGCAGTTCAATGCCGTCAGCAAGGCAACGGCCTCGCTCTCCGTGGCCACGGCCGAGCTTGAGATTGCTCGCCGCGGCCTGGTTGCCACCGTGGTCGGCCTCTTTTACGCATCGTCCACTGCAGAGCACCGGATTGCGGTGGCCCAGCGCGCCGCCAACGAGGCCGCCAGCCTGACGACTCTCACCCAGCAGCGCGAGACGGCCCGTGAGGCTGCCCACGCCGACGTCGTCAAGGCCCAGCTTGAGCAGCAGCAGCGCGACCGCGACCTCGCCGATGCAAAGCTCGATGCAGAGAAGGCCCGTCTCGATCTCGCCGTTCTCCTCTTTCCCGATCCGCGCACGCCCTACACGCTGCTTGTGCCAGACATGCCCCCGGTGCCGGCGCGCGCCGACGTGGAGGCCGCGCTAGCCAAGAACAATCCTGAACTCGCCAGTTCGTTGGCCAGCTCGCATCTGGCCAACCTGAATGTCACCTCCGCCCGGCTTGGTTACCTGCCCGTCCTGTCCCTCAATTACAGCTACGGCATCGACGCCTCCCAGTTCGGGCTCTACAACGTCCTGGGTGACCACAACCTTGGCTACTCCGCCAGCGCCACGCTGAACATTCCCCTCTGGGACTGGTTTGCCACCGCCAACCGCATACGCCAGAGCGAGTTCAACCGCGACACAGCGCGCACGGAGCTCAGCAACACGCAGCGTAAACTGATCGCCGCGTTGGATGAGGACTACGCCGAAGCAGTGGCCGCGCACGACCAGCTCGACAGCCTTAACCTAAGCGTAACAACGGCTGCGGAGGGCCTGCGCCTTATGCGGCTGAGCTATACCGCCGGAGAAACCCCCATTCTTGAAGTTGTCGATGCGGAGAACTCGCTGACCGCCGCCGAATTAGCCCGCGAGGACGGCATTGTCCGCTATCAGACCGCGCTCGCAAACCTTCAGTTGCTGACAGGAACGATCTAATTTATGAAGCCGCCAAGCCTCTTCCCAAACCTTACATCGCGCACACTCCAGCATTCGGCCCTCCTCCTCTGCGCATCGCTGTTGTTGCCTCTCGGCTGCAAGAAGGCCGAAGAGGAACCCACGCCGGAGGTCAACGTACAGGCCGCGCATCCGCAGCAGGGCAGCATCTCGGAGCAGATTGCCGCCGACGCTATCCTTACCCCGCTGGCGCAGGCCGCCATCTCGCCCAAGGTAACTGCGCCGGTAAAGCAGTTTTATGTGCAGCGCGGCTCGCGCGTTCATGCGGGCGAACTGCTTGCTACGCTCGAGAACAACGACCTTACCGCCGCGGCGCTGGACAACAAGGGCAGTTACACCGCATCGCAGGCCACCTTCGAGACCGCAACCAAGGCCACCGCGCCCGAGGACATGACCAAAGCCAGGCTCGACCTGGCGCAGGCCAAGGCCAATCTCGATCTCGCCCAGTCCATCGTGACCGCGCGCAGCCAGCTCTTCACCCAGGGAGCCATTCCCGGACGCGATCTGGACACCGCGAAGGCGGAACTGGTGGAATCGCAGGCGACCTATGACATCGCGAGCCAGCACCTGCAGTCGATGCAGAACGTCAGCAACAAGGCAGCCTTGGATAACGCACAGGGAAACCTCGACTCCGCCAAGGGGAAGTACCTCGGCGCCCAGGCTGAACTCAGCTATACCGAGATTCGCAGCCCGATCGACGGCGTAATCACCGACCGCCCGCTCTTTGCCGGCGAGACAGCGGCCGCAGGCACGGCCCTGGTTACTGTGATGGACACCTCCGCACTGATCGCCAAGCTGCACATCGCCCAGGTGCAGGCCCAGCAGCTCGCGGTTGGCGCACCGGCCACGCTCTCCGTCCCAGGCGTTGAGCAGCCCGTGCCCGCCAAGGTTTCTCTGATCAGTCCTGCGCTTGACCCAGGCAGCACAACCGTCGAGGTGTGGCTGCGCGTCGAGAACCCCAGGGGCGTGCTCAAGGCGGGAACGCCCGTCCACGCGTCCATCCAGGGCCGCACCATCTCCAACGCGCTCACCGTGCCCGCGGAGGCGATCCAGAGTAGCCCGAACGGAAGCAGCAAGTTTGTTCTGGTGATCGCGCCGGATTCCACCGCGCACAAGAAGACGGTCACGCTAGGAATTCAAAACGCGGACGAAGTGCAGATTCTCAGTGGCCTCACTCCACCCGACATGGTGATCTCTACCGGGGCCTATGGACTGGATGAGAACACCAAGGTCAAGATCGGCGCTGCCGCTGACTCCGATTCCGGAAAGGATGCCGACGACAAGTGAGCCTGCGCGCGTCCAACCCATCCGCTGACCAAGCGCAGGAGTCGTCGTTCTGGCTCTCGCGCATGTCGCACACCATCTTCTTTCTGGTCATTGTGCTCTCCCTAGCCGGCGTCTATGCGGCGTTCCAGGTACCCACGGCAGTCTTCCCCGACACCAACTTTCCCCGTGTCGTCATCGGCGTCGATAACGGCGTCATGCCGGTTGAGCAGATGCAGGTCACTATCACCAAGCCCATCGAGGACGCGGTCAACAGCGTTCCCGGCCTGCTCACCGTGCGCAGCACCACCAGTCGCGGCTCGGCCGAGGTCAGCCTTTTCTTCGACTGGAACGTCGATATGTTCCACACCTTGCAACTGGCCGACGCAGCGCTCTCCAAGGTCCGCCAGACGCTGCCTGCAACCGCCGTCATCACCACCAACCGGCTCACCTTCGCAACCTTCCCCATCCTCGGCTATGCGCTGACGGCGGACGACCGCGGGCCAGACACCATCTCGCCCACGCGCCTCTGGGAGATTGCAACCTACGACCTCAAGCCGCCCCTGAACCGCGTCGCCGGCGTCAGCACAGTCACGGTGCAGGGCGGACAGGTGCCTGAGGTCCACATTGTTCCCAACATGGCGCGCCTGCAGAACTCCGGCGTCACGCTCACCGATCTGGTCAACGCGGTGCAGAACTCCAACATCATCGAATCGCCCGGTCTCTACCAGGCCAACCACGAGCTCATCCTCGCGCTGGTGGGAGCGCAGGCGCACGATCTTGCACACCTCACCTCGCTGGTGGTGAAGACAACCGCCAACGGCGCTCCCGTGCGCATCTCGGACGTGGCGGAAGTACACACCGGCACCGAGCCTGTGTACACCACGGTGACCGCCAACGGCGTTCCCTCCGTGCTGCTCAACATCGCCCGCCAGCCTACCTCCAACACCGTTCAGGTTGCCAACGGCGTCGCAGATGAGGTCGAACAACTTAGCAATATCCTGCCTGCCGGAGTTCATCTCGCCCCGTTCTACGACCAGTCCGAACTGGTGCGCGAGTCCATTGCCAGCGTGCGCGACGCCATCTTCATCGGGCTTGTGCTGGCGTGTATGATTCTCTTCCTCTTTCTGCGCGACTGGTCCAGCTCGCTGGTCGCGGGCCTGGTGATTCCTGTAACCGTTGCGGTTACGATTCTCTTTCTCTGGGTGATCGGACAATCGTTCAACCTGATGACGCTCGGCGGTCTCGCCGCTGCCATCGGCCTGGTGATCGACGACGCCATCGTGGTGGTGGAGAACATCGTCGTGCATCGCGACGCGGGCCAGTCGCGTACAACCGCCATTCGCATTGCGCTGCACGAACTCGCCACGCCACTAGTCTTCTCGACGATTACCCCGGTTGTTGTCTTCCTTCCTCTGATTGCTACAACGGGCGTCACGGGCAGCTTCTTCCGCGCGCTGGCTGTCACCATGACCGCTGCGCTGCTCACGTCGCTGGCGCTGGCGGTGACGTTTACGCCCGCGCTCTCGCTCTCGCTGCTGGGTGACCGCAAGTTGGCCGGCGGCAAGGCCCACAGGCCGCTGTTTCCATTTTTCACCCACGGCAAGGCGGTCGACGGCCCGGCTGTACTGGATGCGGAGCCCTCTGCCATTGCACCGCATCCGCCTGGTTCCGCTCTTGAAGCCGCGCACGCGGGACATATTGACGGGCCCGTGATGCGGCGTGTTCTTAGCTTCCACGCGCGCGCGCTCACTTGGGCGCTGACCCGGCCCATCGCTCTCGCCGCGCTCTGTATCGCGCTTGTCGCGGCCACCTGGTTTGCTTACAACGCACTCGGCTCCGATCTGCTGCCGGAGATGGACGAGGGCGCCTTCATCCTCGACTACCTCACCCCCGCAGGCACATCGCTCACCGAGACCAACCGCATCCTCCAGCACGTCGAGCAGATCCTGCGCAGTACGCCCGAGGTGGAGATCACCAGCCGCCGCACCGGCCTTCAGATGGGTCTCGCTGCGGTCACCGAGGCTAACACTGGAGACTTCACGGTGCGCCTCAAGAAAGACCGCGACCGCGACATTGACGATGTCATGGAGGACATCCGCGACAGGATCAGGAAGTCGGAACCAGCCCTCGACATCGAGTTCACCCAGGTCCTGCAGGACATGATCGGCGACCTCTCCAACTCGCCGGAGCCCATCCAGATCAAGCTCTTCTCCAGCGATGCCGCGCTGCTCAACCAGCTCGGTCCCAGGGTAGAAGATGCCATCAAGAAGATTCCCGGCGTGGTCGACACGCAGAACGGAGTGGACAACACCATCTCCGGCCCTGCCACCAGCTTCCAGATCGATCCGGACATCGCCGGCCGCCTTGGCTTCACGCCCAGCGAGGTTGCCGACGACGCCACCGCGATCCTCGACGGCCTGCCCACCTCCGAGCCCATGATCGTCAGTGGCCGCCCTTACACCATTCGCGTCCGCCTGCCGGAGGAGACGCGCGCCTCGCTGGACTCGATCCAGAACACGGTCTTCAACTCCAGCACCGGCCACACCGCCTCGCTGGGATCGCTGGCACAGGTGACCCAGCTTCCGCCGCAGAATGAGATCCTGCGCGAGAACCTGCAGCAACTCATCACGGTCACCGGTCGCCTAGAGGGCTCCGATCTCGGCACCGCCATGCAGCGGGTCCAGACCACCGTGCAGAATCTCCACATCCCCTCCAGTGTGCGCATTGAGTACGGCGGCACCTACCAGGAGCAGCAGAAGTCCTTCCGTGACTTACTACACGTTCTGGTTCTCGCTCTTGTGCTGGTCTTCGGTGTTTTGCTCGCCGAGTTCCGCAACTTCTCCGCACCCATCGCCATCCTCACCAGCTCCGTACTCTCCATCTCCGGCGTGGTGATCGCGTTGCTCATCACGCGCACCGACTTCAACGTCGCCAGTTTCATGGGACTCATCATGGTGATCGGTATCGTGGCAAAGAACGGAATTCTGCTGCTCGATGCCGACGAGAAGTTCCGCGCCCAGGCCTCATCGGATCGGCAACAACTGGGTGCCCCATCCATCGCGGTCTCATCGCGATGGGTGGGAGACGATCGCGACCTGGCCCGCGAAGCAATGCTGCACGCCGCCCAGCGCCGTCTTCGCCCCATTGTCATGACCGCGATTGCGGCGGTCTGCGGAATGCTTCCGCTGGCCTTCGCCATCGGGTCGGGCTCGCAGATGCTTCAGCCTCTCGCCATCGCCGTCATCGGCGGCCTGCTCATCTCGGTGGTCCTGTCGCTCATCGTCACGCCGGCCATCTACTACCGCCTGACGCGCAGCCGCCACGCCTGAGGCGGCTGAGGAAAAAGGCTGTTTTGGCGCTGCGAGCAAAAAGCCCGAGGCTAAAGCCCGTTGATTCTACTTGGCTTATTCAGGGGGCTGAAGCCCCCTGCTCCCTCCCAAAGGCAAAAACATGAGTTTTTCCGCAGCCTGTGATGCCCCCAGTGATGCCGCGCAACTGAACTCAATCCATGGTTGACTCCTCCCTGGATGGACAAGCTCCGCCGCCCTGGCAGAGCTGCGAAATCCGCTAAGATAGAGGCGGTGGAATAACCGCGCGACAGGGAGCCAGACCATGGAGATGGAACAGCTAGGCAATTCGGAGATGTGGCTGACGCCGATCGGATTTGGCGCGTGGGCCATCGGCGGCGGCAATTGGGCCTTCGCCTGGGGGCCGCAGGACGATAACGCATCCATCGCGGCCATCCGCAAGGCCATCGACCTCGGCATCAACTGGATCGACACGGCGGCGATCTACGGCCTTGGCCACTCCGAGACGATCGTCGGCCAGGCGGTGAAGCAGTCGCCGGTTAAGCCCTTTGTCTTCACCAAAAGCGGCATGGTGTGGGACGACAGGCGCGGCATCCGTCGCACCCTGCTGGAGATCCGCCGCGAAGTCGAAGACAGCCTGCGCCGCTTGCAGGTGGACGTCATCGACCTCTACCAGATCCATTGGCCGGTGGAGGATGCTGACATCGAAGAGGGATGGACTGCGATGGCCGAGCTGAAGCACGCGGGCAAGGTGCGCCATATCGGCGTCTCCAACTTCTCAGTGGCGCAGATGGAGCGCTGCCTGAAGATCGCTCCCATCACATCGCTACAGCCGCCCTACTCGTTGCTCAACCGCTCGATTGAGACGGAGATTCTGCCCTTTTGCATGGACCACGGGATCGGCGTCATCAACTACTCGCCGCAGGCATCCGGCCTGCTGAGCGGCGCGATGACCAAAGAGCGGATCGCCAGGCTGCCGGAGGACGACTTCCGGCGCAACGCAAAGCAGTTCCAGGAGCCGCTGTTGAGCCGCAATCTGGCCCTCGCCGGGCTGCTGGGGCAGATTGGAGCCCGCCGCGGCGTCTCGGCGGGCGTGGTCGCTATTGCCTGGACGCTGGCCAACCCAGCTATTACCGCAGCCATCGTAGGCGCACGCAGCCCGCAGCAGGTGGAGGGGGTATGGCCGGCTGTGACGGTCCACCTCACCGAGGAGGAAATGCAGGAGATTCAGTCCTTTATGAACGCTACCCCCTGATTGTGGAGTTGCTCCGCTCATAACGCCGTAGGACGGCGCCGAACACAGAGGGTGGGGGGCGACACGGAAATGGATGGGCCGCCCAGCCATGCCGAACCCGTCTTGGTTACTTTTTCCCATTAATACAACTTATGTGTCATTGTGCGCGGAAGGAGAGTGGCACAATGATCATGTAGCATAAACTTTGGTAACCACGGTGCTCCGGGAGGAGCGCGTCTGGGGTTCTCCAAAGGAGGCATTTTGGCCGAGTGGCAAGAGCCTGGAGCGAGGGGTGCTATCCGGACAGCAGTCCGGTTCCCTCTCAGGCTTGCGCTCCATTTAAAGACGGAGGGCGGAGTGGTCGAAGCCACCACCAGAGATATCTCCTCCAACGGGCTCCTGTTCGAAACAAAGGTTCTGCCGGAAGTTGGCAATCGCATCGAGTTCACCATGGATATGCCATCGGAAGTCATGGGCTGGGCCAGCGATGTTTCCATTCAGTGCACGGGACGAGTCGTCCGCCATCAACATATAGGTAAAGAATCGATGGTGGCCGCGGTGATCGACGAATACACTCTCAGGGTTTAAACGATGACGTCAACTCTCAATTCGGTAAAGTCCGCGCACAACGGCCATGCCCCGTCCACCCTCAACGGTCATAATCCATCCACCCAGAACGGCCCTGCGCAGTCCAGCGCGACCACCGGAATACGTGTCATTCTGGCCGACTCCCAGACCATCTACCGCGTGGGCATGAAGAAGGTCTTCGCTCTGGAAGACGACATCCGGGTGGTAGCGCAGGCCGAGTCGTTCGCCAATCTGCTGGCCGCGCTGGAACGCTACCCGACCGATGTCGTGGTGCTCGAAGGACAGCTCATCGCCGGTACCGTCGACGCCATCCCGGAGTTGGTGAAGCACAGCCCCGACGCCAAGATCATCGTCCAGGTTGTGGAGTCCGACGAAGATAACATCGTGGAGCTATATCGCCGCGGCGTGCGCGGTGTTGTGCCCCGCTCCATCTCCCCGGACCTGCTGGTCAAATGCGTTCGCAAGATCGCCGACGGCGAGACCTGGATCGACAATCAGTCCATCAGTTGGGTCATCGAAGCCTATCGCTCCCAAGCCAGCTCGCTCACCAGCCCGCGCGTTCTGCCCAAGATCACCAAGAAAGAGTTGGCCATCATCAGTTGCATCACCCGCGGCATGCGCAATAAGGAGATCGCCTACCAGATCGGCACCACCGAGCAGGTCATCAAGAATTACCTGCGCAAGGTGTATGACAAGCTGGGCGTCAGCGATCGCCTGGAGCTCGCGCTCTACTGCCTGCACCACCAACTGCTCAAGAGCTATGTGCAGGAGCCCGAGGTCATCCCAATGCCTCCGATGGCCCAGGTAACGCCGCTGCGCGCCAAGATGTAGCCTTGCCCTGCATTCCATACAGGTAGAACCGTGCATCCATCCGGAATGCTAAGATTCTGCGGTGCCATTATTCAGTGAGATCCGCGCGCTGACCCGAGTGCAGCGCAACACGTTCTGTGCCTGTTTCCTCGGCTGGACGTTGGATGCCTTCGACTTCTTCCTGCTCACTTTCTGCCTGAAGGCGATCGCCACGGACTTCCACGTCGGCGTCAAACAGGTGGCCGAGGCCATCTTCTGGACGTTGGTGATGCGCCCCGTCGGGGCACTGCTGTTCGGCGCGATGGCAGAACGATACGGCCGCCGTCCCACCCTGATGCTCAACGTCGTCGCCTTCTCCGTCTTTGAACTGGCCTCCGCCTTCGCACCCACGATGCATAGCTTTTTGATATGCCGTGCTCTCTTCGGCATCGCCATGGGAGGCGTGTGGGGTGTCGGCGCCGCGCTCGCCCTGGAGACGCTCCCCGCCCGGGGGCGCGGCTTCTTCTCCGGCCTGCTGCAGGAGGGCTACGTCGTCGGCAACCTGCTGGCCGCCGCGTTATTCGGCCTCTTCTTTCCCTACCTGCATGGCTCCGGCATGATGACAAACTGGCGCGTGATGTTCATGGTGGGAGCGCTGCCCGCTCTGCTCGCCTTCTACCTGCAATTCAAGGTGGAAGAGTCGCCCGTATGGCTTGCCGGTCGCGATCGGCGGCGCATGGCCCCAGGGTTGCGCTTCGACTTCGCGCGTTTGGACACGAGCATTGAGACCTCGCTCGGCTACCTGCCCAGCTTTCTCTTCCTGGTCGTTCTGATGACCGCGTTCACTTCGTTCAGCCACGGCACGCAGGACCTGTACCCGACCTTCCTGCTCGACCGTGGCCTCAGCGACGGCCACGTCGGACTGATTGCCGCCATTGCCAATATCGGAGCGTTCGTCGGCGGCATATGCTGCGGCGCGCTCTCTGAGAAGCTTGGCCGCAGGAGGACCATCCTGCTGGCCGCGCTCTTCGCCATTCCCATGGTTCCGCTGTGGGCATGGTCGCACTCCATGGCTGCGCTGGCCACGGGCGGGTTCCTGATGCAGTTCATGGTGCAGGGCGCGTGGGGAATCATCCCCGCGCACCTGAACGAGCTGGCCCCCGGTCCAGTGCGCGCCGTCTTTCCCGGCGTCGCCTACCAGCTTGGCAACCTGCTCTCGTCGCGCAATGCGGTCTTCCAGGCGGCCTACGCCACGCGCCACAACAGCGGCGCATTGAACGTCGCGCTCTCCGGGACGGTGGTGATCGTCGCCATTGTCGTTGCCACGGTTGCCGCGCTTGGGCCTGAGGCCAAAGGAAGCGATCTCGCTGAACTTAAGGCGCCGTGATCACAACGTAGCGATCGGTCGTCTCCCAGCGCATGTGCAGCTCGGTGGATCTGGCCGAGGTGTTCTCGAAGCTGAGGCTCATCCCCTCCTGCGGCGCCGCCATCGGCTTGGCCTGCATGGGAATGCGGCCCAGGTCCATGCTCTCGGTGTAGGTGAGGCCCCACTGCCCGGTCTGGTTATTAATGATGAGCTGCCAGATATCCGCGCTGGGCAGTGTGTAGATCGTATGCGTGCCCGCCGGGACCAGCAGCGTGCCGAACTTTAGCGGCACCGTCGTGATGAGTGTGGTGGCGGGGTTCGCGCCCGTCCGCCACACCTTGCCGTAGGGGACAAGTTCGCCCATGATCTTGCGCCCGCGCATCTGCGGCGAGTTGTATTTGATCGTAATAGTCCCGCCGGCCACGCTGACGTTGGCGGTTGCGGCTGGGCTGTCCAGCGGGGCTGCCGGTTTCGCGCCGCCCATCTGCGCACTGAGCGCCGTCGAGGCGATGGCCAGCATCGTGACCGCGGCGAACACGGCGAGCACGCGAAAGTACGGAATGCGAAGGTGCGATGGATGAACTCTCATGGGGTCTCTCTCTTAGCGGTTGTTGGCGGGGTGAGCGCCGTAACTTCTTTGCGGATGGGTCTGCTTCTCTCCTGCAAACCTCTTCGGCTTCGATGCTCGACCCCGCAAGGATAGCCTGTCAAGCGCACGAGATGCGATGCGGCCTGCGCGCGGATGCCATGCCCCCCACCACCGGATGCGATGCCCGCCCCTCCATGCTAGGCTTGAAATGTGCGCCCGTAGCTCAGCTGGATAGAGCGGCAGCCTCCGAAGCTGTAGGCCAGAAGTTCGAATCTTCTCGGGCGCACCATCTCCTCCTTTGGCCGCACCATCCCCTCTTTCCGGACGCGGGGAGAACCTGCACGAGCGCGGATGGCGGCCTACTTGATCACACCGCGATGGCTGTTGGCGATGAACTCCGCAAGGTACGCGACGTGTTCTGTATCAGCGGAGTCGCCTTCGGCCAGCAGCGTGGCTCGGATGGCAACCAGCGCATCGGTGGTGTTCAGCTTGGAGGCCTGCAGCAAGCGGTATGCCTGGCGTAGCGCCTTCAGTTGCGCCGGAGTGAATCCGCGCCGTTCCAGTCCCACCTTGTTCAGGCCGTAGGCGTGGTTGTTGCGCTCGATGCAGGTCAGCGAGTACGGCAGCACGTCCTGCGTAATCGTCGTTCCTCCGCCGATGTAGGAGTAGCGGCCGATGCGGCAGTACTGGTGTACCGGACAGAGCGCGCCAACCACGGCATAGTCCTCGATAGTGACGTGGCCGGCCAGCGTGGCCGCGTTGGCCAGGATGCAGCCGTCGCCGATCTGCGAGTCGTGTCCGATGTGGACGTAGGCCATGATGAGGCAGCCGGAACCCAGGCGCGTGACGCCACCGCCGCCCGCCGTCCCACGCGAGATGGTGACCGACTCGCGTATGGTGTTGTTGTCGCCCAGTTCGCAGCGCGTGGCCTCGCCAGCGTACTTCAGGTCCTGCGGCGCAATGCCAACGCAGGCGAAGGGGAAGATGCGGTTGCCGCGGCCGAGTGTCAGGTGTCCGTCAAGCACTACATGAGAGACAAGCTCGCAGTCTTCGCCCAGCACGACATCCGGCCCAATAGTGCAGTACGGGCCGATGCTGCAGGATGCTGGAATCTGCGCTCCGGGGGCGACGATCGCAGTGGAATGGATGCTGCTCACTCGGCTGAGGCTCCGGCTGGCGTGACGGCGGGTTCGGCGGGCTTGCGGTTGGTCAACGCGCACATGACGGTGGCCTCGCAGGCCAACTTGCCGTCGACCGTGGCGATGCCGCGCATCTTGACCGCGTTGCTGCGCCAGTTCAGCACGGTGACCTCAATGCGCAGTTGATCGCCGGGAACCACCGGGCGACGGAAGCGCGCGTCGTCGATGCTGGTGAAGACCATCAGCTTGCTGGTACGGTCGGCTGCGGGATACTCAGTGAGCAGCAGCGCAGCGCCGGCCTGCGCGATCGCCTCGATGATCAGCACTCCCGGCATGATGGGGAAGTTGGGGAAGTGGCCGGCAAAGTGCGGCTCGTTGATGGTGACGTTCTTGATGGCAACCACGCGCTTCTTGGATTCCATCTCGATCAGCCGGTCGATCAGCAGAAAGGGATAGCGGTGGGGAAGCAGGGACATGATCTCATTGATGTCCAAGGTCCTGGCGTTGGCGGCGGGCTGGTTGGGGTGGTCGCTCATCTCACGCTTGAGTATAAATGCCGTCACTTCTTCTTGAGGGCGACGCTGGGGTCGAACAGCGAGGGATCCATGGGGAGGTTGTAGACGACCTTGGTGTAGTAGCGCTGGCCGGCTATGTCTCCATTGTGGTAGCGGGTGATAGTCATGGGAGTGGGCAGGCCCTGGATGGTGTGGTAGTCGTCGTAGGTTTCGGACTCCTCGTCGTAGTCGTTGAACTGGGGGTTGCGCCACTTGAATGTGCGGCGGATGGGAAGGTGAGTGGCGGCGTCCAGGTCGATGGTAACGGCGTCGTTATTGGCTGTAAGCACGCTGACGCGGTCGGCCAGCCGCCGCTCTACCATGAGCGTGCGCTCCGCCACGATCAGCACGCCCGGCGCATTGAGCCAGTCGTGGATCACAGTCTCTATGGAATGCGCCTGGCGCCGGTAGTAGTCCTCCACCTGGTCCTTGGGAAGGTCGGTCTGGCCCTTGTAGGTGACCTCGTAGCCGTGGCCCTTGGTCCATATCTGCACCACGTCGATCTTCTTTCCCGGTTCTATCATGCCTCGCTCGGTCAGGAAGCCAACCCGGTCTGCCTCGGGCTGACCGTTCAGAGCCAGGCGGCGCTGCTCGTGGTACTCCGTGATGTAGGGGTTGGGCTGGCCGTGGAAGAAGGAGGAGGTGCGGCCATCGATCTGGATGGTGGCGCGGTTGAGCCACCTCTGGCCGCCCAGCGCTGTAATCATCTGGTCGATGAGCTGGCGTCCGCGCTCGGTGTCACTCTGGCCGGTCGTAGCGGAGGCGGGCGTGGCGCTGGGCAGGTCGGATGCCTGCGCGCGAAGGCTCTGCGGCGCAGCCAGCAGGGTCGCGGCGGCGAGGAGGAACGTGGATGAGACGACGAGGCGCTTCATGCGGAGTGGTCTTCTGGTGCGAACACTGTTCGTTGATCTAAGTATACGGGGCAGCTGGTATTGTTGGATCGCTTGCGCCGGTAACCAGGATCGCGGTTAATGGCAGCCCGCTGGGGCGCCGATGAAGGGGATGTGAGAGCTATCAAACGGCGTCCTGGAGTTGAGATGATGATGCGATTTGCGGCGGTTGTGTTGGTCGCAGGACTTGGCCTTGGGATGGCTGGATGCGGCGACGGCTTGATTCTTCCGCAAGCCGGCGGAGTGAGCAGCGGGCTGATGCTGACGGAGCCCGAGACTAAGGCAAACTACAACCTGAGCGTGGCAGATGGCTCGCTGACGCTGACTGAGATTGCCAGTGGGGGAACGAGTACGGCCGATCCGGGGCTGATCGACCGCATCACCGGGGCGCAGTATTCGGTGAGTGTTACCCGCGGTACGCTGGCCCTGGCTGCGAGCGCGAACACGACACCGGGGGCCTTGCAGATTGGGCTTGCAGACACGGTGACAGCCCGGAACTACGCGCTGGCAGTGGTGAACGGAGCGCTGACTTTGATTCCAGGTTAGACAGGATGTGACATGCTACGACGCCTAGCACTCTCGATAACGCTGCTATTGACCCTTGCACTGACCAATTCCCTGCCTGCGAGAGCGCAGACCAGGACCTTTGTGGCGTATATGGGGAGCTACTCTGCCGAGACGGTTTACAACGTGAACGACATGGTGTCGTTGGGCAGCGATTTTTATATATCGCTGGTGGCCAACAATGGGAACAACCCGCCCGTGACGAGCGCCACGCAGTGGGCGTTGGTAAGCTCCGGCAATGTGACGGCCATAGCAACCGGGGCGACGGCTGTGGAAGGACCAGTTGGACCGGCGGGACCGGCGGGGGCTGCCGGGCCGGTTGGGCCGAGCGGGGCACAAGGAGTGGTTGGGCCAATGGGACCGGCTGGGCCAGTTGGGCCGACGGGACCGGTGGGCGGTGCCGTAGCCGAGACGCGCACCCTGAGCGTGGCGTACCTGAAGGGCTACAACCTGGCAGGGGGCAGCGGCTTGACGTTGTTCGCCGCGACGGGCCCGGGCAATGTGGAGCGCATCCAGTTGGCGGGGGGTTACAGCGCAGGCTCGCCCACACCGATTGCCGCCAATACGCAGCTGACGATTGCGGTGGACGGCAGATCCTATAGCTGCACGCTGGGGATGTTCCTGCTGTGGAATGGCTATTCGACCAGCGATGGGGTGGAGGCGACGAACGACCTTTTCCTGAGCAAGTACTTAGGCATCGCAACAGGGACCCGCCAGAGCGTTGCAGGCTATCGGCGTGTCTATATCAAGTACAACAGCAGCATCCAGATCTCGATCACGACGCCGCCCGGCCCAGGCGTGGTGTGGTGGTCGCAGGTGGACTATTATCCGGGGATTGCCCCAGTCGGGCGCTACCCTGCTACGCGGAATGTCTTTCACATGGTCGCCAATGACTGGGCCACTTCCACAATTGCCGCGAGCCAGGTGCTCACGGTCCTTCCCGCAGTCAGTGGACCGGGAGAGTTGGAGAGCATTTACTTTGTGTCGTCCGCGCCGGGCCAGGTGGAACCGCTCTGGCTTGAGATGAACCCGCAGATTACGGTGGACGGCTCCGACTACCGCTACGGCGGGACGGAGGACTTCTTTGGCAATCAGTTCTATGGCGACCAGTTCCATGGGCGGACGGATGAGTACGGGATTGCACGCTACTACAAATCCAGCCCGCCTGATAACACCACGTACTGGACGGGCTATCGCTACTTTAGGGAGTCTGCGATGCTGTTCAACACCAGCCTGGGGATGACCTGGCAGAACGCCTCTGCGGGGAACGGGCCGGCGACGCGCGTGGGCACGCTGGCGGTGTATTACACGACCAACTAGAACCTTCGCGGCACCGGTGTCAGCCGGTGAGGACGGCACCGCCGTTGACGTTGAAGATTTCCCCGGAGATGAAGCCCGCAAAGGGAGTGCAGAGAAAAAGAATCGGGCCTGCGATCTCGTCGACGTGTCCGGGGCGTCCTACGGGGATGGTGGGGTTCGTGCGGGCAGCGTCCTCAGGGGTGTCAAAGACGGATCCGGTCATCTCGGTATGGGTCCAGCCGGGAGCGACGCAGTTGGCGTAGATTCCGTGCGGGGCCAGTTCGGAGGAGAGCGACTTGGTGAGCGCGATAATGGCGCCTTTGCTGGTGGCGTAGTCGGCGTGGCCTCCTTCGCCGCGCTGTCCGGCAGCAGAGGCAATCAGCACGATGTGGCCTCGCGCTGGCTGCAGCGGGACGCAGCCTGCGGTGATTTGCGGGTCGGCGGCGGGACGGGTGCGGGTGATCATGTGGGCGGCGGCGGCGTGGACCAAGCCGAAGACGCTGTCGACGTTAGTGGCCTGGGTGCGTCGCCATTGGGCAGAGGTCATAGCGGCAACGCTGGTTTCAATGGGCGGCCAGATGCCGTGGTTGGCGACCAGAATGTCTAAATCGCCGAAGGCTTCCAGGGTGCGGGCGATGAGGTCTTCGCCGTCTTCAGGCGTAGCCAACTGCTGCTGGATGGGAAGGCAGACGGAGGTGCCGCCACACTCGGCGGAGAGGGCGTGGGCCTGCTCTGCGGCGGAACGGTAGCTGAACGCGACGCGCGCCCCAGCCCTGCGGAAGAGGCGGACGGTGGCCGCGCCGATGCCGCGCGAGCCTCCCGTGATGAGGGCAGTGCGGCCGGCAAGCGAGAGGGTAACGCCGTCAGTGGGATGGGATTTATGGCTCATGGCTCCATTTTGCATCAGTGGAACGTGCCGGCATCGGATAAAATCAGCTACCGTACAGTATTCGGGCTAGGTAACTCATCTATAACTGAGGAGCAAAATGCGATGAAGAGTGCGGTGCTGATCGCGCGTATTCTACTGGGCCTGGTGTTTGTGGTCTTCGGGTTCAACAAAATCATTCCATTCATGCATGCAACCATGCCACCCGGCGATGCGGGCTCGCTGATGGGGCTGATGTTCACCCACGGGTGGCTGACGTTCTATGGATTTATAGAGACCGCAGGCGGTCTGATGCTGCTCTTCGGGCGGTATGTGCCCCTGGCGTTGACCCTGCTTGCGGGGATGATTACCAATATCCTGCTCTTCGGGATCACGCTTGTGCCTTCCAGCCTAAAGATCGGATTAGTGGTCGGATTACTGGAAGCCTTCCTGGTGTATGCGTATCGGGCCTCGTTCGCCGGGATATTCAACCGCAGGGCGCAACCGTCCTAAGACAGGAGTTTTGCTGGTTGGCGCTGCAGGTTGCGAGTGCGGCTCGGCGGATATCGAAGACGTCTACTTCGCCTTCTTCGAGCGGGCTTCCAGCAGCTTGCGCCGCGCGGCAATAAAGCGCCGCTGCTGGGCGGCGGACAGGGCAAGCGTGGCGCGGACCTTTCTGGGCAGCTTGGCCAGGATGATCTCATGCGCGGCGCGCAGTTCGCGCTGCCACTCCGCATCGCTGAAGACCTCCCAGCGCTCGGCTGCAACCCAGTGGATGCGGGCGAAATAGGGCGCGGGAACCAGGCCGTCACGCTCCAGCAGCTCGGCGTAGCGCTCGGGCCCGGCCGCATAGGAGAGGAGCAGGTGGGGTCTGCCCGAAACCCAGGTCTCAGAATCGAGACCTGGGGCACCCGCACCCGATGGTTCATCCAGGTTGACGAGCGCGAACATCTTGCCGCCAATCGCCTTGTCGCCCACCCAGTAGACCAGGTTCGCGCCCCACTGCATCGTCTCCGCCACATGCGGCAGGCTCAGCAAATACACGCGCAGGCGTTCTGCATCCATGGGGAAAAGATACAGGGCGCGGTGTTTAGGGTTCAAGTCCAGCGGGGTCGTCTGTGCCTAAGATGGCATCCAGAGGGTGTGATGGACATCACTGCAAGCGCAATGGTTGTGGCGTAAGTTCCCGCCAGAGGGAAGTCTGATGAAAATTCGTTGCGAACACAATCACCTCTCCAAGTTGGTTCTAGGCATGGCTGGGTTTGGATGCTTTGCCGGGTTACTGCTCTTCGCGGGCTGCAACAAGCCTGCCCCTGTGGATACCAAGGCCGTGGAACTGGCGGTCAAGAATGTCGATGCGCAAGTTTCCAAGGCGGCGGAGGCGCACGATCTTGCCACCCTGCTCTCCTTCTACGCCGATGACGCGGTATCGCTGCCGGCCAACGAAGAGTTGCTCACCAACCATCCGGACATGCGAAGCTCGTGGATCGCTCGGCTGGCTCCCGGCGTCAGCCTCTCCTGGACCCCGATGTACGTGGAAGGCGCCAAGTCGGGCGATCTGGCCTACATCCTGGGTTCGTACAGCAAGACGACCAAGGCGGGCAAGGACAAGCCGGTGGCCGACCGCGGTAAGTACCTGGCCGTGTGGAAGAAGCAGGCCGACGGAAGCTGGAAGATCGAGGCGGATATGTGGAACTCCGACCTGCCGGCAAAGGGGAAGTAGCCCAAGGTCCAGCATCACGGCGAAGTCTTTACACAGATTGGCACCGGAGCCGCTAAGCTTGGCGTCGGTGCCTTTTTGTGTGCAGTTATACTCCGAGAGCGCGTGAATGGGGCACAGGGCATTCCGGATTATGCGTGAAAATGGACTCGGAAAGGAGTGACCATGTTGAAAGCAACACGCCTTTGTCTTGCACTATTCTTAGTGTGCTGTTGGAGATCGTTGGGGCAGACACAGAGTCAATGTCAGAACCAGATCGTGACATACGCAGTTGCTCCCGACGCAATTGAGAACAAGATTCAGATACTCAAGCCGACGACGGTTGAGAAACTTCCCATATCTGGTAAGAAGGTTAGTTCGCCACAGGGTACTCGATGGTTCTTCGAGATTGATCCGGATTATAAAAGTGTCGTCAAACCATGGAACACTACCTTAGAGATTGGTAATAACTCCCATGACGAAATCCTCTTGGAAGCTCATTTCGTCGATCATGGAAATGATTTTTCAGCACATTGGATCAACGAGGAGCTTCTCTTCGTTCAGGTCTGGTGGGGACGTATTGTTTCCAGCGATCTAATCATTGATGTAAGCAGTGGAAAGCTCATCTACGATCGGCTCGCTAATTATGGGCAACTCGGTGAGCCGTGCCAATGATTGTCACGAATAAAGGTGAGAGATGAGTGAGGACCATATTTGAAGTGGGAAAGTCGTCAAGTTCTTTATACTTGATAGATATGCCTACGTTTGCGTCTGTCGACGAGCAGCTCGATCTGATTACCAAGGGGGCGGCGGAGATCATTCCGCTGGAGGCGCTACGCGAGCGCATCGCGCAGTCGCGCGCGTCGGGCGTGCCCATGCGCATCAAGGCTGGATTCGATCCCACCGCGCCGGACCTGCATCTTGGCCACACCGTGCTGATCCGCAAGCTGCGCCACTTCCAGCAGCTCGGCCATACCGTCATCTTCCTCATCGGCGATTCGACCGCGCTGATCGGCGACCCCACCGGCCGCAACGCCACGCGCAAGCCGCTCAGCCGCGAGGAGATCGACCGCAACGCCGAGACGTATAAGGCGCAGATATTCAAGATCCTCGACGCCGGCAAGACCGAGGTCCGCGCCAACTCCGAGTGGCTGGACAAGCTGGGCTACGCCGGGCTGATCCATCTCGCCGCCAAGGCGACCGTCTCGCAGATGCTGGAGCGCGAGGACTTCCACCAGCGCTTCAAGGAGGAGCAGCCGATCAGCGTGCACGAGCTGCTGTATCCGCTGGCGCAGGGCTACGACTCGGTGATGCTGCGCTGCGATGTGGAGCTGGGCGGGACGGACCAGAAATTCAATCTGCTGATGGGCCGCGAGCTGCAGCGCAAGGACGGGCAGCCGCCGCAGATCGTCCTGATGACGCCGATCCTGGAGGGCCTCGACGGCGTGCAGAAGATGTCTAAGTCGCTGGGCAACGCCATCGGCATCGACGAGCCGCCGGGCGAGATGTACGGCAAGGTGATGTCCGTCTCCGACCATCTGATGTGGAAGTACTACACTCTGCTGACCGATCTGCGCGCCAGCGAGATTGCCGCGATGCAGGCCGACGTTGCCGCTGGCTCGTTGCATCCCATGCAGGCGAAGAAGAACCTGGCCTGGGGGATTGTGCGCGACTTCCACTCGGCGGCGGCGGCAGACGCGGCAGCGCAGAACTGGGCGAAGCAGTTCCAGCAGCGGGCCGTTGCCGAAGACGCGCCGGTGGTGAAGATATCGCTGGCGACGGAGGGACTGGTGGTCGAATTGGGGTTGCGCGGGGTTGCGGTGGTTCGCGTGCCGAAGCTGCTGCAGCTTGCCGGCCTGGCAAGTTCCACCGGCGAGGCAACACGCAAACTGGGCGAGAATGCGGTCAGTGTGAATGGCGATAAGTTCAGCGAGAAGCTGTTGAAGAGCGTGAACGAGGGCGGCTCGGTCGCGCTGCGGCTAGGCAAGAAGAGCGTGCGCGTTGAGTGGATCAAGTGAGCTAGTCCACTCTGCCGAGCGTTGTTGCATCCACCATTTGCGAACGATTCACCTCTAAGGAGATTAATGAAGTTGAGCACGAAAATCTGGGGAATGATGCTGTGCGCGATGCTCGCTGCACCGGCGCAGGGCGCGCAGACGCAGGATGCGAAGCAGATTGTGCAGCAGGCAGTAACGACCGAGCTGGCGGCCAACCACGACGACCAGTCGCACTGGCGTTACCTGAGGACCGAGGCGGGCGGCAACTCGTCGATCATCGTCGAAACCGAGAATGGCGCCATCAGCCGCCGTGTGCAGGTGAACGGCAAGCCGGTTTCAGCGGAGACGCAGGCGGAGGAAGATCAACGCACCCAGAAGTTTATCCACGATCCAGCGGAGCAGAAGAAGCAGCGGGCCAATGGCGCGCACGACGACAAGAGCGCGGTCGAGCTGCTGAACCTGCTGCCACAGGCCTTTCTATGGAAGGTGGAGAGCGAAACGCCGGAGAGCACGACGCTCTACTTTGAGCCGGACTCGAACTTCCATCCCCCGGACATGGAGGCGCGCGTGATGGGAGATATGGCCGGCACAATGATCGTCGACCGTGCACACCACCGCATTCGGACTTTCAAGGGTTCGTTGCAGAACGATGTGACCATCGGATTCGGCCTACTGGCGCGCATCAAGCAAGGCAGCACCTTCGACGTGGAGCGCAGGCAGGTGGCGCCTGGCTATTGGGAGATTACCGAGACGCATGTGCACATCCGTGGCCACGCGCTGTTCTTCTATACAATCGGGCAGCAGGAGGACGAGGTGAAGACCGAGTTCACCCTGGTGCCACTGGGTACAACGTTGGAGCAGGCGGTAGGGCTGCTGAAGAGCGCGGCAAAGTAGCGGAGCTGTGCGAAATTGCCCCGCGGCGCGGGTTGTTGCGCCAGCCGCCCTGTATTCTAAGCCTGATGGCGAAGACGCCGTATCCACAGACGGACCGCGAACTGATCCGGCGCATCGAGCGTTCGGCGGGACATCGCGCGGGATACAAGCAACTGGTGCGCGAGCTGGGGTTGGGCGGCGGACGCGAGCGCCGTCTGCTGCTGGAGCAGCTTGCGCGCATCACGGCGCGCGGTGAATTGGTGAAGACCGAGTTCGAGATGTGGGCGCTGCCGGAAGCGGCCTTCGAGAAGACGGCGCGGCCTGGGCGAAGGGATGCCATGCCTGGTGAACGGCAGGAGCCGCGTGCCACCCGCGATCGGCTGGTGGCGGGCAGGCTCGATCTGCATCGCGATGGCTACGGCTTTGTGCGGCCCAATGGAAGCACCAATCGCGACGACGATCTGTTCATTCCACCCAACGAACTGAACGGAGCAATGCAGGGCGACGAGGTTCTGGTGGAGGAAGCTCCGCCGGGGCGCGACGGAAGACGATCTGGCCGTATTGCGCGTGTCTTGACGCGCCGCAATCCTACCGTGGTCGGCATCTTTCACTACGCGCGGAGCCGACGCGAAAGAGGTGCGTGGGACGATGCACCGTTGCTGCACTGCAACTACGTCACGCCACTGGATGAGCGAATGACGGGCGCGCCGGGTGGCGGAGCGATCCTGATTCCCGACGGCGCGGAGGTCCCAGCGACACCCATCGAGACGCCGCATCGCGTGCTGGGTGAAGAGGCGCAGACGCAGCAGCGCAAGTGGAGCGATGCGGAGCGCCACGGTTCTTCGGACGCACCGAGCCACACGCCGCTGGAGGGGCTTGCGGTCGATGTGGAGATCACCGACTTCCCCGCCCTCGGCCGTCCCGCGCGCGGGCGCGTGATCGAGGTGCTTGGCCCGCCGGACGCCTTCGGCCTGGACGTGGAGATTGTGATTCGCAAGCACCATCTGCCGCATGTCTTTCCGGCGAACGTGCTTGCGGAAGCGACAGAGGCAGCGGGGTGGACTGTAGCGGCTGAAGAGAAGCAGGTTCCTCCGCTACGCTACGGAATGACAAACAAGCGCCGCGACTTTCGCGGCTTGCCGATCGTCACCATCGACGGCGAGACGGCGCGCGACTTCGACGACGCGGTGCTGGTCATGCCGCTGGCGAATGGAAACTGGCAGCTCCAGGTGCACATCGCAGACGTGAGCCACTATGTGCAGCCGGGGACGGCGCTCGACCTCGAAGCGAGGCTGCGCGGCACCAGCGTCTACTTTCCCGACCGCGCGGTGCCCATGCTTCCGCCGCAACTCTCCAGCGGCATGTGCAGCCTGCGTCCCGACGAGGACCGCCTGGTGCTGAGCTGCCTGATGGAGATCGATGCGCGCGGCGAGGTCCTGGGCTACGAGGTCTGCGAGGGAATCATCCGCAGCGCGCGGCGCATGACGTATACGCAAGTGCAGGCAATTCTGGACAGCGGAACAGATGCTGCGACGGACGCTGATCGGGCCGTGCGCGCCGAGTTTGTCGATTTTGTAACTTATTTTGAGCAGATGTATCAACTCGCCCTCAAGCTGAATGCAAAGCGTCACCGCCGCGGCTCCATCGACTTCGATCTGCCTGAGCCGGTGATCGAGTTCGATCCCGACGGCAACATGCAGTCGATCGTGCGCTCCGAGCGCGGCTGGGCGCACCGGCTCATCGAGGAGTTCATGCTCAGCGCCAACGAGTGCGTGGCGAGGTGGATCGAGTCGAACGCGATTCCTGGCATCTATCGCATCCACGAGACGCCTGACCCGAAACGCATCCTCGACTTCGAGGAGACGGCTAGCGGCTTCGGCTACTCGTTGGGCTTCTCCAGCCTGCCCGTGAGACGGATGACGATGAAGTCCGACCGGCGCGATGCGCGACGTAGCGGCAGCGGACGGACTGCGATGAAGCACGAGGTCGCGGAGTCAATCCCGGTGACGCCGCAGATGTACCAGCGGCTCACCGCGAAGATCGCCGGCAAGCCGGAGGAGCGCATTCTGAGCTACCTGATGCTGCGCTCGCTGAAGCAGGCGCGCTACAGCGAGAAGAATGAGGGCCACTTCGCGCTGGCCAGCCCGTGCTACACACACTTCACCTCGCCCATCCGGCGCTACCCGGACCTGATTGTGCATCGCCTGGTTCGCGAACTCATTCGCACGGGCGCGGACACGCACGGCGATGCCATTCTGAGCTGCGATCCGCAGCCGTGGCGACAAGACACTAAAACGGTTGCAAATTCAATACGCGAACACCGAAGGCCAAAGACGTATTCCGCGGAGCCGATTCCCGAGGCGGAGCTGGCGGCAATTGCGGTCGAGTCCAGCCAGGCCGAGCGCCGCGCAGACGACGCCGAACGCGAGCTGATGGAGTGGAAGAAGATGCGCTTTATGGAGGACCGCGTCGGCGACGACTTCGAGGGCATCATCCTCTCCTGCACCAAGTACGGCTTCTTCGTGGAGCTGGACGATCTCTTTATCGAGGGCCTGGTTCCCATCGCGTCGCTCAGCGGCTGGGGCACGGACGAGCGTTTCGTCTTCCGCGATTCGGACAAGCAGATCGTCAGCACACGCACAGGGCGTGCCTTCAGGATGGGTCAGCGCGTGCATGTACTGCTGGACCGCATCGACCGCGAGCAGCGGCGAATGCAGTTTGCGATTGTGCCGAACGCGGAGACAACCGCACCAAAGCAGCCAGGCAGTTTGCGCAAGGGCAAGGCCGTGAAGGCTGCGGAGTTGGCCGGCGACTCAAGCAAAGTTGCAACTCCCAATCGTGCAGCCAAGCCGGGCAGGACGAAGCCCAGGGAGCGCGGCCGCAACACAAAGGCAAGGGGCAAGAAAGCTAAAGGCAAGCGCAGATAATCCCCGTTACAATCAGAGATGGACCCAGGGAGGGCAGCGATGGCGCACATGGTATTTTGCATGAAGTACAAGGCTGAGATGGAAGGACTGGACGAACCGCCGTTCGACTCCGACTTTGGCCAGAAGATCTACAAGAACGTCTCCCGGCAGGCCTGGGGCGAGTGGGTAGAACGGCAGAAGATGCTGCTGAACGAGTATCGCCTGCAGCCCTGGACGCGCGAGGCGCAGGATTTCCTTGTGGAGCAGATGAACGGCTTCTTCTTCAGCGAGGGCGACGGCGGCTCACTGCCCAAGGAGTATGTGGCGCCCGCCCATTAGAGGTGTGGGCCGCATGGGAAGACCGGCGCGGCTCGTGTACACTTAACCCTGCATGCACCCCTGCCGTTGCCCGCCTGGGCGACGCGCGAATCAAGTCGGGACGTGGCGCAGCCTGGTAGCGCGCATCCTTGGGGTGGATGAGGCCGCTGGTTCGAATCCAGTCGTCCCGACCACCGCAACTGGTTCACCTGAGAAGCGTGATAGGTTCGAAAATCGTCCAGTCGGCCCGCTCTTGGATTTAAACCCCGGACTTCCACACGATCTGGGCCAGCAGCAGCAGCATTTCAGCGGCCAATAGGACGATAATGATCCACTCGAGTACGTGTTCCTGCCGTGCGGCGCGATACTCTCCCATCCGTTGGCCGCTCATCTCGTAGATGCCCTCGAATACCTCAAGCTGCCCGTCGACGGTCTCCAGTCTGGATTCGGTCCGCGCCTTCTCGCGCAACTCTTCGCTCAGCTTGCGGCCGGCCGCCGCCAGGCCTGCTCCCGGCTCGTAGAGGTGCGGTTCAATCCGCGCCAGTCGAATGCGCCGCTGCAGCACGCGATTCATGCGCGCGCCGACGGTTCGGCTGCGCTCCAGATCGGCGGGCGTCACTTCAAATGACAAGGCCTTGTCCTGCTCCAGTTCTTCCCATGTGTCCGCAATCTCTTGTTCGATCCGCCTCAGTTCGTACTCATAGTGTGTGAATTCGACGACCGCGGAAAGCAGCGATTCAGCTTGTTCGGAATCGCATTGCAGCAGGACGCGGCTGGGACACCACATCAGCTCGACGCCGCGAAATTTGACAGAGACCGGCGGCGCATCCAGGTCGTCTCTCTGCGCGATCCATTCCGCAAAACTGTTCGTCGCAGACGGCGTCCCTTGCGGCTGCGTGGGTGCAGGCAAAAGAACTACATCCAGGACGCTGCTGAGCGGCCCGGCTGCAACTTCGCTCGTTCCCGTCGCAGGGGCCTCGCACAGCACGGCATAACCCGGCGCCGGGTCCTGGAAGCTCATCAACACGCGATCGCCCGCCGCGATCTGTTCCACGAAGCGAATGTGCCGTTGTCTGGCGCCGCCGTCGAGTGCCTGGACTATTTCGCTCATCCTTTGGACTGCTTCGCTCATAAAGTTGCCGTAACCATGGTTCCTGGAGTTCGCGAGAAGGAGCGCGCCTCGATCGCGGAGGTCAGGCACTCCGCCACGAAATCGGCAGAGTCGAGGACGCCGTTAATCGTCGAATCGAACAGGTAATCGCCAACCGCGAAGAGGTTCGGTCGCGCAGGCTCCGGAATGTGGCGCGATTCCATGTCCAGCACCGGCTTGCCTCCCGGTAGCCCGTTGACCGAGCCGATCCAGCGATGGACCTGCCCCTCCACAAACAACTCTCGCCCGCGTTGCAGGAAGGAAGGCAGCGAATCGATCGCCCGTCGTATCAACTGCTCGTCGGTATGATTGCTGGCCACCATCGCCGCATCGCCCGCCAGCAGCCAGCCCAGCACGCCGGCGCTCCGGCATCCGTTGCGCGACGATTCATCGTACAGGCAGCATCCGCCGAATGCGTCCAGCATCAGGTATGAGTCCTGGAATGTCCGCTCCCAGAATATCTCGCGAAACAGTACGCTCACCCGTAGGTAGTGCGCCGGATAGTCGTAGCGCACGCAGTGTCGATGCATGGCTTCTTCCAGCGTTTCTCCGCCCCACTCGATCAGCGGTATACATGCGTTGGGCAGCGCCACCACCACGAAGTCGTACTCTTCGGGCGCAATCTTTCCATGGCGAACGGATAGGACGCGCAACGTCTCGTCCCCGGCTCGTTCCACCCGCACCACTGGTTCGCGCAGCAATATCCTCGCTTCAACACGCGCCGCCAGTTCCTGGGGCAGCCGTTCAATGCCGCCTTCGATGGTGTACAGCCTCATGTAGCTTGGGTCGTTCATCAGATAGTTCTGCAACCCGTAGGCGGCGCTTGTGCGATGCGGTTCCGTGGCCAGGTCGCTATGCACCAGGGTGCGAAGATACCCGCGCGCGGCCTCGTCGGGCACCTGCGCCAGTTCGTCGTAGAAACTCATGCTCATCTTCGGATCGGCATTCGATTCCTTCCAGTCCGAGTCGTAGTACTCCTGCGGGCTCATCCACTGCCTGGCACGCGCGTCGAACTCCAGCAGCGCCTGCCGGGTCGGTTCTCCGTAGACGCGGCCAACGTCCTCCATATCGCGCAGCATCTGGTCGTGCAGGACAACCGCAGTGCCGCTCATGGGCGTCACCTTCAGCCCAAGCTTGTCGACGAGTTCGCGCAGCGGGTCCTCGCCGGTCTGCGAATAGTCATAGAGTTCGGCAGCACCCGCTTCGTAGGCCACCGGCGCAGACTCGAATTGTTTGGTCAGGATCTTGCCGCCCAGCCGCGAACTCGCCTCATAAATGGTGGCTTCAAACGGCACGGAACACCGCTGTTGCATCTGGTACGCCGTCATCAAACCACCGGGGCCGCCGCCGAGGATGGCAACTCGGCAAGACCTTGGCACAGTTCTAAACCCATTCTTATCAGACATCCTGGTGCCTCTCCCATGGTGTTCGGACAGCGAAAGGCCCCGCCTTGGAGGGAACCAGTTGCATCCAGAAGTAGCGCATCGAGCCATGCGCCTTACATTTGCTGTGAAGCTGTACCTCACCTACCACGTCATACCTATGACGCGGTCGCGAACTTAAGCTACCCAACCTTAAGACGTAATCTGCACTGGAAAGGCCGCGCGCCCGGCCCACGAATGTGGGCCAGGGATCGATTCTTGTCCATGGCTAAGTCACCCGCTCCACCTCAGGGCGTCTTGTTGTTAAGTGCCTCCATGGCTGCATAATGATCGGGACTGGCCTCCAGGGCGAGTGAAAACTCCTGCCGCGCCTTGTCTTGGTTGTTCAGCCCAAGTTGACCGAGACCAATCAGATAATGCGCGTCCGCAACCTGCGCGCGTTGTGCAGGAGTAGCCACCGGCTGGCTCATGGCTGGCGCGCTCGCCAGCGACTTGTTGCCCGCATCGATGAGCTGGGCAAAGATCGCTTTGGCGCGGTCCTCCTGCCCCAACTTCTCCAACGCCAGCGCCTGATAGTAGGGCGCGGCCTGCTCCTCGCGTACTCCTGCGGCCAGCCCGCCGATGTTTGCCCTAACGCGCATCGATCCGTTCCCTCCCGCCGCGGCACCCGTCGTGCTCGTGGCTGCATCGCTCCAGGCCTGGCGCGCCATCGCCGAATCGCCCGTCGCCTGATACGCCGTGCCAATCCAGTACGAGATCTCGCCCCGCCGCCCGCTCACATTCCCGGCCGCCTCTTGCAGACTGTCAGGGATCTTCAGCGCCGCCTGGTAGTCGGCCAGAGCCAGTGCGTACTGTTTGGCAATCATGTGTTGATGTCCGCGCTCCAGGTTGGCGTTGATCCACGAGTCGCCCAGAGAGTAGCTCCCGCCGCCCTCCCAGGCACGAAAGAAGCGCGACTGCAGTAGTTGGATCGCCGCGTCCGGCTTCCCGGCAAAGATGTCCAGGTTGATCTCGCGCGAGATCACCTCGTCGCGGTTGACCACTGCCTGGTGCGCTTCGATCACAGACAGCCGCTTGGACGGCGATACGCCGTTCTCCTCATACAGCTTGTCCAGGTCGCTGAGCACCATTGCGTTGCCGCCGCACTGTACGCCCTTCTCCAGCGCGGCCAGCGCCTTCTCCCGCTGATTGCCCTGGTTGGTATACACCATCGCCAGATTGCGATAGACGACGGGGAAGTCCGCGCCCAGCGAGGCCGACTTTTCCCATAGCGCCAGCGCCTGTTTCGGCTGCCAATCGTACAGCAGGTTGCCCAGATAGTAGGGAGCGCGCGAATCGCCTGGGTTGACGCGCATCGCGTCGTCCAGCACCGCGATCATCTCCATCTGGAACGGGAAGACGTAGTCTGGAGAGGCTTTCTCCGCAAGCTGGTCATACGCTTTAACCTTGTCGGCCTGGTGCATCTGTCCGGCAAAGTAAGCCAGGTAGTAGTACACCAGCGGAGAGACCTTGGCCTTGTCCGCAGTTGCGCTCACAATATGCGTCAACAGTATCGTGCCATCCTGCCACAGTCCTGCATCCATATAGTCCGCGGCAACCTCCAGCCCGGTCGAGGGGAACTGGCTCACCGTCCTCTCCAGCGCGGCGGCGCTGGCCGGCGAGCTCGTGGCCAGCCATTGCTCCGTCATGCCGTGCACATCCAAAGGATCGATCTTGCTCAGCGCGGCAATCGTAGCCTGCGCCTCGCTGCTGTGGCCGGTATGGCGCAGCAGTGCTGCCTTCAGCGCAAGTGCCTGGATATTGTTTGCATTGGCCTCCAGCGAGTCCTGGTCCGCGGTCAGCGCCGCGTTGTAGTCGCCTTTGGTAGCGTCAATCTCCGCCAGCGCAAAGTAGCCCGGCGACCTCCATGCCCCGCTCCACGTCGATTTGTAAAACGCGGTGTACGCATCGTCCAGCCTGCCCTGCGCCTTAAGCGCCAGACCGAGGTAGTAGAAAGGTTCGCCGTCCTTGGGTGTTGTGTAGCTGGCCGTGGCGCGCTCCAGCGCCTTGCGCATATATGCCTCCGCATCGGCAAAGCGTCCGCCCTTGATCGCGTCGATGCCCAGCACCGTATTCACGCGAATGTCTCCGGGATCGCGCCGCAGCGCCTCCTGCCAGTAAGCGTTGGGGTCGCCCGTGGGCGAGTGGAACTGCTCCATGCGCAGTCCCGTCAGGTACAGCTCTTCGTTGGTCTTGATATCCGCTGGTGCAGGGGGGGCCTTCACCACCGCCGGCATCGGCTCCTTCTCCAGCCGGATCGGCGAGTACGCAACCAGCTCGCGCCCATCCGCGCTAATCGCTGCGCGAAGATCGTGCTCGTCCGCCCCGGCGGGCAGTTGCACCTTCTTGACGAAGGAGTGGCCGGGGCTGATGGCAATCTTTTCTTCCAGCAGGACCTGGTCCTTTAACTTCAGCGTCACTGTGGCCGAGGGGCGCGCCTGGGTGGAGTAGAAACCCACGCTGGCTGTGCCATCCTTGACCTCCAGATTGACGGCTGCATCCAGGTTCGCGTTCTTCACCCCGTCGATGTCGCGGAACGGATACCAGTACTGCGACCACAGGCGTGTCTCATACGGCTGCATCCAGGTGTAATCCGGCTGGTTGTCGCTGTACGCGCCCACCATCAGTTCAATGTAGGGGCCGTCATTGTCCGTAAGCAGATGGTCCTGCTGGTGCCCCTGCGGACTGTCGCCCCACGTCCAGAACTTCTGCCCCGGCACCACATTGTGGTCGGCCACGCTCATGATGCCGGCGTTCCTTCCATGGTCGTATCCCGCGAAGAAATCCTCCTTGTAGTTCCACGCAAACATGGAGCTGGCGGTTGCGTGGTTCTTGTACAGGCTCACATCAACCCCGGACGTGTAGTCCGCGCCCATATACCGGGTCGTCGCAATCGGCCACGTCGTGAAGTCAACCTTGCCGTGGTAGGTCACAAACTGCGTGCTCGGCGGATAGATCACCTGGTAGTCGTCGTTCACATGCACCGCGACGTTACTGAAGCTCAGCATCGAGGTGGGCACAGGCGTCCTATTAATCATCCGGAATGCCGCCTTCATGTATGACTTCCCGGGAAACAGCGTTACGCCCACCGTCCAGTCCATCCGGTCGCGCAGCTCCAGCTCGCCGATCCACACCGTCTTCGATCCGTCGGCGTTCTCTTCCACCTTGTACTGCATGGGCAGGAAGCTGGTGGCGCGGTGGTGGTGCGGCAGGTCCCATTCGATCCCGCCCGACAGCCACGCACCCAGCAGGCTGATCAGCGCCGGCTTGATCACGTGCTGGTTGTAGATAAAGTTGTAGCCGTTGGTCTTGTCCACCGCCTCGAAGATCTTGCCGCCAATCTCCGGCAGGATGCCGATCTTCACATACTCGTTCTCCAGATAGACCATGGTGTAGGTCTTGTCTTTTTTCTCCGTGGTCAGGTTGTCGTACGCGGGATAGGGATAGATGCGGTGCTGCGCGCCCTGCGACGTGCCGCCGTTGTAGAACTGCGGGTTGGGGTTTGGCTCGCCCAGCAGATAGGTCGGGATGGTGACCTTCTCCTCCCACACCTTCACTCCCGAAACAGCCTTCGCCGGAGCAGCGGCATTCGCCGTCGCGGCAGGCTTCGCCGGCGCAACGGAACTTGTCGGGGCAGTGGACTTCACCGACGCGGCAGCGGCAAAGAGCAACGTGGTGATCGCAAGGCTGGATACGAACATAGTGGCTGAACGGAATATTTGCATCGTCATCTCTCCATATCAATCTGAAATCTTCCAACCAACTAAAATCTCTTGCAACTAATTCCTTAAACTGCCAACCATTCCTAAACCGCGCTACCCAGCGGCCACGGCGTGGACGGCGCGCCTGCTGCCGACGCCATGGGGTGCCGCGCAAACGGCATCACCTTGCCGGCATGCACATCCTGTAACCGTTTGTGAGTCACCTTCGCCGCTTCCACCAGCTCCGCATACGGCCGGTCCGTCACATCCACAAAGCCGATGTTGTAATTCTCTCCGTCCATGCGTCCCATCACCGGCTCGTCGCGCCATGCAAACCAGTACGCGCCCAGGAACCACTCCAGCGAGGCCGCCTGTTCCACATAGTAGCGATAGGCAACGCCGCGCTCCAACTGGCTCGCCGCCTGTACCAGTCCGGCTGCCAGGCCGTCCGCTGGGACCCCGATGTGGTACTCCCCTATCAGGATCGGCCGTTCGCACAGCCGCGCCGCGTGGATGATCTGCCGCGTCGGCTCGTACTCATACACATTGATGCTGCATACATCGAAGATGCGCGCCGCAACAAAGTACTCATCCGCCATCGTCCCGCCATAGCGCGTCCCCAGCAGCAGGTGGTTCGGATCGTACTTGCGCACCGCGCCGCATACCAGCCCCAGATACCACTGGAAGCAGGCCAGCACAAACTCCCTCCTGCGCGCCGCCGTGTCGCCACCAGCCAGGAACTCCTTCAGCTTCGCCTGCGTCGCCGTCGCCGGTCCGCCCAGGATCAGCCCGCAAAGCTCGGCCTCCCGCGCATTCCACGGCGGCTCATTGCCGATAAAGTAGCCCAGCACCAGCGGATCGTTCTTGTGCGGTGTGCACTGCGTGTTGGCCGCCGCATCGATCTCCGCCACAAACTGCGCCGAGTACACATCCGGCATTCCCAGAAAGCTGGTGCTCTGCGGCCAGCGCAGCATCACCGTCCCCGGCCGCCCCTGTCCGCCAGTGGTCATGCCCCACGAATCCAGCCGCGCGTTGGTCCGCTTTACCGTAGCGCCCGCGTCGTTGCCGCCAAATCCTGCGCCTCCGCCCGGCGCGCCATTGGTTCCGGTGGACAGAAACAAATGTCCCTCTGGATCGACAAACCACCAACGCCCGTCCACCTTCTCCACGCGGAAGAATCCCGTCGCCTTCACCTGCGTGTTCTTGTAGCCGCCGTACTTCCCGTAGCCAAAGTCCGCCGGGCTTCCGAAGGCCTTCTCCTCGGCCGCCAGTTCGCGCGCCAACTGCTCCTTGCTCTTGATCTTGCGCGGCCAATCCGCCAGCGCCCATTGGCCAAAGCTGTCCAGCTTCGCTCCCGGATCAAGAAACTCCGAGCCTTCGTCCTTCGTGGACAGATGAACGTTGCGAATTTCGATGGTTGGTTTGTTCAGCGGATACTCCATCGCAATGCCAATCGACTCCACCGTATGCAGGTCGCCGAACGGCCCCCACACCGAGTACCACGACGAATTCGTCCGCCGGTTCTGCGCCGAGGCCAGGTCGTTGCCCTTCGAGTCGCGCCCGATAAAGTACTGTAGCGGCATCGACGCCCGCAGCCACGCATTCTGCCCAAACCCAATAATCGACGCCGACCGCGGCCCATGCGTCGTATAGAACCAGATCAGCAGCCGCTGCGGAGAACTCATCCGCATCTCCATCACCAGATGCGTATAGCCCGAAAGGTCCGCCGGCGCTGTCTGCCCCAGCTCCGCCATCGAGATCTGCATCTCCGACGAGACGCCCTCGAAGACGAACCGCCTCACCCCTGCCTCAACCGGTGCTTCAACCTGCGGCTTTGCGGCAACCTTCGCCGTAGCCTTCGGCTTTGCAGCAGCCTGCGGCTTTGCGCCAGCCTGCGCAGCGGCAAAAGCGTGCGCTCCGGCAACCGCTGGTACTGCTCCTGCTATCATCTGCATTGCCTGGCGACGGGTAACGTTCATGGCCTGGTCCTCCCCTGGGGTCTCTTGCACACTTCAACTCACGCTGGCGATCGCTCGCCACCGTGTCCCGGAAGGCACTTATCCCGCACACAAAACCGCTATTTCCGGGTCGCTGGAATTGTATGCCAACCGCATACCACTTCGTCTCAACAATATCGATCACTTGTGCCTTTCGGAGGGAGCAGGGGGCTTCAGCCCCCTGAATCACGCTTATGCAATCAAAGGGCTTTAGCCCCGGGCTCTCTGCAAGGAATGCCTAGCCCATGCCGCCCCGTCGCCACAAGCATTACACTAGACAGATGCCCCCTTACCGCTCACGAACCTCGACCCACGGACGCAACATGGCGGGTGCGCGCAGTCTCTGGCGCGCCACCGGAATGCAGGATGGCGACTTCGGCAAACCCATCATAGCCGTCGCCAACTCCTTTACCCAGTTCGTTCCCGGCCACGTCCACCTCAAGGACCTCGGCCAGCTTGTCGCCGCGGAGATCGCCCGAGCCGGCGGCGTCGCCAAGGAGTTCAACACCATCGCCGTCGACGACGGCATCGCCATGGGCCACGACGGCATGCTCTACAGCCTGCCCTCGCGCGAGCTCCTC
>Ga0326727_10005580_pt1 | contig 35757 bp, 40 predicted proteins | sample MB2enrmetagenome_FD_207643 | JGI IMG/M metagenome (GOLD analysis project Ga0326727, IMG submission 207643) | Lab enriched peat soil microbial communities from McLean, Ithaca, NY, United States - MB29MY | ecosystem: Environmental > Terrestrial > Soil > Wetlands > Peat | place: USA: New York...
GCCGCTGGCGGCGAGGACGCCGCCAGTACAGCCGGTCCGGAGACCGGCGCTACCTGAAGACTTAATCTACGGATAAGCACTGAAGTCGTGCCCTTTCAAAACCATTGCTGGCGGCAGAGTTTCTCCGCAGCCTCTATTAGGCGCCGAGGTTCTTTCACGGACGCGCGTGGTAGAAAGTAAAGTACAGGATTGGCGGACAGATGGAGAGTTCTGTAAAGGTGCTGATTGTCGAAGACGAGCCTCATGCGTTGATGGGGCTTGCGGAGCTGATCTCCGGATGGGGATACCGCACCGAAACCGCGCGCGACGGCATTGAAGGCTGGGAGAAGGCGCTGGCCTGGGAGCCGGCCATTGTGGTCACCGACCTGAAGATGCCGCGGCTCGACGGCATTGGCCTTCTGACCAAGCTCACCGAAGAGGGATCGGCGCTCAAGGCCAACCTGGCGGTGGTGGTGCTGACGGCCATGGGTTCGGTCGACCTGGCCGTCGAGGCTATGAAACTGGGCGCCTACGATTTTCTGCAAAAGCCGATCGAATCCACGCGTCTGCGCACAATTCTATTGAACGCAACCCGGCAGCGGGATACGCAGATCGAGTTGGAGGTGGCGCGGCGGCGGTTGCGCGAGACCGGAGTCCTGGGCGCGCTGGTGGGCAGTTCACGTTCGATGCAGGAGATCTTTCGATTGATCGAACAGATCGCTCCCTCCAATGTCTCCGTGCTTATTACCGGCGCAAGCGGTACCGGGAAGGAGTTGGTGGCGCGCACGCTGCACGACCTGAGCCCACGCAAGTCACGGCCGTTCGTCGCGGTAAACTGCGCGGCGATTCCCGAGACGCTGATCGAGAGCGAGATCTTCGGCCACGAGAAGGGTTCATTCACGGGCGCGGTGGAGCGGCGGATCGGCTGCTTCGAGTTGGCCAACGGAGGAACGCTGCTGCTGGACGAGGTGGGCGAGATGCCCCATGCCACCCAGGCCAAGTTGCTGCGCGTCCTGGAAGAACGCAAGCTGCGCCGGCTGGGAGCGCGCACCGAGCAGGAGATCGACGTGCGCGTATTGGCCGCCACCAACCGCGATCCGCACGAGGCCGTGGCCGATGGGCACTTGCGCGCAGACCTCTTTTACCGGCTCAATGTCTTCAACATTGCCATGCCGCCATTGCGCAAACATCTTGAGGATATTCCCGCCATGGTCGAAGCCATGCTGAGCGAGATGAATCAGAAACATGGGCGCAAGGTTTCAGGCGTGGCGCCGTCAATGATTGAGCGCTTGATGGCCCACGACTGGCCGGGCAATGCCCGCGAACTGCGCAACACGATTGAGCGGGCGGTGATACTCTGCCCGGACGGCGCGCCGCTGGACGTGGGGCATCTGTCGACGGGATTTGGAACCGCCAGAGCCGTGGATGCGGAGACGATGGATGTAGATCTGGTGCCGGTGCGCGTGGGCTCGACCGTGGACGAAGCCGAGCGGCTGCTGATTTTGCGCACGCTCGAAGCCACCGGACAGAACAAGACCCGCGCCGCTGAGATTCTGGGCGTGAGCCTGAAGACGCTGCACAACAAGCTCAAAGAGTACGGGCGTTCAAGGGAAGAGTCGCCAGCATGAGAAGTCGAATTGAGTTGTGAGCAAGAGCGAGGAAGCATGAACGTCAATTGGCCTCAGGCAATCGTAGGTGCCACGCTTGGCCTGCTGCTCGGGTCGCTCTTCATCGATCGGCTCAAACGACTTTGGTCCGGTGTGGCACAAATGGTTTGGAAGGGGAAGGTCCGGCGCATTGAGGGACGCTGGGATTCGGAATACTCGTATTTGGCCGAAGACGGCACCGTCGTTCGGCACGAGGATGCGATTCGCTTGGAGCAACATGGAGTTTATGTCTCAGGCAAGAACGAGGGTCGAACGAATCATGAATATGAAATGAAAGGACGCTTCCACGACCAGGCAATTCTCACAGGCGCCTGGAGGAGCGTTCGACCCGAGGTCACCTATCACGGTGCGTTTCAGCTCGTGGTTTCCGCTGACGGAACGAAAATGTCGGGCAAATGGCTTGGGAACTCAAACAGCGGAGGAATCAGAAACGGTGATTGGACGTGGGAAAAGAGAGACTGAGCAACACGCAGATAAAGTAACTATCGAGGGATTGCCGAAGTCTCATCGAACCAGATTAGGCTGGAGTATAGGAGGCAAGTCCTAGAGTTGAAGAAGTTCTGAGCCCCGCCATTCATGCGCCTGAAGACCAAACTCGTTCTGGCCATCACCGTCCTGGTGTTCCTCATCGCGGGAGTTCTTTCGCTTGTCTATGTAACTCAGCTCCTGCAGTCGGCCGTGCAGCAGACCTACGACACCAACCGCATGGTCGCGGACCAGATCCAGTTTGCTCTTCGCAATGCGTTGGAGACTGGCCTCAAAGACCAGACGGTCGATCCCAACAATCCGGCGCAGTTGCGCAATCTGGAAGCCGAGGCGGTGCGGAAGAATGCATCGCTGCAGGGCGTGATTGAATCGGTCAACCTCTACTCGCTCACCGTGTACGACATCAACATCGGCGACGCGCAATCGAGCACACTGCTGAGCACCAATCCCGAGAACGAAGACAAGCCGATGCCGGCGCGGCCCAACTACAACCAACTGCTTCGCGCCAATACCCTGCAATTGCTTAGGACGGTGTATGGTCCGCCGGCGGTCTTCGACGTAGTGGTGCCGATCGATCGCAATGGCCAGCCATTTGTGACCGTGCACGTCGGGGTGCGCACTACGCTTCTGCGGGCCTTCTATGCGCCGTGGCTCGCGGATGCGCTCTCGCTGATGGGGTTTGCCCTGGTCGTAGCGCTGGTGGCCGCTTTTTTGCTGAGCAACGGCGCGCTCAGGCCCATGGAGAGGATCAGCAGGCAGCTTGATGCCTTGACCGCTGCCAGCGAGGCCGTGGGCCAGGTGGAAGAAGCAGGCAGGCAGAGCAAGCAGGATATGGCGGCTCGCGTGTCGAGCAAAATCGAACGCATCGGCCAACGCATGCGCAATGTGGAAGAGGTGTTTTCCGCGTTGAAGGAGAACCTCGATCAGATTCTCGGCAACCTGCAGGACGGAATCCTGCTTTTTACCGGGGACGGGCGAGCAGTGCTGGTATCAGAGGCTGCGCGACGGTTTCTCAACGCCGAGGGAGGCAGCATTCTGGGCCTGCATGCGCGCGATATCTTCGATCGTTCGACGGTGCTGGGCCGAACCCTGCGCGAGGCATTCGACGCGGGCGTAAACCTGATCCAGGAAGAGGTGTTGACCGAAACAGGCAGGCGGGTCGAGGTCTCGCTGGACTTTATTTACGACGACGAAAAGAAGCAGGGATTGGGCGCACTGATAACCCTTCACGATCTGGAGTCGGCCGAAGAGATTGAGTCGGAGCTGGAACTGTCGCGGCGCATGGCGGCCATCGGCAGGCTCACCTCAGGCGTCGGCCATGAAGTGAAAAACCCCATCAACGCCATCGTGGTTCACCTGGAGCTGCTGAAGAGCAAGCTGGGCGACACGACCACGCCGGCCGCGCGTCATTTGGAAGTGATTGACGTGGAGATTCACCGCCTCGACCGCGTCGTGCAGATGCTGGTGGACTTTACCCGCCCGGTCGAACTGCAACTGCGCGAGCAGGATTTGCGTTCAGTGATCAACGATGTGCTGGCGCTGGCCGCGGAGGAGCTTTCCACGCATAATATTGCACTCGTCAGCCAGATGCCTCCGCATCCGCTGATGGCCAATTGCGACGCCGATCTGCTGAAACAGGCGGCGCTCAATGTGATTCAGAACGGCGCACAGGCCATGCCCGAGGGCGGCGTGCTGGAAGTCTCGCTCGCCGAGGACCGTAAATTTGCCGTGCTGCGAATATCCGACCAGGGGACAGGCATTCCGGAGGAGATCAAAGAGAAGATATTCGACCTGTACTTCACGACCAAGGCCGGGGGAAGCGGCATAGGATTGGCGATGACCTACCGCATCGTCCAGTTACACCATGGAAGCATCGAAGTACAATCGAATTCAGGCCGTGGCACGGAGTTCCTGCTGCGAATCCCGCTTGCCGCCACGGAATGGGCGCGCCGGCATCTTCAGCCTGCCGGCGTTCAAAGTGAGAAAGGGATCGGGGAATGAGGTCGCCTGCCAGGAGCGTCGCATGGCTGCTGCCGTTGTTGCTGACGGCTTGCTTCCACAAGGCCCGCCCCATCAACATAACCCAGTATTTGCCGCCGCCGAGCACCGTTCCCAAGCCGGAGGTTGAGGCTGTCGAGCTTCCGCCGTCAGTAACGACGATCGACAGCGTACCGCTCACGTCCGACATAGAACTGGGGCAGGCGCCCGTGAAGCCGGCAAGGCGCCGCAGGCCGGTCAACAAAAACGTTCAGCCAGCCCCAGACGCGACCCAACAGGCCGCGATCAGCGCGCCGCCGGCGCCCGTCGAAACCCCGGCCGTTAGCGCCATCGGACAGCTTTCATCGGGGAGCTCTTCCGATTCGCAACAGCGGACACTGGATTCGATTGCCGCTACTGAGCGGGGTCTGAATGGCATCAATCGGACGTTGAGCGATCAGGACCAGAAGACGGCAGCGCATATCAGGGAGTTCCTGAAGCAGGCGAGAGAAGCGCTGGCCTCGGGCGATGTGGATGGCGCGCGTACGCTGGCGGCCAAGGCCAAGGTGTTGTTGAGTGAACTGGTGGGGAAGTAAACGGCTGCACTTGTTAAGCGCAGAAGCGATCTAGACGCTGACCCACTTGGTCGTGCGTGAGGTACTCGCCGTGCAACAGCGCTTTCTCGCCACGGTTCACGGCGCCAGCGAACCGGCTTTCCTCGTCGAAGTACCGCGCTACGACTTGCTGCACCAACTCGTCGGGATTGCGGCCCTGCTCAGCAGCAGACCGCGCGAGCTTGGCTTCGAGTTCGGGTGTGAAAAGCACTTCCATGACGCTTAGAGTACGGGAAAAAGCCGCGCGGGGCAAGGGCCATCGAAAGAGTGAGACTCGTGAGTTTGCCCCTACAGCTCGCCCCAACTCAGCTTGCTGCGCAGCGCTTCAAAGAAGCTGCTCTCGCTCATGCGGATGAGATTGACAGTGCAGGTTGAGCGCCGGCAACGCACTTCGTCGCCCAGTTGCAGCACCACCGCCTTTTGCCCGTCGACGGTGAGCAGCGCCTGATTGGGAATGCCTTCGACGCGCACGGTCAAGGATGCGTCGCCGCGCACCACGATGGGGCGCAAGGTGAGCAGATGGGGGCAGATCGGCGTGACCACCATCGCATCCACGTCCGGCGTGAGAATTGGACCATTGGCGGCCAGCGTGTATGCCGTCGAACCCGTTGGAGTAGACACGATGACGCCGTCGGCGCGAAAGCGGGCAACACTCTTGCCATCCAGCTCCACCGCGAATTCGCCCATGCGGGCAATGTCGCCTTTGGTGACCACGACGTCGTTCAACGCCTCATAGCTGGAATGAATCGCGCCCTCGCGCCAGAGCGCGGCATGCAGCATGACCCTGGCATCGATGGTGTGACAATCGCTGCACCAGCTTTCCAGCGTCGAATAAAGATCGGCCAGCCGGACCTCCGTCAAGAAGCCGAGAAAGCCCAAATTAACGCTTAATATCGGCGTGCCGCTCCCGGCAAAGATGCGCGCCACCGAAAGCAGCGTGCCGTCACCGCCGAGAACGATCACCAGGCCCGGCTCCCACGAGGGCAACTGCGCACGATCGACAGCGGGCGCGGCAGTTGTGTATTGGCCACCCTCCAGGTCGAGCACCGGCTCATAGCTGTGTTGGCGCAGCCACGCGATCAGTTCCGGCAAAAGCCGGGCCAGCTCTTCCTTCTGCGGTTTGGAGACAATCGCGACGCGAATCATGCAGTCCCAGTGTACTTAAGTGCGACAGGCGGCGAATAGGCGCAATGAATCTTCGGCAGCGCCCGGCAAGCATTCGCGGACGCCTCAACTCTAACACCGCTTTGCATAGAGCAGGAACTCCCGGTTCCCTTCCGCGCCGGTAATTGGCGATGGAATGGTATCGACAACCTGCCAGCCCAGCGACCGAACAAAATCTGCCACTTTGTCGACGGCCAGCTTATGCGCCTCGGGATCGCGGACGATGCCTCCCTTGCCAACATGCTCGCGTCCGGCTTCAAACTGCGGCTTGACCAGGATCACCGCCTGAGAGAGCGCAGGCGCCGCGGCAATTACAGGGCCCAGCAGCAGCGTCGCCGAAATGAACGATACATCCATGACCAGGAATTCGAGCTCCGGCGTTCCGTCAGGGGCTAAAGCCCCAATTCCATTTTCAGCGCTGACGTACGGGCTAAAGCCCGTACCCTTCATCTGACCGAATCTATCTTCAGTTCGTGCGGCCAGGGATCCCGGTTCGAGCAGCCGTGCGTTTGTCCGCTCCAGCAGGCGCACGCGCGGGTCGTTGCGCAGCTTCATGGCAATCTGGCCAAAGCCGGTATCAACGGCTGTAACATGCGATGCCCCGTGCTGCAGCAGGCAATCGGTAAACCCGCCGGTGGAGGCTCCAATATCGAGGCAGGCCGTGCCGTTGACCGATATCTGCCAACGATCGAGAGCGCCGGCCAGCTTGAGCCCGCCGCGGCTGACGTAAGGCGCATCTTCGCCTAGCAGCCGAATGGGCGAATCTGCCGCCACCGTCGTGCCCGGCTTGTCGACCTTCTGCTCGCGGACCAGGACACGGCCTTCAAGAATGTAGGCACGAGCGCGTTCGCGGCTGGGAGCCAGACCGCGATCCACCAGCAGAAGATCCACGCGCATTTTTTCGCCGGCTGTCGCCTTTCCCATCGATTCATGAGCCACCTGGACCGGCCCGCTTTCTCCGAATGAAAGTACGAAAGCAGCCAAAGGAGCATTCCCTTGCAGGAAGAGATCCTTTGACTGCCTTCATCCACATCGGTTGTGAAAATGCGCTATGGCAAGGTCTGGCAGTTCGAAAGCGTGTATTTCGCGCCATAATTGGAAACCTCCAGCGCCGGGGGCAGATTGCAGGGCTGGCCGTAACCGGGTACGCGACTCACGCTGTTGGTGTTGCCCCCCGATCCGTTTTGGGTACTAACTCGAACATCCACGATGTTGCCCTGAACCAGGATCGTCGTATCGACAATGTCGAGATCGGTGCGGATGACGGTGAGATATGGGCTGTCCGGCGAGGCCGCATAGACCTTGCCATACTCGGAATTCTGTGTAGAGACGACGGTGCGCGGATGGCCGATGACTGGCAGCGCCGCCTTTTCAACCGTGTGGCTGGACAAGTCTAAGATCGATACGGTGCCGTCGGTCTGGTTGGCCGTATACGCGCGGCTGCCGTCGGCAAGCACCGTCACACTGGCCGGATTGTTGCCCACCGGAATCGTGTAGGTCGTTCCGAAGGTCGGACTGTCGTTGCCGTACTGATCCTCGCTCACGTCGATCACGCTGATGGTGTTGCCGTCGTAGTTAGCCACAATAAGCTGAGCGGTGGCCGCGTTGAACTCGGCATATACCGGACCGGCGATGGCGCCCATGCCGCAGGTTGGGTTGATAGCCAGGTTGCAGTTGACGGGCGCATTCGCGGGCGTTAGCGCTGCCGTAGAAAGCGGCAGCACCGGGTGGCATGTTACCGTCTGGCCGCTCTGATTCACAAACGGGGTACACTTATCCAGCGTATTGAGCTGGCTGTTGATCACAGTGACGGTGTCGTCTCCGCGGTTCAACACAAAGAATCGCCTGTTGTCGTTGTTCTCGACGGCGTAAACAGGGCATTTGCCCAACGGGATATTGGACGAAATCGTATAGCTGGAGATCTCAATTGCACTCGCCGTGCCGATGGGCCCGGTAGTTGGAGATAGATTGCACTCCACGCCGGTGGGGTTGGGTATGTTCTGGCTGAGAACGAAGTTACGCTCGGCTACAACGCTGGGACCGATCACTGTGAACGGAGTGAAAGCGGGCGCAACCGGAATGGCAAGCTTGAAGGACTCGGGAATCCCCTGGAAAAAATCGACGACATTTCCGTTAAGATCGGCTGCCCAGAGTGCTGCCGACGGGGAAAACAGGTTCACCGGCGCTGCCGCTGACGACAGGGTAGAGAAACTCACCTGCTTCTGCTGTAGCGTTGGGGAGATAGGAAAGTTGCTCAAGGTGCCGTCGCTGTCGAAGGTGTAGCCATTGGAGCCGGTCTGATCGATGGTGAAAGCACTGGGGCCGGGACCGATGGGCGCATAGGCGAGTACCGAGTCGCCGGAGTAGTCGATGATGGTGGCGATGCCGGGGGTGGTGGGAGACGGCGCCGAAACCACAACTGCGTATGACTGCGGCTGTGCAGCCGGGCCGTTGGAGTTAACGGGCGTAATCACCGGACGATAGTTGTTGCCGCATCCGGCAACCAGGGAAACAACCCCGACGACAGCGCACGCCTGAATCAATCGCAAGCGCGTGTGGCCATAGTTCATGAAGAAGCGCCTCATTCAGTTCTTTCCTGCTTACTTGGTGATTGTAAATCAGTGAACTGGGGGTTAGACGCGAAGGGCCGGCGGAAGGGTATCGGCGCGGACAGGTTGGCTGATCAAAGAGCACCCGGCTCAAACAACCTAATAATCTCTGGATTTCCTGATTGCCGGGCAAGCAGTTTGAAGGGGTTCCCCCGAGTGTCACTGGCTTGAGCAAGGCTGGGGAACCGCTGGAGAAACCGTGTCGCCCATTCCACATCGCCTCGCGTGATGGCATAGGCAAAGTCATCCAACTCAATTCCCAAAAGGCCACCCATTTCTCGCAGATACTCTATTGCCCACCCCGCTGGAGTTGCACTGAACTTAGCGTCGCGGGCATTGATTTCCGCCCCGTTTTGAATGAGATGCTCAGCGACGAGCCGTTGTCCACAAAACGCTGCGTGGTGCAGCGCAGTGGCTCCGATCTCGTCCCTTTCATTCACGAGTTCCGGATGGCTTTGAACTATGGCTCTGACGCCTTCAACGTCACCGCGTCCCGCCGCCTCGATTAGCCTTTCGAATTCGATCATTTGGGCTCCGCCACCTCAACTATCGCACTGTCGGGTCCGCTCCACGCCGAAGCGCCCTCGTGCGTCAACCGCTGTTTGGCGTCATCCCAGCGAATGCGGGTGATGGAGCCGGCGCCATTCTCATAGGCATAGGTCGTGCCGTCATCGGAGAAGAGCGTGAAGGAGCTGTCCGCTCCGGGGTAGACCTGGATTTTGGCGATGGCCTGAGTTTCGTGCGTGCTTTCCACAGGCGCGCCCAACGGAATAATCGATCCTGCCTTGACGAACAGCGGAATGGTGTCGATGGGAGCCTGGACCGTGACTGACTGGCCGCCCTTCACGCGCTCGTTGGTCCAGTAGTTGTACCAGTCGGTTCCGGCCGGCAGATAGACCTCGCGGCTGGTCGCGCCCTGTTCCGTGACCGGCGCCACCAGGAAGGCGGGCCCGAACATGTACTCATCGCGCAGATCGGCGACCTTAGGATCGTTGGGGAAATCCAGCGGCAGCGCGCGCATGAATGGCGCTCCAGTGAGCCATGTCTGGTAGCCCAGCGAATAGATGTAGGGCATGAGTTGGTAGCGCAGGCGCAGGTACTTCTCCAGGATCGGCTCCGCCTGCTTGCCATACGACCAGACCTCGTTGGCGGGACGGCTGCCGTGGGCTCTCATGATGGGCAGGAAGGTCGCGTACTGAAACCAGCGGGTGTAGAGCTCAGGGTAATCGTCGTAGCCGCCCACGTTGGCGCGCGCATCCGATGGATCGAGCAACGGCGGATGGGCCGGATGATGCTCGGCGGGCAGGTATTGCCAGCCGCCGGTGTCATTGGACCAATAGGCAATCCCCGAAGCTGTGAGGTCGAGGCCGGTGGGAATCTGGCGGCGCAGCGTGTCCCAGGTGGGATAGATGTCCGAGGACCAGAAGATGGCGCCGTTGCGCTGCGCGCCGAGATACGCATCTCGCGATAGGATCAACGGACGCTTGTTGGGCTCATCTTTGCGGAAGCCGTCATAGAGCGCGGCGGTGTGAAAGAGCGGATAGACATTGAAGAACCGCGTGCCGGGGCCGATGTGGAAATAGGCGCCATTGGGGGGCAGATCGGGTTCGGTCTCGTCGGCCCACAGGGAGTCGAATCCCAGGCTCAGAATGTTGTCGTGGATGGTCTTCCAATACCACTTGGCGGCATCGGGATTGGTGGTGTCGATGTCCGATCCGGCGCGGTCGTAAGGCAAGCCATCGATGGGCGTGCCGTCGGCCAGGTGGATCAGCCAACCCTTCTCGCGCAACTCCGCGTAGTAGCGGTCCTCGGGCACAAAGCGCGGCCAGACGCTGATCATGGTCTCAAAGCCCATGGCGTGGAGTTGCTTATTCATGGCCGCCGGATCGGGCCAGAATTTGGGATTCATGTCGAACTGCCCCATCTTGGTGAAATAGAACCAGTCGACGACCATCACATCGGCGGGCAGATGGCGGTTGCGATAGCCTTGGGCTACGTCCAGAACCTCTTTCTGGCTTGCGTAGCGCTGCTTGCACTGGATGTAGCCATACGCGGCCTTGGGCAGCATGTGCGTGGGGCCGGTCAACAGCTTGTAGCTGGCGTAGATTTCGTCCGCGGTGGCGCCGGCGATGACGAAGAACGAGACCCGGTCCCCTACTTCCGAGGTCCAGCGGGTTTGCTCGTTGAAGCCTGGTTCGATGGTGGTCTTCGAGGGGTTGTCCCACACCAGCCCGTACCCTTTGTTGGTGATCAGGAAAGGCACACAAAAGCTTGGCGCAGCGGGCGCGGTGTAATCGGCCTGGCAGTGCACGGGGTGGCCGCGGTGGTCGAGAAAGCCTTCATGGTTCTGGCCGAGGCCGTAGTAGTGCTCATCGCCGGGCGATACGAAGGTCGCGCCCACTTCGTAAAACTCGGGGTCGGTGGGGCGGCGATCGTACGCCAATGAAGCCGTGCCGTCTTTGTGATTGGGAACCGACTGCGACCAGTCTTTGAGTTCGAGCAGGGTCTTGCCTTCGGGCGTGCGCAGCGTGATGTGCGCGCCGGGCGTGGAGCCATTGAAGTATTTGCTAATGTCGATCTCCGTTTGCATCGGCGGATGCGCGGGAGGAAGATCGCGGTCGACCGTGGCCACAATGCGGGCCGACTGGTAAACGTCGGCCTGCGCGGTCTGAGTTGCCGTCCAGCCTGAGGCATCCGGAGCGGCCACAAAGCCATAGCCGGGAGCTGCCAGCGCGGGTTCGCGATTCAAGCTGAGCGTCACGCGAAGAATGTTCGGCGCATACGGTTCGAGCACAATGGTCTCGCCTTTGCGGTCGAGTTGCAGACGCTGGCTTGGGGGTTGGGCCGCGGTAGATGCTGTGGCTAGAACGAAGCCGGCTAGGATTGCAAAAACGGACGAAAACCTTTTCATCGAGAACTCCGTGAGCACGCGAATCTGCGAAAAAAGACCGCGCAGATGAGTGTAAACGGATTCACTCAGGCTTTCCCAATCGAATGGCAATCGCTTAGTTCTGTGACCTGGGAGCCTGCCCAGAAGCGACGACAGTTCAAGGGTACGCGCTTCAACCTGCGAAGGGTACGGGCTTCAGCCCGTACGTCAAGAGCTGATTTCGGTCCCCGGCTTTAGCCGCTGAGGGAATGCAGGCTATTGAGAAACCCACTCCCAGGGGCTAAAGCCCAATCGTTTGGAGGTTCTGATGTACGGGCTGAAGCCCGTACCCTTCACGCAAACCGAGGCCAATGGAAAGGTCCTGAGGCCCACGCGATACGATGAATCGTGGCTCAACTGACGCGAATGCAGCAATCGAATCTGGCTTGGCAATCGAAAACAGTGCTGCTGGTGGTGATGCCCATTGTGGCCGCCGGCTTGGTGCTTCAGACCCATTGGTGGGTAACGCAATCGGCGCCCGTGGCCATTTGGACGATCGGCCTCAGCCTGGTGCTTGCTCTAGTAGTTCTGAAGCTGCACGCCGCTACGACCGCGGGGGCGGCAGCTGGGGCGGCCATCACCGCCAACCTCATGTTTTCTACAGTGATATTCCCATATGCGCCATGGCAGACGGCTCTGCCGCCAGTGCTGGCGGTCTCGCTGCTCGCCTGGATCGCTACACGCCTGGGCCGCGCGCAGAAGGGGCAGTTGGGAACCGCAGAAACACGGCGTGGCCGCGAAGCCTCGCAGGTAGCCGCAAATCTTGGCGTGGCCGCGCTTGCCTCAAATGAAATTGTGCAGTCGTGGTTGACGAATTCCAATTGGTTTGCCCGCGCCACAATCGCGCCGATGCCCATGTTTGCCGTGCCGCTGGCGGCGCTGGCTGAAGCCGCCGCGGATACGGTTTCCTCGGAGATTGGCCAGGTTTTGGGTGGCCGTCCGCGCATGATGACCAACTTCCGCAAGGTCGATCCCGGCGAAGACGGAGCAGTCAGCCTGGCCGGCTCGCTGGCCGGTTTAGCCGCTGCAGGAATCGTTTCTGCGCTGGGGACAATGGCCATGCGCGGCGGTTCTGCGATGTTCTGGATCAGCTGCGCGGGAGCCGCATTCGGCATGTTCTTCGACAGCCTGCTGGGCGCAACCCTGGAGCGCCGCGGCTGGCTGAACAACGACGCGGTGAACTTCCTCTCCACCGCTAGCGCGGCGGCCTTTGCGCTGGGGCTGATGGCGGTGTTGCCGCATTCCGGCGCCGAGTAGGCTCTTGGAATCCCACCCATTTCGCAAAAAACGCGAAATGGATGGGGCACCCGAATGGGTCGCTGGACCACGGCTTCTAATGCAGGTGCAGCCGCCAGAGAGTGTAGCTCAATATCTCGTGCGCAATGCGTTCGGCCTCCTGCGAAGCTTCCGGCACGGTAATGCGTGGCCGAGGCGAGGTAAGCACATTAAGTCCGTCGTCCGCGCAGATCTCGTGAATTCGGAACATATGGGTCCCGTCGCTGACGATGACCAGCCGGTGCAGCCCGTTGGCACGGGCGATCACGGCAACGCGGCGGGCCGATTCTTCCGTATCGCGGCTGACGGTCTCGGCAATGATGGCTTCTTCGGGAACTCCCATGCCCATCAGATACTCGCGACCGACGGCGCCCTCGGAGTATTGATCGCCGCCCGCGCCGCCGAGGGTGATGATGAGCGGAGCAATGCCGCGCTTGTAGAGGGCGAGTGCGTGGTCCAGGCGGGCGCGGTAGACCGGTGAAGGCCGTCCGTCGTACTCCGCCGCGCCAAAGACGCAGATCGCATCAGACGGCGCGGCCTGGTCAAGGCTCGCGTAGGTCTCAATCTGGACGTAGACCCAGCGGCACCAGGCAGCGGCGCCTACCGCCAATGCCAGCAGCAACACAAGCGCGGCGCGCAAGATCCAGTTGCGGCGTTTTCGCGGTTTGGCCCGGCGGCTCATGCGCACCTTCTGCTGCAGAGATCAGAGATCAGGGGTCAGGGATCAGTCACGCGCAATTAATTGACTGAGTGCCAATGGATGAATGGATCATAGGTCCGATTCTGTTCCCCGCCTCCTGATCTCCGATCTCTGTTATCGCTGCAACACCATGACAATTTCGTGGGTCGGAATGGCGCCCTCGCGCAGAATCTCCCAGCGGCCAGGTCCAAGCGAGAGATCGACGATGGTAGTTGGCTGGGAGCGGGCCGTCGGGCCGCCATCGATGATGAGCGGGATGCGGTCGCCGATCTGGTCGCGCACGCAGGCTGCGTTCGTGCACTCCGACGCTCCCTGCAGATTGGCCGAGGTTGCGGTGATGGGCAGCCCGAAGCGCTCCACAACGGCGCGCGGAATGGCCGCATCCGGCACGCGCATGGCCACATTGCCGGTGTTGGCCGTGGAGCGCAGCGGCAGCTTGGTGCCGGCGCGAACGATGACCGTCAGCGGGCCAGGCCAGAAGCGCTCCGCCAATTTGTCGAGCAGAGGATCGGTGTCGCGGGCCAGCTCATAGGCCTGCGCCAACGAACCGATTAGAAGCGAGAGTGGCTTGTGTTTCAGGCGGGACTTCAGCCTGTAGATCTGCTCCACAGCGTGCAGATTGACCGGGTCGACCGCCAAGCCATAGAAGGTGTCGGTGGGCAGAGCAACAACGTCGCCCTTGCGCAGGCAGGAAACGATATAGTCGATCCGGTCCGGCTGGGGTTCATCGGGATGGACGCGCAAGATCTCCGCGGACAAGAGGCTCTACCTCAATTCACGATCTACAGAGGCCGTAAAGACGGAAGCTATCACAGCACCAGCCTTGGTGCAAGTTCAAGTGGCGCATTGACATGCTTCGGTCGGCCAAAACGGCATAGAATCGGCTAAGTATGCAAAGGTTTCCGACCCATGCCTGTTCGCATTGTACAGAGTAAACAGAACGCCCGCCTCAAGCAGTTGCGCCGGGCGCTGGCCTTACCGCTCCGCGAGCGAGACCGCGAAGGGCGAGCATTGGCCGGAATCGAGGGGCCGAACCTACTCGAGGAGGCTCTGCGTGCCGGGCTGAGGATCGACTGCGTCTTCTTGGCACAGGGATCCGAGCACCTGCTGGACGGCGTCGGCCTGGCGGCGGAGATGGAAGTGCTGGCGCTGCCGGGGGAACTGCTGCGATCGGCTGTGACCACCGAAACACCGCAGCCGATTGCGGCCCTGATCGAGCCGCCGGATTGGACCTGGGCGCATGTCCTCGGCCCCCAGAAAAAGGCCGCGGCGTTGGTCGTGATACTTGCCGGCCTCCAGGACCCCGGCAACCTTGGCACCATCCTGCGTTCCGCCGAGGCCTTCGGCGCCGATGGAATCTTGAGTCTGCCCGGCACCGTGAGCGCCTGGAACCCCAAGGCAGTCAGGGCTTCGGCAGGGAGCGTGTTTCGGGTTCCGATCCTTTCGGTCTCTGAGGATGAGTGCTTCACGCGCCTGCGAGAAGCGGGCGTTAGAATCCTGACCACGGCGGTGCGCGAAGCCGAACACGGAGATTTGGCGGACATGGCCGCGGCCGTGGCACTGATCATCGGCAATGAGGGCAGCGGAGTACCGAATCACCTGGCAGCGATGGCTGACGGAGCCATCACCATTCCCTGCCCCGGCGCGGTCGAGAGCCTGAACGCGGCAGTGGCAGCGAGCGTATTGCTCTACGAGGCGTCGCGCCAGCGAGCTGCATCCCACCCTTCGCCGAAAACGCGAAGGATGGGGTACCCAGATTGCTCGACCGGGAGCAAGCTATGAGCCTGTTTGACGGTGAACCAGAAGGGCCGCAAGGACTGCCCCGAACTGCGCCTTTGGCCGAACGCATGCGCCCGCGCAGCCTCGAGGAGTTGAGCGGCCAGGAGCATCTGGTCGGCCCCGGCAAGCCGTTGCGAGTTCAGATCGAGCGCGACGATTCGGGCTCCATGATTCTTTGGGGTCCGCCAGGCGTGGGCAAGACCACGCTGGCCAAGATCGTCGCCGAAACCACCAAAGCCAGCTTCATCGAATTCTCCGCCGTGATGAGCGGCATCAAGGAGATCAAACAGGTGATGGTGGCGGCCGCACAGGCGTCGCAGATGCACTCACGCACCATCCTGTTCGTCGATGAGATTCACCGCTTCAACAAGGCTCAGCAGGACGCCTTTCTGCCTTACGTCGAGCGCGGAACCATACGGCTGATCGGAGCGACCACGGAGAATCCGTCCTTCGAGATCATCTCCGCGCTGCTTTCGCGCTGCCGTGTTTACGTGCTGGAGCCGCTGACCGAGAAACAGATCACGGCGCTGCTGCGGCGTGCCGTTGAAGACCGCGAGCGCGGCCTGGGGGCACTTGAACTGACCGCGGACGACGATGCGCTGGAACTGATTGCCAGCTACTCGAGCGGCGACTGCCGCAACGCCTACAACACGCTCGAAGTGGCCGCACAATTGGCGCTGGAACCAGTCCAGCATAGACGCGAAACGGAGGGAGGAGGGGATTTCAACCCCCGCACAGGGCCAACAGAATCAACAGGGACTGGTAGGGATGGGTTTCAAACCATCCGTTTAGCCGCGGAGGTAAGCGCTGTATCAGGGCACGACTTCAGTCGTGCCGAAAACGCCGGAATATCAAGCGGGGCTTTAGCCCCTGAGGGAGGCTCTTCGACGGGATTGACGGAAAGTCCGTCCGCTTCCGCAGCCTCGAAACCCACAAAACACATCGACAAGACCCTCGCCGCCGAAGCCATTCAGCAGCGCGTCCTCGTGTACGACAAGTCCGGCGAAGAGCACTACAACCTGATCTCGGCGCTGCACAAAAGCGTGCGCAACAGCGATCCCGATGCGGCGCTCTATTGGCTGGCGCGTATGTTTGCGGCCGGTGAGGACCCGCTCTACCTGGCGCGGCGCGTGGTGCGCATGGCCGTTGAAGACATTGGCCTGGCCGCTCCGGAGGCGCTCAATCTTTGTCTGTCGGCAAAGCAGGCCATGGAGTTTCTGGGCTCGCCCGAAGGCGACCTGGCGCTGGCCGAGGCAGTGGTTTATTTATCGCTGGCGCCGAAGTCTAATTCGGTCTACACGGCCTATGGCGCCGTGCAGCAGGAGATCGAGCACACCCGCCAGGAGCCTGTGCCGCTGCACCTGCGCAACGCGCCGACGCGGCTGATGAAGGAACTCGATTACGGCAAGGGCTATCTCTACGCCCACGACGAAGAAGGACGCGTGGCCGACATGGACTGCCTGCCCGATTCACTGCGCGGCCACAGCTACTACCAGCCCACGCAGGAAGGCCGCGAAAAGCTGCTGGCGCAGCGCATGGAAGAGATTCGGCGGATTCGGGCGGGGAAGCATGGCGGAGCGTGATCGCCGCGCCGGTTTCGCAAGGATTGACGCTTCTTTTTTGTCATGCGGGTTAGCCCCGAGGATTGGTAGAGTAGAGGCCATGCCGGTCGTCTTTCATCATCGCGGCTTCAGGTTTTTCTTCTATTCCAACGAAGGAACGCCGCGCGAGCCTGTCCACATTCATGTTGAAAAAGACAACGTGGAAGCAAAATTCTGGCTGGAGCCTGAACTCAGACTGGCTTACAATGATGGCTACAACGCCCGCACTCTCCGCGAACTGCTGGAGATCGTCGAAGTCAACAGGGACCGCATCGAAAGGGTATGGAATGAATTCTTCGGTTAAAGCAACCAGTGTGCATTTCGATCAGGACAGCATGTGGGTCGATCTGAGCGATGGCAGAATCGTCGCCGTGCCGCTGGCCTGGTTTCCACGGCTGCTCCATGCCACCGCGGAGCAGCGTGAGCAGTTCCGCTTCAGCAGCCGCGGCCTGCATTGGGAAGCGTTGGACGAGGACATCTCCATCGCCGGTCTGCTGGCTGGCGAGGGCGACTTGACCCAAAGCCAAAAGACCTTTGCCGCCTGAATGAATCACGACTTCAGCCGAGGCAAGCGCGGACGGTTTGCCGTGACACGCGCCTTCGCCTCAGCCCGCCGGTGATTTCCCTTTTCGGACTGTGCGCTGAAAGAAGTATCCGTCACACCCTGGTATTGGAATGCGACCGTCAGGCAGCACCTTGGTCTGAATTCGGCGTGCATCGGTCGGGATCGCATCCACCTGCTGCAATATAAGATCGCCCATCTGGATGATCGTCTTCTTGGAACGCGGCCACGCTCTGCGAGGTCTGGGATTGTCCTTCAAGATCTTGATCCGAACGAATTTGCAAAGGCGAAATAGGGCAAGCGGCCCGCCATAATGTTGCCAGTCAAACGGTTGGCCTTGAAGACCCTTGGTGTCGAACTTGATGATGCGTGGGACGCAGAATATCTGATCCCGGCAATCGGGATCGATGGACCAGATTGGGGAAAACGGGGCGTGGGCAAATGCATTGCGGATCATGCGAGAAATTTGATACGCCGACCTCACACTCGAATCACTCGATGATTTCGGGTCCGGTACGACAACCCGAATTGCATCCTTCATGGCAACCGCCATCAGATAAGTTGCCGAGCGATGAAGCAAGAACGCGGCAAAGTCCGCCTGGTCCTGCCTCAGGGCGATCTCTTTCTCCCTAACATGATGCCGGCCATGCGACCAATCGGTCGGAAGATCAAGCGGTTGGGTCTTGAGCGTCGTCGCGAGACGGACCGCCGATGCAAGGCGGAACTGCAGTTCCGCACCAACGAGCCGACTGATGTGGTCTTCGCGCTCAGTTCGCACCGTTGCAGGTTTGGCTTTGTCCATAAGCCTCGCTCTTTCGTCGCCGGCTTTTCTGATCCCTGTTCCCTAGCCTTTATCCCACGGATTGACGACCGACGACGCGATGTCCTCGAAGTGCTTCACGTTCCGCGTGGCAAGCTTGGCGTGAGAGGCAAGCACAATGCCGGCGATCATGGTGTCGCGTGAGTCGACTGGACGGCCCATCTCCTTCCGCGTCGCGGACAGGTCCGCCGCCCTTCGAGCGGCCATTTCGTCAAAGTTTGAAATTCTCCCCTGGACGACTTCGACAAGCCAGCGCTCAAACAAATCCATTAGTACAGTCCGCCTCCGGCCAACCGGCATCGACTGCAGCCCGCCGCGAGTTTCGAAGATGTTAATCGAGGTGGTCCAGATTGAAGAACCAGGCTGTCGGTCCAGCCAGATGAGAACTTTGCGTTCCGGCCTCGGCAACATAATCTCGGAAATCACGTTAGTGTCGAGAACGATCATGATTCGAAGTCAGGTATTTGCATCCGCATTCCGCGGATCTCCTGAATGGGCTCATCGATAAAAATGCCCTGCCCGCTGAAGAGCGCAACAGAGGCCGTTCCAAATCCGACAGCCGGCGTGTCCTCTTCTTTAAGCGCGTTGCGCAGGATCTCGCGGACCTCGGCTTCCATGCTGTGGCCGTGGTGTTTGGCGCGACGCTGCAAGCGTCCTTTGAGCCGGTCTTCAAGGTTGCGGACGAGAATCTGCGCCATCATCGCCTCCGCGAATCAGATGCTATCATGATAGCACAATCTCAAACTGACAATCGAGGCGTGTACGTCAAATCTCAATGCCCTGGCTTGGGCAGCCCGTTCAAGGCGCCGGTGACGATGCCAGGGGTCAAGACTTCAGGCAGCATCTGCGGCTCGCTTTGGCCCGGTGTGTAGAGTGCGTAGGCTGGGACTCCGCTGCGTCCCAAGGCCGTCAGCGCCTGCGTGATGGCTTCGTCATGGCGGGTCCAGTCCGCCTTCATCAAAACCACGTTGCGAGCCTGAAAAGCCTGCTCAACTTCGGGCTGGTCCAGAGCCACGCGCTCATTCACCTGGCAACTAAGGCACCATTTCGCGGTGAAGTCAACAAACACGGGCTGGCCTGCGGCGAGCGAACGGCTCACAGCAGCCTGCGACCACGGCTGCCAAAGGCCGGATGTTTCAGGCGCGGTTGAAGTCTCCGAGGGCCCTCCCAGCTTGGCGGGTGCGACCACACTCACGGCAACTACGCCGAGTAGGATCAGGGCCACCACCATTGTCGACCAGCGCTTGGCCGGCCAGCGGCCCAGGAACCAGCCCGCAATGGCCAGCAGCAGGAAGCTCACAAGCAGCGCGGCCAGAATAGCCGCTCCGTATGCCTGCGCCACAACCCATGCCAGCCAGATCACAGTAGCAAAGATCGGGACCGAGACGGCTTGCCGCAAAACTTCCATCCATGCGCCGGGCCTGGGCAGCAGGCGCGTCCACGCGGGCTGCAGCGTGAGCGCCACATAGGGCGCGGCAAGTCCAAGAGCCAATGCCGTGAAGACAGCAAACGTTACCGCCGCAGGCTGGGCAAGAGCGTAGCCGATGGCTGCTCCCATGAACGGCGCGGTGCACGGCGTGGCTACGATAACCGCCAAAACGCCGGTGAAAAAGCTGCCGGTGTAGCCCTGCTTTGCTGCCAGCGAACCGCCAGCGCTGGTGAGAGTGAGGCCAATTTCGAACTGGCCGGCGAGCGAAAGTCCCAGGAAGAAAAGCAGCCCTGCCATCAGCTCGAGGAAGATTGGCGATTGAAACTGGAATCCCCAGCCGAGGGTCGCTCCCGCGGCGCGCAGGCCGAGCAACACGGCTACCAGCACCCAAAAGGACGCAAGTATGCCGGCGGTATAAACCAATCCATGCGCGCGCAGTTTGTGCCGCTCCTCGTTGCCGGAGTTGACCAGCGCCAGCCCTTTCAGGAACAGGACCGGGAAGACGCAAGGCATGAGGTTCAAAATCAAGCCGCCAAGAAATGCCAATCCTGAAACTCGAAGCAGTTCACTTAACGAGAGCAAATTTGCGCCGGACGGCGTTGCCGGCGAGGACGCTGGCGCGGGCTCCGATGCGGACTGCGATGTTGCCGCGGCCCCGGCCGGATGGGATGCGGCCAGTGCAAGCGGTTGAGCCGTTACTTTGCCGGGGAGCGCCGCAAGCTCGAACGCGCGGCTCCCGGAGAGTTCAAGAACTCCTTTCAGTTGAGCCGGATTGGCCGAAAGATTCGCGTCTTTCTTTAATTCGAGAATCAGGCCTTTCGCCGTGGGCGTCAGCAATTGCGGAGCGGGATTGTCGAGAACGTTCTCGTCGGATGGGAAGAATGAAGCTTCGGTCTCTGTCTGACCGGTTTCAACCGATAGGCGGAAGCCCTCTTTGGTCGGCTGGAAGATAGCCTTGTCACCGTTAGGCAAGGGCTTGGGAAGTTGCCCTCCCAATCGGCGAAAGATTTCGGCATCGGACGCAAGCGACACAGGCTTGCCAAGATGGTCATAAATCTCCCGCCTCACCTCCAACTCCGCCTTGCCAGGAATGCACGTCGCGCGGCAAACCAGCCAATCCACTTTGGCGTGGAGAATGGCGCGACCCGGCCTCGCCGTCTTGGCCACATCGATCGTCAGCGGAAAAAGAACTTCGTTCTCATAGCCGAAGTCCATCAGTGGGCCGAGAGGCAAGCGGCTCGGTGCGGGAAACTGGATTGGCCCCGCAGTAATCCCTTCGGGAAGCGTCCACTGAACGTGCGGCGGTTCACCGGCATCGCCGGCATTCTTCCAGTAGATATGCCAGCCGGGCTCGAGCTTGAAGTAAAGCCCAGCGTCGGCCGGCTCACCGCGGGTCAGTCCCTGGGGAAGAACGAGCAGTTGCACATGCACGTGCGGCGCGTCGGCGGAATTCGATACGGCCTGGGCGGGCAAGCCTGCGGCGAGCATGAATAGGAGAGCGATGATCAGACGCGGAAGGCGCATCAAGGCTGACTGGTAACTCCTGACGATTGGACTCTCCGGACTGATCGTTGGTCGCACCGAGTTTCTCCGTTCACTTGCCGCGATGCAGTTCCGGGCGCGCCGCATGCTCGCGATAGATGCAATCGTTCTGGACGCATTTCACGCCGACGGCGCGGGCGCGAGCCACAGCTTCTTCGTTGATGACCTCATCCTGAAGCCACAGGTATGGAATGTGCAGGCGGATCACTTCGTCTACGATCGCTGGTACGTGCTGGGATGCGCGAAAGACGTCAACGAGGTCGATGCCGGTGCTGGTCTGTTCGATGGCACCGGCCTGAGCGGTTTCGAGGTCTGGATAGCACTTGAGGCCGAGCACTTCGCTCAGCGCCGGGTTCACCGGAATCACGCGATAACCATTCGCGGCCAGATAGCGGCCAATGTTATGGCTCGCGCGCCAGCCTTTGTCGCTGATGCCTACCACGGCGATGGTCTTCGCTGTGCGCAGCATCTCGTCGATTATCGCGGGATCGTTACTCATGATGTTTCTCAAAATGCGCTATACGTCGAGTTCGTCGTCCGCCTCAGCGGCAACGGCCGTTCCGCGCCGCTTGGCCAGCAAATACCCGCGCAGAAATGGCTCCAGGTATCCGTCGAGCACCTTGTCCACGTCGCCTACTTCGACCTTTGTCCGATGATCCTTGGCGATGCGGTAAGGCTGCAACACATAAGACCGAATCTGCGAGCCGAAGTTGATCTCGAGCTTCGTGTCTTCGAGCTTGCGGCTGATCGCCTGCTTCTTTTCAAGCTCGTATTCGTATAGCCGCGACCGCAGCATCTTCATGGCCTTCTCGCGGTTCTTGTGCTGCGAGCGCTCGTTCTGGCATTGAACAACGATTCCGGTTGGCAGATGCGTCATGCGCACGGCGGAGTCGGTTGTGTTCACGTGCTGGCCGCCCTTGCCGCCGGAGCGGTAAGTGTCGATGCGCAAATCGTCGAGCTTCAAATCAACGTGGATTGTTTCGTCAATCTCCGGCGAAACGTAGACCGAGGCAAACGAGGTGTGGCGGCGCTTGGCGGAGTCGAACGGCGAAATCCGAACGAGACGATGTACGCCGCTTTCGCCGGCCAGTTGCCCGAAGGCGTACTCGCCGATGATGGTGAAGGTGGCCGATTTGATGCCCGCCTCTTCGCCGTCCTGGTAGTCGTTCATCTCGGTCTTGAAGCCCTGCTGCTCGGCCCAGCGCAGGTACATGCGCATCAGCATCTCGGCCCAGTCTTGACTTTCAGTCCCGCCCGCGCCTGGATGCACAGTAACAATCGCATTAAGAGGGTCGGCTTCGCCGCTGAGCATGGTCCGCGCCTCAAGCTCTTCGGCAAACGTGGCCAGCGCTTTGATGTCGCGTTCGAGATCGGCCAGCACGTCTTCGCCTTCGCGGGCCAGTTCGAAATAAGCTTCGATGTCGCTGGTACGGCGAACCAGTTGCTCGTCGTCGGCTACAAGATTCTCAAGGCGCTTGCGGTCGCGCATCAAGGGCTTCGAGGCGCCGGTGTCGGACCAGAGCGCCGGATCGGCCAGCTTGGTTTCTATTTGGGCGAGTTCCCTGCGGATGCGGGCCGGGTCAAAGATACTCCCGCAGGTCGCGGACTTGGTCGCGCACGGGAGCATATGCGAATTCGAGATCGTTCAACGACATATTTGCTCTTATGACCTGACTTAGATTGAGGTGTAGTTCCGCCCTATCTGGACTACTTTCTAGGTTATCACTGTACCGCCATGCTCCCGCGTCCCAAGCGCAGCTACGCAACCTTGACCTCATCCAGCAGATCGGGATGGCGATCCAACACTTTGAGCAGCTTCACCAGCGCTAACGGCGGCTTGGTCTTGCCGTTCTCATAGCGCGAAAACGCATTCACGCCGCCGCCGAAGATCTCGGCTGCTTCGCGCTGGTCGAGCGCCAGCTTCTTGCGCACTTTGACGATGAAAGCCGGGTCGACTATGGCCGCATTCACTTGCCGGGCGAAGGCCTGCATCTCGCGCATGACACGCTCTGACTCCGCGCCATCCAGAATGGACTCGGCGCAGGCAGGGCAAAACTCGCCCGACACCGCATGAATCGTGGTGGTCTCGCCTTTGTAGATATAAGGCAAGTCACGGGTATCCGCGATCAACTCAGCCGCACCGCAAACTGGACATTTCATCTTCAAAGCTCCTTAAAGGAAACGATCAACACGTCTTCGATGACCGTCAGTTTCAAATAAACATCGCCAGCCGCAGTCTTCGGGCGGTACACGTCTTGCCAGATGGTGTGATCAGCGTAGGTGGTCATGCTCTTGTAGAAGTCCACTGGCTTGAGCGCCAACACCACGGCTAACATATCGGAGTAGTTGAAGCCCAGGGCAACTGCTCCGACGCGCGCCGTATGCGTGGTTCGCACTTTGCCTGCCTCGATCAATGCTCGAACGATAGGCAGCGCACAGTGCGGAGTGCGCTTCTCCATGTTCGAATAATAACCTAGTTGGTTGATTTCGACAACTACCTGAAGCGCGTAACCGAATTGCCGCCGCCGCCCACTCCGGCACTACGCCACCTTAATCTCGTCGAGCAGATCGGGGTGACGATCCAACACTTTGAGCAGATTTACCAGGGCAATCGGCGATTGAAAACCTTCCCGTAATTGCATATATGTGATATATACAAATTATGACGACGGGCGATCCGCTTGGTGAGTGCATCGGATTCGATTGGGATGAATCGAACACCGTCAAGAACTGGGAGCGCCATCGGGTAACGCCAGAGGAAGCCGAGGACGTCTTCTTTCACGAGCCATTGGTGGTGCGCAGTGACGCTGGGCACTCGTCGAGAGAAAAACGCTACCGGGCCATCGGGCAAACCTCGCGCGGACGGCTGCTCTTTGTCGCTTATACGATCCGGCGCAAGTTGATCCGCGTGATCTCGGTCCGCGATTTGAATCGAAGGGAAGCTGAGGAGTACAGACGGCATGAAGAAGGTTCCTGAGTTCAAGAACGAGGACGAAGAGTTTGAGTTCTGGTCTTCAACAGGCGAGGGCGCGGACTCGACCGAATACGTCGATTGGTCGAAGGCCAGGCGGGTGAAGTTCGTCAAACTCAAACCCACGCTGCGCACCATCTCCGTGCGGCTGCCTGTGGCCATGGTCGAAGATTTGAAGATACTGGCCAATCAGCGCGACGTTCCCTACCAGTCGCTGCTCAAGGTGTTTTTAGCCGAACGGCTGCAGCGGGAGAAGACGCGGCGGCTGGCGGTATAGGCTGCATACCCGGCTGGCTGCACTACCTTATGTAACCTTAATCTCTTCCAGTAGATCCGGATGGCGATCCAGCACCTTGAGCAGCTTGACAAGCGCCAACGGCGGCCTTGTCTTTCCGTTCTCGTAGCGCGAGAACGCATTCACACCGCCGCCGAACATTTCCGCTGCTTCGCGCTGGTCGAGCGCCAGCTTCTTGCGCACCTTGACGATGAAGGCCGGATCGACGATGGCTGCATTTACCTGCCGGGCGAAGGCCTGCATCTCGCGCATGACTCGCTCGGAATCCTCCGCACCGTGGATGGATTCGCCGCAAGCCGGACAGAAATCGCCTGCAATCTTCAAGGTGGTGCTCTCGCCTTTATAGGTATAGGGGATGTCACGAGTATCGTAGATAAGCTCGGCCGCGCCGCAAACAGGGCATTTCATGGTCATAGCTCCTTGCAGGTTGACGGGACGTGTGTCAGGGCACGACTTTAGTCGTGCCACTCGACGCTGAATAGAATCGGGGCTTTAGCCCCTGAGGAAGACATTTTTCAGCGAAATACGATTCCCGCAGCGGCTAAAGCCGGAAATCATGTGGGCGTTTTATCGGCACGACTAAAGTCGTGCCCTGACACAAGATGTTCTCTTCCGCGAGACAGCGCGCAGTGCGGAGTTCGCTTCTCCATGACAATATTAACCTACTTGGTAAGTCTTGGCGAGCAGGAGTTTTCTTCCCGACCAACCCACGATCCCGAACCCAAATATGACGCACAGCCATGCAAAGACGTCGCCATGGACAGTGTAGAAGGTTACGTCGTCGCGGAAACCGTACGCGGCGGGGAGCGCATCGGTCTGGTGACGCGGGATGCTTTGACGCACGCGGCCATAGGGGTCGATGACCGCCGTCACGCCGTTGTTGGTGTCGCGCAGAATCCAGCGGCGGTTTTCGATGGCCCTCATGCGCAGCATGTTCAGGTGCTGCCAGGGGGCGCTGGTATCGCCGTACCAGCCATCGTCGCTGATGTTGACCAGCACCTCGGCGCCCAGCTCGGAAAACTCGCGGACCTCGTCGGCAAAGACCGATTCGTAACAGATGAAGACGCCGTAGCGGTGCGCGCGACCGTCTTGCGTGGGCAGGCGAAAGACCTTGCGCTCGTCTCCGCGAGTGAATTTTGAAACCTTTCCGGTCAGCTTGTGAGCAAAACCAAGCAGATTCTGGAAAGGCACGTACTCGCCGAAGGGAACGAGATGAATTTTGTCGTAGCGGCCTACGCGCGCGCCGTCCGCCCCCACAACGATCGCGGAGTTGAAGTAGTGCCACTCCTGCGCTGCCTGATCGAAGGTCCAGCCGATGTTGCCCGACACCACTGGCGCGTGCTCCTGGCCGGCGATCGATTCGAGCGCGCGCTGAAAGCGCAGGTCGCCTTCCTCAAAAGGCGCGGGCGATTCAGGCCATACCACCAGGTCGGGATGGGTGGGATACGGCGGGCAGATGACCTCGCCATTGGGTGCGCCGGTCTGCGGGATTCCAGCAATGTAGGTCTTGCACTGCTCGTCGGCCAGTCTCGCGAATTCGGCGATGTGACGGTCCCACTCGCCGGGACCGCGCCATAGATTGTCGGCGGCCACGTCGAGGTTGGGCTGCACAAGCACCGCGGTTGCCGTAGGAGCGGGCGCAGGCGGCGCAATGGTCAAGCCGAGCGCTCCAAATGTCATGAACAGCACCCCGGCAGCGCCCAAAATCCGCCGGTCCCGGTATCCGTTCTTCGGGCAACACTCCAGGGTTAGACCGCCGGTGATCAGCGCGTTGACCGCGACCAGCACAAAGCTGATGCCATAGACTCCGGTCCAGGGCGCCAACTGATTCACAAACGAGTTGTCCACCTGCGAGTAACCCAACTGATCCCAGGGAACAGAGGTAATGCGCGAAGCGGCAAGCTCCAGCGCGGTCCACAAAATAGGCGCAGCAGCCAGCGCCAGGCGCGTGCTGCCGGTTGCCTTCTTCACCAGCACCACGCCCAGGCCAAAGAAACCGAAGTAGAGGCCCAGCACCACGCTGTAACCGAGCAGAAGCAGGGTGGGCGCTATCGGTGGCATGTCGCCGTACTGGAGCATGACATTGCGCACCCAATAACAGTTGCCGATGTACCAGAGGACGCCGCAGAAGTAAGACAGCAGAAAGGCGCGGCGGAGAGGGAGCGGCTTTTGTGTCCCAGAATTGGACAGTATGGCCCAAAGAAGCGGAACCAGGCCGAACCAGGCGAAGATGGCGCGCCAGGCAGGGAGCGGCCCGGCAAGCGGGAACGGCAACTCGAGCAGGGCGGCGGAGAGTGCGGCGGCGGCCCACCATAACCAGGGCCCCTGAATCCTAAACGTGCGCGGCATACACGGGCGAGTCTATCGCATTCGGGCGCTTAAGTGTATGAAGCCGCGCGGCAAAGCGCGGGGCCTTCGCCGGCTTAAGCCGGAATGCGCAGAATTCAGTCGCCCCGCGAGCCGGATCGGGTTACAATCACCGATATGCTATTGGCGATTTTGGGAATGCGTCTGCTCACGGTGATGTTCTTCGCCGGCCTGGTTGGCTCGGCCGTCGTTGTGCTTATCAGTTTCTGGGAAGACGGTAAAGAACTGTTCGGTAAGGACTAAGAATATTTACCCGAAATGTTTAGCAAATCCTTATGCGTTTTTCATTGACTCCTAAATCGTTCCAAACTAGACTCACCGCAGGGCCGGCGATGATATCGCTCACTCGAGTTTGAAGCGCTGGCCAAGAGCGCCGGCATCCCCAAGATGGCATCTTCTCGAACGATCGTTGCCCCACCATCCAACCGCGTCCGGCTCATCGTGGCATCCTCCGTGATGCTCACGTTTATCTCCTTCTGGCGTGCGGCGGCAATCGTTCTCTGCGATTTGGGCTCATCCGCGTTTTATGCCGGGGGCATTGCCGAAGAAGCTGTGGGCGCAGCGGCGCCATGGTTCATTCTGGCCATCATGCTGTTCAGCTTCGCGGTGCGCGCGGTATACGTCGAGAGCTGTTCGATGTTCACCCGCGGCGGCGTTTACCGTGTGGTGAAGGAGGCCCTGGGCGGCACCTTCGCCAAGCTGAGCGTCTCGGCCCTGATGTTCGATTACATTCTTACCGGACCGATCTCGGGCGTATCGGCCGGGCAATATATTACAGGGTTGATGAACGAACTTTTGAATGTGGCCAACACCAGCCACTGGCTGCCTCCGGCGCTGATGACCGCACAGAACACGCCGTTTCAGTTTGACATGAACCACACCGCGGCGGTCTTTGCGGCAGCGGTGACCATGTATTACTGGTGGCAGAATATCAAGGGCATCGAGGAGTCGAGCGGCAAGGCCTTGCGCGTTATGCAGGTCACCACGGCGATGGTGATTATCCTGCTGCTTTGGGGCATGTTCTCTGTGATGATGCGCGGGGTTCATCTGCCTCCTCCGCCTACGCCATCGAATCTCAAGTTCTCGACCGACGCGCTGGGCTTCCTGAAGGGAACGCGTCTGGTCCCTTTATTTGGCCTGTTCGGAATTCTCATGGCGTTCGGCCACTCGGTTTTGGCCATGAGCGGCGAAGAGAGCCTGGCGCAGGTCAATCGCGAGATCGAGCATCCCAAGCTGAAGAACTTGAAGCGCGCGGCCATTGTTATTGCCATCTACAGCCTGATTTTTACGGGCGGCGCCACGCTGCTGGCGTCCATGTTGATACCGACGTGGGAGCGGACGCATATCTATCAGGACAACCTGATCGCCGGCCTGGCCATGTACATGGTGGGACCGCTGTTCTGGCGCATCGCGTTCCGCATCTTCGTGGTGCTGGTCGGATTCCTGATTCTCTCCGGAGCTATCAATACTTCAATGATCGGATCGACCGGGGTGCTGATGCGCGTGGCGGAAGACGGCGTGCTGACGGACTGGTTCCGCAAGCCGCATCCCAAGTTCGGCACCAGTCATCGCATTGTGAACCTGGTCTGCATCCTGCAGATGACCACCATTATCGCCAGCCGAGGCGATGTGATCACACTGGGCGAGGCTTACGCATTCGGCGTCATCTGGTCGTTCACATTCAATAGCCTGGCCATGCTGGTGTTGCGCTGGAAGTATCATAGGGAACGCGGCTGGAAGGTTCCTCCGAATATCCGCATCGGCAAGACCGAGCTTCCTATCGGGCTGCTTTCGGTCTTCATGGTTCTGCTCTCGATAGCGGTCGTAAACCTGTTCACCAAATCGGTGGCTACGGTGAGCGGCTGTGTATTTGCCGCGGCATTCTTTGTCATCTTCACGATTTCAGAGCGGCAGAACCTGCGCAAGCACGCGATCACCGCGCGGCAGATGAAGGACCACTTCCAACTGGAGCACCAGGACACCATTAGCCTTGAGTCTACGGCCATCCGCCCAGGGGCGATCATGGTGACGATGCGGGACGCCGCCAATCCTCTGGCGCTCAAGTGGACACTCTCGCGCACCAACACCGACGACAAAGACGTTGTGGTCATCAGCATCCGCATGATGGGCGTGGGCGGACCGGAGTATTTGAGCGCAGAAGATCAGAGCTTCAGCGACCACGAACAGATGATCTTCACCAAGGCAGTCGCAGTTGCCGAAAGCTTCGGCAAGAAAGTGTCGCTGCTGGTGGTTCCAGCCGGAGATGTCTTCGCTGCGCTGGTGCAGGGAGCTAACTCGCTGGAAGTGGACTCGGTGGTTTCCGGTGTCTCAAGCAAATTGACTGCCGAGGAACAAGCCTATTACATGGGACAGGCGTGGGAGGCGTTGCCGGAACCCAAGCGCCAGTTTAATTTTTATGTGATCGACGCCAGCGGCGGAGTGAAGGTGTTTTACATTGGACCGCACGCGCCGAACCTGAGTCCCGACGACGTGCAACTGGTGCACCGGTTATGGCTGAACATGCGCCGCGATCCGTCGGTATCCGATCTGCATCACAGCGACATCATCACCTATGCCCTGACGCGGCTGGCCGGCCAATATGCCCGGGAGAAGCAGGAGATACTGCGCGATCTGCGCAACTATCGCGCCGCCGAATCTCCGGCGTCGATGCGCCTCGGAGGACAGGCTCTATCGAACGTCCCGGCAACGCCAACCGCGCCTTCGCTTCCCACGCCTCAATCCTTGTCAAAGACATCAAGCTCCGAATAGCATTCGCGAAGTTATAGCATTCGGCATTACGCCTTTCTCAAGCTGAGTGTCTTGTTTCGCAACAATGAGCCGACCAATCGTTTGAGCAGTCTAGAATGGGTAATTATTCGCATTTTTTGTTTGTAAAAGAGTCTACAGTTGCGTATTGTGTTTCAAGAGCGAGTGACTGACCCGTGCATCGTGCTTCAACCGGGCCCAGCGGGAATCGAGCCACTCGTAAAGACCTAACAGGAGGAAACGTGGGAGTCTCAAATATTCTGGCAGAGATCGACCGGGAGATCGCTCAGTTGCAACATGCGCGCGCACTGCTGAGTGGTGGAGCGGCGCCAAAAACAAAAGACGCGGCAGAACCCGTCGCAAAGACAAAGGGCAAGAAAAAGAAGAGGAACCTCTCCCCTGAAGGTCGAAGGCGGATTGCCGAAGCTGTGAAAAAGCGCTGGGCCGAACAACGGAAGGTAGCGGGCAAGTAATTCAATCCGCGGAAAAGGATGGGCTGGCTTAATCGCCAGCCCATTTTCCTTGCCCGCGCCTTGGATGGACGTGGCGTTTGCATTAGATAGAGTCCCCAGGCGCGCACTGGATGACGTGGACACTGGCATCGACCAGCGCGATAAGCTCTGCGGGGGTGCCTTTCAGCGGCGGGAAGGTACCGAAGTGAAGTGGAAGCACGGTTGCAGGCTTCAGAAAACTGACTGCCAGCGCGGCCTCCTTCGGTCCCATCGTGAAATGCCCGCCGATAGGAAGCATGGCTAGCTCGGGGTGATAAAGCTCGCGAATCAGATTCATGTCGGTGAAAACCGCGGTATCTCCGGCGTGGTAAAGCACCGGACCGTCCGCAATGGTCAGGACGTATCCCGCAGCGACTCCGACATAGTGCGTCCCGTTTTCATCTTGCGCCCCGGCGGAGTGTTTGGCCTCGACCATGGTGACTGCCACATCGTCCAGTTGCACGGTTCCACCAAGATTCATGCCGATGGTGCCGGCCACTCCCTTGCCTGAAACATAGTCGGCCAGTTCATAGATTGCCACCACGGTGGAACCATGCTTCAACGCCACCGGCACGGCGTCGGAGATATGGTCGCCGTGGCCGTGGGTCAGCAGGATGTAGTGAATCTTCGCCGGCAGCACAAAGTCTTTGGGGTACTTGGGATTGTGCGCGATGAAGGGATCGATCAGGATGTTAGTGCCTTTATCGGTCTGGACAAGCACGGTGGCATGCCCGAGCCAGGTAATGCGGGTTCCTTTCAATGAACTCATGGTTCCTCCCGTGGGGTTTGTGCGTGTCTAGCGAGTCATAATAACTTCGGAGACGCTGTCTTTGGCCAGAAACTGGCGATGGCCCGACCAGCCGGAAAAAAGACGTTCGATGCTGCGGTTGGTAAAGGCGCGCTGGATGGGAAACGGCTGCGCCAACTGCACTTCAACATCGTCGCCCGGTGTAACGTGAAAGCGGCAGTGGACGGTCTCCTCGCCCTTGGTCCGGGTGTGGAAGAAGGCAAGCACCTGCCCGGCCGGCTTCATTGCCGAAAACAGATGTGCGACCACGGGGGCCACCAATGGTTCGGGCAAGTAATCGAGATCCGTCCAAATCAACGCAACGTCAAAGGTGCGTCCGCCAAAACTGAGTGAACGTTCAAGAAAACCGGTGACATCCCAAACGGGATCGCCATCTTCATCAATGCCGTTCTGCCAGTTTTCCGCGCATGCATCGTAGACCAGATCGGCAAGAAAGATGCTATGGCCCAGCCCCGTGAGGTAGTTGATGTTGGAAGGGGACGTATATCCGCTATCGATGATGGAAAGCCCTGGCTCCGCCAGGAGCCGTTTGCGCAACGCCGCCCAACCGCCGGAATGGCGCGGCACTCTAGGCCCGCTGAATCCCGGAGTGGGAAGGCTAACGCCGCTCTCGTCCTTCTTCTGAAACCAACGGCTAAGCAACCCGACATCCCCTTGCGGTCAAGCAGATTACCGCCTCCGAGACCGAATCGTGGCGGCCCTTCAGAAAGCTTGGCCTAGCTGCGCCCCGTGGACAACCTCGTGTCCCTTGGCCGCAGTTTGCGTCAAGTCCACCCTGCCCCGGAAGATCGCGTTATCCTCGACCGCCAGACGGAGCGCGCGTATATCGCCTTCCACGTTGCACCCGGCGCGCAGCTCGACGCGGCCGCTGGCAAGCACATTGCCTTTCAACTGACCGAGAATCAGCACATCCTTGGCGCTGAGGTCGGCAGCGACGTTGGCATTGGGTCCAATCGTCAACCGGCTCTCGGAGAGGGTAACGGTTCCCTCTACGCGCCCATCAACGATCAAATCCTCACTACCCTTTACTTCGCCGCAAATCACGATGGTCTTGCCGATGCGCGCGGGAGCGTTTTCCACTGCCATGGTCTTGTCCCTTCCGTGGGCCAGATCAAGGCCCTGCCCGAACTATACGCAAACGGACCGCACTGCTTCAATCTGGGAAACAGGATGGGTACCATCTCGTCTAACAGAGCATGGCGAACGGCGGAGAGCGATGCGGGCCGATGCCCGCTAAACTGAAATTGATGCGCAGGCCATTGACTCTCATTTTTCTATTGCCGTGGGCGGTCCTGTCTCCGGTGTCCTCCAGGGCGCAATCGGCTCAATCGACCACGCCGGCTCTTACGCCGAGCCAGGCGCAGGCGCTGGTGGAGCGTGCGCTCGCCACTGAATCCCACGCCGCCCAGGAGTTCACCCATCCCAGCCACCCGATGCGCTATCGTCTGCGCAAGTCCAGCCCGCGATTGACCTCGACCAAGGAGATTCTGGAGACTGCGGACGGCGATGTGGCGCGGCTTTTAGAAATCAATGACCGGCCGCTTTCACCAGCCGATGAGCAGGCAGAACAGTCCCGGCTGGATGCGCTGTTGAATAATCCCGGGCTTCAGCGGCATCGCAAGCAGAGCGAAGACAGCGATACGGCGCGCGCCATGAAGGTGCTGCAAGCGCTGCCCACGGCATTCCTCTACCAGTTTTCGGGACCGGGCACGGCCGGCACCGGAATCGTGGAGAAGTTTACATTCAAGCCCAACCCGCAATTCTCGCCGCCTGACCTGGAGACGGGAGTTCTGACCGCCATGGCCGGCGAGATATGGATCGACCCCGTCCAGGAGCGTGTGGTGCACCTGGCGGGCAGCCTGCAACAGGACAAGGATTTCGGCTGGGGCATTCTGGGCGAATTGGACAAGGGCGGTTGGGTCCAGATCGATCAGGCCGATGTGGGCGGGCACCAATGGCGAATCGTGCATCTGCAGTTGAAGATGAACGGGCGCGTCCTCTGGAAAGTCAAGAACTCCGACTCCGTGCAGGACTACAACCAGTTCTCTCCGGTGCCAGTAGGGCTGAGCTACAAGCAGGCCATCCAGATGCTGCGCGCCGGTTCTGGAGGCAGTGCACAGGCCAGCCGATAGAAAGTCGGTGATCAACAAATCAGCCCCACCCGAAAGGATGGGGCCGATTCGTTTTTGAAGCCGGCCTTACTTCACCTTGATAAGGATGATGACCAGGGTGAACAGGGTTAGCGATTCGATGAGGGCCAGGCCGAGGACCAGGAAGATCATGAGGCCGCCACGTGCGCCGGGGTTGCGGGCCAGTGCTTCGCAGGCTGAAGCGGTGGCCTTGCCCTGACCCAGGCCGCAGAGACCCGCGGCCAGCGCCATGCCGACGCCGGCGCCTATCGGCACCAGGCTGATTGCAGCTGAACCGCCATCCGCAAAAGCCGGCATGGCGAAGCACAGGACCGCGAGGGTCATGAATACATACTGAAGATTCTTCATATTTCTCCTGCTTCCCTGAATTTTGGCCGCCAGTGGGTGGTTGAAGCTCACCGTGCTGGCCCCCTCACGCTTGCGGCCGTTCTTTGTCCGGAGCGGAAGCGCTCTCCGGCGAATACCTTTCTGCTGTCATCCTGAGCGAAGGTCGCCGCAGCGACCGCAGTCGAAGGACCTGCGTTTTCTCTTCGTAAAAGACCTAGTGTTCCTTAGCCACTGCCAGAGACAGATAAATCATGGTCAGCAGCATGAACACAAAAGCCTGAATGATCGACACAAAAACGTGCAGGCCCAGAAAAATAACTGGAACACCCACCGGTACGAGCGAGAAGAATCCAAGGCTGACCATGTCGCTGGCGAACATGTTGGCGTAAAGACGGATGGTAAGCGAGAGCATGCGCGCCAGATGCGAGACAAGTTCAATGGGCAGCAGCAGCCAGGCCATCCACCAGATGGGCCCGCAAAAATGCTTGATATAGCCAATCACGCCCTGCGCACGAAAGCCCTGGTAGTTGTAAAACAAGAACGTGGGCACGGCAAGGCCCAGCGGAACCCACGGCGAGCTGGTAGGCGCGGAAATGCCGGGGATCAGCCCGAGCAGATTGTTGACAAGGACGAACAGAAAGATGCAGGTGTAGAAGGACTGGAAGCGCTCGTACCCGTGGCCGATGATCTGCTCGCCTAAATCGCCGCCCAGCTGATTGACGATCTCGGCGATGTGTTGCGCCGGGTTGGGCTTCTCCACCGACAGGGTCAGCCGCACCAGGATAAAGAAAGCGATCATGCAGGCGACGACCAGCAGTTCCAATCCAAGCGCCTGATTAACTTTGACGGCCTGCTGGGTGGCATCGGCCGAGGCCAGTCCGATGGATTGGAAGGCCTTGACCTCGAAGCCCCCGAATAGGTTGTTCAGCAAACGGACAAGCGCAAATGATTCCGGCATGAAAACTTGATTCCTTCCGCCTCCGGGCCCGCCGCAAGAACGTCAGTCGCGGAGCATGCTTATCGCTTCCCAGCCGATGGCCATTGCCGCCAGGCCCAAGCCGCAAAGTAGCGCAACAACAGAACCCTGGAAACACTTCAGGCTACCATAAATGACCCCGGCAAAGACGGTGAGCCTGAGCACAAAGAAGATGACCACCGCCGGGGCGCTCCGGGGCGTCTGCTGGTTGTCTAGCTTGGCGTTGATAACCCGGACCAGCCGTTGCCACTCGAAGATGCTGGCCGCGGAGATGAGCGTGCCGGTCACCAGCATTGCCGCATCCCGCCAACCCGACGCAACCAGCACCACCACAGCCGCAACCAGCCCTAAAATGAGCGTGTTGCGGATGGCCCGCTTGAACAGGGCATCCATGGCCTCTTTGCTGATGTCGGCGATTGGCTGGGTTGGCTCGGTCATGCTTTGAGGTTAGAGCTTCCCTTTCCGGTTTCCTCGCCACCATCGCTCCCAGTTCGGGAATCCCGTTCGGCAGCCATAGCCATCCGGATCACGTAAACAAGCCCGGAGATACATCCAAAGACGATCCCGGCAATCGCAATCCACGACTGATGCAGCTTATGGTCTAGAAAGGCGCCCGCCAGCCATCCAATCACCGCCGCCGAGGGCAGCAGCAGCGCGATCTGCATCAGCTTTTCGGCTTCCGCAATGGCCCCGATGCCGCTCGACAACTTCGCGTGCGGCTTGGAGTTCGGAATGGGGCGATTGAAGGGCATCGAGGTTCCTCGGGCAATCGCATGAACAAGGAAATTGCATGAAGAATTGCTTTGAAAGGGCATGACTTCAGTCGTGCCGATGAATTTGGCCCAAAGATTCTTGGGCTTCAGCCCCCGAGGGAAGGCTCTTACCGAATAGAACGTCCCTCAGCGGCTAAAGCCGGAGCATCATTGCTGTATCGTGCGGCACGGCTGAAGCCGTGCCCTTTCAAAACCACTGCTTCTCATGGTTCCTTTCATTCATGCGATTGCCCTGTAGAGCTTCCTGTTCAGCATACAGCGCAGGCCATCGAGCGGGTATACTTCCCTTTTGGGCTATTGCTCTTAGAAGGAATCACCGTGTTCGATTCGGAGTTCGAGCGCAGTCTGTTTGAGCTGCGCCAAGCCAAATTAAAAGAAATCGAGAAGCTGGGACAGGCCGCCTATCCGAACCAGTTCCCTGCCTCGCATACCATTCCCGAAGTCCGCGCCAAATGGGGCCAGGCGCTCGCTGAGGAGCTTGAGGCGAATCGCGCGACTGTGGCCGTTGCCGGCCGCATCATGGCCATCCGCGCACAGGGCAAGGCCGGCTTCGCGACGCTTCAACAAGGAGGCGAGCGGCTCCAGATCTACGTCCGCCTCGACGCGGTTGGCGAGCAGGGCTTCGCGCTTTACAAGCTGCTCGACCTGGGCGACCACATCGGCGCGGCAGGCTATTTGTTTCGCACCCGCACCGGAGAGC
>Ga0326727_10005581_pt1 | contig 35739 bp, 32 predicted proteins | sample MB2enrmetagenome_FD_207643 | JGI IMG/M metagenome (GOLD analysis project Ga0326727, IMG submission 207643) | Lab enriched peat soil microbial communities from McLean, Ithaca, NY, United States - MB29MY | ecosystem: Environmental > Terrestrial > Soil > Wetlands > Peat | place: USA: New York...
GTCGCGCAATTGCTTGAGCGTGCGAATAAGACGCTCCGTATCGCGGGAGTGGAGGCCGATGGTAGGCTCGTCCAGCACGTAGAGAACTCCCTGGAGCCCGCTGCCGATCTGCGTGGCGAGGCGGATGCGCTGAAACTCGCCGCCGGAGATGGTCGCCACCTTGCGGTCGAGCGTCAGGTAGTCGAGCCCCACGTCGAGAATAAACTGGAGCCGTTTCTGGATCTCGCGCAGAATGCGTTCGGCGATGATGCGTTTGGATTCGTTCAGGTTCCCGGCGAGTTCCCGGAAGAAGGCGCTGGAAGTTTTCACGTTCATCCGGGTCACGTCCATAATGCTCTTTCCGCCTACTTTCACGGCGAGACTTTCGGGCTTGAGACGTTCTCCGTGACAGCTTTCGCAGGCCACGCCGCGCATCCAACGTTCGAACCACTCGCGCATATCCTGCGACTGAGTCTCGAAGTAGCGACGCTTGAGGTTGGGAATCACGCCCTCGTAAGCGTGCGAAGTCTGGAAATCCATCCGTTCGCTGGAATAATGGATCTTTACCTTTTCGCTGTCGCCGAACATCACGATGTCGCGGATCTTTTGCGGGAGTTTCTTCCAGGGCGTGTCCAGCGAGAACTGGTGCTTCTTCGCCAGCGCTTCGAGATAACTCATCCAGTAGTTCTGGGAAGGCGGGTGGGAATAGAGAGCGCCCTCGCTGATGGACTTCTCGGGATCGGCAAGGAGATCCGGGTCGAACTCGAGCTTCTCGCCGAGACCGCTGCACTCGGGGCAGGCGCCGTGCGGGGCGTTGAAGCTGAACATACGCGGCGCGATATCGTCGAAGGAGATGTCGTGCTCGGGGCAGAAGTACTTCTCCGAAAAGACCTTCTCCTCTTTGGTTTCGACGAGGTGGAGGTGCAGGACGCCGTCGCCGTAATGCAGAGCCGTTTCCACGGAATCCGATATCCGCGCGCGGTTTTTCGGTTCGATCACGAGGCGGTCCACAACGATCTCGATGGTGTGCTTTTTGTTCTTGTCCAGCGACGGGACTTCATCCAGTTCCCGGAACTCGCCGTTCAAGCGTACGCGCGCGAAGCCCTCCTTGCGGATTTCCTCGAAAAGTTCGATGTGCGTTCCCTTGCGGTCGCGGACCTTCGGCGCGAGGAGGATCACCTTCGTCCCCGGTTCTAATTTCATCACCGAGTCCACGATCTCGTCCACCGTGGTGCTTTCCAGGATGCGCCCGTCCACGGGACATGTCGGCGTACCGATGGTGCCCCAGAGAAGACGGAAGTAGTCGTAGATTTCGGTGACCGTGCCCACGATGGAGCGCGGGTTGCCATGTACCGTCTGCTGCTGGATGGATATGGCCGGAGAAAGCCCCTCGATGGATTCCACGTCGGGTTTCTTCAGTTCTCCGAGGAACTGCCGCGCGTAAGTCGAAAGGCTTTCGAGGTAGCGGCGTTCGCCTTCGGCGTAGATGGTGTCGAACGCGAGCGACGACTTGCCGCTGCCGGAAACACCGGTGATGATGATAAGTTTTTCGCGCGGAAGGTCGATGGAAATGTTCTTGAGATTATGTTCCTTCGCGCCGCGGACGCGGATGTGGGTCTGCATGAGAAGCTCCTTTATCCCATGATTATACTACGACGGAGCGCTTTCGGCAAACGGATCGGGCAGGGAAAAACCCGTCGGGTTATTCCGATCGTCATTGGAAACTATTTTTTCTGAGTGTTTGACATACGGCAGGTGCGATTTTAAAATGAAGTAATGTGTTCGGATTCCGGAAAAAATCGGGAGGTTTCCCAATGAAAAGAAGAAACGATGTCTTCGCTGCACTTTTTGTCCTTTCTGTTTTAGTCTCCGCTTCCTGCGGCCCGAACCCGAAAAAGTATGAAACCCTGAAAAACCCGGTTATCACCAACCGGGAATCTCAGATGATGCTGGTCGCGGAATTGCACGGCGACCCGAACTTGCAGACGAAAGCAGTCGGAGAACTGTTCCGCGTCTGGTACTCGCTTCCGATGAAAGACAAGAGAATGGTCGCTCCCCGAGCACGCTGGTTGAAGCCCTTCAACACTCCCAAGTCCGAATGGGTGGGACTATGGGCGATGCCCGTTCCGCGGGACATCAACCATCTGCCCGCCGGAACGCCGGTTAATCTGCGTCTGGAAGAGTGGGAGGGAGGACTGACCGCCGAAATCCTTCACATCGGACCGTACTCGACAGAAAATCCCGATATCGACCGTCTGCACGCCTTTATTTCGAACAGCGGCTACCGCATTGCGGGCGACCACGAGGAGGAATACATCGTCGGCCCGGGTATGTTCGGTCCCGGCGATACCGGCAAATATCTCACGATCATCCGCTATCGGGTGGAGGCTGTCGCAGGGGAGAAACGCTGAAGCGTCAACCGTAAGGCCGTTGCGTCCGATTGCGGGAGAGTGCCGAACGACGGAGACGGCAATCGAGGTTTCGGCGGGCTGTTTCTTGTGTGCTTGATTCGACAGGCTCGGAGAGGGCGATATCTTTCAGTATCGGAGGTTTCCATGGCGCAGATTCTGACCGCGAGCGTTCGCAGCACCAATGAAAGGATGGGTTATACCGGCAGGGCTGGAGATAATCCGGAAATCGGCATCGATTATGTGCCGCCACTCGGCGATGGAAAGGGCTATTTGCCGCTCGAGCTGATTCTGGTGAGTCTTTCCGCTTGTGCAGGATCTTCGGTGGCGCTGCTGCTCCGAAGAATGCACCGGACGGTTATTGAGATGAACGTGAGCGCGGAGGGGGAACGGCGCGAGGAGCATCCGACGGGTTTTTCGAAAATCCGGCTTCGTTTCGGGGTAAAATCTCCGGACGCGACGGCCGATGAGGTGCAGAGAGCCCTGCAGATGTCGGAGGAGAAATTCTGTCCGGTCTGGGCGATGTTGAAGGGAGGTGTTATCGTGGAAACAGAAGTGGCTCTGTCGCTCTGAGCGGTAGGGTCAATCTTCCTTTTTGCCCCGGTAATCGCTGTCCTCGTTGATGAAGCTGTGTCCGCAGTGCGAGCAGATCACGCGCTCTTCTTCCATGAGGTTGCGAAGGAAGGTCATTTCGTCGATCAGATGGTCGATGACGTTTGTACATTGGCGGCAAACGAGCTCGTAAACAATCATGGGACGCTCCGGGATTTTGATAAGGCAAACTGACTACCGAGTCATATAAGAGTTGACAGAAAAATTGTAAAACACACCTTGACATTCGTCAAATTTTTACGGAGAGAAACGACCAGTGAAAAAAGAGAGGTGAAGAATGAAGACGAAGAGCCTAGTGATGCGTTAATAGGCTCCTTCCCGCATGAGAACGGCGGGAACGGTCTTGAGAAGAATGATCATGTCCAGCCAGAGCGACCAGTTCTGTACGTACCAGGCGTCGGTTTCGATACGGAAGGCGTAATCCGTGTTGGAGCGGCCGGAAACCTGCCAGAGGCCGGTAAGGCCGGGGGTAACGGAGTTGTAGTATTCCCGGTGGTCGCCGTAATACTTGTCCAGTTCTTCCTGGACGACGGGACGCGGACCGATGAGGCTCATTTCGCCCGCGATGATGTTGAAAATCTGCGGGATTTCGTCCAGGCTCGTCGCGCGGAGAAACTTTCCGAGAGGCGTCACGCGGGGATCGTTCTTCAGTTTGAAACTCGATTCCCACTCTTCCCGGGCTTTCGGGTCGGTAGCGAGAATCTTCTTCAGCCTTTCCTGGCTGTCGCGATACATCGTGCGGAACTTGTGCGCCCGGAATTCCTTTCCGCCGCGTCCGACGCGCTTGTGGGAGAATATGACGGGGCCGGGTGACGTTAGTTTTACCAGCAGAGCGAGTACGAGGTATATCGGCGAAGTCGCGAGGAAACCCAGTATGGAAAGCGTGAGGTCGAAGGCGCGCTTGACAAAGCGGCTGGCGAGACTGTTCAGGTTGTTATTCACCTTGATGAGGAAAAGCCGCTCCATGAACAGATAATGCAGTTCGGAGTTGAAGATCGCTATACCCTTGATTTCCGGTATGATCATCACGCGCTTGACTTCCTGGTAAACCTGATTCACGAGTTCCGAAAGCTTTTCCTGTCCCTGTCCGGTGTCGGCGATGAATACGGTTTCAATGCCGAGAATCCCCACGAATTTCCCGAAGTTGTCCGTGCTGCCGAACACTTTATAATCCTTGCCTTTAAAGGAAATCAGACTTCCCGCCTTTTCGGGGTCGTCGTCGAGAAAACCCGCTACGCTGTAACCCAGGTGTTCCTCGCGGGCGAGACCTTTGAGGGTGGCGACGCCGCTTTCTCCCGCGCCGAGAATGATCACGCGTTCACGCCACAAGCCGATGCGGTACATCAGCTTCTTTCCGAAAAAACGTACAAAAGGAGTGGCGAAGATCATCGCGGCCCAGAGAAATACGAAAACGAGACGCGAGATGCTTCCGTACATACTGCGAACGAAGACCGTGAGAAATACGAAGAGAGAAGCGATGGTGACCGCTTTGAGAATGGTGCGGGATTCCTCCCAGAAGGGGTAGCGGACACGGTAAAGCTTGAAGAACTGGAATACCGCGAGATAAACAAGCGGCACCCACCAGATGGAAAGGAAATACGAAAGGGTGAAGCCGAAAGTGGTCGATTCTTTGACAAAAAACGGGAAAAGAAAAGTCCGCGTAAAGACTGCGAGAAAAAGAGCGGCGTAAAAGGCGATGAGATCCAGAATCAGCAGAGATAGAACACGAAGGACGGATCGGTAGTTACGCATGGACACCTCGCGGAGAAATGTCGAAACCGGGCGATTTCATCAGCTGTTCATGATTATAACACGGAGGCCAATTTTTCGCCTGTTTTTTTACAGGGTGACTATATCCGTTTTCTCTCCGGTTTGGAAATGAGGGAGCGCTGTCGTCTGCCTAAAAATAAAAAAGCCCCGGACTTTCGCCCGGGGCCAGGTTCGATGTGAAAAAGATTACTCGCCCTGTCCGGTCATCTTGTCGGCAGCGGCATTCAGGGAAGCGAGGGTGTTCTCGGCCTTGTTCTGAAGCTCGGGATTTACCTTCGACTTGGCTTGGTCCACAGAGCGCTGGATCGCCTTCTGGTAGAGGTTGAAATCCATTGCATAGCGGACGGCGTAGCGGACGTAGCGCTTGGTCATGCCGGTGGTATTATCCTTCTCCATTTCCTCGGACCAATAGGTGGCAACCTGGGGGATGCCGGAGATGTCGACGTTCTTGGAAAGAACGGCGATGGTCTCTTCCATGTAAGAGTCCAGGGGAGCGGTGTCATTGAGCATGCCCTGCTTGGCAACCGCGAATTCGCGGGTCGCGACGGCTTTGAAGAGTTCGGTCAGGCGGGCGACGTGATCCGCATCGGCCTGGTAAGAAGCCTTCTCCTGGTCGTTACCGGAAGCTTCAACGGCGAGGTAGATCATCTTGGGCATACCGGAAGCGGGATCTTCTTTCACCACTTCCCATTTCTTGTTGACCCAATCCGGGGTCGGGGTTTCGGACTGACGGATCACCTGGACGGTGACCAGAGGAGCGGCACTGGAAGCCTGAACGTTGGTATCGGGCTTCACGGCGGTCTGATTGTTTCCGCAAGAGATCAGAGCCATGACGGACACTGCCAAAGCAGCAACTGCAAACCTTTTCATAACTGGTCCTCCTTATATGGATAAATTTTCTATTCTATTCCAGCGTAAAGGTCAGGTCGTTACCGCGAACCTGTTTCATATCGAACTTCTCGTAGCCGGGTTTGTCGCCGAGGTATTCGAAAAGCTTGTCCACCAACTGGGTCGGGTTACCGTTGTACTGGACAGTGTAGTTATAGGTGGCATCCTCCTTAGAACCGCTCTTCAGAGTAACGTTCTTCACCCCGTCCATCTTGCTGATAGTGGTGGAAAACTTGCTCGCATCGCGGTAGGACTGGACCCCCGTCAACGATACGTTATAAAATCTACCACCCGACACATACTTTTTCAAGTTGTCGGCAATTTCCTTCACCGAGTTGGAACAGGCGATGCGCATATCCATGCGGATGGAAGCGGAAACATTGGCGGAAATGGAGCCGCCCCGCGCGCCGCCGCGTTCTACCGTGGCGATGAGAGCGCCGGTAGTGCGGTTGTAAACCTTGACTTTCATAAACACTTGGGCTTTATCGCCTACATATGTTACTGCAGGGACAACTTCGGCATAGAGTTCCGCATAGAGGTTCTGGGCAAGGAGCTGGCCTACCGAGACAGAACCGGTGTCGGCCTCCTGCTGGAGTTTCTTTTCCTCGGCGAGTTTTTCCATTGTATCGAGATCGAAGGTCTGGACGCCGATGTTGGCGAGCTGCTTGTTCATCGCATCTACACCCCATTTGGCATACTGCGCGTCTTCATCGGCCTTGAAGTTCTTGGGATCGTAGAATACCACGAAGGTCAAACTGGAGAGGTCCACTGCGGAAGTGTCGACCGCTGCGTTACTGCCGGTGCTCGAAGTGGTATTCAGCGTGTCGACCGTCTTGCTGCCGGTGTTGTCTGAGGTGAAGGTGGAAGTAGCGGTGGTAACCGTTCCGCCCGAGTTAAGATTGCCGGAGCCTCCCGATTTCTGGGGAGTCGCGGCGCTCGCGCCCATGGCGTCCAGGTCGGTCTTCAGCTTCTGAATATTGACATATGCCTGAAGTTTGAGAACCAGGTTGCCGGAATCGTCCCGTGTCTGGGAAACCCATTTCTTTTCCTTTCCGGGTGCGGGATCGACATCGCCCAGGACGTACTTACGGGCGACGATGTAAGAGAAGAAGCTCTTCTGGATGGCGTCCTGGTTCGCCTGGTAACCCGCATCCCCGATGAGGGAAACGATCGCCTTCTGGATCAGGTTGACGTAGGCGTTGATCCTGGCGTCCTGAAATTCCTTTCCGGAACCGTCTACAGTGAACTGCTGGTCATTGGCGGCTGTCGCCTGAGCTACGGTATAACCCGAATTCTGGCGAACCGCGGTCCCGCTGTCTCCGCCCGCGCAATTGGTGGTACCTGCCGCGACCGCAAGAATCGCCATGAGAATAATCTTTCCGGTTCTGCTTTTCATGGAACACCCCTTATTTTGAGAATGGGATCACCGGGAATTTTCTCCGAAAATCCTGAAACCGCCGCCTCTTAGTAAAGCGGATAGCCTTCGGAGTACCGAATTTGCTTTTTCCCGGCAACTATGGATTAATCTTATCACTATTGGTATAATTTTTCAAGAAAAAGGCTCGAAAGAATCCCTGACTTCCGTCAATTTCCGCGTCGACGATAAATGAGTAGATATAAAAAGAAGGGTGCCCCGACAAGAGAAGTCAGGACTCCTGCGGGAATAGTCGTTCCCGGGACGATTTGCCGGGAAGCCGCTCCCGCGAATACGAGAAGGGTCGAGGAAAAAAGCGACGCCGGCAGGAGCAGGGACCGGTGCGATTTTCCGAGCATCAATTTCACGATCTGCGGAGCCACAAGTCCCAGAAAGCCAATCATTCCGCAAACGCTCACCGCAATTCCGGCCGAAACGCTTACCGCCGCGAAACCCCAGAACTTCAGTCGCCGCGTGTCTACTCCCACCGCCTGCGCCATCTCGTCTCCGCTGCCGAAAACGTCCAGGTCCCTTCCGAACGTGAAAGCATAAGATAAAACCGCGAGCGCGCCGCCGCCGAGCAAGGCCGCCTCTTTCCATGAGGCGGCGTCGATCGAACCCATCAGGAATCCCACCGCCATCCGGAGATCGTTCGGTGCGAGGAGACTCTGCGTCAGCATGATCAGACCGGAAAAGATCGCGTTGAAGGCGACGCCCGCGAGAAGCGCCCGGGAAATGGAAAACGTTCCGCCCGCGGATGCGGCCGCAGCGACGAGGGCCGTTACCGTAACGGCTCCCGCAAGCGCTCCGCCGGTCCGGAACAGGAGAAGAGGACTCAAGCCGGATAACGCGGCGAGCGTGGCGCCGAATCCCGCCCCGCTGGAAACACCGAGAACGTATGGCTCCGCGAGAGGATTGGCAAGAAGCGTCTGGAGACACAACCCGCCCGTCGCGAGTATGACCGCCGACAGAACTTCCTGTAGCCAGATGGAGAGGCGCAGCGCAAAAACGGTTCCCTCCGGCGGACCTTCCGCACCCCATGTAAAGTGGACGGCGGTGGCGACGGCGAAGAGAATCAGGAACCCGAGAACGGGAACAACCTTCCGGACCTTTCGTATCGGCCTTTCTATTGACATTTTCTGCGTTTTCCTTAATAATGATAGCAGATATGGATTTCTTACATGTTATCCAAGAACTGCTGAAAAGTAAAATTATCATCGTGTTTGCGGCTTTCGGAGCGCTCTTCGCTTTTCTTCTCGGGATATTTTCCCGGGTGGATTTTATTATGCTGTTGTTCCGGAGTCTGCTCGGCGGGATCATTTTCGGAGCTCTGGGAGCCGCTCTCCATATTTTTCTCCAGAAGTCCCTTTCGCCCGAAGATTACCAAGCCTTGATGGGGGAAAAGAGCGGCGAAAGCTCCGGACAGGCGTTGGCCGAAAACCGGAAACCCCGCGTGAACGTGGTGGACGATAGCGAAATTTCGGCGGCAAGTTTATATCGGCATGATTCCCTGGAAACATCCGACTCTCTTTCGGATGAAGGGACAAGTCAGGAAACGCCCGTCATGAAACCCGAGACTGGCGGCGCCGGGAACGCCGGCGGATTTCAGGAGATGCAGTTCGGCGGGATCTCCGGCGGTCCGGAGGAGAGCGGGCAGACATCCGACTACGGTATCGATCATCCCATGGAGAGTAAGAATTCGAGTCCGACGGCAGTGATCCAGGACGATATTCGTAAAATCCAGGAGAGCGTACATGACTCTTCAAACGGTGAAGTTCGTTTCAAGGCAGGCGGGAAGATGATCAACACCGATCCGAAGATTGTCGCGCGGGCGATTCAGACCATTCTCAGAAAGGATAGTTGATCCGTTGTTGGCAAACGGCGGACTCTGAGTTATAATATCATGAAACCGGGCGTGAGGTAGTAACCCGAGAGGTAGTGCATGGCGCTGGAATCCGAGATCCTGGTTACCAATTACGGAATCCCGAGCGAATTCGCGGAATCGCTCCTGCATTTTACCCGCGGAGACCTCGAAGGCGCCATTCGTATCCTTGAGGCCACCGAGAAGGACGTCCTTGCGGTCAAGTCGAAGTTCATCTCCAGTAAAAAAATGACCAACGGCAGTCTTATCTTCTTTTTCAATTACCAGACCAACCTTCCGGAATTTGTTTTCTGCGTCGTATCCAGTGATCAGAATCTCGGCAAAACCAAGCTGGAAAACCCATGGTCGGTTTTCATGGACGATATGCGCCGTTTCATGAGCGCCGCCGAGTCCGAGCCGGAATCCGCCTCACGCATCGAAAGTCAGATTCTCTCCGCCGACAACGTCAAGTACCTGACCAATTTCTTCCTGGACCGTTCGAACCTCGACATGGTCAACCTCAAGCGCTTCCTGGTCAGCGAGATATCCAAGGTGATGATGGACACGGGAATCGTGATCAAGATCGCGATCGAACCGGTGGATGTTTTCCGCTTCAAAAGCTGGATCAACCAGTCGAAGGCCGGACTCAAGATTGTCGCGCAGAATACCTTTCAGCATGGTATGATTATCAACGTCAAGCTGGATCCGGTTCTATCGCCCATCGGCGGAATGGATGTCGAGAAGATCCAGATTGACGACCTCGTACTGGCGCGTTTCGTAGACGATCGTCCCATCGTCCAGTATGTCGCCGATCTCTGCCAGCCCAGGGACGAAGCCGCCGGGGCCGTTTACGGGAGAGTGGTCCGCAACATCAAGAGTCTGGACACGAGTAACCTCATCCTGACGCTGGAGTTCGGACCCGGGATTTACGGCAGTTTCATTATGGGAGGCAAGGTCAAGGTCCAGAGCATGCCGGGAAATCAGAAAAAGAAGGACCAGGAAACCCGGGAAAGTAAGCAGACACAGGTTCAACAAGCTCAGGCTTTCCAGAGTCTCCCTCCCGATGACTCGGAAGGAAACCGGAGAGTGACCGTAAAGAAAAACGGTTCCGTTCTTTTTATCGTGATCGGAGTGCTGGCTGTGGCCTTCCTCGCGATCATTGTGGTGATGCTTTTCCTGTAAAACCGGTGCGCGGGAACAAATGTTGTAATATTCATCTGACCGCCTTATAATGTATCAAGTGACGTTTTGGCTGCCATCAGAATGCGGGACAGGGAGTATGTATGAAAGGCTATGAAGAATTCGAGCAGCTGACCGAAGAGGACCTCTGGACGAAATACGTCCAGTCCCACGACCAGAAGCTTCGCAATTACTTCATTGAAAAGTATGCTCCCCTCGTCAAATACGTTGCCGGACGTGTCGCGATGAACGTTCCGAGTTCCGTAGAGTTTTTCGATCTGGTCAGCTATGGCGTACTCGGCCTGATCGACGCTATCGACAAGTTCGATCCGGGAAAGGAAGTCAAGTTCAAAACGTATGCGGTTACCCGCATTCGCGGCGCGATTTTCGATCAGCTCCGTGCGATCGACTGGCTGCCTCGTTCCGTCCGGCAGAAGGCCAAAGAGATCGAACGCACGATAGCCGATCTCGAATCCCGGCTCGGTCGAAGTTCCAACGATGAGGAAATCGCGGAAGCGATGGGGTTGTCCGTTCCCGACTTCCATAATCTTCTTCTGCGCGTGAGCGGCAACTCGCTCGTGTCGATGGACGAGAACTGGTATATGAACGACGGCAGCGACAACGCACCGATGTCCATCGAGGATACGCTCGAAAGTTCGGATACCTACAACCCGGATGTCGCGGCCGAGAAGGAAGAGATCAAGAAGATGATCGCCCGGGCGTTGATGGAGCTTCCCGATCGCGAGAAAAAAGTCCTGATTCTCTATTATTATGAAGGGCTGACCCTCAAAGAGATCGGATCCATCCTTTCCGTGACCGAATCCCGGGTTTCGCAGTTGCACACCAAGGCGATACTGATGTTGCGCGCCCGGCTTTCCAAGATCAAGGACGGCTTCACCGAAAAATGACTGACCGGTAGAATACAACGGAGGTACTGCACCATGGTCGTTTCCTACAGCGCCAAGCATGTCGAGATTGGCGACGATATGAAGGAATATCTGGAAAAGAAGCTCAAAAGATTAAAACCCTACTATGATCAGATACTGAACGTGAATGTCATCCTGGAGCTGGAACGCGGGAAATACAGGGCCGAGCTCAAAGTTTCGGCCAGCCATGACACCTATTTCGCGAAGGAAACTGCCGATACCTGGCAGGCTTCTTTTGACGGCGTCGCCGACAAGGTCGAGACCGAGGTCAAGAAGAAGAAGGAACGGATTTCCGACCACCACAAGTGACCGAAGATCCATGACCGAGAGCCAGAACCCGTCCCCGATCCGAATCTCCCGGCTGCTGGAAATTGACGAGGAGCAGGGGTTTCCCATCGGTTTTACGGTGGTGGCGGGTGGCGACGGGCTCACTAACGAGATCGCAAGCGAGGAATTCAACCGCCCCGGTTTGCCGCTCGCGGGTTTTTTCGAAGAGTTTTCCCCGAAGAGGATCCAGATCCTCGGAAAGGGAGAGATGGCTTATATCGCACGGGCCGTGGAAGAGGGAAACACTGCGAATATTGATCGCTTCCTCGACCATGACATTCCGGTTTGCGTGGTGACTTACGATCTCTTTGTTCCGCAGTACGTGCTGGACGCATGCAGTCGGCGTTCCATCCCGCTTCTCCGGACGAGGCTTTCGAGCAAGCGCTTCATCTCGCTGATCACGATGATTCTCTCGGACGTGTTCGCACCGTATATTACAATGCATGCGGATTACGTTTCGATCCACAACATCGGCGTCCTGATTACGGGGCAAAGCGGGATCGGAAAAAGCGAGAGCGTACTCGGACTGGTGGAACGGGGACACAAGTTCATCTGCGACGATATCGTCCGGATCAAGAAGGTACGGGCCGCCAAGGGCTTCGAGCTGATCGGCGAACCTTACGTGAACTACGGTCCATTTATCGAAATCCGCGGAATCGGTATCATCAATGTGTCGCAGTATTTCGGAGAAGGAAGGATTCTCGGTCAGGAGAAACTGGGCCTCATCATCGAACTCCACGAGTGGGACCAGTCCTATAACTACGACCGCGTCGGCATCGAGGAAACTTACCGGCAGGTTATGGGAATCGATGTGCCGGTCAAGCAGATACCCGTGTCCAGCGGACGGAATATACCTCTGCTGATTGAAGTGGCCGCTTACCGGGAGATCATGCGGAGGCTGGGCTACAATTCGGCGGAAGATCTGGATCGCAAAATCATTACGATGATGCGGCAGGAACGCAAACAGAATGATTAATATGGATATGATACGTAACCCCATAGAGGTCGGGAAATGAAAGTTATCGAGGTGGTCATCCGGAACGAATACGGTCTGCATGCGCGGCCTTCTTCGCTTCTGGCCAATCTGGCGAGCCAGTTCAAATGCGACATCCGGCTTGTCAAGGAGGAAAAGGAGGTCAATGTGAAAAGCATTATGAACCTCCTTCTGCTCGCCGCCGGCAAGGACACCAAACTGCGGGTCATTGCCGAAGGTGCGGACGAAGAACAGGCCTTATCGGCTATCCGGGATCTCATCGAGGTCAGGAAGTTCGATGAAGATTGAGGTCTTTCGGCGCATCGCGCTCGTGCTCGTCCTTGTCGCCGCCTGTACGCTTCCTGCGCAGGCCGTTACCCGCAAATCCCCTCCGAAAAACAAGCCGCTCGCCATTCTCCTGTCGCTGGTTTCTCCCGGCATGGGTCAGATGTACGAAGGCGACATCGGCACCGGCCTCGCGCTCTGGACTGCCTCCAGCGCTCTTTCCTTCGCCTTTTTCCTTACCATCGGCGACATCGACCTCAAGTCGGCATGGTCGCCTACTATTCGCTATCAACTGAAACCGGCCCTTACCACCTCTCAGCTTTACTGGGCCGGAGGTTTCGCCGTCTGCTACGGAATCCTTTATGCTTACAACCTGATTGACGCCGCCACCTTCGATCCGGATTCTTCCCCGGTTTCGTTGAATTTCGGCACGAATTCCGTGTCCGTTAACTACTCCGTGCAGTGGTAGGCGTTATGATGAGACACAATTGCCTCCTTCTTTTCCTTCTTTTTATGGTTGCACCGGCCCTTTACGCGGAGATCGGAACCGCGACGAATGCCGCAACCAATATCGCCGCCGATGTCGGGACGAACGCCGGGACCAACTTTCTTCTGGAACCTCTCCGGATACAGACTCCGAGTCTGGCGGATCTGCTTCCGCAGCGTCCGGTTATCGACCCTCGGGTTCAGGTGATGAACCTGATGCAGGAGCGGAAGGATCCTTATGTGGCCGCCGTGTTCTCGCTTTTCTACAGCGGCATCGGGCAGTTTTACAACGGCAGTTTTACCAAGGGTTCTCTTTTTTTTCTGGGTGAAACTCTTTATTATGCTTTTAACTGGGGCCTTTACCTGAAGTTTCAGAATACCTATCTCCATGATACTGTTTCCTTCGATTCCCTGAATAATCTGGACAAGACCCTTCTTGTGGGGAGTTTCATCGGTTTTATCGCATTCAAAGCCTTCTGCATCTATGACGCGTATTCCATCGCCAGCTATATCAACAGTACGATCGACCGGAAAATCGACGAAGTCATGGTTTCCTACGAGGACGGCAGCCTGAAGGTGCTATGCGGCGTCCGCTTTTAGGCCGGAAGGCCGCCATCGCCCTGCTTCTCGCGCTTCCCGCGCCGCTTCTCCATCCGGCGCTTAATATCACGCAGCTTCTTCTGGACAAGGGCTTCGTCATCGTCTCGGCGGAGATGTCCCCCGTCAGCCCGCCCCGATTGTCCGAATTCATCGATGACGGAATGAACGTGAAGATCGAGCTGCAGTGCGTTCTCTACCGGAAAACCGGCATGCTGATCGCCGACGAGGCTGTCACCAACAGCATGGCGCGTTTCGTGGTGAAAAAAGACGTTCTGAACAACGGCTTCGTCGTGACGGCATCCGGAACAGCCGACACCCGCGAGCGTTGGTTTTCCGACACCAACGAGCTCGTGCCCTATCTGATGAGTTTTCATGGAGTGAAGATTTGCACGCTCGATACGGTCGGGAACGAAGGCTCCTATTACGCGGAAATCCAGTTTCATGTGATCTCGCTGGAACTCTATCCCCCGCTGTCTTTCATTTTCAATCTGATGGGTAACTGGAACTTCTCGTCATCCAAGGTGAGGACCCGCAGCTTCAATCGCGGCGGGATATTCAATGAATAGAAAGCGGGGCTGGTGGCATGTCCCTGTTATATTCACCGCATCGCTGATTCTTTCTTTCGGTTCTTACCTCTGGCTTACCCGCATGGACATTTCCCGCGCTTTCCTCATGGTCGTGCCGGTGGGAGTGTTCGTGACCTCCTTTCTCGCTGGCTGGCTCGCGCTGAACCTCGCGCGGACCTTTATCTTCCATAACCAGGGCGTCCAGGGTTACAAACTGCGCGGTCGGATTACTTTCTTCTTCATCCTGACGAACACCGCGTCGATCCTGATCGTCGGCGGGGTTCTCTTTGCTCTTATTCTCTTCATCGAGAGCGCCATCATCGACAAGGAAAAGGGCATCGCCGATGCCATCGTGGAATCCTATAAGGAACTCATTATCCGGGAGAAGCACGCGTTCGAGATATCGCTGTCCGACCCCGCGCGGCGTACTCCGGAAACCTTCGGCGCGGCTTTCGCCATCCGGGGTGAAAGTCTCGATTTTCTATCGGTGCGGGACGCCGGTATGCGCGAAACCGTGGAAAAAAACATGGTGACGATCCGCAACTATTTCGCTCGCAGTTCCAAGCGTTTCTTTTATCCCGGCGAGACCTCGGGAATCGTCATTTTCCAGGAAGGAACGACCTACTATGCTGCGGACATTCCGGATTTTCTCAAGGACGCTTTCGAGAGAAGCAAGCGGCATATGGACGACCTCTATGGCCTGCGCATCCTGAAAAATTATATTCGTCCCGCATCGATTCTGCTTCTGCTGGCGTTCTCGGTGCCGATCCTCATTGCTGTTTTCCTCGTTTCCATCGCGCTCGCGCGCTCCATCAGCCAGAATCTGGAGAAGATCGCGCGCGGAACGAACCTGATCGCACTGGGAAATCTCGACTATCGGGTTGATATCCGCAGCCGGGATGAAATCGAGGATCTGGCCGCCAATTTCAACTCGATGGCCGAGAAACTCAAGCTGGCGACCGGGCAGATCAAGCGCATGGAGAGGCTCGAAGCGTGGAAGGAAATGGCGAGAAGACTCGCACACGAGATCAAGAATCCGCTGACTCCCATCCGCCTTTCGGCCGAAAGACTCCAGCACACATGGGGCAACCGGACGAATGAGTTCGGCGCCATCCTGGACAAGACCACCAACACGATTATCGGAGAAACCCGGCGGCTGGAAAATTTGGTCAACGAATTTTCGCAGTTCGCACGGCTGCCCGACCCCCGTCCCGAGAAAACGGATATCGCCGCCGTTCTGCGGGAAGTCACGGACCTGATGCAGTCCGCTTCCGAGCATGTACCGGTTGTTTCCAGCATTCAGGCCGGTCCGCTGATCGCCTGGGTCGACGGGAATCAGATGAAACAGGTTTTCATCAACCTATTGAAAAACGCGGTGGAAGCCTCCCGCGGCCGCTCCGGTTCCGTGGAATTGGGTTTGAAAAAGACCTCGGTCAGTTTCACGGTAACCGTGCGGGACCACGGCGCCGGCATTCCAACGGAAATCCGGGAACGCATCTTCGAGCCTTATTTTACCACGAAGGAAAACGGAAGCGGGCTCGGACTCGCTATCGTGGAGCGCATCGTCATCGAACATGGAGGTTACCTGGATTTTGACACCGGCCACGAAGGGACGATTTTCACCGTCGAGATCCCGCTGGAACGTGCCGGCGGCAATCTTCGTCCCGATGAAAGCGGATCCTGAGGAAGTTTTCATTGATTTCTTTGCCGTAACCTACCGGAAATTCGCGGAACTTCCGATAAGGGAAGCATATTCCCTCCGGGAGGTCCCATGCGTTTTTCCGTCGTTCTCTTTGTGCTGCTTTCCGCCGTGTTTGCGTCCCTCTTCGCCATGAGCGGTCCTCCGGCAGCGATCCCGGGCATCGGAATGAGCATCTCGGGCGGAACCAACCGCGAGGCGTGGCTTTCCCCAAACTGGAACGGGGTGCACGATACGGTCTCCTTCGATATCCGCATTCCGGAAGGCGTTTCCGCGTCCGGCTGGCAGATGGTCATTCTGGACTCGCAGAAAAACACGGTGAAAACACTCCGAAACCCGGACGGAGGTCCGACCGGCGATTTCTGGCGCGATCTCCTCTCGCCGCGAAATCCCGTCGGGATTCCCCGCAAGTACACATGGGACGGCTCCACCGCGCACAATGGGATTGTCGCGGACGGAACCTACTCCGTTTACTTCCGCCTGGAGGACAAGGCCGGACGGGTCGGTTTTTCCGAGACGAACATCGTCCATGTTTCCGCCTCGTCCCCGACGGCGAGCTTTGAACTGTACCAGCAATTTTTCTCGCCCGACGGCGACGGCGTTCTCGACGATTTCCCCATTTCTCAGCACCTATCCAGCAACGCGGACTGGCGCGCCGAGATCCGGGACATCTCGGGAAAACTGGTCCGAAGCTGGGATTGGGGACGCCATCCGCCCGACATCGTCCGGTGGGATGGTCGGGACGCTCAGGGCAAGGTCTGTCCCGACGGAAGTTATGATTACATCGCCCTCGGGACGGACGATGCCGGGAACTCGACCATTGCGCCGGTCAACGGAATTCATCTCTCCACGAAGAAGCACTCGGCTTTCCTGGAAACCGACCGGCGGCGTTTTTCCCCCAACGGCGACGGCTTTCACGATACCGTAACCGCACGCCCCGTCGTACCGGATACGAACGACCTCGATGGCTGGATTCTTTCGGTGTCCGACCGCAACGGGAGCGTTCTGCAGACGTGGAGCGGAAAGAACATGCCCGTTCCGGTCACCTGGGGCGGTCTTACCAAGCGGGGCGACCCCTGGCCCGACGGCAGCTACGCCTTCACGCTTACCCTGCGCTACCTGAACGGCGATAACGCCGTCTCCGAACCGCTCTCCGTCAGCCTCGACACTACGCCGCCGACGGTTAAATGGGAGGCTACGCCGCTGCCCTTCTCTCCCGACGGCGACGGGGTCAACGACACACTCTACATGCGGCTCGACCTTGCCGATCGCAGCGGAATCGAGAGATGGAAACTTACCGTCCTCGATCCCGACGGCAAACCCTTCAAAATCTGGCGTGGGCAGGGCAATCCACTCGGCCTGATCACCTGGGACGGGCGCGGCGATTCGGGAGAACTCGTCGAGAGTGCGCGCGATTACCGGGTGAAACTGGAGGCCGTGGATCAGGAAGGCAACGGCACGGGCGACCTTGATGTCGGCGCGATTCCTGTGGACGTGCTGGTGGAACGGACGGAACTCGGAATGAGAATCCGGATCAACGCCATCGGGTTCGACTTCGGAAAAGCGGAACTCCTTCACAGCGACTTTCCCATCCTCGACCGCACGGTGCAGATCCTCGCGCGTTATCCCGGTTATCGGGTCGAAATTCAGGGCCACACCGACAATATTGACTCCGAAGACCGCAACATGGAGCTTTCGCTTGCCCGCGCCCGCGCCGTGGCCGATTATCTTGCCCGAAAAGGAATCGACCCGTCCCGTCTCTCCGAGAAGGGGTTTGCTTTCCGCTATCCCGTAGCCGACAATTCCACCGAGGAAGGAAGACGGAAAAACCGGAGGGTGGAATTCATTCTTCGCAAGGACTGAAGTGGCAAGATTCCTGCTCTCCGTTTTGCGCCATATCATTGCGCATCGTGAATTTATTTGCATGATTTGTCCGGTTGTGATAAAATATCAGCCAGTGGATTTGAACCTTTCCGCTTCCATTTCATTTAGCACATTTGAATCTGATGAAAGGATTGCCTCAGACGGACTTTTCTTCTCCATCCTGTCGTAAAGCCGATCTGAGAAACCGAGAAAATGGCGATATTCTGTGCAAGCGGATTGTTTAAATATTAAGCATATCTCCGTCGTCCGATAGAAGGAGGAAGCGGCATGTTCGAAAAGAATGAAGCGGCAGCGAAACTCTCTAACGATCTACTTGCGTTTGTGGAGCAGTGGAGGAACAAGAGCGGAAATCTCATCATGATCCTGCATCGCGTGCAGGAGGAATACGGTTTCGTTCCCCGTGAGATCGCTCTCCAGATCTCCCGTATGCTCAACGTGCCTCTCGCCAAGATCTACGGCGTGATCACCTTCTACCACTTTTTCCGCCTCACCAAACCCGGCAGGCACACCATTTCCGTCTGCATGGGCACCGCGTGCTATCTCAAAGGCGGAGAGGACCTGCTCAAGGAACTCGAGGTCAATCTGGGGGTCGGCGTCGGCGGAACCACCGAAGACGGTGAATTCACGCTTCAGGCCGTGCGCTGCGTGGGCTGTTGCGGCCTCGCGCCGGTGATGACCATCGGAGCGGAGACCTTCGGACGCCTCAAAAAGGACAAGCTTCCGGAGATACTCTCGAAGTTCAAGGGAAAGTAAATGCATTTCCGCCTTTCGGACACCGTCCTGGATGTGGTCCAGAACGCGGTCGAGGCGGGTTCCGGCCTCGTGGTGCTCGATTATATCGATCACCTTGACGGGGACAAGAACCTTTTACGCGTCTGCGTGGCCGACGACGGAAAGGGGATGGACGAGGAAACGCTCAAGCGGGCGCAGGATCCGTTTTACAGCGACGGCACCAAGCACAGCGGGCGCAAGGTGGGTCTCGGGCTTCCTTTTCTCCGCCAGTTGTGCGATCAGTGCGGCGGACGCTTTGAGATCGAGTCCCGCCCCGGCGAAGGAACGAGCCTCTTTTTCGAACTCGACCGGGACAACGTGGATTTTCCGCCGGAAGGCGACGTGGCGGCACTCTTTACCGATTGCCTGCTTCTGTCGGGAACCCACGATATGGCCATCCACCGCTTCCGGGGAGAGGAAGGCTATTCGCTCCTGAAGAGCGAGTTGATTTCCGCGATGGGAAGTCTCGAAGACGCCGAGGCCATCCGGCTCCTCACCCGCTACATCGGGGACCAGGAAGCCGGGATATAAAGAACGAAAATAACCGAGGAGGATCGATTCATGGGCAAGCTCACCCTCGAAGAACTCCGCAAGCTGCGGGAAAGTACCCGACGCGAGATCGAGAAGCGCGAGACTACCGACAAGTCAGTGCAGGTACTGGTCGGTATGGGCACCTGCGGCATCGCTGCCGGCGCGCGGGATACCCTGCAGGCTTTCGTCGAGGAGATCGAGAAGACGGGTCTCAAGGACATCGTCCTGAAGCCGACCGGATGCATGGGTAGTTGCTATGCGGAGCCCACGGTCGAGATCTCGATGCCCGAAATGCCTACCATCCTCTACTGCAAGGTTACCCCGGAAGTGGTTCGCAAGATCGTGGACAGCCACATTGTGCACAAGCAGCTGGTGAACGAGCATGTGCTCGACAAACCGGCGGCAGATATCTTACACTAACAGGAGGCCGGTGATGGCATACCGCGCATATGTCCTCGTCTGCGGAGGAACGGGCTGCGAGTCCGACCACGCGAGCGAGATCTACGAAAACATCAACAAGGAACTGATAGCAAAGGACCTCAAGAACGAAGTGCAGGTGGTGAAGACGGGCTGTTTCGGCTTCTGCGAGCATGGCCCGATCGTCAAGGTCCTTCCCGACGAGACCTTCTACGTGAACGTCAAGCCCGAGGACGCCGCCGTTATCGTGAACGAACACCTTCTCAAGGGGCGTCCGGTTACCCGGCTCCTCTACGACCAGTCCCAGAGCAAGAAAAACGCCAAGATCGAAGACATCCAGTTTTATCAGAAACAGTTCCGCATCGTGCTACGCAACTGCGGCGTTATCAACCCGGAGGATGTCAACGAGTACATCGCCCGCGACGGTTATTCCGCGCTGGAGAAGGTGCTCTTCCAGATGAAGCCGGACGACGTCATCAACGAGCTGAAAGCTTCCGGACTTCGCGGTCGTGGCGGAGCGGGTTTCCCCACCTGGCGCAAGTGGACTTTCTCGAAGGGCGTGCAGGAAGACGTCAAGTACGTCGTCTGCAACGCCGACGAGGGTGATCCCGGCGCTTACATGGATCGCGCGACCATCGAGGGAGATCCTCATTCCGTTCTGGAAGCGATGACCATCTGCGGTTACACGGTCGGCTCGAACCAGGGCTACATTTACATCCGCGCGGAATATCCGCTGGCCATCCGCCGCCTGGAGATCGCCATCGGCCAGGCTCACGAGATGGGACTTCTCGGCAAGGATATCCTCGGCAGCGGCTTCGACTTCGACATCGAGATCCGGCTCGGCGCGGGCGCTTTCGTCTGCGGCGAGGAAACCGCTCTTCTCGCGTCCATCGAGGGCAACCGCGGCATGCCGCGCCCCCGCCCCCCCTTCCCGGCCGTCAAGGGCCTTTGGGGCAAGCCCACCGTCATCAATAACGTGGAGACCTGGGCTTCCATTCCCATCATCATCACCCGCGGCGGCAAATGGTTCGCCTCGATCGGTACCGAAAAATCGCCCGGCACGAAGGTGTTCGCGCTTACCGGCAAGATCAACAATTCCGGTCTGATCGAAGTGCCGATGGGAACGACCCTGCGTGATGTCATCTTCGACATCGGCGGCGGCATCCGCAACAACAGAAAGTTCAAGGCAGCCCAAACCGGCGGCCCTTCGGGCGGAGTAATACCGGCCGATTATCTGGACACTCCCATCGATTACGAAAGTCTGGGCAAGCTCGGAAGCATCATGGGTTCCGGCGGACTCATCGTGATGGACGAGGACGACTGCATGATCGACATCGCGAAGTTCTACCTGCAGTTCTCGGTGGACGAGAGTTGCGGCAAATGCTCTCCCTGCCGCATCGGCGGCAAGCAGCTCCTGGAGATCCTCGACCGAATCAGCCAGGGCAAGGGCGAAATGGTCGACCTCGACAAGATCGAGGAGATCGGCCTCGCGATGCAGAAGGCTTCATTGTGCGGCTTGGGCCAGAACGCGGCCAATCCGGTGCTTTCCACACTGCGTTACTTCAAGCAGGAGTACCTGGAACACATCCAGGAGAAGAAGTGTCATTCCGGTTCCTGCTCCGGCTTGTTGAACTTCCTCATCGACCCTGATAAATGCATCGGCTGCGGACTCTGCGCGCTCAAATGTCCTGCCAACTGCATCAGCGGAGAGAAGCGAAAGCCCTATACCATCAACCAGCTCGAGTGCATCAAGTGCGGCAACTGCTTCACCGTCTGCAAGTTCAGCGCCGTTCTCAAGCAGTAAGGAGGGATTTTCATGGCTAAGGTCAATATCAAGATAAACGGTATGCCCTTCCAGGTGGAGAATAACATCACCATTCTGGAGGCCGCGAAACTCGTCCAGGTGAAGATCCCCAAACTTTGTAACCACCCGGACCTTCCCGCTTCGGCGGCGTGCGGACTGTGCATCGTCAAGATCAGGAACAATCCGAAGATGATCCGCAGTTGCGCCACTTACGTGGAAGAGGGTATGGACATCATCACCCATGATCCCGAGGTCGTGCAGGTGCGGCGCACGGTGCTGGAACTGATCCTGTCCAATCACCCCAACGACTGTCTCCAGTGTCCCCGCAACGGCAACTGCGAACTCCAGACCCTCGCCGCCGACTTCGGCATCCGGGAGGTTCCCTTCGCGCACTTGACCAACAAGCGTCCCGAGGACGCGAGTACCGGAAGCATCGTGATGCACCCCGAGAAGTGCGTAAAGTGCGGACGCTGCGTAGAAGTCTGCCAGATCATGCAGAATGTGTGGGCCATCGAATTCCTCGGCCGCGGCTTCGACATGCGCATCGCGCCCGCCGCGGACGTTCAGCTCGCCGACAGCCCCTGTATCAAGTGCGGTCAGTGCTCGGCCCACTGCCCTGTCGGCGCTCTCTACGAACAGGATGACACGGCGAAGGTCTGGAAGGGTCTTCTCGATCCGACGAAACACAAGATCGCCCAGATCGCTCCCGCGGTGCGCGTCGCCATCGGCGAGGCCTTCGGACTCGAACCCGGCGTGATTTCCACCAAGAAGCTTTACAGTGCTCTCCGAAGACTCGGTTTCGATGCCGTCTTCGATACCAACTTCGGCGCCGACCTCACCATCATGGAAGAAGGCACCGAGTTCGTGGAGCGTTTCGCTCACGGCAAGGGAAAGCTTCCCCTCATCACGAGCTGCTGCCCGGGCTGGGTGGACTACCTCGAAAAGTACTACGGCGATATGATCCCGCTTTTCAGTTCCGCCAAGTCGCCGCATGAAATGGTGGGCGTTCTCTCCAAGACCTATTACTCCGATAAAAAGAAGATCGATCCGGCGAGCGTGTTCGGCGTGTCGATCATGCCCTGCACGGCCAAGAAATACGAGATCACCCGGCAGGAGGAGATGTCCGCATCCGGTTTCCAGGATATCGACGTGGTGCTTACCACCCGCGAGCTCGCCCGGATGATCAAAGCCGCCGGCATCGACTTCCGGGATCTTCCCGACTCCGATGCCGATCTCATGCTCGGGGACTACACCGGTGCGGGCACCATCTTCGGCGCTACGGGCGGCGTGATGGAAGCGGCTCTCCGCACGGCCTACCACCTGGTCACGAAAAAGGAACTCGGCAAGGTCGACATTATGGAAACGCGCGGTCTCGAAGGCATCAAGACCGGCAAGATCGATGTCGACGGTACGGAAGTGCGTATCGCCGTGGCGCATGGCTTGGCGAATGTTCAGTACGTCCTGGAAGAGGTGAAGGCCGCCGAGAAGGTCGGAGCCGAGCCTCCCTACCACTTTATCGAAGTGATGGCCTGCCGCGGCGGTTGCGTGGCCGGCGGCGGTCAGCCCTACGGAGCCACCGACGAAATCCGCAAACAGCGTGCGGCCGGGCTCTACACGGACGATGCCGACGCCGCTTTCCGCTGCAGTCACCAGAACCCCTACATCCAGGAGATCTATCATGAATTCCTGGGACAGCCGCTGTCGGAAAAGAGCCATAAGCTTCTTCATACCCACTACCATTCCCGGCCGCTGTATAACAAGTAGAAAAAGTCGACCGACCTTTTCTACGATCGATCTATCATCCTCTGCCGCCCGGTTTTATAGCCGGGCGGTTTTTTTAACTGTGCCGGCCGGCCATTTTGAGGTCTGTAATCCCATTCGTCCGTACGTGCGTGTTGCATAATTCCCGCATTTTCTTTAAAATAACAAAAACGAAGTTCAAGGCGGTAATTGATGAAGTCCGGGTTTATCGGGAAACTTTCCTCCTTCTTCAGGCTCCCGCTGGGCTGGTTAGCGGCGCTTTTCTGCATTTCGTCGATCGCTGCTGCCGTCTTTTCCATCGAATGGAACGTGCGCTTCAACCGGGCCGAACGCTTGTCGGAACTCGCTTCGGGAGGCGTCACCAACCGGGGAAGAACCCCGCTGCCGATAGTCGAAGGACGGGACAGCAAGTGCTCGCGCCAGATTTATACCTGCGATGTGGATTACCAGCCACGACTTTGCGGAACTTTCCGCGTCATCCCCGACGGCCGCATGGAACAGATTATACTCAACGGCATAGCGGTTCCCTTGGACGGCATTCCGCGCACCGATCTCGCGAACGGCGGTACGGGCTTCATCCTCCGTCTCGGGAAACTTTTCCGGAAGGGCCGAAACACAGTCGTCTTCCGTCTGGCGGACGATCAGCGTTTCACCGGGCTGGGCGTCCAGTCCACCGCCGAATCGTATGCCAATCCTTATCTGATTCCCTTCTATACGCTGATGACTCTTTCCGCGCTGGGTTTTTTGCTGTTCGCTTTACGGAAGAGCGAGATGACTCTCGCGTTTATCCGGGAACATCGGACGGCGTTTCTCGGCGGCGGGATCGCCTTAGCGGCGCTGCTGCTCCGTCTTTTCGTCGTGCCGATCATGTCGGGGGACTACCGCCTTTTTTTATCGCCGTGGTTTGAAACGATCCGCGCCAGAGGTTTCTCCGCCTTTCATGACGGATTCTACAATTACTCGCCTCTTTACGTCTATCTTCTCGGAATCGCCACGCTTCTGCCGACGTGCAAGATTCTTTCCATCAAGCTCGTGTCCGTCGTTTTCGACTTCGCCTGCGCGCTGATCCTTTCGCGGGCTGTTTCCACGCTCCGGCCGGAATCGAAAATCGCTTCCTTCGCCGTTTTCGCCGCGACGATCTTCCTTCCGACCGTTTTCGTAAATTCCTCGTTGTGGGGACAGTGCGACGTTCTCTACGTGACTTTCGTCGTCGCGTCGCTGCTGTGCCTCGCATCCGGGCGGAAAAACTCGGATTTCGCCGCGCTGCTGTGCCTCGGAATCGCGTTCAGTCTGAAGATGCAGTCGCTTTTCGTTCTGCCGGTTTTCGGGATCGCGCTCATCTCCGGTAAAGCCCGCTGGCGCGCCGTGCTGATACCGCCCGCCGTCTACTTTCTCACGCTCGTCCCCGCCGCACTCGCGGGAAGGCCGGTTTCCGAGCTTGTCACCACATACCTCCGGCAGGTGGACTACTTCCCGAAGATGACGCTGAACGCTCCCACCGTCTGGCAGTGGCTTCCCGACGATGCGCGCCTTCTCGTTCCGGGGCTTGTTTTCGCGGCGGTGACGATCACTCTCCTCATCGGAGCCTGGATCATCCGGACGCGGAACGCCAAACCCTCAGCAGAAACCCTCTGGCGGCTTGCACTCCTTTTTTCGCTCGCCATGCCGTTCGTTCTGCCCCGGATGCATGAGCGCTACTTCTTTACAGCGGAGATGCTGTCTCTCGTTTACGGGGCGCTTTACCCGCGCCGGGTATGGGTGCCGGTTCTCACCGTGACCTGCTCGCTGCTGGGTTACGGCTCGAACCTGATGAATCCCGCTCCCGTTCCGATGGGATTCGTTTCCGCAGGAATTCTCGCCCTCACCGTATTCGTCGCCGTCGACCTTTTCCGGAAGCCGGAAAGACGGGACGCAAAAATTTCCGCGAACGCAAACGGAAGGAGTTGAAGATGAACGTATCCGAAATCTCCGGCCTGGTGACCGGTCAGAAAAATTTCTTCGCGACGGGCGCCACCCGCGGTTTCGCCTTCCGCGCGGAGATGCTCAAGCGTCTCGAAACGATGATCCGCGAACACGAGGACGAGATTACCGACGCTCTGCACGCCGACCTCCGCAAGCCCTGGTTTGAAGCCTGGGGCGGTGAAATCGGGATCGTGCTCTCCGATGTCCGCCATACCCGGAAGCATCTCCGCCGCTGGATGAAGCCGGAAAAGGTGTCGACGCCTTTCGTGCATTTCCCCGCGAAGAGCCGCATCATGCCGGAACCCTTCGGCGTCTCGCTCATCGTCGGGCCATGGAACTATCCCTTCCAGCTCCTGGCCGCGCCGCTTATCGGGGCGATAGCGGCGGGTAACACGGCGATTCTGAAGACGGCGCCGGCGACGCCGGCGGTTTCCGCCCTCGTGGCGAAAATCGTGCCGGAATACTTTCATCCGGAATACATCGCCGTTGCCGAGGGCGGCCGGGAAATCAACCGGGCACTTTTCGCCGAGGCTTTCGACTTCATCTTTTACACGGGAAATACCGAAGTGGGACGCGAGGTGATGTCCGCCGCCGCGAAACACCTTACGCCGGTGGTTCTGGAGCTGGGCGGGAAAAGCCCCTGCATCGTCCATTCCGACGCCGATGTTTCGACGGCCGCGAAGCGCATCGTCTGGGGAAAGTTTTACAACGCCGGGCAGACCTGCGTCGCGCCGGACTATCTCCTCGTTCAGAAGAGCGTGAAGGACGCGCTTGTGAAGGAGATCCGCGAAGTTCTGAAAGCCTTCTACGGAAGCGATCCCCAAGCGAGTCCCGACTATGCCCGCGTGGTGAACGTTCCGCATTTCACCCGGCTTGCCGGCATGCTTGCAGGGCAGAAAATCCTCGCGGGCGGAAACACCGACCCTTCGGAGCGCTACATCGCGCCGACCCTTATCGACGAGCCTTCTCCCGACAGCGCCGTGATGAAGGACGAAATCTTCGGACCAATTATGCCCGTCCTCTCCTACGACACCCTCGACGACGCGATCCGCGCGGTCAACTCCCGCCCGAAACCCCTCGCTCTCTACGTCTTCAGCCGAGGACGAGGAACAGTGCAGCGCGTGCTTTCCGAAACAAGCTCGGGCGGCGCGGCGGTGAATGAAACCCTCAGCCACATGACAACCTCGCACCTTCCCTTCGGCGGCGTCGGCGAGAGCGGAATGGGAAGCTACCACGGCAGGGCGAGTTTCGACTGCTTCAGCCACCGCAAGAGCGTGCTCGACAAACCCGAATGGTTCGACTTCTGGCTGCGCTATCCGCCCTACAGGCGCTTCCCGAAGAGTCTGAAAGGGATAACCGAACGGCTGATGTAAGAATCGGAAGCGGTATTTCCATAATCCGGTGAAAAAGAATTGTAACTCCCGCAACCCCAATAAGTAAAAAATATTTCGTCAACTTGTCAACCTTTTTGCCTTTCGCCCGGTCTAACGTTTCGACGGCGAAAGGCAAGGATCCGGAAATCCCGCTACCTTTCGCCGCCATAATACCCGGCGCGCTGCTGCGGAATCGAGCGCGGACGCGGGGTTCTTGCCGGAAATCTCCGCCCATGACGACAGAGAACCGAAAAGAAGACAGATCGCGAGGAGCAGACGGACGGTGCGGTTCAACGCGCGTTGATTTCCCATCTTTTGTTTGACGGAAGATTTCGCGTCCGGGTTTACGGCTGAAAGAAAAATATTTCCGAAAGGGTCGGAAACGGGCCTCGTTTTTGAAAATTTCCCGGGAAAACGGCGAGAATTTTACCGCCCCGATCCCTTCCTTATCATTGAAACGACCGCTCGATCCGGCACTTTTGACGCGGATTAATGCCCATGAAGTCCGGCCGTATCTTACTTCGCTTGACCGTTAGCGGTCGACGGGAATGACTTGCTTCGAACCGGTATCGAAAAGCGGCACGGAAACCGCGGCGGAAAAATCCATATCGCCGGTGAGCGCAAAGGTGGTGGCCGTGATAATGTCCATCTGCCCTCCGAACAGCTTTATTTTGCAGAAGCGGAGGGCGGCGCCAAACTCGAACCCTCCGTATTCGGGATTCAATGAAAATCCGGCGGAAGCGGAAAAGGAGGGAAATGGCTGATAAACCACGCGGAACCGACAGGAAGAGGCGTTGCCATCCCAGCCGGCTCCCGCCGCGATCTGGAACGCGCCGATTTCGTACCCCGCGTCGGCCTCGGCGGTCATAGTAAAATCGGAGACGGTTTGTTCCGGCAGAGTGATCCGGAGTTCGCACGAAAAAGGCCCCAGCCTGGCGATCCCTACAGACGCCGTCGCGCCGTAAAGGAATTGTCCCCAGTTGGTGGAAGCCGTTTCGCCGCCCGCGTAAACCTCCAGTCCGAAGTGGATGGGGCCGAAGAGTTTTCCCCGCCATTCCGCTCCGGCCGTCGCGGCGATGGGAAGTTCAGAGGTCGGAATGCCGAGCTCGTCGTATTCGATAAAGCCGGGAAGATAGACCGTATCGAGCGTGAACGAAAATCCTCCCGGAACGCCGGAAAGCGTCAAGGTATCGCGCATCATCGACAGGCTTTCGACGCCGACCGCCGCTTCCAGAACCGGTCCGTCGGAAGGTTCGACAAAAAGCGGCAGGGTGCGCCCCCAGAAGAGGGAGTCGGCATCGTTGCGCCGGGAAAGCTGGATTTCGAACAGCGAAAAAGCGCTACTCGAGAACCAGAACAGGATAGCGAGAAACGTGCACGCCGTCCGAAACGAGCGCATAGTATACTCCCGGGACCACGATGCGCCCGGAGGCGTCCTTCGCGTCCCATGTCAATTCCGAAGACTGTATCTCGCCGGCGTTGAAATTTCCGAGGTCCCGGACCGTTCCGCCCTTGCCGTCCGTGATTTTCGCCCAGGCGGTCCTTCCGCTGATGACGGCATTCGCACGGAAAATCACGGCGAAGTTCACGGATGGATTTTTGCGGGGCGAAAGAACGGTGGAATGCAGGGTATAAGCGATATCGGGGGACGAACTGGATTCGCTTACGATCCATCCCGCGTCGATCAGTCCGTAGCCGAAGGCGGGATCCCAGCTTCCCGGGTCGGTTTTATATGCCGTGGACTTCGCCTGCGCGTGCAGCTTCGACCGGACGTCCTCCACCGGAAGCGACGGATCTTTCGACAGCATCAGCGCCGTGACCGCCGTCACCAGAGGAGCCGCCATGCTCGTTCCTTCCATTGCCGTATAATAGTTGTTCACGAGATATGGCGTCAGGGTATAATCCAGATGTCTTCCGGAATAAGCCAGAGTGGAGATGATCATGGAACCGGGCGCACCGACGTCCGGAAGCAACCGGCCGTCCCGTGCCGGCCCCCGGCTGGAGAAGTAGGCGATGTTTCCGACGCTGAGATTGGTAAATGTGACCAGGTTGTCCGAGGCATTGGTAAAAACGGTCCGGGAAACTTCCGCGGCGGCGCAGAGGCTCTCCCTCTGGCAGGCCGTGGAACCGAGCGTGCCGTTGTAGTCGGGATGATTAAAGTAGAGAACGTTTGGGTTGGACGGGTCGTAATCGGAAACATAGCCATGCACGTCGAAGGCGTTCGCGGCGTTCGAAAAAATGACGGTCCACTGCCCCTGCGAAGCGGAGTCCGAAGAAACGAAGGAGACGCTGACATGTTCGTCCACCGATTCCGTCGAACACTCCAGGATGATGTTGTTCGAGGCAAGGGTGGCCTGGCTGTAAGCGTTGGTGGAAGCGTCGAAGAAATTCGTGACGGAATCTCCCGGACCGACGATAGCCATGGAAAGCGACTGCGCGGGATACCAGAAATCCAACTGGCGGCTTCCGCCGTTGTAAGTCATGGCGATGCTCGTGTTGGAAACCGTCGAGACGCGGTTGGAGGCATGGAGAGGTTCAGACCCTTCGTTTCCCGCGGCCCAGACGATCACATGACCGGCCGCGCCGTAGTAATTCACGACGCTGTCCATAAAGAGATTGAACGCATCGTTGGTGGTATGGCTGCCGCTCTGCGTGCCGAGACTCAGATTCACCGCGCAGGGCAGATTGTAGCTCTTCGACACCGAGAAGATCCAGTTGACCGCGTCCGCGATCCCCGACTGGTTGTCGAAATCCAGCTTGACGAAAACGATGTCGGCGGCCGGCGCGGTGCCCGCATACTTTCCGCCGGAAGCCATTCCGTTTCCTGCCGCGATTCCCGTGACATGGGTGCCGTGATACTCATTACCGGCATCATCCACTTCGGGACAGAGTCCGGCGTCGATATCGGCATGCGTCCAGTAAGAGCCGTAGGTGAATCCGGTCGGCGGGGTTCCGGCATTCGAAGTCTGGTCCCAGAGAGCGACGATGCGGGTATGCCCGTTGGAAAGCTGGAAATCCGGGTGCGTGAGATCGATCCCGGAATCGACGATGCCGACGAGCACGCCCGATCCCGTGTAACCCGCCGCATGGACGGTGTCGACCGAAACCGCTTTTACCGCGAGATCGTTCAGACGACGGACGGCGCCGCCCAGGCGGAGAAATTCCACGCCCGTATCGGTACGGAGCGCTTCCAGTGACGATACGGGAACGACTGCGGTAAAGTAATCGCCCGCGCGTGTCTGCACTTTCCCGCCTTTCGCGACGACCCCCGAGGGATCTCCTTTTCCGAATAGCAGAAACGTGTTCGGGGAACCCGCTGGACTGCGGGATTTTGCGGGGCGGGAGGGAGCGCCGAAACGTTTGCCGCCGTTCGCGGCGTCCAGCGCCATTTCCAGCGGAAGGTCGAAGGTCGCGGAAAACGCCTGTGCGGCAAGGAGAAGGGCGACGACGGAAAATATTCCGCGAACCGGCTTCATCTCCCCATTTCCCGGACAAAAGATACCAGGCCCTTCGGATCGGGATCGCGGAAATAGGCGGTACCCATCACGAGGAAATCTGCACCCGCCCGCATGACGTCCGCCGCATTGTCGCGGCCGACTCCTCCGTCGATCTGAACGCGAATGTTCCGGTTCCCGACAAGTTCACAAACATCCCGAAGGCGGGAGATGGAAACGGGCTGGAATTTCTGGCCGGAAAAGCCCGGCTCCACGCTCATCAAAAGCACGAGATCGACACTGTCGAGCCACGGCGCGAGTGCGGATACGCCGGTTCCAGGCTTGATCGAAACACCGACCGTTTTGTCTGCGGAGCGTATGGCCGAGAAGGTTTTACTCAAGTCGGACTGCGGACTTTCAAGGTGCACCGTGACGTGTTCCACGGGAAGTTCCAGATAGGGCGGAAGGGCGTGCGGAAGATCCAGGTCGATCATCAGATGAACGTCCGAGCGGATCTTCGTGCGTTTCGACACCTCGGCGATGAATTTGGACGACAGCGACATGTTGGGCACGAAATGATTGTCCATCACGTCGTAGTGGATCCAAGGAACGCCGGCCTCCTCGAAGCCTTCCACAGCGGACCGGATGTCCCAGAAATCCGCGGCGAAAATCGACGGGCAGAGCAGTCCGCCTTCGGAGAAAGGCCCGAAGGCTTTACTCATAGGCGACTTCCTTCACGACGCTGTTGTTGACGATCAATGTGACTTTGGCCTTTCCGAACGCCTTGAATACCACAACGATGTTTTCGCCCCAGTTTGACTGCTTATTGAAGAGCTCGGCCTTCTGGTTGAGCTCGTCGGCCATAACGACGCGGATGTTCGGGCCGGCGCTTTGAGAGGATGCTTCGCTCTTCTCGCCGCCGAGATCTTCGGGGGCGGAAAGCGGATTTCCGGGATTCGCGACCACGTAGGTGAAGATGAACCAGTTGGCCATCTGACGTTCGCGGTCATCTTCGCCGTAAGTGCCCACCTGGAGGTGCAGATCGGAATTGACGGGCACAATGGTGCCTTCGCTCACGCTTTGCGAAAGAATGACTCCGTCTTCGTCTTTGTTCTTGGTGACGACCCGGTCTATGACAGGCTTGATGGAGCCCGCGATCAGGTTCTTGGCCACGACGTCCAGCGGCTGCTTCTGGTAATTCTGGACCTTGAACTCGCTTTTACGCACATCCGAGTTGACCAGAACGTGCAGTTTCTGACTGCGGTCCACTTCGGCTCCGGGGTTCACGTCCTGCGACTGGACGGTATCCAGTGGATAATCGTCGGACTGGATCTCTTCCATCTCGTAAGGAATGGAAAGACGCTTGAGCAGGGATTCCGCCTCTTCGCGCTTGAGCCCGACCAGCGACGGAGCCTTGTAGATATCCTTGCCGAGGCTGACCAGAAGTTTCACGGTACGGCCCTTGCGGACGGTCACGCCCTTCTTGGGAAACTGGTCGATCACCGTATAGCGCTCGGTGGCGGTATCGAACTTCGTGTCGATCTCGATGCCGAGTTCCGAGGCGGCGATCTCCATGGACGCATCGAGCACGTCCAACCCCTTGACGGAAGGAACTTTGGTAAGGGGCTTGGCGACGCTTGAGACGAGAAGGATCACGCACAGTACGGCAACGGCAACCACCGCCGCGAAGGCCAGCACCATGAGCATCCGCCGGACGAAACGAGTATAGATATCCTCTCCGCGCGAATTGAAATAATTGACGCTCTTCTGCTCCACGGTCTTGACGATTCCCTTGACCTTCGAGTAGATCTCTTTGCTTGCGTCCGGCTTAGCCATACCGTCTCCTTTGTTTCAATCAGAACTGTTTTCCGGCTTCGGGCCGGTAGCCGTTGATGTAACTTGCAAAATCCATATCCTTCTTGCCCGCGGGTTTGATGCGATCGATGCGGATGGCTCCCTCGCGGCAGCGCACCACAAGTCCATGCCGATTCGCCTGAGCTACTACGCCCGGGGGCGTGTTTTCAAACCCCTCCACGGGTTCGATCGCTGTGAGAAAAATCGCGGCGTAGCGGCATTCGGCTTCTTCCCCGCAATCTTTCTCCACGAAAACGCCCGGCCAATGACGGAAGGCGCGAAAGCGGTTGTATATCTCCCGGGCGGAAAGTTCCGCAAACGAGATGCGTCCGTTCTCCTTTTCGATGAGCCGGCAATAGGAGGCTTCATCCTCGGACTGAGGAGTCCGTACCGCCGCTCCGTCCCCGATGCGCCGGAGAGTTTCCAGAAGAAGCGCCGCTCCGTTCTCTGCCAGCCGGGGCCAAAGGGTTTCGTAGTCATCCCCGGGAAGGATCGGCACCGAACTCGCTGCGATGACGTCCCCTTTGTCCATTTCGCGGGTCACGAACTGCACCGTGTTGCCGGTAACGGTATCCCCCGCAGCCAGGGCCGCCTGTATCGGAGAAGCTCCGCGATATTTCGGGAGGACCGAAGCATGCACATTGATCGAAGAATACCGCGGCACGTAAAGCAGGGGCTCCGGTATGATCTTCCCGTACGAGACAATCACGGAAAGATCCGGAGAAAACACCCGGAACTCGGCTTCGAACGCCGAATCCCTGAGTTGAAGCGGCTGCAGAACGGGAATTCCGCGAGATTGCGCGAAAATCTTCACGGGGGTCCGGTGTATCTCCTTCTGCCCGCGCCCGAAGGGCTTGTCGAGGTTGGTCACGACCGCGGCCACTTCATGGTGCGCTTGTATCGCCTCGAGAAAGGGCATGGAAAAGTCCGAACTGCCCCAGAAGACGATCCTCATAGCGTAACGGAACCCAGCTCGCGCCGGTTTTTCTCGACGATCGCGTCGATCTTGTCCCGGTTCAACTCAAGGTCGGCGGCGGAAAGATGGTCGATGAAAAGCTTTCCGTCCAGGTGATCCATCTCGTGCTGAAGCACGCGGGCGAAATAGCCCTCGGCGTTGATGACCACGGTCTGCCCGTTCAGGAGTTTCCCCTTGACGCGGATCTTATCCGGTCGGGACACGTTTCCCCAAACGCCGGGAACGGAAAGGCAGCCTTCCTCATAGTCTTCGAGGTCAACGGACTTGAAGGTGATCTTCGGGTTGATGAGGGTAATCTTCCGGGATTCCTTCGCCTTCGTCAAATCGACGATGATGATGCGTTTCGAGATGCCGATCTGCGGAGCGGCGAGGCCGACTCCCGTATCCGCAGCAAGCGCTTCCTGCATTTCCTTTACAATCTCGCGAATTTCTTCGGTGACTTCCGCGACCTCTTCCGCCTTCATGCGGAGGATCGGGTTGCCGTAGGTGATGATTTTCGTCGCCATCGGGTCTCCATGAGCTTGACAGTATAGCTTTATATTTTAAGGCGAAAGGGGGGGGAACGCCAATAATCGACGGGATATTTTTCCCGACCTTCAGCACGCCTTTCAATGTTCGGAATGAGTCCTCGATGCCGATGGTATTCCCATAATACTTTTCTCGGACATATCGGTACGACTGCTGCGCAAATAGCAACTGACCTCGTATCCGGGGAATGGAATAATGTCCCTATCTTCCCGGAGGAAACTTTCGCGTCAGTTCCGGAAGGCTCGGGTCGTTGTTCACGGAAACGCCGTTGATGGACAGGTTGGTCACGGAGACGTTCTCGCGTGCCAGGACACGGATGAGATCCGAAAACTCCTCGCGGCGGAAGATGTTGTCGCGGAAGATGAAACGGCGAATGTTCGTCGATCCGGCAAGAAACCGGGAGAGCTCCGGCAGCGTGCCTTCGGCTCCGAAATCGCATGCCTTTACGGAAAGTTCCAGCAGGGAAGGGGTGTTCCCGGCAATGGCGAACAGCTTCCGCGCCGTATCGGCCCGGAATGTGAATCCCCGCACTTCCAGGCTTTCGAGCGACGGGTTGCCCGATAGCGCCTCCAGGTATTCGTCAAAGCCCGGCTCCGATCCGGCGTCTCTTTCAACAATCAGTGAGCGGAAGGACGCGCAGGAGCGGAAAACCGCAGCAAGGGCGCGGATCTCGCCGAAAGAGCTTGGCGATAAGGGCTTTCTGCCGTCCGAATCGGTGGACGCGTCTTCGGAAAAGAGGGGCAGGCGAACCATTGTCAAGCTTCCGCGAAGGATCGCCAGCGTGTCGCGACGCGGGATTTCGTCCCACTCCGCACAGACGTTCAGGTAGATCCGAGCGGCGTCCTCGAAGGGCGAATTTGTCGCCAGGCCCAGCACGGCCAGCGGGTTGGTTCCTTTTCGTTCGCGCGCGAGCATTTCCCAATCGTTTTGTTCCTCCCCACCGATGCAGCAACCATCCAGGTTGATCGTTCCGATCTCCGGATCCCGTTCGGACAGTTCCCGGATCATCCGCGATCCGGCATCGCCGAGGAGGCAGCCGCCGAGATCCAGTGCCCGCACCGTGCGATTGATCCTCAGCGCGTACGCGACCGCTTCAATTTCCCGGAAGGTGATTTTCGCGTTGCGGAGATTCAAGCGTCCTTTTCCTTCATGAATCGACCGGACAAATTCAGGCAAAGCGGTCAGTCCCTTCGATTCGCAGAAGGAACCGTATATGTCGAGCGTTAAACCGATGTTGCGGCGGATATCGGGTTTGCCTCTGTCGGCATCCGGATAGCGTACGTCGTCCAGCATCTCCTGGGAGTCGAACCACCCGTCGGCGAATAAAACTCCGGTGAAAAGCAATATCCCGGCCAGAGCCACCCCGATCGCCTGCATTCCGATTTTCTCCCTCTTTTCCAAATGGACATTCCAACGATGAACTACTACACATGTAGTAGTTCAATCTATTATACTTCCTTCCAGGGTTCATTGTCAAGTTCCGATGAAATGAATGGAAATTCTTTCCTGATTAGCTAACCTTCCGCCGGAAAAGGAGAGGGACAGCGGGTATCCCTGCCCGGACCTTAACAAAGAAATCTTGCAGTGAATAAACCAGTTATCAGGGAAAATGTTGAAAATGGATTTGACCGTGGCTGGCTTACTTTGTAAATGCTTACATTCGGGCATAACGAAAGCATGATGCCTTTTATCCGTCACAGCCCCCATCTCACAAATTTGACATTTTCTTATTGTCGCAGCAACAGATAATCCACGAGAATTTTTTGTGACGCACTGGTGGGAATGCAAAGAGTGCATGTAAACGGTTCCAACAGTTTCGGGCAGATTTTGGAACCGCATCCATATGGATGCGGTTCCAAAGTTGTATTTAATGAAATACAAAATAGATAGACTGACGATGTGATTTTTAGACAAAAATATTGGCACACAAATTGCTATTATTATTCTAAAATTTTTCTGGAGGTCACCATGAAAGTCTTTCTTTCCCTTCTGACCGCGTTACTGCTCGGTGCAGCCGCATCCATGTTCGGCACGGGCGCCGGCGTGATGATGCAGGGTTTCTACTGGAACGTTCCCGGACCCTGGTTCCCCACGATGCAGGCTCAGGCTTCGGCGCTGGCGAATATGGCCGGCGGCTATGGAATCGACCGGATCTGGTTCCCGCCTTCTTACAAGTCAGCCAGCGGCGGCTACTCGATGGGTTACGACCCGTTCGATTACTATGACATGGGTTCCTACAGCCAGAACGGCGGACCCGGAACCCACTTCGGCACGCTCGCCCAGCTTCAGTCCTGTATCGCCGCATACAAGGCCGTGGGTATCGGTTGTATGGAAGACATCGTCCTCAACCACCGCTCCGGCGGTTGCAGCGAGTACAATCCGAACACCGGCGGCAACACGTGGACTTGTTTCACCAACCAGCAGACCGGAAAGAACGTCTGGCATTACAACCAGTTCCACCCCTCCACTTA
>Ga0326727_10005582_pt1 | contig 35722 bp, 37 predicted proteins | sample MB2enrmetagenome_FD_207643 | JGI IMG/M metagenome (GOLD analysis project Ga0326727, IMG submission 207643) | Lab enriched peat soil microbial communities from McLean, Ithaca, NY, United States - MB29MY | ecosystem: Environmental > Terrestrial > Soil > Wetlands > Peat | place: USA: New York...
TAGCTCTCCAATCCACCGCCACCTCCATCCTGGGCACAGCCCAAGACAGAGTAGTCGGCCCGCCGTTCCAGGTGGGGCCAAATCAGACGATCAAAAGGGGCCAATTCAGAGTATCGAAATCAACCTCCACGTGCGCGTGTACGTGCGCCTGCACCTGTACCAGCACCTTCGGCTGAACCCAATAAGCTTTGGCATCAGCTCTTTAACGTCGAGGAATTGTGGAGGGAATATGAGCCAGCATGAAAGTTCCACAAACACTCATCCTGCCACGGACCCAGAGTTCCCAGCGCTGCACGCCGCAACGACCTGCGTTTTGGCTCCACCACGAGGGGACCCAAGCGGGTATGACGGCCAGCATGCTCGTTCCGCCGAGCAATGCGACTGCGGATGTACAGGGGACTGCGGGTGCACGTGCACTTGTGCCCATGACTGCGGGTGTGTATCAGACTGCGGATGCACCTGCACTTGCACCTGCGCTTCAGACTGCGGATGCACTTGTACCTGTACCTGCACGTGCGCACAGAATTAATCTCAATCATGGTGCGTCACGCACGGGTGCAGAAGGCCCTGGGTGTGCCGGCTTCGACGCCCCGAGGGTTTCTGCGCCGGGAGGCTCAGAGGCGTAAGGCATAGCGAGAGGGCACATCGTCGGTAGAGGGAGGCCCTTTCAGCAATGAGTGGCGCCCGCGCACTTTCCACGTCGAAAGCAATTCAATCGTTTCCTACCGAAGGAAAGTATCCCCTTTACTATTTCCCAGATCTCAACCTCCTGACTCTCGACGGTGAGGCTCCTAGCGATCTGGCAATTGCGGAAAGCTTCAAGGACACGCTCCTTCGTTTTTTTCTTGGAATCAGGAGGTTGGTAGCCCTCAAGGAAGCCCTACAGACTCCCCGAGTTCTCTTCGTCGAACCGTGGCGGACGTGCAATCTTGCTTGTACTTACTGCTATGCGGGTGCGGGCCCGTCGCCGCAAAAAAGGATCGAGGCCGGGGCATTGAAAGCATTGATAAAAGGGTATTCCTTCAGGCGAGTTCTCGTTTTCGGCGGCGAGCCGCTGATCGACGCACAATTCCTCATAGAATTGTACAAAGATCGGCAGTGGGACTCCCTCTTCTTCTCCAGCAACGGTATCCTTTTGGATCATCCGTCAACACAGAAACTTATTACTTTGCCCAACGTGCATTTTCAGGTAAGTCTCGAACCCAGGGAATGGTCTTCCAGAGTCACCGTAGACGGGAAAAAGCAGTTCGATCTGTTGGTCCCCCGCTTGCGGCTGCTTTGCAATTCCCGCCCGCAACTAAGGGTAACTATTCCATGTGACGCCCCGTACGTGCCTCTCAAGGGTTTTATTGAAGGTCTTGTTCAGGCAATCGGGAGCCTCCAGTTCAGCATCAGCTACTGGCCTGCACATGCGGCAGCGCCGGCTCCTTGGCTCGAGAACTGGATTCAGGAAAGTTATGAACTAGTTCGCGACGACTACGACGGAAGATACGCCGGGAAACTTCCGGGTTGCCAGTTAGGCAGTTATTTTCTTGAAATGGCAGAAAAGGGTTTCCGATTCTGCAACTGCAACGCGGCATACGGAAGCGTGGCTGTAAGCCCGGAGGGCAAGCTTCATGGCTGTCATGAGCTGGCGATCGCGGAGAGCGACCGGGACAACGTCTCCACCTCCAATGAGCCTCAGGTAATCGACGAAGCGAAACGCTTGGATCTCGTCTACAAGTGGTCTAACGGGATGCACGATCCCTGTTGCACCCAATGTTCTGCGCGATACGTTTGTGGCGGAGTGTGCTTCGTACTGGAGCGGCCTAACGCTGCTTGTCTGTTCCTACAACACATGCTGCGACTGGTGTTAACAGAAATGGTGCGATATCAACCCACCGAAACCCTGGCTCTTGCTTCTCGCAGCGAGGAGAGACTCACGCAGTTGCTATCTCTGAAAGAGAAGCTGCGGGAGGAGGTCAACAGCGAAAAATGGAAGCAGTTGGCATATGGGGAGCTACCTCTGGCAGAGGCAGCGGAATTGGCCGAGCGCTTGTTGGACACCTAGCGGGTGATGCTAACGCGGCACTGCATGTGTTCGGCCGCTCGGACGAAAAAGTGAATGAGCTCTGCAGCAGGTTTCCGTCCATTAAAGGCTCCCTGGTCTGGGACTTGAGGGACGAGGCCCCCGCGGCAAGATATCAGCAGTACTTGGCTGAGAACGGCATCAGAGCCATCATAAGTACCGTCGGGCTCGGGGTTGGTAATCCCATTCCATTCCTGACCCAGGGCGAATTGCAGGGCATGATCGGAGCCAATTTGATGTCGCCGTTCATGATCCTGAAGTATTCGCTCCTCCCCCTGAAGCAACTCAAGGGAGGAGAAATTATAATGTTCGGAAGCATCACATCGTTTCAGCCGGAGCAGGGTGCCTGCGGGTATACCGCCACAAAGATGGCGTTAAGAGGCCTAGTGGAATCAACCCGGAGGGAACTAAGGATGGGGTTTCAATCCCTATCGGTGCACGGCGTCTATACAGCGAACGTCACCAAAATCGGTATAGCGAGTATCTTGGATGCTGTCTCCTTCCTTCTCCGCCTCCCTTACGGCGTGCATGCAGATGTCATAGTAGGGTAGCCCTTCGTTACTCCTCTCTCTTCTGAAGCCACCCTCTGCTTAGATGGCGGCGTCTGTCGCCACAAAGTTTACGTTAAGGAGGGAAAAGGTGGGGGGGGAAATGCTGTCAGGGGATCAAACGGTGTCAGGAACTCGTTTTTCTCCCCCAAAGATGAATGTTAAGAACCAAGAAATCCGGAGAAAACCGGTACAGGCACCACATTTCCGATTTACCGACATCATACCTCCCGCCGCCTTCCACTAGGGATTAGGGATTGGGAATTAGGGTCCTGCTAGGGTTTAGGGGTTGGGGGTTGGGGATTGGGGTCCTGCTAAGGGATTAGGGGTTAGGGGTTGGGGATTGTCCTGGTAGGGATTAGGGGTTAGGGGTTGGGCATTGGGGTCCCGTGACCACCCCCGTCGCGAACGCGCCGTCCCCCTCCTGAATCAGGAGGGGAGTCCGTCTGTCCCTCCGCCCTGGCAGCCTGTGGCGCGGAGAATTCGCCGGTTTTCCTCTGTGCCTCCGTGCCTCTGTGGTGGAGGTTGGTCTGGGGGATTGGGTAGGTCGCCCCTTCAGGGCTCGGGGTTGATGGGGGTTCCGTTGACCCAGGCCGTTGGCCTGGGCTTTGTTAGGTCGCCCCTTTGGGGCTCAAAGGCCACAGCGGCCATCGCCCGGCCTGGCTTCGTCCGCGGCAGGAAGGTCGTCAAGGGCCCAGGCAAGCGTTCAAGTTTCGGAAGTGCTGTGTGGACACGAAAAGCGCGATCATCATGCTGCCGTTGTACCCTACATGAAGGAAAACACTGGGAGCCAATGAGCCGCTCCGGCCGCGCGCCAGCGAAAACACCAGCCCGACGAAGAATATCAGAAGCATGTGGTTCCAGGCGCCCCAGTACTCCGGCACGTGCAATCCCCCGAACAGGATGGCGGTGGTCAGAATGGCGAAGCGGAGGCCGACTTGTGCCTCAAAGATGCCAAAGAGAACGCCGCGGAATATAATTTCCTCCATCAAGGGAGCAACCAGAATGGCAAATGCTCCTATGGCATAAGCTGCGGTCCTCGAGTTGAACAGGTTTTCGAGGGGAAACTGACTTGCGTCCGGCAGAACGGCTGGAAGCAAAGCGATGGCAACGGTCAGGAATGCTCCACCCGTGAGGAAGACAAGTGCCTTCCCGGCTGTGATTCGTCGCCAGCGAAGCATGACCCAAAATGATTGCTCGTGGCCCACAGCCACGAGAACATAGATGCCGGCGAGCATGAGGGCGTAGAAAACGGTTTGAAGTGCCAGCAGGAAGAAGGGATCGGAAGCGAGTTTCTCTTTCGTCATGTGCCAGTGGAGGGTTGGTTGCATCACCGCATAGCCGAGGAAAACGAGGATATTGGCGATGAAAAAGGCAATAGGCACAAGGAGGAGGAAGAGAAAAAGGTCGCGCAGGGCCCAAGGCGCCGGCGGCGATTCCCGTGCCTCCGTGAGCCTGTTCTCCGGCGGTGGCGGCGAATCCTGAGGCGGAATCTGTGACTGAGTTTCGTCCATTAGAGTTAAAGCCCTCAGCGACCAGCTCTCAGCGAACAAGCTCTTTTTGCTGAGAGCTGTCGGCTGATAGCTTCCTCTCTTTCTGACTGGTCATAGAACCAGTCATATGATATGCTATTGCCGTTATGAAGATCAAGGGAAAGACGCTCAACGCTACCGAATTTAAGGCAAAGTGCCTACGAATACTGGATGAACTTGAGCCACAGGGCATTATTATCCTCAAGCGGGGTCGCCCCGTGGCCAGGGTCATGCCTCTCTCCAGCCGGAGGAACCAGGAACTCATAGGCCTAATGAAGGGAAAGATTGTGATCAAAGGCGATATCTTTTCCACCGGCGTGAAGTGGAATGCTCAACCTTGATACCCATATTCTAGTCGCGATCCTTAACGGCGATCTCTCCCCGCGCGAAACTGAGCTGGTGCTGAAGAACGAATTGGCCATTTCCGGCGTGGTACTCTGGGAGCTTGCGAAGTTGATTCAACTCGGTCGGCTCGAGCTGGATCTCGAAAGCTTCGAGTTCCGCCAATGCCTTCGCCAAGTTTATGTCTTCCCTATCACGCTCGAAATCTCCCGCGCCAGCACTCGGCTCGACTTCATTTCTGATCCCGCCGACGAAATCATCTCTGCCACCAGCATTGTCGAAAAAATCCCTCTGCTTACCCGCGACCGGCGAATCCTCAAGTCCCGCATCGTCCCGCTGGCAAAGTAGCTGCCCGCCATCAGCTCTCAGCAAGCGGACCGCCCTTGCTGAAAGCTGATGGCTGATAGCTCCCTGCTCGCCACTTGTCACTCGTCACTTGTCACTGCCCTTCAATGCTGCTGCCAGCAACGGCACCATCAGCTCGTGGTGCCCGGTAAGCATATACCCGCGGCTGCGGTCCTGGCCCTTCCCGGCTCCCGCCGTTGGCCGCAAGACCACGTTTTGCAAGGGGCGGTAGTGTTGGATGAAATCCATGTTCACGGTGGTGATGCCGCGCGGGGCGCGGCTGAGGTTGGCGGCCAAGCTCACGCATTTCAAGAACACTTCAGGCAACACGACAGCCGAGCCCACGTTTAGGTAAACGCCTCCGCGGTCCAGGGCCTTAACCAGCGAGGCCAGTAGAAGGAAATCGCGGTGGGTGGCCGCTCCCAGCGCCCGCGGGTCGACCCGCGGATGATTGTGGATGACATCCGTTCCGATGGCTACGTGCACGGTCGCAGGAACCCGTAGGCCGTAGGCCTGGGCCAACACGCTGAAGCGCCGGAGCCGCGCCTGCCGGCTGCGGGCAAGAAAGCGGCCAATAGATTCTCCGATGCCCAACTCTTCCCTGTCGCCCGCCGCGATGACGTCATTGATGACGCGGCCGGTCTCCTCAGCCATGCCAAACTTCCCACGGCCCAGCGCCGCCGGAACGTCTTCGGAAGTCGCGCCCACAAGTCCTATTTCGAAGTCATGGATCATCGCCGCGCCATTCATGGCCACGGCGGTGAGGTAGCCTCGCCTCATGAGGTCAATCAGAATGGGCCCCAAACCGCACTTGATCACGTGCCCGCCAATCCCCCAGATGATTGGTTTGCCCTTAGCCCGCGCCTTTTCCATGGCGTTGACCACAGCGCGAAAGCTTTCTCCGGCCAGTATATGGGGCAAGGAATCGAGCCACACGCGGACGCTGGCCCCAGGCCTCGGGACTTTCGCGAAGTCTCGAATCGTGACCTTGCTTGCCCTCGAGGCGAGCGGGTAGGTGCTCACCTTATCGAGTTTGAGCAGCTTTTGTTGGTAGATCGTCATCGTTTCGGATGCCACTTCACGAACAGAAAGCCCGCATGGAAACAACCGTGGGCCTGAATTTCGCGATCAGAGCGCTGTCCGATGTAACCAGAGGCACCCCCAGATGCTGCGCCAAGGCCACAAACTCGCAATCGTAAGCCGAGCACCCCGAGGTCGTTGCCAGCCGAAGGACGTGGGAAGATTCTACCTCGAATTCCTGCTCCCCCATCAACCGCTCAGCTTGCTCCACGGTTTCGAAGGCCTCCTCCATTCCAATCAACTTGCGGCGCAGGTAGAGTACCAACACGTTACGAAACTCAGAGCGCCAGAGACGTGGTGCGCCCCACTTCGGGTCCTTACGATAGACGGCTTCCGCCTCCTCGGTGTATTGTCCCCGAACCAGCAAGTAAACAATGAGGTTGGTATCCGCGATGATCACGGGCGCCCTTGGTTCTTAGCGACACGGAGGTCCCGCTCCGTAACAAAAACCCGGGGCATGCGCGCACGCAATGAGCGCACCTGCGCCAGAAAATCATGCGGGTCAACTCGATTGCCGACCAGCACCTTTTCGAGGCAGGAAATGGCCTCCCCATTGATGCTGCGGCGATGCTGCGCCGCGCTTTCCTTCAGCCGCCTGCGCAGCTTTTCGGGGATATTCTTAATCGTTAGAGTAGCCATCTTCAGCTCTTAAGGTTCCAAAGTGGAACCATAACGGAATCATACGCCTGTTCTGCAAAAGGTGTCAAACCCGGGCTGGAACATGGCTGGATGGCCCCAGGCCTCGGGACTTTCGCGAAGTCTCGAATCGTGACCTTGCTTGGCCTATCGGACAGGGAGTACGTCTTGAGTTTATCGAGCTTGACGGGCTTTTGCGCGTAGATTGTCATCGTTTCAGTCGAGGGTCGATAGTTGAGAGTCAAGAGTCGTTATCGTCGCTGTCTTTGCGTCCCTTTGCGCCTTTGCGTCTTTGCGTGAGCTGTTTTTACTGAACTAGTCCATTCACCACCCGCGCAATCCCGTCCTTGATCAGATCGACATCAAAATTGATCAGAATTCCAAGCCGTTTGTTGGCAAGGCGCAGGTAAGTCAGCAATTGCTTCCTGTGGACGGGAGCGATAGCGTCAACAGACTTGATCTCCACGATGACTTTATTCTCGACGATCAGATCCGCGCGAAATCCGGCCTCTAAGTGCAAGTTCTCCCACACCACGGGAAGCGGTTGCTGCCTGACAAACTGCAGCCCACGTTTCGACAACTCTTGCGCCATAACCGCTTCGTAGACTGATTCGAACAATCCTGGACCCAGCGTTGTGTGAATTTTGAAAGCAGCGTCGACAATTTGCTTGGCGATTTCATTCTCAGTCACGGTGAACATTCTCGCCCAAATGATGCGAAACCGCAAACAGCAGTTTCACGCAAAGGCGCAAAGGACGCAAAGGACGCAAAGAATACTGCCCGATACAAATCTGCGGTACAAATGTAGGCCGACACACCGGGAGTCCTGCAAACTCCCTGAATGGTCGAAACATCTACGGTTTGACGCCGAGCCCTCTAATGTACCCGAGAAATGATGCCATGGCCGCCCCAACGTGGTACAGCCCCATGTTGAAGACGCCATCGCACATGTCAGTCCGTGGCTTGTCCTTGGGGAATGTGAGCACTGCTAAAGCCGTCGGGTGTGCAATCTTAGAGAAGATGGTATTTGCGTGTATAAATAACGACTCAATACCTACCGCCCTAGCCGCCGTGCGCACCCTCATGTAGTTGGAGTCTATCGCAGGAATGCCGAACAATTCTAAGGCTTTCTCGTTAATCACTCTGTCCAGGTCCCTTAGGGTCGCGGCATTGCTTGACTCGCCCGGTCCTCTGTGAAAAAGATCGGTGAGGCTTTGTAGAGCCTCGTAAAGTCCCCTGCCGTCTCTGAAGATATCCTCCCTAAAGCTTCGAGCGTTCTACTCGCATTTGATGCAGTATTCGACCCACACATACAATTCTAGAGCGTTCCGTGCAGTGTAGGCCAAATCTGCCAAGCGGCGCTCCTCACGCGCCCGTATGAGGCCGACGAGGCAGAGGCCCAGTTCAGCAGCGAAGCTGTCAAGCATTTCCCCTTACCAGTCCTGGAGTAGAGTGCCCGTTCTATTAAGTTGTTTTAGCCGCGCAAGAAGGCCTGTCAGTTCGCGCCAGGCTGTGGGAAAGTCAGGATTCTCTTCGCTGTTGGACATCTATGGCCGCACCTCCCGTCGACGACTTGCTTATCGGCCATCGCGGCGGTTTCTCGCATGGCATCCAGCGCCATCGCTACCGCCGGCCATTATTGAGCAAAGCGGCGAGGGCCTGGCCGGTAAAGGACTTCTTCACGCGCGCCACGTCTTCCGGGGTGCCCTGGGCGACGATTCTTCCTCCCTCGTCACCGCCCTCGGGTCCCAGGTCGATGACCCAGTCGGCCTGTTTCACCACGTCCAGGTGATGCTCGATGATGATGACGGTGTTGCCGAGGTCGGTCAAGCGATTGAGGACCTCCAGGAGCTGCTTGACATCGTCGAAATGCAGGCCGGTGGTGGGTTCGTCAAGGATGTACAAGGTGCGGCCGGTTTGCCGGCGGCTCAACTCGCGTCCCAATTTGATGCGTTGGGCTTCGCCACCGGAAAGCGTGGTGGCGGGCTGCCCCAGGTGAACATAGCCAAGCCCAACGTCCACCAAAGTTTGGAGACGCTGTTTGATTTGCGGAATGTTCTCGAGAATGGGCAGGGCATCCCGAACCGTCGTTTCCAGCAAGTCAGCAATGGAATAACCCTTGTATTTCACCGCCAGTGTCTCGGAGTTATAGCGGCGGCCGCGGCAGACCTCGCAGGTCACGAAGACATCCGGCAGGAAATTCATCTCAATGCGGCGCAAGCCTTCGCCCTGGCAGGCCTCGCATCGGCCGCCTTTGACGTTGAAGCTGAAGCGCCCGGCGCGATAGCCGCGCTCGCGCGATTCGGGCAACATCGCGAAGAGTTCCCGGATGGGAGTGAACACGCCCGTATAGGTGGCCGGGTTGGAGCGCGGCGTGCGCCCGATCGGCGACTGGTCAACCACGGTGACTTTATCCAGATGCTCCAATCCCAAAATGGCCTTGTGCGCGCCCGGCTCCGCGATAGCCCGGTAGAGTTTTTTGGCCAGGGCGTGATAGAGGATATCGTTCACCAGGGTTGATTTGCCGGAGCCCGAGACGCCGGTCACCACCGTAAGCAAGCCCAGGGGGAAGTGTACGTCGATATTCTTCAAATTATTGGCGCGCGCGCCGAGCACGGAAAGGGATTTGCCGTTGGGCGAGCGTCGCTCGGCCGGAACGGGAATGCGCAACTTCCCTGAAAGATATTGCCCGGTTAGAGAATTCTCCGTCGTCGCGATTTGGCCCGGGGGGCCGACGGCCACCACAAAACCACCCTGCTTGCCCGCCCCTGGCCCGAGATCAACCACGTAATCCGCCCGGCGTATGGTTTCCTCGTCATGCTCGACCACCAGGACGGTATTCTGCAAGTCGCGCAATCGTTCCAGGGTTTCGAGCAGGCGCTGGTTATCGCGCGGGTGGAGACCGATGCTCGGTTCGTCGAGCACATAGAGCACGCCGCGCAGCTTTGACCCGATCTGGGTGGCCAGCCGGATGCGCTGGCTCTCGCCGCTGGAGAGGGTAGCGGCGGAACGGTCAAGGCTGAGGTAGCCCAACCCTACAGCATCCAGGAACTCGAGGCGCTCGAAGATGGCGTTCAAAATGCGCTGCGCGATGAATGCCTGGCGCTCCGTCATGCGAAGCTCCCGCAAAACGCCTTGCGCCCGGCTTACAGGAAGAGCCGTAAGGTCGGCAATAGAGAGGTTGACCACGGTCACGGCCAGGCTTTCTGGCCTCAAGCGCTTGCCCCGGCATTTCGGGCAGGGGACTGCGGACATGTACTGCCCATACCATTCACGAAAATTCTCAGAGGTGGTTTCCCCGTACCAGCGCTCCAGCAAGGGCAGGACGCCCGGAAACACCGAAGGAGCCTTAGGCTGCTCCGGGTTGCGCCCGTAAAGAACCAGGTTCTGGATCTTCAGCGGAAGGCGCTCAAAGGGGGTCTTCAAGTCGAACCCATATTGTTCGGCGGCGCGCTGCAGGCCGCGCTGTAGGGCAGAAGACCCAGCGCCCGGCCCCAGCCCACCCTCGAGCAGCGGCCGCGTCCAATCGACGATCACCTTAGCAGGATCGAAAGTGTACTGACTCCCCAGCCCTCGACAGGCGGGGCAGGCCCCGTAGACGCTGTTGAAGGAAAAGGAGCGAGGCTCGAGTGAGGGGATGCTGATCCCGCAGTCCACACACGCCCACTCCTGCGAATAGAGCTGTTCCTCACCGTTGACCACGGCCACCTGGACAATCCCCTTGGCTAGCTTCATGGCCGTTTCGATGGATTGCTCCAGCCGGCTTTCAATCCCGGCCTTCAGCAACAGGCGGTCCACGACCACTTCAATGGTGTGATTGCGGCGCCGGTCAAGGCGAATTTCCTCATCGACCTGGCGCAATTGCTTATCCACGCGCACCCGCACGAACCCTTGTTGCGACAGTTGCTCGAAGAGTTTACGGAACTCGCCCTTTCGCCCGCGTACCACGGGCGCCAGAATCATGATGCGCTGGCCCTCGCCGTTTCCCTCCTGTAGGCCTTGCTGGTTTTGGGCCATGATGGAGGAGACGATCTGCTCCGTGGTCTGGCGGGAAATCGGGCGGCCGCATTGATGACAATGCGGCTCGCCGATGGAAGCATAAAGCAGGCGGAGATAGTCGTAGATTTCGGTAATAGTCCCCACGGTCGAGCGCGGGCTGCGGCTAGTGGTTTTTTGCTCGATGGAGATGGCCGGGCTCAAGCCCTCCACCGTGTCCACATCCGGCCGCTCCGCCTGATCGAGGAATTGCCTTGCGTAAGCTGAAAGAGTCTGAACGTAACGGCGCTGCCCCTCAGCGTAGATCACGTCGAAGGCCAGGCTGGATTTGCCGGAGCCGCTTAAACCCGTGACCACCGTCAAGGTGAGGCGTGGAATCTCGACGTCGATGTTTTTCAGGTTGTGTTGCCGCGCGCCACGAACCGTAATCCGCTCGATCATTCGCCCTGAGCCCTACAGTGAGGAATTTCGAGGAAGAGCCAACCTACTATGGTAACGGCTGGAGGGCAGGGTCGTCAAGCGCTTCTCCCAGAAAGTAGCGCGCGTCTCGCGGGCTGGCGCGGACGGTCGCTCTTTACCGTCTGCGCCAGCCACGGCTCTCAAAAGCCTGACTCATTTAACGAATTTGTGTTGCAGCACGTTTTTTCTTGACAGGGCGGCAACCGCTGCGGTATAAAAAGTATATTTATGCAGTGAATGAATAAATATTCTATTTGTGGTTTGTGGAGACTGGAAGACCTTGGACGGGACGACAAAGACTGAAGTCCTTCGCCCGGCATCCCCCGCGGCGAAGCGAAAAACTGCGGACCTAAAGGGCAGGCCTACGCCTACCGAAGGGCTTCGGCCCGCAGGCAGGCCAGCGCCGCTGGTGCGCGCCGCCGTGCTGGGCGCCAGCGGGTACGTAGGGCGCGAGCTCCTGACCCTCCTCGGGCGGCATCCGGAGGCCGGCGTGGTGCGCCTGATCTCTTCCGCTGTCGACGGGAAAGAGCCCTTCCCCATCGAGCAAGTCCATCCGGCGTTGCGCGGACGCTTCTCGGTTCCCTGCCTGCCCCTTGAACTCGAGGGCCGGACTGGCACGCAGGTGCTGGAGGCCGTGGCGGCCTCCCAGGTGAACCTCGTATTCCTCGCCACCCCGCACGAGACTTCCCACGACGTCGTGCCCCTACTGCTGGACGCGGGTTTGCGCGTCATCGACTTGAGCGGGGCTTTCCGCCTCAGGGATGCTGCCGCCTACCCCCGCTGGTACGGCTTCCAGCACCGCGCTTCGCAGGCGCTTGCCCAGGCGGTCTATGGCCTGCCGGAGCTTGCACACACGGCCATCGCCCGGGCCAAATTGCTCTCCAATCCTGGCTGTTACGCCACCTCCGTGATTCTCGCTCTCGCCCCCCTGCTCCGCGCCGGGTGGGTGGACGTATCTGCCGGCATCATTTCTGATTCGAAGTCCGGCGCCAGCGGCGCCGGCCGTACTCCCAGCGGCAAGCTCCACTTCCCCGAGGTCAACGAGAATTGCCGGGCTTACGGCGTCTTCGCTCACAGGCACGTCCCGGAAATGCTCCAGGCGCTGGACATTGAAGAGAAGGATTTCACTTTTACTCCTCACTTGTTGCCCATCACGCGCGGCATTCTCAGCACGGTTTACGTCCGCCTCAATGGGCGGCGGACCTTGGGTCAGGTGGTTTCCCTTTTCCGGCAGTTCTACGCGCCCTCTCCTCTGGTCCGGGTTTATGAAGGGGGAGCGTTGCCTGAAATTCAGGCGGTGGCCAATACGCAGTATGCGGATCTTGGTTTCGCGCTCGATGAGGATACACGGCGTCTCATTGTTGTCTCCGCCTTGGACAACCTCGGCAAAGGCGCGGCGGGCCAAGCGGTTCAGAATATGAATATCATGTTCGGACTCCCACAGGAATTGGGACTGGTATGAAGATCGTAGTAAAAATCGGCGGACAAGCGGCGGAGGATGCCAAGGGACGGAGGAAACTGGCCCGGCAAATTGTGGAGCTGAAGCACGCCGGCCACGCCGTGGTGGTGGTGCACGGCGGCGGCCGAGCGCTCACCCGGACCCTCGACCGCTTGGGTATCACCACGGAATTCCACCAGGGATTGCGCGTGACAGACGCGGCTACGCGCGATGTTGCCCTGATGGTGCTCGCGGGCATCGTGAATAAGCAGTGGGTGGCGGAGTTCGCAGCGCTCGGCCAGCCGGCTCTGGGCATCTCTGGTGGTGATGGGGGGCTGGTCCGGGCAAAGAAGCTATCTTTGGGGTCGAATGGCCAGAAAAAAGACTTGGGTTACGTCGGGCGGCCCCACAAAGTCCAGACCAACGTCCTCGAGATGGCCTTACGGGAAGGCTTTGTTCCAGTCGTGGCCAGCCTGGGGCTTGGGGCGCGGGGAGAGTTCCTGAACATTAATGCCGACGACTTGGCAGCGGCCCTTTCCGTAGCTCTCGGGGCCGACCGGCTCTTCTACCTCACCGAATCGGGAGGGGTTTGGGATGCAGAGCGGCGCTTGCTGCCATTGGTGAAGCTGGGTGAGATTCCCAGCCTGATCAGGAAGGGCGTCGTGCGTGACGGGATGATTCCGAAACTCCTTTCGTGCTCGCGCCTGCTCCGCAAAAATGTAGGAGAAGTTGACATCTTCGCCGCGGACGGGTCAAAGGCCCTGCTTCGCGCCCTGGATAATGAGCATGGCGGGACCAGGATTGTGAAAAGCGCATGAATTTCGACGAGATTGCACAGCTCGAGAAACGGTTCCTCATCCCCACCTACGATCGTTTGCCCATGCTGGCGGTGCGGGGCGAAGGCTGCTATCTTTGCGACGAGCGAGGGAGCAAGTATCTCGATTTCCTGGGCGGGCTTGCCGTGAATTCTCTCGGCTACGCGAACCCTGAAATCCTCGCTGTTCTCCGCGACGAAGCCGAGACGCTGTTGCACATTTCCAATTGGCTTTACCACCCTTATCAAGCCCCCTTGGCGAAGAAACTCACTTCCTTGGCGGGACTGGATCGGGCTTTCTTCGCCAACTCCGGCACGGAAGCCATCGATGGGGCCCTGAAACTGGCTCGCGCTTACGCTCGGCGGCATCAGGAAGCCTCCCTGCGGGATGAAGTTCTGGCGATCGAGAACTCTTTCCATGGAAGAACGTTTGGGGCGCTCTCTGCCACCTGGCAGGAAAAGTACCGCAAGCCGTTTGAGCCTCTGGTTCCGGGCTTTCGGTTCGTCCGGCTGAATGACGCCTCCCACCTGCGGGAGAGCTTCACACCGCGAGTGGGAGCGGTGCTGTTGGAGGTGATCCAGGGCGAGGGCGGGGTGGTGGAGCTCAGCGAGGAATTCCTGAAAACAGCGGAAGAGCTTTGCCGGACCCACCATGCCCTGTTGATTTGTGACGAAATCCAGTGCGGCCTGGGGCGCACTGGGCGCTTCTTCGCTTTCTCCAAATTCGGACTTCGACCCGACATTGTGGTGGTGGCCAAGCCCCTGGCGGCGGGTCTGCCCCTGGCCGCCATCCTGGCGCGTGAAGAAGTGTCGCAGGCTTTCTCTCCCGGCATGCACGGCACGACGTTTGGCGGCGGGCCGCTCCAATGCCGCCTGGCTCTGAAGGTTCTTGAGATCCTCGAGCGCCCCGGATTTCTCAAGCACGTCCGCGAAGTCGGCGACTACTTTCGGGCGCAACTCCAGGAACTCCGGGACGAATTCTCGGTGATTAAGGAAGTCCGTGGCGACGGCTTGATGCTGGCCGCCCGTTTGGCCGTTCCCGGCAAGAGTGTGGTGCGACAGGCGCTCGAAGCGGGAGTGATTTTGAATTGCACCGAGGAGAAAGTGCTGCGCTTTCTTCCGCCGCTTATCATCGAGCGCCGCCACGTCGATGAACTTATCGGGGTCTTAAAACCGATTCTGGCAGCCTTGAAGCCAGCGGAAGCGCCTAGCGCAGGAGTTTAGCGCCCTCTCCCCGTAGGCGTAGCCCCCCCTTGGGGGAAAGGGTGGCCCGCTGTCCCGATGCACTTCATCGGGAAGCGGGCCGGGTGAGGGGGTCCTGGGTGAGAGCCACCCTCGTAGATATACAGTTGCGCCGCGTCTGACATTAGCAAAGGGGTGAACGAATGGCGGCAAGCCTGAATTTGGCGGAAAAACACGAAAAGCTAAGCGTATGCGATCTGCTGGCGGATACCGATCTCTCGCCGCGCGACCTGAGCCTGATCTTCGAGCTGGCGGAGCGCGTCAAAGCTTCGCCTCGAGCCTACGCTCAGGCACTTCGGGGCAAGCAACTGGCGCTGATCTTTGAGAAACCCTCACTGCGCACCCGCGTCACCTTTGAAGTGGGAATGACGAGCATGGGCGGTTTTGGCGTTTACCTGGACCACGAAAAGCCGCGGCTGGGCGAACGCGAAGCGGTGGGGGACATTGCCCGTAACCTCGAGCGCTGGGTGGATGGGATTGTAGCCCGCACCTTTTCGCATGAGTCGGTGGTGGAATTGGCCAACAACGCCTCGATTCCTGTGGTGAACGCACTCACTGACCTCTTTCACCCCTGCCAGGCCTTGGCGGATCTCTACACCCTGCGGGAGAAATTCGGGACGCTGGCCGGGTTGAAACTAGCCTTCCTGGGTGACGGATACAACGTGTGCCACTCCCTGATGATTACCGGCGCAAAGCTGGGCGTCTCATTGCGCGTGGCCACGCCTCCGGGCTACGAGCCCAAACCTGAAGTTGTCGCCGAGGCGAAAGCGCTGGCTGGGGCAACGGGGGCGACGGTCGAGCTTTTCAATAACCCGCGCGAGGCCGTAGCAGGCGCTCAGGCGGTTTACACGGATGTGTGGACGAGCATGGGACAGGAGCACGCCGTACATCTCCGCTCGCAGGTGTTCGCGCCTTATCGCGTCACGAAAGACTTGATGGCGGCGGCTGACCCTTCGGCGGTGTTCATGCATTGCCTGCCGGCGCATCGCGGTCATGAGGTTACTAACGAGGTCATTGATTCCTCGCGGTCGGTAGTTTTCGATCAGGCAGAAAACCGGCTGCACGTTCAAAAGGCCCTACTGATTCTTCTTATGCAGGATACGCGTGCCTGAATCGGATTTTGGAATCTGGAATTCTGGGGTTGCAATCTCGGGCCTAGAATCTTGAATTTGCAATTCAAAATGGAGTCTTTAATTGGCAGTCTTAGATCTGGAATCTTGAATTTGGAATCTTTCAATACAGGGAAATGAAACATTGAACATCAGAAAAGGGGAGTTGCGGGATGTGCCCGCGCTCTTCAAACTGATAAACCGTTACGTAGCCCAACAGGTTCTGCTTCCGCGGCCCCTAACAAATCTCTACGAAGATGTTTGGGAGTTTACCGTCGCGGAGGAAGAAGGAGAGCTTCTCGGGTGTGGCGCACTCAAGTTCTATAGTCAAGAGCTTGCGGAAATACGTTCCCTTTGTGTGGACGCGGCGCTCAAGTCAAAGGGCGTAGGCAGAATGCTCACGGAGGCGCTGATGGATGAAGCTGAACGCTGTGGGCTGAAAACGGTTTTCGCCCTCACGGTCGTCCCGGCCTTTTTTGAAAAGCTGGGATTCCAGCGGGCGCCGCGTGAGAGGTTTCCAATCAAGGTCTTTCAGGACTGTCTGGGCTGCCCTAAATACTCGTGTTGTGATGAGGTTGCGGTAAGCTTCGAGCTGGCCTGGCGGCACACGGGAGAGCTCGAGACCACCCTCGAGGCCATCGATACGCCAGCCTAGCGCGGGCGTCCCGCCCGCTGTCGTGGGAGCGTCCCACTCCCGAATTCAGCAGTTCCCGAATTGGCTTGTCATCCGCAAACGACGCATTGAGCCGGTCACGCAGGGTCTGCACGTCCGTCCCAGTCGCTACCGGTAAACTTCCCTGCGAGGGCAAATCTTTACCATGATCACCACCAGACCTTGTTGGTGTATACTCTCGCCCACCCGGGATCGCCAGAGGTGCATATGCGTATGAAGAATCTTGCTATCACGATATCTCTCGTCATCGTGGCCGTGCTGGACGCGCTGGCCGGCGCCCCGCCGACCATGCGCCTGGATTATTTCCATACCGGCAACGCCACTCAAGAGTTGTTCAGCGTCGACCGCATCATTATCGAACCACTGCCCTGGCCTGGGAATCCCGCCAGACCCATCGACACCACGAACCGTGGCACGTACTACTTCGAAGTGAAGGACCTCCGCAGCCAGCACGTGTTGTACTCACGCGGATTCTCCTCCATCTATGGAGAATGGGTGACTACGGAAGAAGCGAAGAAGGCAAACCGCACCTTCCACGAATCCCTTCGGTTCCCCGCCCCGGAAGGTCCGGTCCAGTTGGTGGTGAAAAAACGCGACGCGCAGAACGTTTTCCGCGAGGTCTGGTCCACAGACATCGACCCGCATGATAAGCGCATCGATACGTCGAAGCCACCCTCTCCCGGCCGCGTGCTCGCGCTAGAACAGAACGGCGACCCCGCGCAGAAAGTGGATTTGTTGTTTCTGGGCGATGGCTATACGGCGGCCGAGCTGGATAAATGCGAGAAAGATGTGCGCCGTCTCGCCGAAGGCGTCTTTACCTACTCGCCCTTCAAGGAGCGCCGCAAGGATTTCAACGTGTGGGCGATCTGCTCACCGTCTCCCGACTCGAGTGTATCGCATCCCTCTCGAGGCATTTACCGCCACACCCTCTTTGACTCGCAGTTCGACGTTTTCGGCACCGAGCGCTATGCCCTGTCGTTCGATAATCGCGCCATTCGCCAGGTGGCGTCGTTTGCTCCCTACGATGCGATGGGGATTGTGATGAACTCAAAGGAGTATGGCAACGGAGGCATCTTTGGGCTTTACGCCACCGTGAGCATTGATTTTCCCTCTGCCATTCGCGTGTTCGTGCACGAATTCGGCCACCACTTCGCTGACCTTGGAGATGAGTACTACTTCAACGCCAATGTCGCTTATGCCCCCGCCACCACCCGCGTCGAGCCCTGGGAGCCCAACATAACCGCCCTCCTGGATCCAAAGAATTTGAAGTGGAAGGCCCTGGTGCTTCCCGACACGCCCATTCCCACTCCCTGGCCAAAGGAGTGTTACGAGAACAGTCTTCGGGAAACGCCAATCCATATGCAGCAGATGCGCGCGGAAGGCCGCACCGCCGCCGAGATCGAAGAGTATCGCCGTCAGGCGCGCGAGACCGCGGAGCATTGCCTCGCCGAGGGACCCTACGCCAATACAGTCGGCGCCTTCGAAGGCGCCATGTACGAAACTAAAGGCTACTACCGGCCTCAGCAGCGCTGCATCATGCTTTCCGGAGAGACGTACTGCGCCGTTTGCCAACACGCCATCGAGGAAATCATCGACCTCTACTCCCGCCCCTGAGCGTGGATAGCACCTGACACGAATCGAAGCTCGGCTAACGACTGATACGGATCTGAGCTGGGTCCGGTTCGTAACCTTCGTCCTGTACGATTTCTTGGACAAGCGAGCGAAGGCTCAGTTCGTCGGCATCCTTCGGCGCCTGGCAATGGCGGCGGATCACCTCTTCGCCAGATTCAATCCGAACTAGCCACTTCGACTCAGCGGCGTCCCATGAGACTTCCACACAATCTGCACGCATGGCATCCCCCCTCTACAATGTACACAGCATTGTAGTGCAAGGTGCAACGCTAGTGAACCCCGCCGCTTTGCTGCGCCGGCACGGTGAGTGGGTAGCAGAGACCTGCGTTTTTATCGAACCGTACGTCTCTGAGTGTTACAATGAGCGTGAAAAGGCTCCGTTTGGCCCTTGGGCACTGACGAGCTAGCCCTCCTCTGGCCGCGCAGGCGGAAGGCCCTGGCCCCGTCTGAAGGGTTTAGTCGATGCTCGTGAAGTCAAATCTTTATTCGCACTGGTTGAAGGACGTGAAGCGGCAGGGACTTTTCCATGCCGGGCAGCGCGTTGGGGTGGCAGTTTCCGGCGGCCCGGATTCAGTATTACTGCTTCACTTCATGAGAGATTCTGCCTTGGATTTTGGGATCACTCTGGCCGTGGTCCACTTCAATCACCATTTGCGCGGCGCCGAGTCCGATGCGGATGAGCGGTTCGTTCGGAGCCTGGCTGATTCCATCGGAATCGCGTGCATTTGTGGCGAAGCTGACGTGGCACGGACAGCTCGCGAAAAGCGGCGAAACCTGGAGGCGACCGCCCGCGAGCTGCGCTATCGGTTCTTCTTCTCGCTGGTGGATCAAGGCCGGCTGGACAAGATAGTGACGGCTCACACCGCCAACGACCAGGCGGAGACCGTACTGATGCGCTTGTTGCGCGGGGCCGGAACGCGCGGCTTGAGTGGGATTTACCCGTTGCTGGAAGGCAGGGTCGCTCGACCCCTCCTCGACCTCACGCGCGCCGAGATTATGCGCGAGATCGAAGCGCGCAAGCTCGATTACCGGCTTGATTCCACCAACCTCGACTCCCACCTGCGGCGCAACAAAGTGCGCCGGGAACTGCTCCCCCTGCTGGAAAGGGAATTCAACCCGGCCATTGTCCCGCTTCTTAAGGACCATGCGGACCGGGCACGGGATGAAGAGGCATTCCTGGAGCAACAGGCGCGTGAGCGCAGCCGCCCGTGGCGCCTGCGCGAGGGTTCGGAAGAGAGGATTTCGGTGCGGGCGCTGGAAGGGTTTGCGCCGGCAATCCAGCGACGGGTTTTGCGCCAAATGGTTCAATCCGTATGTCCGGGTTTGCGAGGCTTGACTTACTCCCACATTGGGGAACTCCTCCGCCTCGCCATCAGCGCGCAAAGCGGCCGAAGCCTTCCTTTGCCGGGCGAGGTTGTAGCGAGAAAGGAATTTGACTGGCTTATTCTTGGTTCGAAGCCCATTTCTCCAGGAGGCGGGGGCTACTCCTACTCGGTCGAAGCGCCTGGAGAGGTAACCGTCCCTGCCTTGGGGGTTACTTTCGTACTAAAGATTGTTGAACCCCCCTGGTCTGCCGGGGAGTATAATGGACTGATGGGCAGCGCCATGGACGCGCAGAAACTGCCAAGTCCTATGTTTTTGCGAAACTGGCGAGCCGGCGACCAGTTTTGGCCTTCGGGAAGCCGAAAATTGCGGAAACTGAAGGAGTTGTTTCATCAGCGGAAAATCCCTTGGAGCCGGCGCAAGCTCTGGCCGGTGCTGGAATGCGGGGAACAGATAGTGTGGGTGAGGGGATTTCCACCCGCCGCTCCGGTGGCAGCTTGTCCGGAGTCCCGAGCGCTCTTGGTTATCGAGGAAGGTGGTGGGTAGCGCGGCTCGCGAAGGCGGTGTGAAGCATCTAATAGTGTAAGGGGCGTAAGCGACCCCCCGAGGTGAAAGGGGGCCGGAGGAGGAAGCGGCGTGAACTCGGCGGTAAAGAACATAGTATTTTGGGTGGTGATGGCAGTCACGGCGCTGCTGATCTGGGCGGTGGTCAAGAACAGCACGACGGGAAGCGTTCAGGAGCTTAGTTTCACGTCCTTCATCAACGAGATTAACAACAACAATGTGCGCGAAGTGCAAATCACGGGGACCGACGTTTCCGGGACGCTGAAAAAGGACAGCACCAAATTCAAGACCACCATTCCGGCAAATTATCCCGACCTGTACAAGACGCTGACGGAAAAGAATATCGGCGTCACTATCAAGGACAGTTCCGGAAGTTCCTGGGTGACCTGGCTCATTAACGGCTTGCCCATGATCCTCCTGTTGGGCCTCTGGATCTTCTTTATGCGCCAGATGCAGAGTGGCGGCAACAAAGCGCTCTCGTTTGGGAAGAGCCGCGCGCGTCTTCTCTCCAGCCAGCAGAAGAAGGTGACGTTCAAGGACGTGGCCGGGGTGGAAGAAGCCAAAGAAGAACTGCAGGAGATCATTGAGTTCTTGCGGGAGCCGCAAAAGTTTCAGAAGCTCGGCGGGCGCATCCCCAAGGGTGTTTTGCTGGTTGGGGCGCCTGGGACCGGGAAGACCCTGTTGGCGCGAGCGATTGCGGGCGAAGCCAACGTGCCTTTCTTTTCTATCTCCGGCTCTGATTTCGTCGAGATGTTCGTCGGGGTGGGCGCTTCGCGGGTTCGCGACCTGTTCGAGCAAGGCAAGAAAAACGCCCCCTGCATCATTTTCATTGACGAAATCGATGCCGTGGGCCGCCACCGCGGGGCCGGCCTAGGCGGCGGTCATGACGAGCGCGAACAGACGCTCAACCAATTGCTGGTGGAGATGGATGGCTTCGAGTCGAATGAAGGCGTCATCCTCATTGCCGCCACGAACCGTCCGGATGTTCTGGATCCGGCCCTTTTGCGCCCCGGCCGATTTGACCGGCGGGTGGTCGTTCCACGCCCTGACGTGGGCGGACGCGAAGCCATTTTGAAAGTCCACACGAAAAAAATACCTCTGGCCGAGGACGTGGATATCCCCGTGCTGGCGCGCGGCTCGCCCGGCTTCTCGGGCGCAGACTTGGCCAACCTGGTGAACGAAGCGGCCCTGTTCGCCGCCCGCCAGAACCGCAAGACGGTGATGATGAACGATTTCGAGACCTCCAAAGACAAGGTGCTGATGGGCGCCGAGCGGAAGTCCATGATCCTTTCCGAAGAGGAGAAGAAGAACACCGCTTTTCACGAAGGCGGGCATGCGCTGGTGGCTTCTACGATCCCTTACGCCGACCCGCTCCACAAAGTCACCATCATCCCGCGCGGCATGGCGCTGGGCGTCACCATGCAGCTCCCTATAGATGATAAACACACTTACACTCGCGATTACCTCGAATCGCAACTGGCCGTCATGATGGGCGGGCGCGCGGCGGAGGAAATCTTTCTGAACCACTTCACCACCGGGGCCGGCAACGACATCGAGCAGGCCACCGAAATCTCGCGACGCATGGTGTGCGAATGGGGCATGTCCGACTTGGGTCCCCTGGCTTACGGGAAGCACCAGCAGGAGATTTTCCTGGGACGTGACTTGGCGACCTCGCGTGATTTCAGCGAGGACACCGCCATCAAGATCGACCAGGAAGTGAAGAAATTCGTAAGCGTCGCCTACCTGAAGGCCAAGGACATCCTTACCACTCACCGTGACGCCCTGGTGCGCATTGCGGAAGCTTTGCTGGTCCGGGAAGTGCTCGACGCCAGCGAGGTCAATCTGCTTATTGAAGGAAAGCCTTTGCCGGAAGTGGTCCGGCCGGCGCCTCCCAAACCTCCTCAACCCGAGACGACTCAGGTGCTGAAGCCTCGCCCCACCCCCGGCCTGCCTTCGCGCGAACGGCCGCAGCCGGCGTGAAGTGGCGGTGGTTAGTGGCTAGTGATTAGTGGCATGCTCCGAGCCTGTAGCGCAGAGTCTCATGCCTTGAAACTCTGCGGCTTTTCACTTCGCCCACATTCCGAAATAGAATCATGGAGAAAACCATACACAAGTATGCCACTCATCAGGAAATGAAGGCGGAGGAGTACCGCTACTGGCAGAGTCGGCCCGTGCATGAGCGGATGGACGCGGTTGCTGAAATCACCCTCACCGCCTACGCCCTGAAAGGCATGGCCCTGGATGTACCAAGACTTCAAGGACCTCTTGTCCGCCTTCAACGCCCACCGCGTTAAATACCTTATCATCGGAGGCTATGCCGTAGCGCTCCACGCGCAGCCCCGCGCCACCCAGGATTTGGACCTGTTTATAAAAGCGGACCCGGCCAATGCCCAAGCGATATACGCGGCGCTTGCCACCTTTGGCGCTCCCGTTGAAAATCTCCGCGTGGAGGACCTTGCCGACCGCAGCAGCTTTATCCGCTTCGGACGCGGGCCGGTCGCCGTTGATATTCATTCCGACATTCCGGGAGTTGAGTTTGACGCGGCATGGGAAAGCCGCGTCGAGGCCATCATTGACCCGCAAAGTGGCCTGAAGGCGTTCTTTCTCTCCCGAGACGACCTTGTCGCATCGAAGCTCGCATCGGGCCGGACACGAGACCTTGCCGATGTTGAGGAGATTCGGGAGGCCGCCGACAGCCAGCGGGCCGAGGCTCAAAGAAGGCCTTCCAAACCGACACAGAATAGCCCTAGCCAGTGAATGCGTCCCCTTGCGTCACTGCATATAATTCTTTAATGAGACCTCGACCTGTTTTTGACCTCGATATTCAGGGGCGAAACGTTCGACTTGGCGAACGCACTCTCATTATGGGCGCGCTTAACGTAACGCCCGATTCCTTCTCGGACGGCGGGCTTTACCTTGATCCCGCCAAGGCCATCGAGCACGGACTGCAATTGGCGCAGCGGGGAGCGGACTGGATCGACGTTGGGGGTGAATCCACGCGGCCGGGCTCGCGCCCCATTTCAGCCGAAGAAGAGTTGGGGCGGGTCCTGCCGGTGATCCGGGGTCTGCGGCGCAAATTGCGCTCGACCCCCATCTCCATTGACACCACGAAGGCCGAGGTGGCGGAGAAGGCGGCGCAGGCCGGGGCCAGCATCCTGAACGACGTCAGCGGATTACGATTCGACCCTCGCCTGGCCGACGTGGCGCGTCGATACAAAACTGCCCTCATTCTGATGCACCTGCGCGGACATCCCGAGACGATGCAGACGATGCCCTTCGCAAAAGACATCGTGCGGTCGCTCATTCGAGGGCTGGCGCGCTCGCTCCAGCGCGCGTTCGCGGCGGGCTTGCGCCGGTCACAGTTGATCCTTGACCCTGGCCTGGGTTTCGGCAAATCCAGGTTTCAAAACTTTGAAATCCTCGCCCATCTCGGCAAATTGCGCCGGTTCGGCCTTCCTATTCTGGTGGGCAGCTCGCGAAAGTCGTTTGTCCAAGCAATCGCCTCCGGCGCCGGCTATCATGCTGGTGCACTTCGCGGCCCCCGGGGCAAGGGAGGCGGTACGGCTTATTGGCCGATGATGGAGAATCCTGCCCTTCAACTGGGCGACGCTGCGGCAATAGTGGCCGCGATCCTGGCTGGCGCCCACATCGTGCGCGTGCACGATGTCGGAGCAGTTTTGCCGGCAGTGCGCATCGCCGATGCCGTGCTTGCGGCCTTACGGAGGGAATAGGGAAATGGGAATAGTGAATGGTCAATAGTGGATTGCGAGTCGTACGCCAGCGATCAACCCCTCAAATGCCGCTGAATGGCGGACTCCTCGGAATGACACGCAAACTGGGATTCTCACTCAGACTCCCCAGGGGGAGAGGGCGAGTACGATTCCCACCTGCCCACTGCCCATCTGCCCATCTGCCTACTGCTTTCTTGGCACGTTGTGGACTACAATAAGTGGGATGACTTCGGATAAACCGAAACTTTTTGGCACGGACGGCATAAGAGGCGTGGCGGGCGAGTATCCCCTCGACCGCACCACCATTTGGAACCTCGGAATTGCCCTGGGTAATGTTCTCCGAAAGGAAGAGCCAGAGGGTTCCGTGCGCGTTATTCTGGGACAAGACACTCGGGAATCGGGAGATTGGATTGCCCGCCGGCTCGGCGCAGGGTTGCGTTCGTCAGGCGCGCAAGTCATCGAAGCGGGCGTGATTACGACACCCGGTTTGGCTTTCCTGACTCAGCATCACGGTTTTTCTGCCGGCGTGGTCATTTCCGCGTCGCACAACCCGTATGAGGACAACGGCATTAAGGTCTTTTCCAGCTTCGGGATGAAGCTTTCCGAGCCGGTCGAGCTCGCGATCGAGCGGGAGTTGGCCCGAGCAGCGTCTGAGGGGCCGGGAAATTCCGAGCCGGCACTGGAGCCCGCACCGCATCTCCTAGAGGACTACCTGGAGCGACTCCTCGAGCTCATTCCGGCGGGCTTGGCGGTGTCGCGATATCGGCTAGTGGTGGATTGCGCACACGGGGCGGCTTATCGTATGGTGCCAGCACTGCTCCGCCGCCTGGGCATCGAGGCGCACTTCCTGCACATAGAACCCAACGGGCGCAATATCAATCTCGGTTGTGGCTCACTCCATCCGCAGATGATGGCGGAAGCAACCCGGGCGCTCTCCGCGGACCTGGGGGTGGCGTTCGATGGTGACGCGGACCGCGCAATCTTCGCCACGCGCGAAGGCAAACTGATCGACGGCGACTACGTTCTCTCAATCATGGCACCCTTCCTGCAGGGGCGCGGCATGCTCAAAGGCTCCGCCGTGGTTGGGACCCTGATGACCAACCTGGCCCTTGAAATTGCCCTGGCGCGGCAAGGAATCGGCTTGAAGCGCACCGCCGTGGGCGACAAGTACGTCCTGGAGGAGATGCAGCGCTCCGGCATCAATTTGGGAGGGGAACCATCGGGCCACATTATTTTCGCCCATCTGTCGCTTGCCGGAGATGGCATCATCACCTTGCTCGAGGTAGTGCGCCTCATGGCGGAGACCCGCCAGCCCTTCGAGGAACTGACTCGAACCTTCAAACCCTTTCCGCAGAAAATCCAAAACGTGCGGGTGAAAGAGAAAGCGCCACTGGAAAGCCTTCCGGAAGTCGCTCGCGCCATAAGCGAATGCCGGAGTGAGATGGGCGAGCAAGGGCGGGTAGTGGTCCGCTACTCGGGGACAGAACCGCTGGCGCGGGTGATGGTCGAGGCGAGAGAGGCGGGGATGGTGGAATACCACGCGGCACGCATCGCGCAGGCAATTGAGTCCGCGCTGGGAACCCGAGGCGGCGGGTGATGGGTAGATCGGGTGATCGGTAGATCGGGAGATCGGGCGAACAGACAACTCGAAATTCGAAAATCGCCCCGCGATTAGCGTTTCGAGTTTCGGGTTTCGGTGTTCATCCGATCTCCCGATTGGCGACATGGAGGTCAATATGAGAAGGGCGCTCATTCCATTATTCATGTTTTCCGCGATGATCCTCCCGACAACCCTGGTCCCACAGCAAAAGCTGACGGCCACTAATCTGCCCGACTTCCTCGCGCGCTTCGACACAAACTTTGGGCCTTTGCAAGAGGTTTTCAAGGACCTGACGAACGAAGACTTGCCGTTAACTGACGAAGCCGGACAGCCACTGGCCCGCCGCCCTCTGGCGGACCGCCTTGCCACCCTAACTAATCTGCGCCAAACCGCTCGCCAGTTGGCCGCAAAACCGGAAGACCTCGTCCTGGCAGCCACCCTCGTATTTCGCACGGAAAGCCTAGCCGACGACCTCTTTGATCTCTCTCAAGTGGCTTACGACAACGACCGCGAAGAGCTCGGCAACCGGTTGAGCAACCTCCAGATCACTATGGAAGATAACAAGGAACTGCTGGCGGATTACCTTCTGGTGCTCGCCGCAGAGAAGCAGACCCGGCTGCAACAGCTCGAAAAAGAAGTCGATGAATTGCACCAGAAACTGAAGGAGGCGGCGAAGTAAAACGGTTCCTCTCCTTACTAAAGAGGGGAAAGGGGTGATTGATCGGCATGCATCCACCACCCCAACCCCTTCCTCCTTCGGAGGAGGGGAATAGTTATAAGAGTAGTTGAAAGTCGAAAGCGCGAGGGCCCATTCCATGCCGGCCAAAAGTGAATGGGTCAGGAGGGTGCACAATGAACAACCGTCACTTATTGGCAGTTTTCTTCGCTGTCGCTCTCGCTGGGGCAATACCCTTACAGTGTGGTTTTTCCCAAAGCTCCCAGGCCAATGCGCCCACCGCCCAGACTCCCCCGGGGAATCCGCCAACCGAGCCTGCCGGGCCCACCCTAGTGGTTCCCGCCGACACCACAATCCCCCTCAGGCTCATGAACACCATCAACTCGCGGACAGCGCAATCGGGCCAGGCACTTTACTGCGAAACAATCTTCCCCATCACGGTGGGCAACAGGATCGTGATTCCCCGCGGAAGTTCCGTTAAGGGGTCGATTACGAACGTGGTTCGCCCCGGCCGTGGAAAGCGCAAGGCGCAGATTGGACTCCGGTTCGAAACTCTTGTCTTGCTCAACGGCACGACGCTTCCTCTGCGCGCGACGCTCTCCGGATTTGGGGCTACCGGGAAAGAGGAATTTCAACCCAAGGAAGCAAAGATTGAAGGCGCCTCATCCAAAGGCGAGGATGTAGGCAAGGTCGCTGAGACGACGATTACGGGCGCCGAGCTTGGCACCATTGTGGGAGCGGCCGACAGAAGCGTTGGGAAAGGGCTTGGGATCGGTAGCCTCGCCGGCGCTGGAGGGGGAATTGTTTGGATCTTGGCTAGCCGGAAAAAGGAGATCGTTCTCCCCTCTGGGACGAACTTTGAACTTCAATTAAGAGCGCCTCTCACTTTCAGCGGGGACGACCTTGAACCTCCCTCCCGGTATGATCAAGGGCCTACGCTGCCGCACTAAGAGTAATGCTCGACCCCTTGCTTCCCACCGGCAGAACCTCGAGCCGGATGTTGAAAAGAGGCATACAAGATTCATCTTACGGAACCGCCCGCCGCGGCCGAGCGCTGGCGTCCTGAGTCAAAGGTTCGTTGAAGAACTCAGCCCGTCAGCCGACGGGCGAAAGAATGTAGCCCGCGGCGCAAGCCGTGGGTCAGCGAGCCCTCCGCCCCTGACGGGGCTGGGAAAACGCCGCCCGCATGAGGAAGGCTTTGTTAGCGAACTTCTGATTCAGGACAGTAGCGTTTCGCGGACGAATAGTGCTCCGATTTCCGCCCACAAAAACTTGGAGGTAATGAGAACACATGATCGTTATCAATGAAGCTGAGTGCACGGGATGCGGTTCATGCGTGGAAATTTGTCACGAGCACTGCATGGCGCTTGTTGAAGGAACTATAAGGATCAACTACGAGTTCTGTAGCACGTGCACGCAATGCATTGCCATCTGTCCAGAGCAGGCGCTCTCCTGGGATCATGTGCCAGCGGTCGCCTTTGACGAGGCGCGCTTACCTTCTCCTGAGCAGCTCGATGAGCTATTCAAAGAGAGACGGAGCATCAGGTTTTATACCGCAGCCAAGATCGACCGACCGCTCCTCGAAAAGATCATCAGCTATGGCATTTATGCGCCGACCCATAACTTTGAATTAAGAGCAATCGTGGTTGATGACGAGAAGATCATCGAGGAGTTCGACCGGATAGTGCTACGGTTTATTTCGAGGACATACACGGCCCTTTACAGATGGCAGATCGTGTCCAGCCTTGCCGGAATGTTCAGGCTTTCAGGCGAATATCTACGGGCCAAGCCCAAGATCGAGGCCGCCATGCAAAAGGGATCCGCCTTTCGCCATCCGGCGGCCATGGTTTTTATCGTAGGCGACAAGAGGATCCCTCTCTCTGAGGCCAGTGCACAATATGCCTTATGCAACATGATCTTCTATGCACAAGCAAAAGGGATTGGAAGTTGCCCTTGGGGAAACGGACCGACCTTTCTCGACAGAGCTAACGCAGCCAGAAAACGCCTGGCATTACAGAAGCACGAGCGTATTCTTGGCGCTCTTCTTCTAGGGTATCCAGAGGTAAAGTTCGCAAACAAAATGGAAGGCAAGACGCTAAGCATTCAGTGGAATGGCGGGAAAAACGGGCTGGCGGATACTCAATAGACGAAGGCATGAGCAGCATCTGTTTCCGGCTAAGCCTTCCGAAGTCTTCAGCCCTGCTGTTGTTCCTTGCACTCCCGGCACAAGCGCGACCACGGCACGGCGTCCAGCCGGGCGGCGGAGAGGGGCTTCCTACAGACCTGGCATACTCCGAAAGTGTTGTGTTCGATTCGCCCCAGCGCCTCGTCGATGGCCCGCAGGAGCTTGCTATCCGTCTCGCGCAGGCGCACCTGCACCTCTGCTTCCGCTGCCGCCGCCGCATGGTCCACCAAATCCCCCTGATCTCCGCCCGAGGAGGGAGCGGGGCTCTCGTTCCCCGCTTTTGCGGTGGTTAACTCCCGCCGCTTAGCCAACAGCAGTTCCTTGTACCGATTTAAGTCCCTGGCATTCATGGTAGAACCTCCGCAGCAGTAAAGGCTAAGGCCGAGCCTTTCCTCTAATGTTACCACCATGCGCGAATTTTGGCGCTCTCGCGCCGATGTCGCCTCTGCGGGAACGCTAAACTGTCATCTGGAGTAACACCCCTTAGGAACCGCGGTCAATCCCGCGAAGGCAGAAGTTCATTCCGTGGAGAGCACATTTCCGAAGGTTTGCAGAGTGGATTCCTGCCTTCGCGAGAATTACGATGGATTGCTGCGTTCATGTTAATGCCAATGACGCCGCTCACACTTGGCGAAAGACTGGAACTGGGCCTAAACTTGATGTATAAGTTCGGTGTCGGGCTGAACTTCGACGACCGGCTGGCAACGTGCCATGTCGGGGGTCGCTTTTTGCCTCAAGAAAGGCTGACTGCGGGCCGGAACGCAGGTGGCTGAAGGGAGGAAGAATGCAGCTTCGAAGGGATCCCATTACTCAAAGTTGGGTGAATTTAGAAGACGAGGGCGAGAACCTCGCCACCCGCGAAGACGCCCCCTGCCCCCTTTGCCCTGGCCAAGAAGCATTGTCTCCCCATACTCTCTACGAATACCCGGGCGGCGGATCAAGCTGGCAGGTGCGAGTGACTCCGCATCTCCGGCCGATTTACAGCATTGAGGGCGACGCGCAACGCCGCGCCGAGGGCATCTACGACAAGATGCGCAGCCTGGGTGCGCATGAGGTTGTGGTCGAAAACCCCAGTCACGATTTACAGCTCTCGCGGCTCACTAACGAAAATGTTGCCCAAGTTCTGCGGGCTTATATCGCAAGGGTGAACGATTTGAAGAAGGATCGGCGTTTCAGGTACGTAACGGTCTTCCGCAATCATGGCTCCTTGGCGGGGGGAGAATGTGAACACCCGCACTCCGAAATCACGGCAACGCCCTTCATTCCCCGTCGTGTAGGCTATGAGCTCCGCTCCTCCATGCGTTACTTCGAGCTCAAGGAACGGTGCCTGACCTGCGATATTGCGGGGCAGGAAATCGCGCAAAAGATACGGATCGTGGATCAGCTCGGCTCGTTCGTCGCCTTCTGCCCGTTTGCCGCGCGCGTCCCCTATGAGACATGGCTGCTTCCCCTGAAACACCATTCCTCGTTCGAGCAGGATCTCACCGATTGGGACCAGCAGCTATGTTTCGCGCGTTTGCTAAAGTCGGTCCTGTTGCGTCTCGAAGCCGTCGCCCCCACCTACCATTTGGTGCTGCACAGCTCACCGAACCTTGCCGCGAAGTTTCAGAGTAATGGCATTTGGCGGACGCTCGAGGATGATTACCACTGGCATGTGGAAATCCTTCCGGTTTTGCCCTCCAAAGCAAAGTCCTATGCCTTGAAAGAGGTCTATTACAATTCTTTGCTTCCGGAAATCGCCGCCCAGACCTTGCGCAACGTACGTATCTAAGAAGGAAAGCGCGAGTGTTCTCGTGCAATACTTCGCTCTGCAAAATTATTTCCTTCTCGTTGATTTGGGGGAAAGGGGAAATTCGTGATAGGTGGTTTTCCCCGAGATGAGGGGGGAGGGCGGTTGCGGACATTTTGTCGCAGAGAGCCCCCGCATCGTGCCATGAGGACGGCGTCAACACCCGCCCTTACTCGGCTTGTCAAAACTCAGACGCAAGGAAAACTCATCGGACCCTGTTACTTTTTTGTCGTAAGTGCATTTATGAAGGTGAGGCGAGCGGGGTGCAAGACGCCGGGTGGGGCTGGCCCTTCAAAGGACAGGATGAGTGGGCAGCAGGAAGATTGGACAGAGGTGAAACATGTTAGAAGGGAAATTGCGATTGGCAACGATACACGGCGAGCGCAGGCAGTTCGTTGCAGAGTCCGGAACGGGCCACGCCATCGTCGTGGATGACGCGAACGGCCGCACGGGAGCCAAACCCATCGAGTTGGCCCTGCTGGCCCTCGGAGCCTGCACCGGCTTTGACGTGATTGGGATTCTTCGCAAGAAACGGCAGAAGGTTACCGGCTACGAAATAGAGCTCCATGCCGAGCAGAACCCGGAGCCGCCTTCTTACTTCACACGGGTTGAAATCAAGCACCGGCTTCGCGGTCGAATCACCCCCGAGGCCGTCCAGAGAGCCATTCATCTTTCTGAGACAAAGTATTGCGCCGTGGGGGCTATGATCTCGAAGACGGCGAAGATCGAAACTACTTTTGAAATCTTGCCGGAGGTCACTAGCGACTCGATTTCGCCTGAGGCAATCTAACGAAGAAATCCTTCCCAATTCTAGGCGCCATTCTCCTGGCTGTGGGCGCGCCCGCTCAAACGCCGCCTCCCTCCACAGGGTCGGCCCAGCCTATAACTCTCCAGGAAGCGGTGGGGATCGCACTCGAGAAGAATACCGGAATCCAGTTACGGGCAAATGGGTTAAAATGGAAGCGGGTTCCCGTGAACGCACTGCGTGAGGGCGGAGCCACCAGAGCGCACCTTGGGCGCTCGACTGCACTAGCCATCGGGAGGACAGCGGCATGCAAAAGGAAACTCTGAGCTTGGTTGACAACCGCACCGGAGCGTCGTGTGAGGTGCCGATTTTTAAAGGCACCATTCGCGCCATGGACCTGCGACCGTTCAAGACTCACCCCGAAGACTTCGGAATGATGACTTACGATCCGGCATTCATGAACACGGCCTCCTGCCAAAGTGCCATAACCTTCATCGATGGTGACAAAGGCATTCTCCGCTATCGCGGATATCCCATCGAACAACTCGCTGAAAAGTGCACCTTTCTCGAGGTCGCCTATCTTATCCTTTTCGGTGAGCTCCCGACGGCAGCCCAACTGGCCGACTGGACCAACAAAATCACTTATCACACGATGGTGGTTGAGACCACCAAGAAATTTCTCGAGGGCTTCCGTTACGATGCGCACCCGATGGGTATGTTCATTAGCGCCGTCGCAGGTCTATCGACGATTTACCCCGACGCGCGCAAAGTGCACGATCCGGAGCTGCGCGCCTTGCAGATTCAGCGGCTCATCGGGAAAGTGCCGACGATTGCGGCTTACACGTACCGTCACAGCCTCGGTTACCCCTACATTTATCCGGACAATGACCTCAGCTACACGGCCAACTTCATGAACATGCTCTGGAGGATGGTGGAGCCCAAGTACAACGCGAATTCCGTCTTGTCCAAGGCGTTGGATGTTCTTTTTATTCTCCACGCTGATCATGAACAGAATTGCAGCACCAACGTCATGCGCGCGGTGGGCAGTTCGGAGGCGGATCCGTTTGTCTGCGTGGCCGCCGCCGCTGCCGCGCTTTCCGGGCCCCTGCACGGCGGGGCCAACGAAGAGGTGTTGAAGATGCTGGACGAGATTGGCTCCAAGGACAGGGTTCCAGCCTACATCGAGCGCGTCAAAACTGGACGCGTAAGACTGATGGGGTTCGGGCACCGCGTTTATAAGAACTACGACCCGCGCGCCAAGATCATCAAATGGGCTGCCGATCAAGTCTTTGAAGTTACGGGAAGAAATCCCAAGCTCGAAATTGCACTCGAGCTCGAGCGCATCGCCTTGCAAGACGAATATTTCGTTAAGCGCCGGCTCTATCCCAACGTGGACTTCTATTCTGGGATCATTTACCAGGCTTTGGGCTTCCAGCCGGAGATGTTCACCGTGCTGTTTGCTATCCCACGCACGGTCGGTTGGCTCGCCCAGTGGGAAGAGATGCTCCAGGACCCGGAGCAGAAGATTGCACGCCCGCGGCAGATTTATACAGGTCCCGAATGCCGGGATTGGGTACCCATCGAAAAGCGGCCCGGTCAAACATCCCAGGCCGTGGCCTGAGAGCGGAGGCTGCCACGCTTTATATGGAAAGCTACTTGATTTTCGTTCTCTTTCTGGTGGTTTGGTTCTTCATCCTGCCATGCATTCCCGGGATCTCACGCTTCACGTGAGTGGGCCGCATGCGCTCCCCGGGGGGGAATTCCAAGCAAGAAAGCTGCGACATCAAACCTAAGGAGTGAGTTCGGTCTGCCATGCCTATCTTTGAGTATGCCTGTCCTAACTGCGGACACGTCTTCGAGAAACTCCTCTTGAAACGCCAGCAGGAGCCGCCGGAGTGCCCCCAATGCGGATGGAAGCACGTCGAGCAGAAGTTCTCGACCTTTGCCACCGTCGGCCCCATTGTTAAGTGCGGCGCCGGCTCGTGCGCGCCTGCCGGGGGCGGTTGACAGCTCTGACGGGGCAGCAGGCTGCTTCCCGGGGTTTTAATTGAGACCAGAACTCATTACCCAAGTGCACGGCAGCGCGTCGTAGCAGGGTAGCGCAGAGGTGGGCGGGCTTTGCCCTCCTCTGCGGTTCTTCTTCGGAATAGGTGACTGGCGCAGACCTCGCTTTTCGAGGTCTGCGATGCCCCCAAGGGGCACTCCAGGACGCCGTCGCACCCTTGCCTCAATGCCCGACAACCCCCTACGGGAACCGCAGACCCCATAGATCAGGGGTCTGCGCCAGCCCGCCCGTTCAGAGAACGGGTGTGATGTCAGTCCTCTTGAAACCCTCTCCCTTGAAAAGGAGAGGTTCGCCCGCTGGCGCAGAGCGCAGCTCTGCGTTTTTGTAATAAACTGCAATGAGCCGGGCTCGAACTGGCGTGGATGGATCGCCATAAGTAGGAATATCGGCGGGCATGGTCAGATTCGTCATTCGCAGAGCTGCGCTCGCTGTGCGCCAGCCGGCGTGCCTAGCAAGTATAGTGGGGGATAAAATAACGCTCCCGACTAGTTTTGCAAGCTACTGGTTATTGTCGGTTGCTCTTTCTGTATGGCCCACGCGGTCCGTGTGTAGGCTCTGGAAGTAAGGCAACTATCTCATCAATGGTCCATACGTGATCGGAGATGCCGGATTCCATCGCAGGGGTTACGCGCAGAGTTTGATGGATTCGGCAGAAATTGTAATGCATGTAGAACAATGCCAGGGCATATGCATGGTTCTCGATTTTCTTTGAGAACCCGTTTGTGAGGCGCGTGAACCGACGCATCCTCATGCGCATCGTGAGGTTCTGCCTCTCCACGTAACTTGTGGAGATGTGGCTCTTGTCGGGTTGTCCTTGGATGATTTTGGTTTCGCAGCCGATGCACTCGGCTGGGCTATACCGCGTCTCTTCCTGAGTCGCGCCATGAATCTTCGCTAGCTGCGCATAGTCAACGTCCGCTCCGAATGCATCCTCGACCGCATCAACGTAAACGCGGAGACCGTCTGCGGTGAGTTGCACGCGGTTTGCAAGACGATCCTTCAGATCATCAATGAATATGCTGGCCGAACGAGCATCACGGTTGCCGACCATGAAAGCGGGGACCAGTTTTGTGTCCGCATCAATTGCGACCCAAGTCCAAACATCCCCGACTCCGAATTCGCCGCGCTTCTCTTCGGGAACGTTCTTTGCCTTGGCGTAGACGAACTGCCAGATTTCATCACACTGAATCCGCTTGCATTTCAGATTGCGCATGGTGCGGTCCTGATAATCGGCGCACGCACAGCCAAGCCCAGCAAGCAGCTTCAGGATTGTGGTTTTATGCACGCCAGTCATGCGCACGGTGGAGTTGACCGAATTGCCCTCGACCAGCGCCGCGATCACTTGAACTTGCTTTTCTCGGCTCAGCTTGTTCATTGGTCTCTCCTAACTTACAGCCCTATCATACGTAGCGCTACGTATGAATGTCAAGACAAAAATGTAGGTTTTCCACAAATATTTTACTTGACATTCCTACCGCTACGTATATACTGAAGGCATGAAAAACCCACATGCAGTCGCGCTGGGCAGAAAAGGCGGGAAGGCGCGCGCCAAAAGGCTCACTGAGAAAGAGCGTAGTGAGGCGGCGAAAAAGGCTATACAGGCGCGATGGAGTAGAGTAAAGTCCACATCTGCCAGCAAATGAGCTTGGTGCCCCCGGCCAGACTCGAACTGGTGGCCCTCCCCTTAGCATGGGGCCGCTCTATCCTGCTGAGCTACGGGGGCACCTAAGGCGGGGAGCACAGGGAAAACGTGCTCCCCGCTGCCTTCCTAATTGCTCGGAATTTTGACCTTGACTGGTGGTCCACGAATGTAGTATAAAAACACTTCGGGCGTCCTTTCTGAGCACCCACTCGGATTCGACGTTTAAACGGCCAGTGAGCCACTACTCGCTGGCCGTTTCCTTTTTATCTTCGTACTCCTGAAGTTTATCGATCATTTCAAATACAAACTCACGGTCACCGCGTTGGAGGTCGAATACTTTGACTGAGAGTGTGAGAGTTAAGTTCCCTCCGCTTCTCAACTCAACTGTTCTGGAAGTGCCTTGCGGTTGTGCAACCGCTGGAGGGGCCATTTCTGAGGCTGTCCCTTCGACTGTACCGTTCTTCGGGGCTCGCTTTTTCCTGGCTCCGACATTTCTGATCTGCGATTGGAGATAAGGGGAAAGGGGCATGTCAGAGAATTTCGCTGCCTTCAAAAAGAAGGCAATGGCCTTCTGTTTCGTGGCTCCAGTAACAGAGAAGGATTTTTCAAAACACTCTTCCAACATCTTCATAGTCATCTTTGTTATGTCGTGCGCCTCTAGAGCCTCTGCGTATTGAGCCTCGACCAGCGCCCGGAGAATATCGGAGCGCTGCTCTGGGTGCTTCGCCATATTCTCAAGTTCTTGTGTCGGGGCATCTCCTTGTTCCTCGTCTACTAATCCGAAGAAGCGATAGGAATTCATAATTTGCCCTTGCATCAACCCAGATTGGCTTCTCCACAGTGTCCTGTCCAGCTTGGGAGGAACCCCCTGAGACAGAGAGTCAAAAGAGTTCATGAAGGTTAGAAATGGAAGGTAAGGTGCCGCGCGTTTGGTTGGTTCTATCATAAATCCTCCGTTCTTTACCGCATCTAATTTCTAATAGCATTGTGCAGTTGCAATGCCGCATTGTCAAGACTTTTTTGCAACTAGGTCCGTTTTTCTTTAAGATTGCGGGCATGGAGGACATCTTAATGAAAACAGGACAGTTAGTTAAGGCTGAGACTTTCTCGGATGGCGATGTGTTTAGGAAGGTCGTTGAGGTTAAAGGTGAAACAGTCTATCTATGCACTGAGACAGAATGGGATTTAGCACGGAAAACTAAACAAGAGCCGCTGTGCGTTGGGTTTAACAAGAGATATATAAAGGCGAGTTCGGACACGGCGTAACAGGGTTGGTTTTCACTTTTCCTTCGCTGGCCGACCACCTTTCCGACTCTTGCGCTTAGCCTAGAGTTGGCGGAAGTATTCGGAACCGCAAGCCCCCGCGTCAAGCCATTTGAGAATGTTACTTTCGTATGAGCCGTCAAGCCATCAAAAATGTTACCCGAGGCTACCTGCGTCGTGCATATGACTCAGCGGCTGCGTTGAGTTGGAAGCTGGCGGGAAAGC
>Ga0326727_10005583_pt1 | contig 35714 bp, 29 predicted proteins | sample MB2enrmetagenome_FD_207643 | JGI IMG/M metagenome (GOLD analysis project Ga0326727, IMG submission 207643) | Lab enriched peat soil microbial communities from McLean, Ithaca, NY, United States - MB29MY | ecosystem: Environmental > Terrestrial > Soil > Wetlands > Peat | place: USA: New York...
GGCGTATTTCATCCGGATAATTAATGATGCATGCTTCTAACGATCACCCTTTTTCCGCGAGGGAACGCACTGGCATCATCATGGGCAGGTCTTCTGACTCTCGAATCATCCTAGTCGCCCGGCCTTCCCATCAGAAATAACAGTGGCCATTCTGGGCTTTCGTCATCGATTACAGCGGCGGGACCGTGCGGGAGTTTCACCCGCTTCCCTTTCAATCTCTCAAGAAGAGAGAACCCGCACGAAGCATAACAGAAATTGTCCCGTTTAGAAACAGATTCTATTGACACAATAATTCCATCAATGCTACGGTTCCTTTCGTTCTAACAATTGGATAAACCATCCGAGGATTTGCTCGCGTCGGCGCAGGGAATGCCGTGGAAGTCGGCAACAGTGGCGCTGCTGTAACTGGCTACGAAACCTCAATGGCCACCCAGCTGGATGCTGGGGAAGGCGAGGCGGTAGACCTGAAGCCAGAAGTCAGAACAACGGTCGACGCGACCTGATATTCAGGAAACTTCGCTGCAAAGGAGGTGTCCCCACGTCCGACGCGCCGTTGTTCCACGCATTCGCCGGACTCCTGCGAATCCTGCTGTATCGTTGACTTGTATCGTGGTGCATTCTACGACTAAACGTTCTGGGGCCGACGCCGTTTTTCGTGCAATGGTGATTGTCAGCGCCCGAGGCTCTGCCGCCCGACTGCCGGTCGTGATCACGCTACTTGGAGGCGTTGAGCCGACTCTCACCGCATCTTTATAGGGTTGCGTGGAATCATGCCTCACCCGCGGTCGTGCGCAATGATTCCCGCCGGCGATCAGCAGGTAAGGGTGTTTCTGTTTGCGGGTGCACCTTTCAACCGTAAGATTATATGAAATTAGACATTAAGCGTTTCGCAGTTCTATTTCTGTTCGCTAGTCTTACGGGCCTAATCTTCGCACAGGCTCCAGAGAATGCAGGCGCGTTGCGCGGCCAGGTCACGGACCCCTCGGGTGCGGTTGTGATTGGTGCTGCCATCACGGTGACCGCAGGCGACGGCTCGACCCACAAAATTAGCAGCGACAAGCAAGGGAATTACATCATTCGTGGTCTTCCGGCCGGCACCGCTAAGGTCAGCGCCGCCGCCACAGGCTTCTCGCCCTATAAGATGATGGACGTCATCATTGTTGCTGGACAAGCGCACGAGCTCGACATCAGCCTCGGCATAGCCGTCAAGCAGGAACAGGTCACCGTCGAGAGCAAAACCACAACTTTGGACGTGAATCCGGCTAACAATACCAGTTCGACTGTTCTCAGGGGCCAGGACCTCGATGCGCTCTCCGACGATCCGGACGAATTGGAGCAGGACCTTCTCGCACTCGCTGGACCCTCGGCCGGACCCAATGGCGGCCAGATTTATATCGATAGCTTCTCCGATGGCACGCTGCCGCCAAAGTCGGCGATCCGTGAAGTTCGTATCAATCAGAATCCGTTTTCCGCCCAGTATGACCGCCCAGGCTCGGGGCGTGTCGAGGTTTTCACCAGGCCCGGCTCGGACAAGTGGCACGGTCAGGTGATGTTCAACGAAAACAATTCCATCTTCAATTCGCGCAACCCCTACGTGCTGACCAGTATTCCGCCGTACCACTCCGAGCGCTATAGCGGCAACGTGAGCGGCGCGTTCCGCAAAAAGGGTTCCGTCTTCTTCAACGCCGAGTGCCGCGACATCAATGAAACTGCGGCAGTTGACGCCACCGGGCTGGGCCCTAACGGGATGGCGAACGACCCAACACCAATCACCCAAGCCCCGCTGGTTCCGCAGACCCGCACCAACGTAAGCGGCCGCGCGGATTGGCAACTCGCTCCCTCCAACACGTTGACCGTGCGTTACCAGTTTCTTAAGGATGACGAACAAAATCAGGGAATCGGTGGCATCGTTCTCACCGAACGCGGTTACATCACGGCTGAAACGCAGCAGCAGGTCCAGCTCAGCGATACGCAGGTGCTCAGTTCCCGCCTGATTAACGAAACCCGCTTCCAGTTCATCCGTGACGACAACACTCAGAGCGCCAATCAGAAAGGCGCGGCGATCAATGTGCTCGGAGAATTCAGCGGCGGAGGCAGCACGGTCGCGGAGAGCTCGGACCGCATTAACCGTTACGAGCTGCAGAACCACACCTCCTCGTCGGTGGGTAGACACTTTATGAAATTTGGCGGGCGCCTCCGTATTTCGCAGGACAGCAACAACTCAAGCACGAACTTCAACGGCACGCTTACCTATGGTTCTCTGGCCAGCTACGCGAACGGCACTCCCTCGCAGTTATCCATTGTGTCGGGAAGCCCGCGAGCCCAGCTCATCTTTGCCGACGTGGGACTTTACGCCGAGGACGACTGGAAGCTGCGCCCGAACCTCACGCTCAGCTACGGCCTGCGTTTTGAATCGCAGAGTAGCATCAGCGACAAGGCTGACTTTGCGCCTCGCCTAGGCCTCTCCTGGGGCTTGGGCAGCGCCAAGAGCGCGCCTAAAACCGTGCTGCGTCTTGGCTACGGAATCTTTTATGACCGCTTTCCCCAGGACCTTGTGCTGCAGGCCCAGCGTGTGAACGGCATCATCGAAACGCAGACCATTTCCAGCGCGACGACGGCGAACCCGATCACATGTCCGGCAGGTACCAACCCGACGCAGCCTATCAACGCCAGCCAATGCACTTTTTCGGGTGGTTCTTCGCCCACCCTCTACCAGATCAATCCCAACTTGCAGGCGTCCTACACCATGCAGACCGCTGTCAGCTTGGAGCGGCAATTGAAATCGGTGGGAACGATTTCCTTCACCTATGTCAACTCACGCGGTCTCCATCAGTTCATCATGGAGAACGTCAACGCTCCGCTTCCAGGCCAAGGCGATGACACGCGTCCGTTGATTCACACGCGGTACACAACGGACAACATTTACCAGTACAATTCGGAAGCCATCTTCAAGCAGAACCAGTTGATCACCAACGCGCAACTGCGCGTTTTGCAGAAGGTCTCGCTGACGGGCTTCTACACCTTCGGCTACGCCAACAGCAACACCAGTGGCGCCTCCAGCAGCCCGTCAAATCAATACGATTTACATCAGGATTACGGCCGCGCCCCATTCGATATCCGACATCGCCTGTTCGTTAGCGGAACCCTTTCGTTGGCACATAACATCCGCATAAGCCCTTATATAGTCGCCAACTCCGGTGCTCCCTACAACATCACCACCGGGCAGGATAATGGCGATACGTTCTACAACGAGCGTCCCGCGTTTGTTACTTCCTCCACCAGTTCGAGCGACGTCATTCTGCACGGCTTCGATGTCACGCAGGCGACTGCAGTCGCGCACCCTATCCCTATCTATTACGGCAATGGCCCGGCCAACTTCACCTTCAATCTGCGCCTTTCGAAGACCTTTGGCCTTGGCCCGGATATGAGAAAGGGGACTCAGGCGCAGGATCAGGGCGGCACTTCCTCCGGAAGCAGCTTTGGCGTTCCACGCGGGATGGGCGGAATGTTCGGCCCCTCAAACACCACGCGCCGCTACAACCTGACTATCACGGCGATGGCGCGCAATCTGTTGAACACCTGGAATCCGGGAACGCCGATTGGCAATCTCGCCTCTACGATGTTCGGCAAGTCGAATAGTCTTGCCAGTGGACCGCACTCCACCGGAACGGCCAACCGCCGCATTGATCTCCAGGCAATCTTCTCGTTCTGAGTATGCCTTCGCATCGAATGGGCGACTGCAACCGCTTTATTGCATCTGGCTCAATCCTGAGGACTACCAGGCACGTGACCAGCGGTTACCTTCCTTGCCGTTTAGGCTACGCAACGAAGATTGTTGTCCCTCAACGCCTTCCAACTTCCGGCCAAATAGCCATAAAAGATCGGAGAGCCTGTTCAGGTAGGCAAGAATAACAGGAACAACCTTTTCCCCCGATTCGCTCAATCGCACCACGCTGCGTTCCGCTCGCCGGCAGATGGTGCGAGCTACGTCAAAGGCTGCGCCAGCCGGATGCCCTCCGGGTACGGACCAGTCAAGCAGAATCTCTTTCGATTCTTCCAGGCTATGAACTTCGTCGGTCAGTACATCTACACTTGCTGGATCGAGCGGCATTGGACCCTTTCGACTGCCGGCAGGAGTCGCCAGCATGGATCCCACGGTGAATAACTCACGCTGAATCCGCACAGCGATCTCGCGGATTGCCCTATCCTCGCAAATCGAACGGGCAAAACCGATCGCCGAGATCAACTCATCCACGGTACCGTACGTTTCGACACGAAGCGACGATTTGGAAACCCGGACTCCCCCGACAAGACCCGTCTCACCGTGGTCGCCGCGCTTGGTAGCAATGCTTGACATTTGTCTGCCCTCCTCGTTCAGAGGCGGATGACTTCGCTGGGAATGAAGATTGTCCAGGAGTGGTGTGAGGTATCCGCATCTTCCTGTAATCCGCAGAAAGCCTGCCGCGCGTTTCACCCTTGGTAGGTCTCCTGGCTCCGAGGCGGCAGTTTGACTGCCTTGCTTCTCCTTCCCCGGCCTATTGCCCGAGTGGCGCTAGAAGCAATAGCTCGTTTACAGTGGCGGGACCGCGCCGGAATTGTACCGGACTTCCCTGTTACACCCTTGCGGGTACCAAAGGAGTCTGCACTATAGACGACCAGGATGGTCTCATGCAAGAGATGGTGAAATCGGGGGCAGCGGTACATGTATTTGCTGTTGTCAGCGTCGCAAAGCGCGTGCTATTCTCAATCCGCTTAAGGTGCTCGCTATCAAAAGCGAGTGAAAAGGGAAGCGGGTGAAAATCCCGCACGGTCCCGCCACTGTGAGCAGGGAGCTACCGGCTTTACCAACCACTATTCCTTCGGGAATGGGAAGGCAGCCGGGACGCGATGAACTGCGAGTCAGGAGACCTGCCTTGAGATTAGGTGCGTTCCGCTTCGAGTGAAAGTGGATGGTGAAGTAAGACTGCTTGCCTGAGTCTTCCCTTCGTTTGGTAGCCCGCCTCTCCCTCCCAGTCTCCGCACCGGTTAACTCATTGGTGCGAGGACGCCTGATTGTCAGACAAAGCTGCACACATCGCAATCTACGGGAAAGGTGGCATTGGAAAGTCCACCATCGCCGCCAATCTAGCTGCGTCAATGTCACACGCTGGCGCGCGCGTTCTCCAGATTGGATGCGATCCCAAGCAGGATTCCACGCGCATTCTTCTTGCAGGCCGCCGCATCACGACGGTACTCGAATACCTGAAGACTACCCAGCCGCTTCACAGAAGGCTGGAAGATGTAGTCGAAACTGGGTACGGCGGTGTCGCTTGCGTGGAAGCTGGCGGGCCGGAGCCCGGCGTGGGGTGTGCGGGACGAGGCATTCTCAGCGCGTTTGACCTTTTGGAGAAGTTAGACATCGCCGCACGTGGCTTTGACGTCACGCTCTATGACGTGCTGGGCGACGTAGTCTGCGGCGGCTTTGCGGTGCCGCTCCGCGACGATTATGCGGAGATTGTGTACATCGTCACCTCCGGCGAATTCATGGCGTTGTATGCCGCCAACAACATCTTGCGGGGAGTTCGTAATTTCGAGGCGAATGGACCGCGTGTGGGCGGGATCATTCTGAACCGGCGCAACCTTGAGGACGAAGACGCACGGGTCCAGCGTTTCGCCGAAGCGGTTCGACTTCCCATTGTCGCCAGCTTCCCGCGCAGTGAGCTTTTCGCCGATGCAGAGCGGGCAATCCAACCCATCATTGCGGCTTTTCCGGAAAGCGATCTGGCGGACGTTTTCGCCTCGCTGGCGTGCAACATACTCAGTGGCCCTACACGCTACGCGGCCAATCCGTTAGCGCCCGATGAGTTGGAGGCTGTTGTGCTGGGTGTGCGGTCAACCGAAAGGATCTTGCCGGCAGCAGAACTGACCAACCCTCCCCGGCTCGAATCTGCCGAGAAACCCATCGTCGCATCCACGCTGCCTGTGCGTCCACGGCGCTACTGCTCAAAGGGCGTGCGCGATCATGCCACTCTGTTCGGGTGTGCGTTCAACGGGGCGGCACATACGGCTCTGCAGCTTTCCGACGCGGTGGTAGTGGCGCACGGGCCGAGGAGTTGTGCTTTCCTGTCCTCGCTCGGTACGGTATCGTTCTTGCGGCGAACCTGGCGTCGCTACGGTACAAACTCGCCGCTCCCGCCGCTGTCCGAGCTTATGAGCTCGGACATGGATGAGCGCGTTGTGATCTTCGGTGGAAGCGATTGCCTTGAGGATACTCTGCGCCGCGCCGCTCGACACGCACCTTCCATTATCTTTGTGGTCACAACCTGCTCGGCTGGAATCATCGGAGACGATATCCGCGTCTCGCTCTCTCGCGTGCGCGACACGCTGAATGGCATTCGTGTGGTCACGTTGCCCGCCGATGGAGACTTGACAGGGGATTACAGCCAGGGCGTGCTCGATGCCACTACCGCAATTGCAGAGCGTTTCATCGATCCTGACCTGGCCCCGGAAGGAACTGCGGTCAACCTCGTCGCCGAGAAGAATATGGTTCACCAGACGGACGTGAACTTCGACGCTGTCCGGCGACTGCTACAGGAAATCGGCGTCGCCGTGAACTGCCGTTTCATCCGCCATTGCACCGCCTCGCAACTCATCGGCTTTCAAAAGGCGAGTCTGAATCTTCTTGCATATGACGACCTCTTCGGACGGACTGTACGCGACTTTCTGACTGCGCGCTACCGGGTACCTTTCGCTTCTGCTCCGTTCCCAATCGGGTTCCGGCAGACAGAAAAGTGGTTGCTGGAGATTGCCGCTGAATTTGATAAGAGCGACCGAGCAAAGCAGATTATTGCCGCCCATCGTGAGCGGTACGAGCGCCAGATCGAGGCTCTCACACCGTCCCTCGCGTCAAAGCGGGTGTTCATCGTCACGCAGAACCGACACATCGATTGGGTCCTCGATGTGGCACTGGACCTGGGAATGGAGATCGTTCGTGTGGGCGTCCTCGATTCGGCCTGGGACGACGAGATGCAGACGCAATATGCGGGCCGTATTCCGTTCGTCGCGCCTTACACGAGGGAACAACGAACAGAAGACTTACGGGAACTGAGACCCGATCTCACTTTGACCGATTTTCGCTGGAATGGCGCGCCGGACGACGCCCGTATCAGCACCATTCCCTTCAGCTTTGACGTTGGTTTCTACGGTGGCGTGGCGCTCGCGGAGCGCTGGCGTGACATTCTGCGAGCACCTGCGAAGGAAGGCTGGCGCCATGACTTGTAACGAGCGGCTGTGCGCGGGCCCGGCGACCTTGCCAGATGGGTTCGCCGGCACTTTGTTGGCGATTGAGGGAATCCGCGATGCGGCTGTGATTCTCCACGGTCCGACCGGGTGCAGAGGCTATCATGCGGCTCTATCAGAACAGTGGTTTCCTCGCGATGCGCGGCACGAACCACTCAACTACGCCGAGCGATTCTACTTTGGCCAGCCACGCATACCGACCACGTATCTTGATGGCGATGACTTCGTTTTCGGCGCCGGCGAAAAACTCAAACAAGCCATTGCATCCGTGCTCGCACGCAATCCATCCCTTCTAGCGGTTGTGAATGCGCCGGGCACCGCTCTCATCGGAGATGATCTGAGGCGCTGCCTCACTGCAGTGGCACCGCGAGTTCCGTGGCTCGTCATCGACCTCCCAAGCATTTCGCAGCCCATGGCCGACGGTCACCAACAGGCTATGATTGCCACGCTTCAGGCGATGCAGCTCGCCGAGCAGCCGGTGAAGCCCAAGACGGTTGTGCTCCTTGGCATATCGATCGCCCACCAGCACTGGGCGGGCAGTGTAGCGGAACTGCGCCGGTTACTCGAGTTGTGCGGCATCGAAGTAATTTGTGTGGCAGGCGGCGGGAGTCCAGTTGAGGAATGGCGCAGGATACCACGTGCGGCGTGCTTTGCCGTTCTCCATGCCGAATATGGCGACCGTGTAGCGCGGTGGTTGTCCGACCGGTTCCCAACTCCGGTTCTGGGCCTGGACACCGGAGCACCAATCGGATTCTCCGCCACGGAAGAATGGCTCCGCGCGGTGGCTGCTGCCGTGGGAGCCGATTCGGCACCGGCCCTCGCCGACATAGGCGAATGGCGCCGCGCGGTGGCACGCAAAATGTACCTTATCAACACGTTTCAGGATGTTGTGCGGGGAGCGCGATTTAGCATTCGGTCCGATCCTTCCGTCGCGTTTCCTCTGGCGCAATGGCTTCACCAATACCTGGGCATGATCCCCGCTGCGGTGGAGATCCCCGAATATCAACACTCGTTGCTGGCAAAGCGGCTGCGTGAGTTCTTGTCGGAGATCGGTTGCAGCGAGGCCTGGCAGCGTTCGTGGCAACAAGTGCAATCCGACCTACTGTTCGCCGACGGCTCCCAGGTGGCCATTGCACTCTCGTCCGGCCTTGTTCCCGCATGCGTGGAGATGATGCTTCCCTCGGATACTTATCTGGACATTTTGCCCAAGGCGATGCTGGGACCTCGCGGTGCAGCCTACCTGGTTGAGCAGGTGATCAATGGACTTCCAGAGCCATAGGAGAACGACTGTGCAAGTGAGTGGAAGAGCCTCGTCCTGTTTGGCGCTGATGCTGGCCGTGCTGGTTGGCGCGTCGTTGTCGTGCGCGCCAAAGCCGCAGGCTGCGGCCGCAAGTACATCGTCCACCCCGGCTAATGCTAGTAGCCACGGGCGCGCCACGGTACGTTACGCGAAGGGGTTCGTGCTGGAATACCACGACGGTTACAAGGTCCTGCGCGTCCTTACGCCATGGCGCGGCGCGAAGGAAGGATTCACCTATGTTTTGGTGCCTCGCGGTGGAGCTGTTCCCAAGCTGAGCGGCAACGAAGTGATCATTCGCACGCCCGTCCGCCGTTTCGTCGTGACCAGCACAATCTACGTTCCCTACATCGCCATGTTGGGATTGGAAGACACTTTGGTGGGTGTCGCCAAAGGCCGCATGATCACCACGCCGTCCATCGCCAAGCGTTTCGCCGAAGGAAAGATCGCGGAAATCAGCGACGGGTCGGGCGGAATGGCCACGAACTATAACATGGAACGCCTGCTCAGCCTTCAGCCGGACCTGATCATGCTCTACGGCACCGGAAATCCAACCTACGATTTTCACGAACAACTGCACGCGGCCGGCCTGCCATTTGCCATCAACGCGGAGTACATGGAGTCCACGCCGCTAGGCGGAACAGAATGGATGAAGTTCATCGCCGCCTTCTTTGACAAGGATGCCGAAGCCGAACAAATATTCGCTGGCATCGCGGCGCGTTACGAAGAGGAAGCGGCCAAGGCCAAGTCGGCATCGACGCGCCCAACCGTCTTCCGGGGGATGGACTATCGCGGTGTCTGGTTCATGCCCGGAGGCGGCAGTTACGTTGCGAAGTTCTACGCCGATGCCGGCGCCCGCTATCTATGGGACGACGATCACAGCCAGGGAAGCATGCCGCTCACCATGGAAGCCGTCATGCTCCGCGCCCGGCAGGCGGACTTTTGGGTAGATGTTGGCTCGTGCGGGTCGCTGGTGCAATTGGCCGGCTTCGACGAACGCTACCGACTGGTGCGAGCATTCCAGACAGGGCGAGTTTACAACAACGATGCGCGAATGAGTCCTGGGGGCGGAAACGATTACTGGGAAACGGGTATAGCAAACCCGGACCGGGTGCTTGCGGATCTGATCAGCATTTTTCATCCGGAGCTGAAACCCGGATACTCACGCGTCTGGTATCGCCAGTTGCCGGAACGGGGAGTGCAGTGATGTCCCAGTCGCTTAAGTTTTCGACACTGGCGCTCACGTTGGCTGTGGTCTTCGTCCTCGAGTTGTCACTTGGTTCGGTGATGATCCCGCTCAAAACCGTGATCTCGATTCTGGCGGGTGGCCAGGATAGCGGCGAGTCGTGGCGGCAGATCATCCTGTTGTTCCGCCTCCCGCGGGCGGTCACGGCGATTCTGGCGGGAGCCGCTTTGGGCGTCGCAGGATTGGAGATGCAGACTCTGTTTCGTAATCCGCTCGTAGAACCCTACATTCTCGGCGTCAGTTCCGGAGCCAGCCTCGGAGTTGCGCTGGTCGTGATGGTCACGGACGGACTGGGCTGGAACCTATTACTGGAGCGCGCCGGCATCATGGGATCGACGGCGCTTGTGGTGGCGGCAACACTGGGTTCGTTGGCCGTGCTCAGCGTGGTGTTGAGCTTCGCCAGGAAGGTGGAAAGTAACATCACCCTGCTCATCGTCGGCCTGATGTTCGGCTACATTGCCAGCTCTTTGGTCAGCATCATGATGCAGTTCTCGGTTGAGCACCAGATGCAGCGTTTCATCACCTGGACATTCGGGTCCTTTGGCAGCGTGACATGGCAACAGATGGAGATCTTCGCCCCTACTCTTGCCGTTGGAATACTGCTGGCCTGGATTCTTGCCAAGCCTCTCAACGCGTTTCTACTGGGAGACGGCTATGCGCGCAGCATGGGCGTCAATGTGCGGCGGGTGCGTTTCTGGATCATCGCCAGCTCCGCTCTTCTGGCCGGCACCGTTACGGCGTATTGCGGTCCCATCGCGTTTCTCGGAATCGCGGTGCCGCATCTCTGCCGCCTGTTGTTGAAGACGTCCGATCATCGGACTCTTGTACCAGCCGTGGTGCTGATGGGTGCGACGTTGGCGCTGTTTGCCGACCGGGTCGCGATGGTGCCGGGAAGCCAGATCGCGCTTCCGCTGAACGCTGTCACGTCGCTCATTGGTGCACCGGTCGTCGTGGCCGTCATCCTCAAACGCCGCCACGTCATGGAGGCAGGTGCATGAAAACAGCCGTGCTCGAAATGCTCTCACTCTCGATCGGTTATAGCAGACGAAGCCATGCCGCGCACGTTGTTGCTGAACAGCTTACGGCAACCTTGTGCGAGGGTGAGTTTGTTTGCTTGTTGGGTCCGAATGGCGCAGGCAAGTCGACGCTCCTTCAAACACTGACCGGGATCCGTGCCCCACTCAGCGGCTCGGTTCTTTTCGATGGAGTTTCGATCGGAACCTTTCCTCCGCGGGAACTGGCCAAGCGCCTGAGTGTAGTTCTCACCCAGCGGGTAGCGGCTGGAATGATGCCTGTCGAGAAACTGGTGGCACTGGGCCGGTACCCGTTTACCGACTGGGCCGGCCGGCTGAGTAAGAAAGACACGGAGGCCGTGCAACGGGCGATCGAGGCCACAGGGATTGGGCCGCTCGCAGGCCGGCCGTTTTGCGAACTCAGCGATGGCGAGCAGCAAAAGGTCATGATTGCCCGTGCGCTCGCGCAGGAGCCGCGGGTGATGATTCTGGATGAGCCCACCGCTTTCCTCGATTTGCCGCACCGCGTCGAACTGCTGCATCTGCTCGGGCGTCTGGCGCACGATTGCGCTTGTGCTGTGCTGATGTCTACGCATGAACTCGACCTGGCGCTGCGTTGCGCGGATCGCTTGTGGTTGCTAGCTCCTGGGGCACCTTTTGTGGAAGGAACTCCCGAGGATCTGGTCCTGCAGGGAGCTTTCTCTTCCACCTTTGCTTCAAAGCTTGTGCAGTTCGACCAGCAGACCGGTGCGTTTCGGGCGGCGACGCAGCAGCGCGGCGCGGTGGCATTGCAGGGAGATGGGGTCGCAGGTATGTGGACATCCAGAGCCCTCGAACGAGCGGGATATCAAGTGGTGGGTGCCGGCGAGGCAGAACCATGGGTGGAAGTGGCCATGGACGGAGCCGACATCTGCTGGTGGGTAGGCGGGAAGACTAGCACGCCGTGTGCTTCGCTTGATGCGGTATTGGAAAGCGTCAGCCAGGAATTCGGAGGCAGGGAATGAATGCGCCTACTACGCTGAATATTGCGCTGTTGCACCTCAAGATTCAGCCGGGTGCGCTCGAACAGAATCGCCACAACCTGGTTTGCTTGGCGGAGCAGGCGGCCGATGAAGGAGCACGCCTCATCGTCGCGCCGGAGCTGGCCGTTCCGGGCTACTTGACTGAATGCCGGGCGAAGGTCAAACCGTTTGTGGAAGAACTGCACGGTCCCACGGCTTCATTGCTGTCAGAGGTGGCACGGCGCCGCGGCGTGTATCTCTGCGTAGGGTTCGCCGAGCGGGACCCGCAAACCGGCATCTACTACAACAGTGCGGCTGTTCTCGGACCAACCGGCGCCATCGTTGCGCATCATCGGAAGGTGGGAAGCGAGCGGCGTTGGGCATCTCCCGGAGCCGTTACCGGCGAGAGCCGCTTCGACACGCCGTGGGGGCGCATCGGTGTGCTCATCTGCGCCGATACTTACTTCGGTCTGCTGCCGCGAAGTCAGGCTCTGCACGGCGTTAATCTGTTGCTGGTTCTCGCCAACTGGCCCGACTGCGGACTTGATCCTCGCGAACTGTGGCGAGCGCGGGCTCTCGAAAATGGATTTGGCGTGGTGGCGTGCAACCGCACCGGATTCGAACCTGTTCTGGATTTCAGCTCCGCGCATTCCTATGCCGTGACTGGCAGCGGCACCACCGTGGCAGACTTGGCAGCACCGGAGTCCTCTATCTGCCACGTTCATTACCCGTTGCAAGACGGAATACTGGCGGGCGCGGCACGCGAGGCGATTCTCGCCCGGCGCAGCCCGGACGCATATGGGCCGCTGTCGCTCAACGTCAATGGCCTCATCAGTTTTTCCGGGCTGTGGGGTCTCCCAGAACCAGGGCAGCTTGAAGTCCAGTGTGTCGTTTCCTCTGAATTCCAGATGCTGACCACGTCCACGGACGTCGCAGCGCGCCTGCTCGTCCTGCCGCCATCCGGACCTGCGTTGGACCACACTCAGGTTTCGGCCCTCTGCGAATCCGGACAGACCGCCGTGGTGGCCAGTGTCCGAAGCGAGCAGTCTGGGAGTCCCGTATTTGGTCTGTACGCTAGGGACAAGCTTGCAACGCTTTCTTCGGATAGCCCCGCGACGATGGTGGACTTCGGGCCTGCGCGAATCGCATTGGCGCGAGCCGAAGCACTCCGCCATCCGGAGATGAGCATAGCCCTTTCGAAACAGGGCTGCGACTTGGTGGTGGCACCAACGGACGGCACTCTCAGCCACGACGACCGGCTTGTACTAGGTGTGAAGAGCGTCGACCGTTTCGCCGTGGTGACCATCGGCGCTAACGGCGCCACAATCTGTATCCCTCCCGTCGGGCACGGCCGGTGGGAGGAACAGGTGTTGGATGGCGCCGGGGAGTGCCACCGGCAGATTGATACGACCGCGACTCGCACCAAGTACTTCGAGGACCGGGTGGATATGCCCGTGTTATTGCGTTGATGAAACCCCGGCCCATTCGCTATCTCGTGCTCTGGCTGACGACGCGCTGTAACCTGCGATGCAGGTACTGCTACCGGCCCAGCGAGGCTCCGAGCACGATGTCCCGAGAGATAGCGCGGACTTCGCTTGAACTGGCAGCGGCTTCCGGCAATTTCTTTCACGTGCAATTGGCGGGTGGGGAACCCACCCTCGAAACTGGCCTCATTGAGTATGTCGCGTCACTGATTCGGCAAGCCGGATGGCCGGCAACGATTGCCCTTCAGACAAACGGAACTTTGCTGAGTGCTGCGGTCATCGGGACCTGCCAGCGATACCAGATCGAGGTCGGCGTCAGCCTGGACGGTCCGCCCGATGTGCACCAGCGCGTGCGCGGACAGGCGTGGGAAACCTACCAGGGCTTGTCCCGGTTGGAAGGCGCCGCCGTGCCTGTACGGATAACCTCGGTGCTTTGTTCGGAGAACGTCGGACACTTAACACAGCTGGCGATGAGCTTGGCATCGTTTTCCAACATACGTGGATTCGGGTTGGATCCGCTCGTGTTGAAGGGCGCCGCGCTCAGTCACCGGAACCTTGCGCCGGATGGCGCAGCCATTCAAGAGGCAGCTGGAGATCTTTGCTCGACAGTGGCTCTAATCAACCAACGCCGGAATCCGGCCTTGCATTGGCGTGAACTCGATGCCGTGCTCTCCGCACTCAATACCCGGAGCGGGCCTTCGCATTACTGCCATGCCTCTTGTGGAGAGAGCATGGCGGTCCATCCCAGTGGTGCGGTTTATCCATGTTCTCAGGCGGTCAGTGAACCGGAGTTGGCAGCAGGGACGCTGGATGCAGTTGATTGGAGCAAGCTTTCGGTTGGATTCGACGGGGTCCGGATGCGGTGTCACGATCCGCACTGCCAGTTGGCAAACTGCTGCCCCGGAGACTGCCCGTCACGACTCCGCTTCAACCGGGACGACACCATCCCGGCAATGTGTGCGCTTTACCGTGGCATTGCGGATTATCTCGCCAAGGAGATTTCATGAAGCCCTTCAGACTTTGCTATTTCACCGCGACGGCATTGGAATTGCCATCATTGAGCCAGGGGATTGCGCTGTTTCGCGATGCGGGCGGAGAAATTGATGTGGCAGCACGCACGCAAACACAAATCTTTGATCAGGCTCGCGTTGCCGATTTCGTCGAGAGGGCATGCCGCGCCGATGCCATTATTCTCACGTTGCATGGCGGCAAGGCGTCCTGCCCGGCGTTCGATGCGTTAATCAAACGTCTTGCCTCGCTCCGCCAAAGCGGCGAGCCAGTTCCCTACCTGCACATCCAGCCTGCAGGCGACGATGAAGCGCTGCGGGTCGCGCAGGAATACTCCGATGGAATCGAGCAGGGCTCCTGGCAAAACCTGTTTGTCTATCTCAATCAGGGAAGCGCAGAAAACTATCGCTGTGCATTGCTCTCCCTGGGTGCGCTGCTCGGCCGTTCGGACGCGCCCGTTCCGCCGCCCGCCGCTGTCCCGCTCGAAGGCATCTACCACCCGGACCTTGGGCTCGTGGGCGATGTGGAAGACTACGTCCGCAGACGCGTTTCGCCGAAAAAGCCAACCGTTGGCCTTTCGTTCTATCAGGGTTATTGGGCCAATGGAAACCTGGCGCACGTCGATGCGCTGATCCGTGAGATCGAGCGCCGTGGTGCGAACGTAATGCCGGTTTTCAGTGTGCGGCTTAAGGATGCCTCACTTGGCAACCGGGATTTCAACCAGGTCGTCGCGGATTACTTTCAATCCCGCATTGACGTGCTGATCAATCTGATGCCCATGTCGATGACGCTCACGAACCCGGAATACCGGACTATTTTCCCATCCCTGAATGTTCCGGTGTTGCAGGCCTTGACGTCTGGGCTGCCCTACGCCGCCTGGAAAGAGAGCCAGCAAGGCGTCTCGGTAATGGAGGTTGTTTACCATGCCGCACAACCCGAATTCGATGGCAATCTGATAACCACGCTGGTGGCTACGCGCGAAGAGGATCGCGTGGACCCAATCACCGGCGCATTGCTGTCACGGCTGGTTCCCGTGCCGGATCGCGTAACGGCCGTTGTTTCCAGTGCACTGAAGTGGGCCAAGCTCCGTCATACATCCAACGCGGATAAGCGGGTTGCGATCGTGTTCCATCATTATCCGCCCCGCAATGACCGCATTGGATGCGCCGCGGGACTCGACAGCTTCGCCAGTGTCAAGCTGTTACTGGAACGTATGGAAGATGCCGGCTACCAGGTAGACAAGCAGTACCAGACCGGTGACGAACTGGCCAATGAACTCCTGAGCCGCATGACATGCGACCGGCGCTGGTTGGCTCCGGATCAACTTGCGGCCAAGGCGGAGGCATCGGCGGATCGCGCCGTCTATCTGCCTTGGCACAACGCCCTGCCTGCAGCCGTGCGCCAGAAGATGGAGGGCGATTGGGGCGCTATGCCGGGCGATCTCTTCACCCACAAAGACGTGCTCTATTTCGCCGGGCTGCGCAACGGCAACGTCTTTCTCACGATTCAGCCGCCACGCGGCTATCTGGAAAAGGTCGACGCCATCTATCACGATCTGTACCTCTCGCCCCCGCACCACTATCTCGCGCAGTACCGCTGGCTTCGTGACGTATTCAAGGCCGATGCGGTGATCCACGTCGGCAAGCACGGCAGCCTGGAATGGCTGCCCGGCAAGGCTCTGGGGTTGAGTGAAGAGTGCTACCCCGACCTTGCCATCATGGACCTGCCAAACATCTATCCTTACATCATCAATGACCCGAGCGAGGGGACTCAGGCGAAGCGCCGGTCCTATTGCTGCATCATTGACCATCTCACGCCTGCTTACACCAACGCTGATCTGTATGAGGACCTGACTGGCGTCGAGCGAGCCATCGCCGACTACAACGAGGCCGCCCGGCAGGACCTAGGAAAGCTGCCCGTGATGGCCAGCCTGTTGTGGGAGGCGGTAAAGCACGCCGACCTCGATCAGGATTTGCAAGTGACCGAGGCCGAGGCCATGAAGGACATGGACGCTTTCCTCGCACATTTGCACGAATATCTCTCCAATCTCGCAGACACCATGATCAGCGACGGACTGCACATCATGGGCGTGACGCCGGAAGATGAACGGCTCGTCTGTTTTCTCGCGCAGCTCACCCGCCTCCCAAATGGCGACGTTCCTTCCCTGCGCGAAGAAGTGCTGGGTGTGATGGGCTATCGGTACGACGAAGTCGTGGAGCATCGCGGCGATGTGCTCCCGCACTTTGGCGGACAGACCGGAGGACAGTTGATCGCGGAAGCGCAAAAGCGCGCCGAGTCCCTGGTACGCGCGCTGGCAGCCCGCAACTACGACCTGGACGCCATCCCCGAAGTCATCGAAGCTGCGTTCGGTAGCGCACAGCCGCGTCTGGCGCCAACCATGCGCTACATTGCCGGAACCCTGCTGCCGAACATTCGCCGCGTGGACGATGAGCTCCAATCCACACTCCGCGCGCTCGAAGGCGGCTTCGTCGAGCCTGGGCCGTCGGGTGCGCCGTCCCGAGGGCAAGCTGACATTCTGCCCACCGGCAGAAACTTTTACTCTGTCGACCCGCGCACCATTCCCAGCCGCGCCGCCTGGGAAGTCGGCAAGTCACTGGCCGATGCACTGCTCGAACGCTACCGGCAGGAGGAGAACGATTACCCGCAAAGCGTCGGGATCATCGTCTGGGGCGGACCGACCATGCGTTCGCGCGGGGACGACATCGCTGAGATCTTCTATTTGTTGGGCGTGCGCCCCCTCTGGCTCGCCAACGGCGTGGTCGAAGGCCTGGAGATCATTCCAACCTCCGAACTCGGCCGTCCGCGCATCGACGTCGTACCGCGCATCTCAGGCTTCTTCCGCGATTGCTTTCCGAATCTAGTCACCCTGATCGACGATGCCGTGGCCATGGTCGCGGCTTTGCAGGAGCCTGCCGATTCCAATTTCATACGGCAGCATGTATTCGCCGACCTGGACGGCTACCGGCGCGACGGCGCCAGCGAAGAGAACGCCTGGAGACTAGCCACGCTGCGCGTTTTCGGATGCCCGCCGGGAACCTACGGCGCGGGGGTTGCCGAACTAGTGGAATCCAAGGCCTGGGAGACTCGCAAGGATCTGGGCGAGGTTTATATCAGGTACTCCGCCCACGCTTACGGAAAAGCCATCTACGGCGATCCGAGACCACAGGCCTTTCGCCGTCTTCTCTCCCGCATGGATGTCACCGTGAAGAACGAGGATTCCCGCGAATACGACATGCTCTCCTGCACGGATTTCTACAACTATTATGGAGGACTCATCGCCGCGGCGGAGACGGTGCGTGGAACTATGCCGCTTGCACTCGCGGGAGACACCTCTGACCCGCGTCGCGTAAAGCTGCGCTCCACGGCCGAAGAGGCAAAACACATTCTGCGCTCGCGCCTGCTCAACCCCAAGTGGCTTGAAGGCCTGAAACGCCATGGCTACAAGGGCGCCGGCGATATCTCAAAGGTCATGGACATCCTGATTGGCTGGGACGCTACCGCGGACGTGATGGAAGACTGGATGTACGAACGCGTGGCGCAGAAATACGCCCTCGACCCGGAGATGCAGAAGTGGCTGAAATCCGTCAATCCCTATGCGCTCCAGAACATCCTTGACAAACTTCTTGAGACCATACAGCGCAACATGTGGAACGCCTCTGACCAGATGCAGCAGCAACTCCGCGATGCGTATCTCGCGGTGGAGGGCGATATCGAAGAGGCGGTTGAGGTCGTGCCCTCATGAGCCAGGCTGTGTTCCCATTCGCGGCGATTCTCGGCCAGGAGAGGATGAAGCTTGCGCTGCTGCTGAACGTCATCGATCCGCTCATTGGCGGCGTGCTCATCCGGGGTGAGAAAGGAACCGGGAAGTCCACCGCAGCCAGGGCGCTGGCCGCACTCCTGCCTCAACTTGCCATTCATCAAGGTTGTGCCTGGGGCTGCGATCCGGACCGGCCCGAAGAGTGGTGCGCAAATTGCATGTTGGCAAAGGATAAGATTACGCTGCAACGCCCTACGCCCTTCGCTACTTTGCCACTTAACGCCACGGAAGAGATGGTTCTCGGTGGCATTGATTTTACTCGAACCGTGCAGGAGTGCACGCGCACCATCCAGCCCGGCCTGCTGGCGCGAGTACACCGGGGAATACTCTACATCGATGAAGTGAATCTCCTGGACGACCACCTGGTCGATGTGATTCTCGATGCCGCCTCTTCGGGCGTGAATGTTATCGAGCGCGAAGGGCTCTCGTTTTCGCACTCTTGCCGTTTTGCCCTGATTGGCACGATGAATCCCGAGGAGGGAGCGCTGCGTCCGCAACTTCTTGACCGTTTCGGACTCTGCGTGGAAGTAAAGGCCGAACCCGATCCAACCGTCCGCGTCCGCTTGATCGAAGATCGCGAAGCGTATGAGCAAGATCCGCAATTGTTCTGCGAACACCTCGCCCCGGAATCGAACGAATTCGCTGCCCGCATTAGCCGCGCCCGCAGGCTGCTGCCATCCACCCGCCTGCCGGAGCCGGTGCGTAAGTATATCGCCGATCTCACGCTCAGCCAGAACGTCGCCGGGCACCGGGCGGACCTGGGCATCGCTCGCTCGGCGTGCGCTTATGCCGCCTGGCAGGGACATGAGCTGGTCAGAATCAACGACGTGCTCCAAGTGGCGGAGATGGCACTGCTTCATCGCCGTCGCGACAGTTTGCCGCCTCCCCCTCCACCGCCTCCGCGGGAGAACGAACAGTCTGACGAGCCCCAGACTCCTCCTAATGAGCAGCCATCGCCACAAGCCGGCCAGAACACGGCGAGTTCTGAAGATCTCTCTCCGAATCCTAGCCAGGGTGAACAGCCGGGTTCCGCCCAGGAACCACCGGACCGTCCGTTTGAAATCGGTGACACTTTCAAAGTCCGGCCCATCGCACCACCCGAAGACCGATTGACCCGCCGTGGCTCAGGTCGCCGGACACGAACCCGCACCAGCGAAAAACAGGGGCGCTATGTGCGCAGTCGCATCTCGGCTGAGTGCCGTGATCTCGCACTCGACGCCACTTTCCGCGCGGCCGCACCCTATCAGAAGCGACGCCGCGGAGGCAGCGATTCACCTCTCGTCATCAAGAAGCAGGATTGGCGCGAAAAGGTACGCGAGAAACGGATTGGCAGTTTCATCCTCTTCGTGCTCGACTTGAGCGGCTCCATGGGTGCGCGCGGCCGAATGGTTGCTTCAAAGGGCGCCGTGATGTCACTTCTGCTCGATGCCTATCAGAAACGCGACCGCATTGGCATGGTGACCTTCCGCCGGCGGGAAGCGTGCGCGGCTCTCCCGGTGACATCTTCCATTGAAGTTGCCGGCAAACTGTTGCGTGAGTTGCCCACTGGAGGCCGCACGCCGCTGGCCGCCGGACTCGCCAAGGCCCGCGAGATGCTTCTTCCCCAACTGCACCGTGATCCCAACCTGAGACCGCTTGTGATTGTTGTCACCGACGGAAAAGCAAACGTGCCACTGGGAGAAGGCAATCCGGTCAAAGAGGCTCTCCAGATTGCGGAACGCCTCGCGCTGGATGCGCGCATTCATTGGACGGTTGTGGACACTGAGGAGCCCCGCGGGGTCCGTTTCGAACTGGCACGTCAGCTCGCACAGGCCCTGCGCGGCCAGTACTTCCAAATTGACGAACTGCGCAGTACGGATCTTCTTAAGATTGTCAAAGGACAGCAATCATGAACGAACGCATTACTTACCCTTTTGCCGCGATCTCCGGACAAGAGCGGATGAAGTTGGCACTCATCCTGAACATTATCAACCCCTCGATCTCGGGCGTTTTAATTCGCGGCGAGAAAGGAACCGCAAAGTCCACTGCCGTGCGCGGCTTAGCCGAGCTACTGCCCGTGCTGGATGTCATCCATGGGTGCCCGTTTCAGCTGGCTCCGGACGAACGCGGAGAAGTGTGCGCCGCCTGCGGGCGGCAGGAGTGTCGCGACCGCCTCGCGCGAAGCGAGGCAGCTGAGGTAATCCAGCGTCGGACAGCCGTAGTGGAATTGCCGGTGGGTGCCACCGAGGACCGCGTCGTTGGCACACTTGATCTCGAATATGCGCTCCAGCATGGGGTTAAACGTTTTGAAGCTGGTCTGCTCGCTGCGGCGCACCGCGGCATTCTCTACGTGGACGAAGTCAATCTGCTCGACGATCACGTGGTGGATGTGCTGCTGGATTCTGCCGCCATGTCCGTCAATACAATTGAACGCGAGGGCATCTCCTATTCACACCCGGCCCGCTTCACTCTGGTCGGCACGATGAATCCCGAAGAGGGTGAACTGCGCCCCCAATTGCTCGACCGTTTCGGCCTCTGTGTGACCGTCGAGGGTGCCCGAGAGGCCAGCCAGCGGGTTGAGATCATCGAGCGCCGCGCCTTGTTTGAGCAGAATCCCGAGGCGTTCGCCAACCAGTGGAAGAGCGAATCGCAGCGAATCGCTGAGACGATCACGCGCGCCATCGCGCTTCACCCATCCGTCACGGTGGAGCGTGAGCTTCTCTTCGACATCGCAAACTGCTGTATCCAGGTGGGTGTCGATGGTCATCGTGGCGACATCGTAATGCTCAAAACAGCCAAGACGCTCGCGGCTTATCACGGCCGGCAACAGGTGCAGAGCGAGGACATCCAGGAAGCCGCGGCATTCGCTTTGCCGCACCGCGTACGCCGCCAGCCGATGCAGGACATCGCCAGCAATGTGGAACAGTTGCGCACAGCCGCGAACGGCGCAGGAAGGTAGGAACACCATGTTTCGAGAACAGATGCACGTGTCGGAGGAGTTCGTCATTTCGCGCAGTGGCCGTTTCGTAGTGGCTGAGTTGCTCACGCTACATCGCGTGCTCAGCACTTCGACCCGCAACGGCGGGCAGCAGGACAAGATTCGCTATCTCGTGAATCATCAAAGCTGCGAACCATCCATCCACCAGGAGCGCCACGACTACATGGTCGGCATGGGCCTCGAGGCCTATCACGACGTGGTTTGTGCGGAACTGGCGCTTGACCCGGAAACCGTCGCCATTATGGGGACTGCGGCGAACATGAACAATGTATCCATCGTCCGCAAGAGCCACGGAGAACTGGCAGCGACGGCGGTCGTAACCGCCGGAGTGGAGAGTAACGCCACCTGCGCAGGCGACCCGGCTGCCTGGTGTGAGACCGAAATAGGATGGAAAAAGCTCCCCGCTTTTGCCGGCACTATCAATACGATGCTGCTGGTCAACCACTCGCTGACCGATGGCGCACAGGCGCGTGCGGTAATTACCATGGCAGAGGCCAAGAGCGCCGCCTTGAACCGACTCGCCGTCAGAAGCCGCCAGTCACAGGATCTGGCGACCGGCACCGGAACGGACCAGTACTGCGTGGCCACCCCGCTTGACCAGGCCAAGCCGCTGACGTCCGCCAGCCCCCATGTGATCCTGGGCGAATTGATCGGCTCGGCTGTGCGCGATGCAACCATTGAGGCGCTCCGCTGGCAAAACGGACTTGAGGTCAGCTACACGCGCTCACTATTCTATGCGCTTCGATCCTACGGGATCAGCGAGGAAACCTTCTGGGAACAGATTGCGCCCATGCTCTCTGAAAGAAACCTGGAGTTACTCAGAGCTAACAAGGATGCAGTGTTCTGCGACCCTTTGATAGCGTCTTCCGCCTACGCCCTGGCTTCCGTGCTCGATCGTACGAGATACGGCACCCTGCCTGCGAACGCAGCCCGAGCGGCGTTAAGCGCGCAGGCTGCAACGCTTGCGATCCATGTGTCCTCGCAACCCCGGTTGTGGCCGGGCATTCACGCCAAACTCGTTGCCATGGATCCCTTGCAGCCCGTGGACCTGATCCTCAAAGCTATCGCGTTGGGCTGGTCGGCGAAATGGGAAGAGGAATATCAATCAGAACCCGTCGAGCACTAAAGGAGCAGGTCTCTTCTTTGCCAGGCTTGGAGACCGGGTAAATCAAGGCTCTACTAACTTGCTCGCTGCTTCTCGGATCATCGGAGAGCCGCCAGCTGAACCTGTTTCTGGGAGCAAACAGAATGATAGAAGTTGAAGCGGTTACCAAACGATACGGAAGCATCTGCGCACTCGACAGCGTTACGTTCACGGTGCCGGACGGGCAGATTTTCGCACTGCTCGGGCCCAATGGCGCAGGCAAGACGACGTTGGTCAAAATCGCCACACTGCTGACCCTGATGGATTCCGGTGCCTGCCGTTTGAATGGTTTTGACATCTCTCGTGAGCCGAACACCATTCGGAAGATCATCGGCGTTGTCCCTCAGACCACCAACCTCGATCGCGATCTTTCTGCCTACGAGAATCTGTTGGTATACGGCAAGCTGCACAAGGTCCCTCATTTGAAAGACAAAATCGTAGCCACTCTGAAGAGTGTCGATCTTGCAGATCGGCGGGAGACGGTTGTCAGCCAACTTTCAGGCGGAATGCAACGCCGCCTGCTCCTCGCCCGCGTACTTTTATCCGAACCCGACATCATTTTTCTGGATGAGCCGTCGGTCGGCCTCGATCCCCAGATTCGCAACCAGATATGGGACATCGTCCGAGGTATGCGGCGTGAAGGGCGCACGGTTCTGATGACAACGCACTACATTCATGAGGCCGAAGCACTCTGTGATCAAGTCGGCATTCTCCTGAAAGGTCGCTTGGTAGAACTGGACACTCCGGCTGCGCTCAAAGCGCGCGTAGGAGAGCACGTCGTAGAGTACTTCGATTTTGCCGGGGCATTAAAGCGCCGGGTCTGCCGCACCCGCACCGAGGCAGAAGAAGTGGCTTGCCACCGCGGTGCCGCAGCCTCCATACGCGACGCGAACCTGGAAGATGCATTTCTGGCGTTGACCAATGAGAAAATGTCATGACTATCCGTTCCGACTGGTACCCAGTGTTTCTGTGGGAAATGTTATTATTCCGCCGAAAGTTTCTGCACGCGACCTATTTGGTGTCTGCTTTGGTGACGCCCGTAATTTATCTGGTGACATTTGGTTTTGGGCTCGGAGGTAACGTTCGAATTCACGGGCAAACGTATTTGGCGTTTCTGTTGCCGGGATTGGTCGCCATGACCTCCATGAACAATTCTTACAATTGGGTGGCCACAAACCTTAATCTGAAACGTCTTTACCAGCGAACCTTTCAGATTTTCGTGCAGGCCCCGGTTGGGGCTGGATCTGTTCTGATCGGCGAAGTCCTGGCATCGATGGTGAAGGGGCTGTTTGCCTCAATCCTGATTATTGCTATAGGGTATATCGCCGGGTCTTTCTCTATTACACCGGTGTTCATTGTTGCCCTTTTGATAAACTGCTTCTTGTTTGCGAATCTCGGGATCATCGTGGGCATGCGGTCTAAGTCGCATGAGGACACGGGAACGTATTCCAACTTTCTGATTATGCCCATGGCCTTCCTGAGTGGCACGTTTTTCCAGGTTGATCGCATGCCGCCAGCGATCAAGGCAATCGTGTATATTCTGCCGCTGACACACACGAATATCCTGATACGAAAGACGATGATGGACTCACAGGCGTGGTGTGCCTTAGCGGTTCTGTTCGCTTTCGCGATCGCATTCTCACTGTATGCATTGTTATTGATCCGGCGTTACAACGAATAGCAAACAGCCGTATCCAAGGGAGGCCATATTGCTCAGACCGATGAAATACAGGACTCTGAGGCGCGGAGAGGCAATGCGGACTCTCCAGTTTCAACTACTTGATCGAGATAGAAATGGATTTTGCCGTCAGCATGCGTGGTCATGGCTTCGGGGAACACCCTGTGGCGCTTCTCCGTCGCGATGTGGTCGAGATAGCTGACTCGGGCTCTCCTGTCTCGTGACTTCTTGTCCAGACGCGCATCCGGAACAGTGGTGGATCTATGCGTCTGGTGGTCGTGGTTTCCACCGCAAAAATTTTGCCGTTACCCGAGTCGTCGCTGCCTTCGTCCTTGCGCCGGAAGCTCTTGTGACTGGCTCAGGCTTCTATCCGCATACGTTTTACCGCGAAGCGATCATCCGACATCAGTCCCCGCTGCTTGTTGCTTGATATGGGGAGAGAACGACCGGTCATTTCCTGGTTCAACAGCCGGTCACGGTTCTATGAGAACATCGCATGGTTCCACGCAGTCATCGATCGCCAAATTGACAAATCACCGGAACAGCTGGTTGTAGTCCAAATGCTCGATCAGCACCCGCTGGTAGCGGATCGAGTAAAACACGTGCAACAGAAGCGCTCGCTGCAAATGATTTGGAGCTATCGATTGCCGCCCTCCTTCCACATACAGCGCGTCGACCTCCGGCGACATCTCCGCCAGCACTACATCCGCCAGTTGCCGCACCGCCCGTCGCGGATGGCTGGCTGGAATCCTATCTTCAAGCGGAATGTATCTGAACTTCAAGTTTTTATCCGGAGCACTTACGAGTTGAACCTCTGCCTCGCTGGCGTATAGTCGCCGTCTTGTATTGTTGAGGAAGGGCGAATATTGGTCTTTGGCGCAATCGGGAGAGACATTCTTTCTGACGAAGGGAAGGAGTTTCCCGTGGAGCAAGTCGTGCCAGGAACGGACAGTGTGGATGTAGGAGTTCCGAAGGTGTTTGGCAACTGATTTTTCTCGGGCCCATTCAGAACCTCACGAGTGTTATCGGGGACTGTAGTCGAACGGTGTGGCGATGAGGGCACTCTTGTTCAACAGCCCTCAACAAAACCAAACATGCTGGGGCGTATCTCATGGCAATTGGTGAGAGGAACGTGATTTATTCCAGTAGGCTTAGATAGATCCGTTGACTCTGATTCGGGACACTACCGGGGTCGGAGTTTCAAATCCTCTTTCCGGCCATTTGATCGATGTGGAAGCCGTCGCGCGCCCTTCCCTAGCGGGTTGCCACTTAGGTTGTTAGTTAAGCGCCGGATGGCATGATGCACCCCCGATTCACAAAACGTCATCTGACTGTAAATGATTGAATCCAGGCGGCGTCCCTTCGGAAAGTACATCTCATAATCCGCAGATCAGTGGTCCGAGTCCACGCACCACCATCAAAAGAGCTCCCTGATTCTTCTATCGCAGCAGGCAACTGCGTGGAGAGCTGGTGTGGCTGTTTGCGGAGTATGAGAAGTGACCTATTGGCATAGGGGCCCCGGATTGTCCTTGGCCGCGAATCGGAGGACTGAACTGCGAACAACGAGGACTCTCCGGCCGAGTCTTCGCGATTCGAGCTTCTTGTTCGTGATCAGGTAGTCGATTGCCCGGACCGAGACACCCAGGATCGAAGCACAGTCGGCCTTCGAGATGAGTATTGGAATAATTGTGCGTTCCTTCGAATCTTTTGACATAATACTCATTGTAGTCATATCATTAATATTTATCAATGATAAATATTTAGTAGCCTGAGTCCATCCGACATCGGCCACGCACGCAGGCATCTGCTGGATTGCCTGCAGGTTCTTATGCCGTGGTTCCACACCAGTCCTCCCCGGCAACTCGATAGGGTGCTCCGGTGCGGAGCACCATATACCTCAGCGCAGGACATTTTGGCTGCTCAACAAGTCTCGGAAGCTGCGTGGTTCTGGTGTCCGTTGTGGTGTCCGTTGGCGTTCAACTTTCTTGCAACAACCTGCAACTCAGTGCGACACGGACACGATGCCTAACCCGTTTGTCTACATTATGTTATGAGGTATAATGCTAGTCCGTGCAAAGTCCCGCGATTTGGGCAAAATCGCCCTTAAAATCCGCAGACCTTAACAGGTTGTGGGGGTTCAAGTCCCCCTCCCGGTACCACTTAAAAACTTCTACATCAACATCTTAGGCGCTGGTGCGGGGAGCGCCTGCGATGCGGTCTGCTGGGCAGCGTGACCGTTTTCGTGACCAATCGTGACTATTGCTGCATCGGCGATTGCCTTTTCCGCCCGTTGCAACATCCGCATGGCGTCCACAATGTCAGTGCGGCTTACGATGGCGTAGCGCTCGAACACGGAGCGGGTTTTCCATCCGCCGATCTTCATGATTACGCCCTCTGCGATTCCGGCCCGGCGAAGGTTCCGCGCGGCGGTTCTGCGAAGATCGTGGAAGATCAGTCCGGTATATCGCGGCTGCTTCGTCTTGCACTCTGGGCAGCGCTTCCCGGCAGTCATGACCGTGCCGCAACGTCCGCAGACGATGGCGCCGACGCCAGCCTTGACGCAAGCATTCTCCCAATCGTTGCGGAATGACAGGACTGGCTTGCCATCCTTACGGGTGAATACCGCGTCCTCTGAACCCTTGCCGATCACGCACGCTGAGAGCAGCGTATAGACGGCATCGGTCATGACCACTTCGCGGCCCTCGCTGTTCTTCGTGGTCCCCGGCTCAAGGCGAATCGTGCGCTGGGCAAGGTCAACCTGCCGGACGCGCATCGCTACCAGTTCCGAGACTCGCCATCCGTAAGTGCGGCCACACTCTACCAAGGTGCGGAACCACAGCTCAGAGCCTTCGACTAGCTTGCGATACTGCGCATCATCGAGGAAGCCTTGCCGGACGTTGTTCTCTTTCAGCTTGGGGAAGCCGGGGAGGCGGAGAACCTTTGCGGGAGTCGCCAGCATTCCGATGCGGAACATCCGTTTCAGCGCGGCCAATTCCCTGTTCACTGTTGCATTGGCGGCGCCTTCCTGCTGGCGCTGGTCAACATAGCGGGCAATTAGGTTGCTTGTCACGTCAACGGCGCGCACCGTGCCAAAGAACGGCTTGAGATGGCCGTCCCAGCGCGCCTGGGCATCGTCAATGCTCTTACGGCCATTGATGCGGTACTCGCGCAGAAAATCCTCGCCCAGTTCCGATACGCGCACGCGCTCGGTCTGCGGCCCGATGAATGTTCCGGTCATGATCTCCGCGAGGCGCTTCTTCAACTTCTTCTCCGCCTTGTCGGGGTCCGTGCATTTGGTGGATTCGCGGAACGTCTTTCCGTTGCGCGAGTATTTCATCCAGTAGAGCGGAGAGTCTGGGCGCTGGTAGATGCAGCCCTCGCCCTTCTTCCGCCGTGTGACCTTCTCAACTTCCGTGGTCATGAGTCCTTCCCCTTCCGTGGTTGTTGTCCGTACTTGGTGATCCGTGCCTGTACGGCCTTGCGTGCGATCTCGGAGCGCTGCGCGGCGGTGAGTGTCTCCCGCCGTGCCTGGCCTCCCTTGCTTGCGATCTCCGAGAGCTGGGCTTCGGTGAGAGCTTTCGCCCTTGCCCTTCCGCCCAGCTTCCCGAGAGCTTGTGCTGCTGGATTCTTCTTCGCCATACACGTATTATGCTTACCGTTAAGCATGATGTCAAGAAGAATCAGAGAGCGGTGCCACGTTTATTTCGCTCCACGAATCCATCCAAGTCGCGCACGTCCAAAAGGAACGGCCCGCCGTCGCAATCCTGAATGACGGGCAGCCTTCCCTCTTGAATCAGGCGCCGCAACTTCCACGGGCTCAGGCTCAAATATTCGGAGGCGGTTTTCAACCGGAAGAGTCGCGGACTTGTTAGTTTCGTCTGCATTTTCCCCCTTGAGCATTGGTCACGTTTAAGTCACGCGGCCTGAAAGAGACAAAGGAATCAACTGCTTGCACGGACGCGGCGGATATTGAATCCGGCGCCTCTGTGAGAGAATGCCTTTGACGGGTGACCGGGGACGCCGAATCACCCGCCCTTGGGTGTGTGCTGGAGTGAACAACCCCGACCCCGGCTAGGGCCGAACCTTTTGTGCCATCCATTCCCTGTAAGTCTCCTAATCTGAATCGCATATCTCATGCCTCCCCTGACTAGGTGACTTGCTGACTGAGTGACCCGGTTTTCTGGTTTCCCAAGTGATGATTTTGCGCACGACGGAATACGGCGCCGGGCCTTCAGTGTCGCCAACCTCAACCCGGGCGATGCGCTGGGTGAACACTCTCGGGGAAAGGCGATCTCCGCGCGACGGCGCCCCGCTGTTGGCTCGAATCCACTCGGGAAGGTACTTCCCGCGCCGAGATGCGTGTGGCTTCTCAAGGCTGCCCAGAGCGAACCACATCGGCAAACAGGCGACCACTCGCAACAGGTCCTCGGTGAGCACATCCCAGCGCAAAAGGCAGCGCCAGCTCTTAAAGCCGGGGTCGTGGTAGTGCTTCCCGCTCTTGCAATAGGCGTGGTACTCGCCGGGCGCGATGCGGGGATAGTCCTTCCACTCGATCTCCGGAGGTTCGGCCCGGCGCTTGCGCGCCGGACCTTCCAGCCGAGGGTCGGCCATTTAACGCCCCCCTCTCGCCAGTGCGAGCTTCCGCTTGCAAGCCCCGCAGACCCATTTATGCGGTTCCCTGAGCTGGTAAACCCCCTCGCATGGCGCTAGACACTCATCGCAGACATAGGCCCCGACAAAGCCCCTGGAATACCCCAGCGGCGTTTGCGTGGTCTTCGCCAGTGACCAGCGGCGGAGCGGGCCGCCTCCCCACATCTGGCGCACTACGGGCTTTGGGCTGGCGGCGTGATGCACGGCTGGGCTGTTCATCGCGCACCGTCCTGTTCGGGGTCGAAGCGGAGCCAGTAGCGGCTCTTCATCTGGCCGTCGCGGCGCTCCATCTCGTTCTCGATCTGAAAGCCGCGTTCGCGCAGCTCGAAAATCCGGGCAGTGAACTGGGCGATGCCAGCGCGCATGATCTCCGGCAACTCGACGGCCTTGCCAGCTTCGCGGGCCTTGCGGAACATTTCGAGCAGCACATCGGCCTGGGTTATGGGTTTGCGCCGCGCCTTCTGCCCTCGGAATACAAGGCGCTGTTGTGCTTGCGTGGCTGAATTGTCTCGCCACAGTCCCCCGGTCATAGCTCACCCCCTCTCTCAAGGCGGGAAGCCGCGCGGTACAACGGGATGCAGATTTCGCGGAGTCCTACGGAGAGGTTGAAGAGGTGGTCACGATTGTAGCGGTCAGGTACGCTCTGACTCGCGCATTCGAGTTGACGGCTGGCGCGGTGCAAAAAAGTGAGCGCTTTCGTGACGAGTCGGCTTGCAACGCGGTTGGAAGTAAGTTCTACTACTCTCAAGTTCCATCGTCTTTCTGAAGGCGTCTGGCTAAATCCTTGCACGGAGGGCCCGACGCCTTCGGTGTTTTCACTCAAGGTTGAGCCTTGAATTGTCCCGAATATCTCAGGCGACGAACTAGCTGTAAAGATGGATAGAAGTGATTCTGTTTTGCACTCCCGGTGAAGAACTAAATCAGTTATTCACTATCGGGATTCGATGGGGACTGCTTTCCTTGTACCAACGCGCGGCCGCTTGGCGCACACGCATGGCGCAATTCGCGGTGTGGCCGTGGTCGATCTTGCACAGTTGTTTCGCAACCGACGACCAAGGCAGCCCGTCCAGATCATGAAGGCGTGCTGCTTCGCCCCCAGTCTCGCTATCACGTGGACGGTTCGCGTCTGCCGTCTTAAGTTGCAACCTTTTCATCAGCAACGTAAACACGCTCTCCATGATTTTCTTCGCAGCGCGACGTACTTGCTTGCGCTCTTCACGGTCCTGCAGTTGATAACGGGCTCGATTTACCAACGCGACTGGTTCACCCTCAACTTCAAGTGTCAAACGCGGCAGTTTTGCCCGATCTCCATTGAAGTGCTCAACGATCTTGATCCGTGGATATTCAAAGTCCGTTTCCGGAAGTCGGAGGCTGGACTTGTACCATTCGTAGGTTCCCTCTGTAAGAATCTCACCCTCACCAACATCGCCTAGGCGCTGCCATGACTCACTAATCGGTTTCTCTGGTGGCCATGCCTCCTGTTGCCTACGGAGGTATTTAAGATCGACCTCATGATTGTTTGATCGCTTGTACAGCCAACTTGCTCTCCAAAGGGCGTGTGCCACATAGTCAGCAGGCAGGTGAGGCGACCCTGAAACCGTTTGAATTTGACCAATTAACTCTTTCAGACAGCTGCGGAAGAAGCGGGAAAAATCTTTGTCTAGCTTAAAGCGACGGTTCCCATATGGGTTCATGAAAGCGCTTACACGGCTACTCGCCATATCAGCAAGCTTCGCGTAGTATTCGCACGCCCCTGAGTAGTCAATAATCCCACTCCCGATCAGACGTTGAACGTCCTTTGGAACCACAGTGTTCTTATATGGTGAGCCTACGCTCTGCGTCAGCTTCTCTGCCGCGTCCATGCGTCACCCTTCCGTGACCTTCCCGTATGTGGAGTACGGCGGAAGGCGGGGACGGGAAGGCGCCCCGCCTTGTCGCTGCCAATGATCAGTCAGCAGCTATCCGGCTCAGCGGCAATTCTAAACTTTCAGCCTAAAATGTGGGAGATTGACCGTTCTATATGGGCAGAAGTACCGGGGAGTGCAACATCACCTTTCCGCTGCACTCAGGGCAATGGGTTATACTTTCCGGAAGCTACTGAACTAATTACGAATCAGTGAGTTACGAAGAAAAACGAGTTTTGTCAGGTAATGGAAGATGGAAGACCGACGACAATGCTTACAATGCGGCCACACTTGGCAGTGGACGAAGTCCGCGAGGCCACCGCGGCAATGCCCGGCATGTTGGTCGCGCCGCTGGAATCAGCCACGCCCACCGGCTCTGCCACTCGAGGTGCTAGAGGAGATTGCCAGCGACATAGCCCGCGCGCTGGGGCTGCGGAAGCCGAGTCGCCGTTGGGTGGAACAACGGCGCCGAGATAGTGCGCTTTAATCTGAGGTCAACCCTGTCCGACCTCCGGGACCGGCGAGTGCGCACCTTGTTCAAATTTTTGACTGCTAAAATCACGATACCTTTCGGCGCAATGTAGCCAGACTAGAGAAAAGTAAAGCTGAACCAGCAAGGCACGTCAGAATTGCCAACCGCAACGCAATACGAGGGTAATCGGGAGCAGCGTACATATCTTCGCGATGCTCTTCTGCCACTATGTCAAAGATGTCTGCCACGCTGTAGCCCTCTGGTACGGGTGGATCGGTATTCTGCGTTGTGGCTGTGGCTTGTGGCACTGTGATTTTCGGGTGGTAAGGTCCCGCCCAGAGGAACCCGTACCCAAGCTTTTGAGGCATCTCCGGATCTGGCAATCTCCATGGCACCCACATAAGACTCAACGCGACGAAGAGCAGATAGACCGCAATAATGATGCGCTGGCCTCTATTCATGACATGCCCTTCAAAGACGGCACGCTTGGGCACCCCAGTAGAAAGAATCTTTCCGTGCAACGCCATAACATTTTGCCTTTCACGCCCGAGAGAGTGTATGCGCTAAATATAGTGCAAAGGCTAATCCCATCATTGCTGAATGGCAATGGACATCTGCGTGGCATTGGGCGAGCGAATCAGGAAGTTGCGTCGCGCCAAGAACTGGCGGCAGATTGACCTTGCCGAGCACTCTGGAGTCCACGAGGTCCACATCTCCGATCTGGAACGCGGTTCACGCGAGGCGGGACTGCGAACGCTCAGCAAGATCGCTCTTGCCCTGGGGACTACACTATCGGAGATGTTGAAAGGATTGTGACTCGCGCTAGGCTCTCAAACGGGTGCGTCGAATTTCCCCGTAACCCCTTCGAGTTCCATCAGCAATAGGTAAGAAGAAGACACCCGATAGCCTGAGTGCGTGTCGGTCCCATCTGTCACCCTTCCGTGCCCTTCCCGTTTTTGCAGAGTGACCGGGAAAGCGGGGACGGGAATGCGCCCCGCCTTGTCACCGCCGATAATCAGCCAGCAGCTATCCGGCTCAGGCATAGCATTCCGCGCAATGGCCCGCGTGAGCGAGAAACACGTGAGCTTGCAGGTGGAGGGCAATCCGGACACAATAGCGGCATGAGGCGAGAGCGCCAAGCAAAGCAGATAACCAAGCGGCCCATGCTCAATGTGGCCGGGGAGCAGACGGCAATCACGACGCCGGCAGCGCCGCGGAAGACGCGCCAGTCGCCGCTAATCTCAAAGAATAAGGACGGCCAACTCACCATTTCCGAGGTGGGGTTTGGGAAAATCGCAAGGACTTTCTTGGGCTCAAATGCCAGCAGCTTTCCAAACCTGGAGAGCAGCGCAGGCTTAGAGAGCGCCCTTCTCGGACAGGTATCAGGAGCAGTGCCGTATGCTGAGGGGAAACCTCAGGCCGTGGCGGCGCTGAACTTCGCGCTTGATGCTGTGGCCGCACTTGAGCCCCGCGATGGCCTTGAGGTCATGTTGTGTTCTCAGTTGGTCGCCCTTCACAGTCAGAGCATGGAGTTGATGAGGCGGGGGATGCTGCCCGAGCAATCCAGCGATGGCGTGGATAGCAGCGTCAACCGAGCAACCCGCTTACTGAGAACGTTTGCGACTTTGGCGGAGTGCCTGAGAACGTACCGCGGCGGCGGACAACAGAAAGTGACAGTGGAGCACGTTACGGTACAGGCGGGTGGGCAAGCCATTGTGGGGACGGTCAACCGGGGTGGGGGTGGGGATGCTCAACAAAACCGCGAATGAACCCCATGCAAAGCCGCGCGGCTGGCTAAGGAATGCTAACCCTCCGGGGAATCCCGCCAGCGCCCCACGGTGCGGCGCACGCACGCGCAAAGGCACTCCCTGCGGCTGTCCGGCTGTCCGTGGGGCAGAGCGCTGCCCGATGCACGGGGGCCTCTCCACAGGACCGAGGACCGCGGCGGGCCTTGCGCGCTCCAGGCGGGCGCGCTGGAAGCATGGGATGTACCCGGCGGAAATTCTGGCGGAGCGGGCGCACTTACGCGAACTGCTGCGGGAGTGCAAGGCAGTTGCGGAGATGGTGGGCGACTGATAGTGCTCGAGCGAGGTACACTGTTTGCCTCCGAGGTCTACCGAGCAGCGAAAGGGGGCGACGGTGCCAAGCCTCTCAATTGTTAAAGCATCTCACCTTGTTCAGTGGGCGCAGTCAATCATCGGCAGGGCCGATTTGCCTGGCTTGGTCGCCGACCTTATTCGAGCATCTTGTCCGAGCTTGCAGTCCTACCGCTTTCCAAGACGCGATGCCTCGCAAACGCACGGGTTTGACGGCTTCTCTGAAGTAAGGGATGAATCCGCGTTCGTTCCGGCTGGACTTTGTGTATGGGAGTGTGGGGCCGAGAAGACATACGCGAAGAAGGCCACAGATGAATTTGAGAGGTGCACTAACAAGCTAACCGCGGAACAGCGGGCCGTGCACTCGTTCGTCTTCGTGACACCGCGCATTTGGGACGGCGGGCCTGAGGAATGGGTCAGGGAAAGAGCTTCTACGGGCTGGCTGCAAGTTCGCGTGATAGACGCGACGCAATTGGAATTGTGGCTAGCGGAGTGTCCAGGGGTCTCCATTCCGCTTGCTAAATCACTGGGCATCATTCCGCCAACTGGGGTCCGAACGCTCCGCGATTTTTGGAACGAGTACCGGCTGAACCTTAACCCTCCTCTCATGGGAGAGCTTCTCCTAGCAGGACGCGAGAAAAGAGCGGAGACACTCTGCCAAGCTCTAAGCGAGGGGCTGAAGGGTAGCCGAGCGCTGCAAGCGGATTCTCCCTCCGAGGCTATTGCGTTCATTGCAGCGTCGATCTTGAAGGCTGATGCTGACACATCGGCTTTTCTGTTTTCAAAATCGCTCGTGATTGAATCATCCGAAGCGGCACAGATAGTGCCTACAACGAACAGGTTCTACTATATTCTGCCCCCAGCATCGGCAAGGAGCGGCCCCGCGTTATCCAGAAGCAGCCAGATCATATACGCAATAGGCAGCGAGGACAGGGCAGGCGAGGCCGAGATTCTAGAAAGAGCAAACACGAGAGACTTCAGCAGCGGCTTGTGCGCAATGGGCTTTGTCGAAGAAGAAGCATTCCGGCTTGCCGCTCGTTGCGGGAGGAGCGTCACGGTTCTTTCGCGACTCATTGCGAGCGGTGTACTGTCGCGCCCAGTGTGGGATCGTGAGCAGGAGCTAGTACCTATTGCTCTGGCCGGAAGCTGGGATGCTAGGAATCAATACGACTGCGCTGCTCTAGCAAAGCTGTGCAACGTTTCTTATGAACAGGTGGAACGGGCAGCGCGGCGATTCGCGTCAATGTCGGATGCGCCACTTGACCTCAATGGAACAATATGGACGCTTCGCTCACCGACTGATGTATTCACGCTAATGGGTGATTTGGTTGATACAGCCGCACAGCAACGGCTCGCTGAGGTGTGTCGCGACGTGCTGGGAGAGCATGATCGAACATTAGACGTGCCAGTCGAACAGAGGCCAATTATTCCAACACGAGGAGAGGGCTTTCTTCATTCAGAGTGGATTCGGAGGGGGCTGGCCCGAACACTATTGCTCATCGCCGGACTTCATAGTGCTGCGCGATTCACTGTGATCGGCAGCAGTCCCGAGGATTTCGTGGCAGGGGTGGTTGGGGCACTCCCCGAATTAAGAGAGGATGTTCGTCTCCTCGCGAGTCTGAAGTCAGAGCTACCGACATTAGCGGAGGCGGCGCCAGTCCCTTTGGCCTCCGCCCTCGAGCATGTGCTCGGGGGTGATAGTTCGGCCTGGGCTCCAGTTGTCTTCCGCGACAACAAACGCTACTCTCTTTTCGGTTCATTCAGTCCCCATACATATCTGCTCTGGGGGCTCGAGACGATGGCATGGAATCCACAATATCTGCATAGAACAGCCTCATTGCTAATGAGACTGGCGGAGAACGACCCCGGAGGCACACTCACCAATCGTCCGCTCGACAGTCTTCGGAGGATTTTCCTAGCCTGGATGCCGAACACGCACGCACCCCTCAATGAAAGGCTTGCTGTTTGTCGTGCAGTGTGCACGGCATCACCCGCCAAAGGCCTCGCGCTTGCGATGTCGTTACTTCCGACACCTTACGACCATAGCCACGCAACAGCGAAGCCACGCTTGCGCAGTTTTGGTGACTCAGAGACGCGGGCTGTGACGGATGGTGAGGTGAATACAGCTTACCGTTACTTCGGGGAACTTGCTGTCGAATTGGCGGGAAGAAATGCGCGCGCGCTGTCTAGTCTGGTTGACGCTCTCCCTCTTCTCGAAAAGGAAACACGCGCCCAAGCTCTCGAAGCGATGCGTTTGTCTGCTGCCGGCGCAGAGCCGCAGGAGGCATTCGAGTTGTGGGAGCAATTGCGAGGTCTGGCACAGAAGCATCGTGGCTTTCAAGAGGCAGGCTGGGCACTACCACCAGGTGATTTGGAGCCCATCGAGGAGGCGGTCAAGCAACTGGAACCCCGCGATCCGGTGAAACAGGTCGTTTGGCTCTTCAACGACTACAGCCCGAAGGGCGGGATGCCGAAGGGCCAAGATTACATGGAAGAAGCGAATCGCGACAGGGCAGATGCAGTACGCAAGCTTAGGCTGGAACACGGAGTGCCAGCGCTTCTGGAGCTTGCAAGGGGAGCGAAGCTGCCACATTTCGTCGGCATCGCAATTGGAGAGGCGAGTGACGC